>Ga0136617_10006906_pt1 | contig 10127 bp, 8 predicted proteins | sample AntDrymUQ3222106_2_FD_129672 | JGI IMG/M metagenome (GOLD analysis project Ga0136617, IMG submission 129672) | Polar desert sand microbial communities from Dry Valleys, Antarctica - metaG UQ322 (21.06) | ecosystem: Environmental > Terrestrial > Soil > Desert | place: Antarctica: Dry Valley... | reverse complement strand
CTCGAGCAGTACAGGACCTCCCTCGGTCTCTAAGCGGGGCTCGTGCTGTTCGGCGGTCTCCGCCGGACGTGGCGCGGGGGAGGTTTCGGCCTCCTCCCGCGCCCAGCGACCACGGGCACTGAACTGGCCACGCCGGTCCCTCGCCAAAAAGGGTTGAAGGCTATGCGCGGAGAGGCAACAGTCGAGGCCCCGGTACGTGCCGCCCCCCGTTCCGAGCCATCGGCACGTTGGCGGGCGCGCGACCGCGCCAAGTGGTTTTTCCTGCTGCCCGGGGTCGTCTGGATTCTGCTGTTCACGATTTTCCCCCTGCTCTATGCCATTCGGATGAGTCTGCATGCCTACCGCTTCGGTATCGAGGGCGCATTCGTCGGTCTCGGCAACTTTCAGCGGCTGCTGACCGACGCGGTGCTGCATGAAGACCTCGTCACGACATTTCAGTTCGTGATCTCGTCGGTGGCGGTGGAGATGGTGGTCGGTGTGAGCCTGGCGCTTCTATTCAACCGGGAAATGCGCGGACGCGGGCTGCTGCGGACACTGGCCACGCTGCCGCTGTTTGCCACGCCGGTGGCGATTGGCTACCTGGGGATCACGCTCTTTTACGAAGAGGGCGGCCCGGTCAACGCCTTCATCCAGACGTTGGGCGGCTCGCAAGTGCCGTGGTTATCCAATCCGTTCTGGGCAAAGGTGGCCATCATCCTGCTGGACATCTGGCAGTGGACGCCGTTTGTCTTTCTTGTTTCGCTGGCGGGTTTGCAAGGTCTGTCACAGGATTTGACCGAGGCGTCGGAAGTCGACGGCGCGGCGTGGTGGCAAAGTCTGGTGTTCATCATTTTGCCGCTGATGGCGCCGCTGCTGTGGCTGATTCTGCTGCTGCGCGCGATCGAGGCATTCAAAGTTTTCGACACCGTGGTGACCTTGACGGCGGGTGGACCCGGCCGCGCCACCGAGGTGATCAGCCGCTACACCTACATCACCATGCGCAAGTTCTCTGATTACGGGTATGCCGCGGCCCAGGGATTTTTGCTGCTCCTCATTGTGGCGATCCTGTTCACGCTGTTGTGGAGCCGCATCAAGCACAACTATGGGGCGCCGCGATGAACCTTTTACGCGGCTGGTCGTCGGACGGAGCTTGGCCATGGTGAGCGCAGCGTCGGCGCGTCCTGTTCATCCCGAATATGTCCGGGCGCAAAATCCCGGAAAGACCGCGCGCAAGATCGCGACACGGATCGCGCTGATCGTCGTCAGCGCAATTGTCATCGTCTGGATTGCCTTCCCCTTCTATTGGGCGTTCCTGAATTCAATCAAACCCGCGGTGGACACATTCGGGAGCAAATGGATCCCGTGGGTTCAGTTCGAACCCCGGTTGGATACCTGGCAACGGGTCTGGAGCATTCGCGAAGTGCGCCAAGGTTTGCTCACCAGTGCCACCATCGGACTCGGTGGAGCAACACTGGCTACCGCGTTCGGCGTTCCTGCCGCGTATGCCATTGCCCGGTTCCGGTTTGGCACCAAGGGCAACATGGCCATGACCAACTGGTTCCTCTCGCAGCGCATCATGCCGCCGGTCATCTTTGCCCCGCCCATCTTTATCCTGGCGCGGACTCTCGGTCTGCTCGACACGGTGCTGGCACTCGTGCTGTTGGCCGGAACGTTCAATATCCCGTTCGTGGTGTTGATCATGAGCCAGATGTTCCGCGATCTGCCGGTGGAGCTCGAAGAGTCGGCACAAGTCGACGGCGCCAGCCGCTGGGAAATTTTCCGGCGCATTGCGCTACCGCTCGTGGCGCCGGGGGTGGTGGCGAGTTGGTTGATCGTGCTCGCGTTCTCCTGGAACGAGGTGTTCTTCGCGCTCGTTGTCGCCTCGAAGGATGCTATCCCGATGACGATGTACATCGTTGGGTTGTCCGGCACGCGTGGGGTCGATTTCCCGGCCGCGAGCACGATGGCGCTGCTGATGATCGCGGTGCCGACCATCATCGCTCTCACCTGTCAACGATTCATCGTGCGCGGACTGTCGCTCGGCGCGGTCAAGGGCTAGCCACGGCGTGACGCTTCTCCTCGGGTTGGACGTCGGGACGACGGGCATCAAGGCTGTCGTCTATCGCACCGACGGCATCGCGGTGAGTAGCGCCGCGCTCCCCACCCCGACGCATATCCCCCAGCCGGGATGGGCCTTCTTCCGTCCCGAGGAGCTTTGGCAGGGTGTCATCACGGTCATCCAGCGCGCCCTGGCAGAGCTCTCCGATCCCGCGGAAATCGCCTCCGTCGCCGTGGCCGCGGTCGGTGAGTCGGGGGTGTTGATCGACGCGAGCGGAAAGGCGATCAGCGACAGCATTGCCTGGTATGACAACCGCACCCGGCCGCAAGCCGCATGGCTGGCGCAGCACATCGGCAAAGATGAACTGTTCGCCCGTTCGGGGCTGTCGCTGCAACCGATCTTCTCGCTGAATAAGTTGCTCTGGCATCGCGAGCATCAGCCGGATATCTGGCGGCGCTCCGTACGCTGGTTGATGCTCGCCGATTACATCGCCTTTCTGCTCAGCGGCGAAATCGCCACCGATTTCTCGCTGGCGTCACGCACCTTGCTGCTCAATTTGCGGGAGAAATGCTGGGACACGCAAACCCTGGCGCAAACTGGAATCGACCCAGACCTGTTGGCGCCGCTTGTTCCCGGCGGCACGGCGTTGGGGCGGGTTACGGCTCTCGCCGCCACGGCGACAGGGCTGCCTCGAACCGCCATGGTCGCCTCTGGCGGACACGATCATGTCTGTGGCGCGCTCGCCGCGGGAGTGTCGCGGCCGGGGCAGATGCTCAATTCGCTGGGGACGGCAGAGGCGTTGTTTTTTCCAACCACGCAGCCGCTTACCGATCCCCAGGCGGGACGGCAAGGCTATGCGCAGGGAGCGCACGTGGTCGGCGGCGGCTACTACGTGTTCGGTGGTCAATACACCTCGGGCGCCAGCATCGAATGGATACGCGATCTCCTCGGCGCAAAAGGTGATCCGCTGGCGTATGACGCTCTGGTCGCAGGAGCGGAGTGCGTCCCCGCTGGCAGCCTGGGGGTCATGTTTTTGCCTCATTTGCGCCTGGCGAACGCGCCGTACGACGATCCGCGTTCTCGCGGCGCGTTGATCGGACTCACCACCGATGCGGGGCGGGATGTCGTGACCCGGGCGATCTTCGAGGGGATCGCGATGGAGAGCCGCAACGCCTTCGAGCCACTGATGCGCTACCCGCAGGTGACGACGCCCGAATCGATCGTTGCTATTGGGGGAAGCGCGCGCAACGCGTTGCTGATGCGCATCAAAGCCTCGGTCATGAACCTCACACACCAAATCCTCGATGCGGAGGAAGCCACCGCGCTCGGCGCGGCGATGTTGGGTGGACTTGGCGCGGGCATTTATACCGGCGTTGACGACGCGGTCGGGCACATGCGATACGGTCAGCGGACTGTCGAGCCCGACGCCAATGATGTCCCCGTGTACGAATCGATGTTCAGAGCGGTGTATCGCCAACTCTACCCTGCGATCGCACCGCTCAGTCAGACGATCAGCGATTTCCAGTCCACCGCCAGCGCGCCAAGAACCCTGACAGACGAGGCATAGGCAATGACAGACGCCTTTCTCGGGATCGATCTCGGCACCTCGGCGGTCAAGGCATTGGTGGTCGATGCCGATGGCAACGTGCGCGGCACCGGAAGTGCCGAGTACCCAACATTGCGGCCGCATCCGGGTTGGACTGAACAAGACCCGGACGCCTGGTGGGAGGCCACGAGTGCCGCGGTGCAGCAGGCGGTCGGTTGGTCGGGAGGGGCAACTATCGCCGGTGTCGGGTTCTCCGGACAGATGCATGGCGCCGTCTTCCTGGGGGAGCACGATCGGCCACTGGCGCCGGCGGTGATCTGGTCCGACCAGCGATCGGTCAAGCAGGTGGATGCCATCACAGCCAAAGTCGGTCCCGAGCACCTGATTGGCATCGCGGGCAGCCCGCTGGCGACCGGATTCATGGCTGCCACCGCGGTCTGGATGCAGGAAGAGCAGTCGTCGGTCTGGTGGCGGACGAAGCGGATACTCTCCCCGAAGGATGAGCTCCGGCGGCGGGTGACGGGAACGGCGGCGACTGATCCCGGAGATGGTTCGGCGTCGCTCCTGTTCGACGCCCGGTGGCGAAACTGGTCTCCCGAGTTGCTGGATGCCGTCGAGACCCCGAGCATCCTGCTGCCGCCGGTGAAGCCGGCGGCGGCCATTGCCGGAGAAGTGACCGCTGAGGCGGCGGAGGCGCTGGGGCTCGCCGTGGGGACGCCAGTGGTGACCGGAACGGGCGACGCACCGAGTTCCCTGCTCGGCGCCGGTATCGTCGATCCCGCGACGATGCTGCTATCCCTCAGCACGGGCGCCCAGGTGATCGTGCCAGACGAGGCGTTTCAGCCCGATTTGGCGGGCCGCACCCACGCCTTTTGCTCGGGAATCGAACCTGGACCCGGTCATCCGGGGTGGTATCAGATGGGGGCCACCCTCGTCGCCGGGATGGCGCTGCGGTGGCTGCGCGACGAGATCCTGCAACTGCCCGCTGCCGGCGCGTATGAACGAATGACGGGCGCGGCGGCAAAGGCGCCGATTGGCGCGCGGGGTCTCCTCTTCCTGCCATATCTGATCGGCGAGCGCTCGCCGCATATGGACCCGCGGGCGCGGGGAGCCTTTCTCGGTCTGGCCCCGCATCATGGGCAAGGCGACGTGGTGCGGGCGGTGATGGAAGGCGTCACGTTTGCCTGTCGCGATGCTTTCTCGGCGTTGCAGGATGCCGGAGCGCATCCCGAGCGGATCGTCATGGCCGGTGGGGGATCACGAAGTCCATTCTGGCGGCAAATGGTGGCCGATGTCTTTGATCTGCCCGTCTACGGACTGTCGATCAGCGATCAATCGGCGGTCGGCGCCGCGCTGCTGGCGTTCACTGGTATCCGCGGTCTCGATCCGGTGGAGACCGCGCAGCGATGGGCCCGCTACGCTCCGCCAACCGAGCCGAACTTGGCACGGCATGGGCAATACAACGAGATCTATGGGCTCTTTCGTGAGGCGTACCAGCCGGTGATCGAAATCAGCCACCGGCTGGGCGATTGGTACGCGAAAAGCGCTGGACCACGATTAGTGCCACGCCCGATCCGGAAGCGTGGCTGACCGGGTTCTGAATCTCCAACTGAAATACTACAAGCCAACGTTCATTAGCAGCTCATCTGACCAATTGAAGCCGATTTGAGCTCAGCAATGAGCTGATGCCGCTCGTCGAGACGGAATGCGGCGCGGTGTTTTGGCCGAGGCTCGATACGCGCAATCACCTCTGGTCGCCATCGCCGCACGACGGTGTCGATCGACTCCCCGCTCGCAATCGCCATGGCCTGTATCGCCGCTCCCCGCGCGGCATGTTCATTGCCGCCGCGGACCACGACCGGAAGTCCAGTGGCGTCGGCGATGGCCTGACGCCAGGCGGGATGCTGACTGCCGCCACCGACGAGAGTCACCACCGGAGCGGTGACGCCGAGCTGGGCCAGCACGTCGACAGCGTAGGCGAGCCCGGCGGCAACACCATCGAGCGCGGCGCGGACGATGAGGTCAGGGGTGGCATTCTCCGCGGTCAACCCCGCAATCGAGCCCATGGCCTGGGGCAAATTCGGGGTGCGCTCGCCCGCGAGGTAGGGCATGAGCAGCATGCCGCCGGCGCCCGGCAGCGCCTTTCCCGCGCGGTCCAGGGCGATCTCGCGGGAGAGCCCGGCCATGGCCGCCATGGCATCGACGACGCGGGTGCAATTGAGCATGCAGACGAGGGGAAGAAATCGCCCGGTAGCGTCGGCGAAGCCTTCAACTTCACCGTCGTCATCCGTCGTCGGTCGCTCCGTGACGGCGAACGCGGTACCGCTGGTGCCGAGACTGATTACCAGCTCACCGGGCGCCGCGCCGACACCGAGCGCGGCGGCCATGTTGTCCCCAGTGCCAGGACCGACCGGGATTCCCGCTTCGAGACCGAGCAGCGCCGCGGCATCGGCGCGAAGATTACCGGCCGGTTCCACAGGTCCCCGCACGTCGGGCAGAACCAGACGTTCCGCTGACTCGGACCCGACGGCGAGGGCGAGGAGATCGCGCCGCACGCGTCCATCCCGCGGCGACCACCAGCCGGAACCGGATGCTTCACCGCGGTCGGTGGCGAGATTGCCGGTCAGTTGCAAATTGAGCCAATCGTGCGGTAGACCGACGGCCACGGTCCGAGCCAGATCATCGGGCGCGGTGCGGGCGAGATGGGCGAGCTTGGCGATCGTGATCGATGCCACGAGCCGGGTGCCAACCTCCGCTCCGAAGTCGGCCTCCGCATTGAGTCGTTCGGCGTCGGGCGCGGCGGCGGTATTGTTCCAGAGCGGCGCGGGACGGACCACCTCACCGGCCGCATCGAGCGTCACCAACCCATGCTGCTGGCCGCCGACGCTAATCGCCACGACGCGCATATCGGGCGAAATCACCGCTCGCGTCGCCGCGATGAGTGCGTGCCACCACTCCGCGGGGTGCTGTATATCCTGACCGCTGTGCGGGGCGCGCCCTTCGCCGACGATCTCGCCGGTTGTCACATCGAGCGCAAGCACTTTCGTGGACTGGGTGCTCGAATCGACACCGAGCACAACCGATTGCGGCATGTTCCCCTCCGCCGGGACTGAATCCGAGCGCGGCGCGCATTGTACGATCCAGACGGCCGGCTGGCCTCAAGACCTGTCAGGATGCACGCGCTGCGCGGTGAATGCCGCAATCGGGATGAGTCCGATCAAGGCGATTGCACCGGCCAGCAAGAATGTTTCGCGCGCGACCTGCAGGCTAACGGGCAGGACGATCTCGTACAGCAGCGTCGTCTGCCGCGCCAGAAACTCGGCTGTCGTTTCGTTCGGGGTTTGCTCGATTGCGTCGAGATTGCCGACGAGTCCTTGCAAGCGACGGACCGCGATCGCCGTCAACGCGGAGATGCCGATCGTCATCCCCAGCAGCCGGAAGACGAGGGTCATCGCCGCGGCGATGCCGCGGTCGGCATCAGGGGCGGCGTCGATCGCCGTCGCTCCAATCGGCGCAAAAACCAGACCGAACCCGGCGCCTGCCAGGAGCAGACCCGGGACCATCCCGAGCAGCTCCCCATTGCGGAGACCGAACCAGAGTGCGCCGTACCCGGCGGCGACGAGCAGTAGTCCGATCGTGGCGGTGCGACGAAATCCGATCTGGGAGGTGATCCGCCCACCCGCCAAAGAAAGTGCCGCGATAAGCACCGTAAAGGGGGCGAGCATCAGCGCGGCGACGCGGCTCACGGCGTCAGGGTCGACCAGCAGCGAGGTGATGACCGGGATATCGACCATCGCGACGATCAATGACGCGCCGACGAGAAAATTGGCGACGATTGCCGCCGTGAACTGACGATCGTGAAAAAGCCGCACCGGAAGGAGCGGCCATGGCGAATGGCGCTGCCGCCAGATCATCAGCGCTCCCATCAGAACGGAGACTACCAGGAGCGGCACGACCAACCCGGCAACGGGATTGCGCGAGCCGCCGAGCGCTCGCGCCCCCCCGGTCGCTGCCCCCAGTTCGCCGCCGGCGGATAGACCGAGATTGAGCGCCAGCAATGTTCCGGCGAGCAGGAGCGCACCGGGGATGTCCAACTGGGTCAGCCAGTTTCGTGCCGCTTGTCGCCGCGCGGGAGCCGCGCGGCCGATAGCCAACGCGGACGCGATTGCGAGTGGGATATTGACGAAGAAAACCCAGCGCCAAGGTTCCTGTCCGGGAGCGATTTCCACCAACATGGCCCCCCAGAGCGGACCCATGACCCACCCCAGGGTGTCGATCGCGCCGACGAGTCCGAGCGCGGCGGCACGCCGTCCTGGAGGAAGCATGTCGCCGACCATCGCCATCGTGACCGGCAGCAAGGCGCCGCCGCCGGCGCCCTGGATGGCGCGCCCGGCGATCATGGATGGCAAATCACTCGCCAGTGCGCAGAACAATGAGCCAGTGAGAAAAAGAACCAGCGATCCCTGAAAGGCGCGAGTCCGCCCCAGCAGATCGGAAAGGCGGCCGACGACGGGGATGGCTACGATGTAGGCGAGGAGGTAGCTGTTGACGATCCAGACGTAGCGGTCGACATCGGCGGCGTTGATGCGCAAATCGGTCACCATGCTGGGCAGAATGGTGGCGATCACCGTGAGATCGAGAGCGCCAAGAAAGACGGCCAGCAACGCCGCCCCGAGCGCACGGCGGGCGGAACGTGTCATACCGGCGGATCGATGGTGACCTCTTCACCATGATGGGAGAGGTCGAGTGTCCAGACGGCGGGATTGGGCCGCTCGGCTCCGGGTGGCTCCGACAGTTGGGCGCGCAGAAGGTCGTGCGTCTCTTGATCGATCCAGAGATCGACGGTCACGGGTGACCCGGTGATGGTGTAGTACGTCAGCGGGCCGACGACTTCCTGATCGACAGTTGACCGCAAATGATAGGTAGTCCTTCCAGCGGTCTGCTCGTCGGCGAGCCGCGTGACGTCCTGGACGCGTCCCATCACCGGGCCAATGCCGTCCTGGGTGGAGAAAAGCACGTCCGGCCGATAGGCAAACTCGAGCGGCGCTTCCCCCCATTCCCCAGTCAGGACGTTCGTCGTCCAGGAGCGATCGCCAATCGTGATCAACTGGAGCGAGATCGCCCGTCCCAGAATCTCAGCCTGGAAGGTCGTGCGCACGCGGTCGGGCCGCCGTAAATCACCCTCAGCGCCGAGGAGACGGATGGAGCTGGCGGTATCGACGAACGTCTCGCCCTGCACGGCGAGCGCAAAATGAACCGCCGGGGTTTCCGCCAGCCGTTTACTCGCCATTTCGAGTAAAGCGGCCGCTGTCGGCGTTGGCAGTGGCGTTGCGACATCCACTTGCGCCGGGCCACAGGCGCTGAGAACGAGGACGCCGCCTGCGCCCAGAGCCCGCAAGAATTGGCGTCGGTGCAGCGGCAACACGTCTCCTTCTCGCCTGGCGCGAGCCGCGTGTTCGTGAAGCGAACGCGGGTCGCCCGAGTCTAGCATCAGGGTTTTCGCGACCCCCTGCTGTCTCACAATCGGACAGAAAACGCGTGCTACCATCAGCGACAGATGTTGAATCGGGAGGGACGGGCATTGTCGTGAGCGCGCCGCCAAGAACGGTCGATCTGCCGGCCGAATCACTCCGGCTGGCCGTCGCCGCAGTGTCGGACACCGCCGGACGGGAAGAGAACCAGGACGTGGCCGTGGCCCTGGCGATCGCGGCTGGCCCCGCCGGTGAGAGTGAGGATTTCCTGCTCGTCGTCGCCGATGGCATGGGCGGTCATCCCGCCGGTGACGTCGCCAGCCGCATGGCGTTGGATATGCTGACACAAGCCTTCCCGACAATGCCGGAGGGTGATATCGGACTCGCCTTGAAACAGGCCTATCGACGCGCGAACGACACCGTGTACCAGACGGGAGAAGCCGAGCCGGCGTACGCCGGAATGGGGACGACGCTGACCTCGGCGCTGCTTCATGGCAAATACGCGACCGTCGCCAATGTCGGTGACAGCCGGGTCTATCTCCTGCGTGGCGATATCCTGACGCAAGTGACCCGCGATCACACCATGGTCTCCGACGAGGTCGCCCAGGGGCGAATCAGCGCCGAGGCGGCGCGCAAAGATCCGCGCCGGAACATCCTCACGCACGCCATCGGCACCACTCCCCGGCTCGAGAACCGGCTGCCGAGCATTTTCGAGCTCACGTTGCTGCCAGGCGATCGGTTGTTGCTGTGTAGTGACGGACTGTACGACGTTCTCGACGACGTCGATATCCGGCGCATGCTGGACGATCAGGAGCCAGCGAACGCGGCCCAGCAGCTCGTCGCGCTCGCCAAAGAGCGAGGCACCAGGGACAACGCGACGGCGGTGGTCGCGGCGGCGATTCCGACGCGGATTCCGCTCGCCGCAGCGCCACCGATGCTCGCTTCGCGCACGGGGGGCGTGCCGGGCACGGTGATTGCCGCGGCTGTCGCGGTTCTGCTCATCGTCTTGCTCATCCTGGCGGTGGTCGTTCTAGGGTCCCGGTAGGACACCGATGGCGGACGCGTCGCCGCT
>Ga0136617_10006905_pt1 | contig 10127 bp, 9 predicted proteins | sample AntDrymUQ3222106_2_FD_129672 | JGI IMG/M metagenome (GOLD analysis project Ga0136617, IMG submission 129672) | Polar desert sand microbial communities from Dry Valleys, Antarctica - metaG UQ322 (21.06) | ecosystem: Environmental > Terrestrial > Soil > Desert | place: Antarctica: Dry Valley... | reverse complement strand
TGATTACCACGAACAACACGCCTACGCCTACGACCTTTTCGGCTTTGAACGCCGCGACGCGCAGGAAATCGGCGCGATGCACAAAAAACAGTCGAAACAAGCGCAAGCCGATTACGCCGCCGGAATCACCAATGTTCTCCGCAATGCGCGAAAGTTTTTAGCCGAAGATTTCGACATTTTTCTTGTCGCCAACGACAAATACAACCTTTACCCGCAAATTGCTGAAAACGCCGGTTTGCAAATCGCGGGTCAATACAAACGCCCTGTTTTGAATCGCACTGAAAAAGATAAAGGCGCGTATTCAGAAATAATTTTTCATTTGAAAAGGAAATAGTTATGGACGAAGAAAAAATACTATATTCGATTATTGTTGAAGATGTAATAAATGTTTCCGAAGAAATCGAAATTAAATTTACCGAAAATGATATTGAATTTATTCAAGACAGGATTGGTGATTTTATGGGAAGTAAATGGTATGACGCTATTGAATTTGCTTTGCAAGAATTAAAAACGAGAGAATCTAAATAAACAGTATGGCTTTATCGAAAGATAAAATTGAGAGGATTTCTTTTCAAACAATTCAAGTTTTGTATTCAAGATTTACAAATTTTCCTGAAGACGCTTCTCAAAACAGAAATGCGCCTTTTCACACGGCATTTTTGAATGCTTTCGATGACAAATTTGCTGACAAGGCTTGTGATATTCCGTTTTTTGTAAGTTTAAGTAGTTGGCTTCACGGCTTGAATACGACAATCGGACAAAACTTTTTTGAAAATACGGCTTATATTTTAAGCGACGGTGAAAAAAGAGAATACACTTCGGGCAAATTGGGCAATTTAAAAATAACCCGAAAACAAAGAGAAAATATCGGCAAAATTACGGCTAATTTAAGTACTAAAACAGCCAAGCCGAATTTAGCCGAAGAAGATAATCTGATTTTTATCATTAATGACACCGAGCTTGTTAGCGCGATGGATTTTTCGGCGGATGTCTTTATTGATGACGGCAGAAATATCACGGCGATTGAACTAAAAACCGTCAAGCCCAACTCCGGCGGTTCGCAAGGGGAAAAGCAGAAAATTTTAGAAGGCAAAGCGGCACTATTTAATAAATTTCCCAATCACAAAATCTCCTTTTTTCTCGGCTTTCCATTTGACCCGACGAGCAAAGATTCGGCGACGGGATTTGATAAGGAAAGATTTACCAAATCGGTAATCAATCTAAATAAATCCTTTGCGCCGGAAGAAATTCTGTTAGCCGGAGAACTGTGGGATAAATTGTCCGGCGAACCGAACACAATGGAACAAATTCTGGCGATTATAAATTCAATTGCGACTGTCGAATTTATGAACGAATATAACTTTTTAAATGAACAACAGAACAAGGTTGATAATCCTCAAAAATACAGGGAATTATTGTTGCGCTGGAATCTATTTTCAGAACTGACTTTGTTTGATAAGAATGATGAGATTAAAAATCAAATAATGGAAAGTAAGCCTTTAATAAAGATATTCAATCAAATGATTTTTGATAGTGGAAAATACAAGCACTCAAGATATGAAAAACTAAAAAGTTATCTGATATAACCTGTGCAGACTTTACAATCAAATTGCTAAAACCGAAAATCTAAATTCGATTATGCTTTCACTTCTCAAAATTAAAAACATCGCGCTGATTGACGAAATCGAACTTGAATTCGCCAACGGGTTGAATCTTTTGACGGGCGAAACGGGTTCGGGGAAATCAATTATTGTGGATAGTTTGGGCGCGTTGACGGGCGATAGGGTTTCGTCGGATTTGATAAAAGAAGGCGAAACGGCGGCGCAAATCGAAGGGCTTTTTTGTGTTTTTGCCGACGAAAATCTGCGGGCGTTGTTTGACACAAGCGGAATCAAGTTGGAAAATGAGGGCAAAATTGATTTGATTGTCCGGCGTGAACTTGCGGCGAACGGGCGCAATCGGATTTTTGTTAATAATCAACTCGTTACAAATAATTTTCTCAAAAAAATCGGCGCGTTTCTGGCTGATATTCACGGACAAGGCGAACAAGCCGCCCTTTTTAATCCGTCAACGCATCTTGAAATGTTGGACGAATACGCCGACTCGAAAACTTTGCGCGAAGGTGCGGCGAAAAAATATAAAGAATTAGCACAGATTCATAAAGAAATCGAAAACTTGCGGACGGACGAAGCGCAAAAACTTCAATTGCTCGATATTTTGCAGTTTCAGGTTGATGAAATCAGAAAAGTAAATCTTAACCTCGGCGAAGATGAATCGCTCGAAGAAGAAAAACGGCGTTTGAATAATGTCGAAAAACTCTCGACTTTGAGCGACGAAGCGTATCTGCTGCTTTATGAAAACGAAGAAGCGACGATTGCGACATTGGACAAAGCGGTGCAGAGAATCACGGAATTGACCGAATACGAATCGAGTTTTCGGGAATATACGGAAGGTTTGCAGACGGCGCAGGCGGTTTTGGAAGATTTGGCGATTTCGGTGCGCGATTTTCGTAACCGTCTGGAATTTTCGCCCGAAAGATTGGAAGAAATCGAAAGCCGTCTGGCGGAAATTGCGCGGCTGAAACGCAAATACGGCGGCACGATTGAAAGCGTTTTGGAACATTTCAGCGAATCGGAAGAACGCTTGAAAAATATCGAAACCGCCGAACTGCGCGAAAAAGAATTGAGTAAAAAAATGGCAAAGGCGCGTGAAGATTATCTGAAAATCGCCCGCGAACTTCACGAAAAGCGCGTAACGTCGGCGCGAAAATTTGAGAAAGAAATTGAAAAAAATCTGAAAGCCGTCGCGCTCGAAAAAGCGCGTTTTGAAGTGCGGATAAATGCGGATAAAACAAACGACAAATCTTTTACGGCAAAAGGTTTTGACCAAATCGAGTTTTACTTTTCGGCAAATCCAGGCGAATCGGTCAAGCCGATTGCCAAGGTCGCGTCGGGCGGCGAAGCGTCGCGCTTGATGCTGATTGTGCAGACGACGGCGAAACTTTCCGAAACCGAAAAAGCGATGGTTTTTGATGAAATTGACGCGGGAATCGGTGGACGAGTCGCCGAAGCCGTCGGTTTAAAGTTGAAAGAATTGGCGAAAACGCAACAAGTCTTGTGCGTTACGCATCAACCGCAAATAGCGTCTTTGGCTGACCAACATTTTCTCGTCGAAAAGGAAACGGTCAAAAATCGAACGCAAATTCGCGTCAAAGAATTAAGCAAAAACGAAAAAGTCGAAGAAATTGCGCGAATGTTGACGGGCAAAGAAATCACCGCAACGGCGCGGCAACACGCAAAGGAAATGTTGACAGGAAGAATTTAGCCGCAAAAATACACAAAATCACAAGAAAAATTTAACGCAAAGGCGCGAAGGCGCAAAGCCGCGAAGTAAAATAAGTGCTTTCTATTTCTGCTTTTTATCTTAAAAACCTTTGCGTCCTTGCGTCTTCGCGCCTTTGTGTTAAAAATGATTTGAGTAAATTTTATGGAATCAGAAATTTTAGCCAAAGTCATTCGCGGCGGAACGGTTGAATCAATTCATCGCGGACATTTAATTGTGGTGAACGGCGACGGGAAAACGCTTTTCGCGTTGGGAAATCCGGAAATCGTGACGTTTTTTCGTTCTTCGGCAAAACCGTTTCAAGCGATTCCTTTTTTGACTAGCGGCGCGGCTTCCGTCTTTGGCTTTTCGGAAAAAGAAATTGCGTTGGCGTGCGGCTCGCATTCGGGCGAGAAAATGCACACCGAAGCGGTTGAAAAAATGCTGCAAAAAATCGGCTTCGACGAAACTGATTTGCGGTGCGGAACGCATCTTCCGTTCAACGAAAAACGCGCCGAAGAAATGATTCGCGTAGGCGAACAGCCGACGCAGTTGCATAATAATTGTTCGGGCAAACACGCAGCAATGCTCGGTTTTGCCAAACATATCGGCGCAGATATTAAAACTTACGAGTTGCCCGAACATCCGATTCAGCAGGCGATTTTGCAATGCGTTTCCGATTTTACCGACATTCCGACGGACGAAATAAAAATCGGGATTGATGGTTGTGCCGCGCCGAATTTTGCGCTGCCGATTTCCGCAATGGCGAAAAGTTTTGCACGGCTCGTTTTTCCGCCCGAAAGTTTTGATAAAGCATTGCGTGAAGCGTCTCAGAGCGTCGTATCGGCAATGATGAATTATGCGGAAATGATTGGCGGAAGCGAAAGGCTTGACACAATGATTATGCAGAGTTTGCGCGGACAAGTCATCTCGAAAGTCGGCGCGGACGGCGTTTATGTGGCGGGAGTTTTGCCGTCGCCAAAATGGAAGACGGGTTTAGGCATCGCCTTCAAAATCGAAGACGGCGACGACAAACGCGCCCGTCCGGTTGTCGCCGTCGAACTTTTGCGCCGACTTGGAATTTTAACTACCGATGCTCTAAGAAATGTTTCGCCGATGGCGATAACAAATCGTCGCGGTGATTTGGTTGGTGAAGTTGTTTCAAGTTTTAATCTAGGAAATTGAAAAATTCACCTCATAATTGCGCCTTTATAAACAGCGATGTCCGAGCCTTTGGCAAGTAAAATCGTTTTGGGTTTGGTTTCGGTTAGAAAGCCGAATTTGCTTCCGTAAGTGAAATTGAAATCAACGTCAATCTCGGTGTAATTGACATCAAACAAATTCCATTTCTGATGCTCGACTTTGTATTCATCGGTGCGGTTTGCGCCGCGCCGTGTGTAGCCCCAATAATGTTCGATGATAAATTCACCGTGTGATTTTTCAGCGGGAACACCGAGTTCTTCGCCGTTTGCGACGTGAACGCGGTTTGTTATTCCACCCTTTGACCAAATATAAGTTAGTTCTTTTTCGGTTTTCAGATGCGACATTTTCCAAGTTTCATAAGGTTCGCCGTAAAATATGCGGGCAACCAAGGAAATTGCGCAACGCGGAACAATTTCTTTGATAAAAACAACGCCGCGTTTTATTTCATCTTTCGTTTCGCGCTTGACATAAAAACGCAGATTCACTTCTTCAAAATTTATATGAAGCGGAATTTTGAAACCTAAAACCCGCGTTTCGACAAACTGAAAAGCGACGAGACTGACGTAACATTCGCCGTTCCAAAAATCCAGCGTCGTTCCATTCGGCACAAACTCCTGCAAAAGATTCGGCTCAACCGAATAGTTCGCCATTATCAAATCGAGCCATTTTGCCGTTAAGAATTTTCTCATCTGTTTGGTTCACGCATTTTCTTGAGCCACCACCGCAAACCGACAAAAAGAAAACGCCAATCTTTAAAAAATTCGGGCGGCTTGCCTTCAAAATAATGTCCGACAAATTGGAGAATCCAACCAATAACGAAAAAGGAAACGGGCAAAACCCAAAAGCCTTTGACAAAAACCGCCACCACAAAAAACGGCACGGATAGCGCAATCATTGGAATTCCGATAGTATGCATCAGTTTATTTATCGGATGCCGATGCGCTTCTGCATATTCCTCTATCCATTCATCCCAAGGTTTTCCGCCTAACATATTTTTTCTTCCTTTAGTTCGAGGTTTATCTTATGCCGACGTTGTTTGCTTTGAAAATTGATTTGTTTGTCAATTCACACCTCGACTCTATGGCGGAAACTTTCCGTCATCTATGTTTCAAAATTGTGTGAATATTTTCAAGCGTCAGCAGCATTTTTACAAACTGCGTCCATCCGCGCTCGAAACAGCACTAATTATCATTAATGCAGGGATAAGGCAAACAACAGCCGCCGCAATCAAAGAAACCGTCAGGGCAGCCGGCATTTGGACTAGACATCGTGCTGTTTTGATATTTTGTTATTATCGGCATCAGCACTTGTTCAAGTTCCTCTGCCCGCGCTATTCTTTTTGCCTCGTCTTTGTCTTTCAAGCAATAACGCAACGCGGTTATCTCTAATCCGTCAAGCACAGTTCTCAGCCGCGCATATACCTTTAGAAAATCGCCCGAACCACTTCCTTCCGTCATAGTTTCCATTTCTGCCATTTGTTTTTTCTCCTATTTGAAATTGTCAATCATTGAAATCACTTGCCAATTGGCTTGTTTGCCGTAGTAAAGATTTTTGCCGTCAAAGGCAAAAGACAAACTCGAAAAATAAACACGGGCATCGTTACTGCTGATGAGCGTTTTTGCCGTTCCGCCCGTCAACGGCAATATCTGAATGACATTGTTGCCGTTTTGCCGCGCAACAAAAGCAAGCGTTTTGCGGTCGGGCGAAAGTTGGATGTTTTGAAAATACACCTCTTTAGCGGTAGAAAGCAAGCGCGGCTCATTGCTGTCAACCACAATTTGTGAAAAATTTACATTAACGGGCAAAGTTTGCGCGTCATCACGGCTTTCAACCGATTTGAAAATCAGTTCATTTCCTGACGGCGACCAACCGATCAATCGCATAACCGAATCCGATTGATAAATCTGACTGACTTTGCCATCCTCCGACAGCCAAATACTCCAATGTCTTTTACCTTGACCGTCGGTTGCCATTGCCGTCCAAGCAATTCGGTTGCTATCTGACGAAACAAGCGGATTTAAGAAGCGCAGATTTTTATCTTGGTTGGCGGTCAACTGCTTTTCGCCCGTGCCGTCAATTGCCGTTTGCCACAAATTTGAGAAACCGGCGCGGGCAGCGCAGTAAATTAGCGAATGGCTGTCGGGCGACCATTGAAAATCTTGGGTTTGAAAACGATTAAACGGCAGTGTCGTAAAACCGCCGAAAAAAACACCGTCGTTAGTCAATGCCCGCGCGTCGCCGCCCATAGCGGATGTTAGCCAAAGATTGGTTTTTCCATCAACTAGGCGCAGAAAGGCGATTTGATTGCCGTCGGGCGACCAATGCGGATTAAAGCCGTCGGCGGCGAGTTCAATTCGCTGATTATCGCCGCCGATTTTCTGCACGACTATCAAACCATTGAGCAATTTATCGCCGACGCTTGCACGCCGCGCCGCTTGATAAACGAGCATTTCGCCGTTTGGCGCAACGTCCTGCCAAAACTCTACGCCGATGTCCGAAGTCAGTTGAAATTCTTTTCCGTCGGCAAGATTCGCGCCCCACAAATCCGAATCGTCTTTGGTGGATTGATAAAGAATTCTTGCGCCGTCCGCCGAAATATCCGAAACATCGCTGTCGTTGTCGCTAAAAGTCAATTGCACCCCTTGTTGTCCGTCAAGAAAAGCCAGACAGATTTGCTTAACTCCGTTGCGGTTTGAATTATAAATAACGCGCCGTCCGTCGGGATGCCAAACGGGTTTGCCGTCTTCGTAAGCGTCGTCGGTTAAGCGCGTCGGATTCGTCCCGTGCAAATCGGCTTTCCACAAATCTTTCTGCCCGTCTTTTTTGTCGGCATAGACGATGTTTCGCTCATCCGGTGAAACATTGAAATCACGCCTCATTGCTTGCGATTCGTCGAAATTCGTCAGTTTCGTTATCTGCTTGGCAGCAGTGTCAAAAGCGTAAAGATTTTGCTTTATTTCAAAATAAATGGTTGCGCCGTCTTTCGACCAACTAATCAATTGACCGCGCCCATCAAGCGGTGCCAGCAAGACGGAAGAACCGCCGAGCGCGGGCATCGTCCAGATTCCTCTGCGCCCGCCACGGTCTGAAAAATAAGCGATAGTTCCACCGTCGGGCGACCAAATCGGACTTCTATCGTCCGCCTCATCTTGTTTGCGCGTGAACGCTTCGCCGCCGCCGATTTGTTTGAGCCAAATACTGTTTTTACCGTTTTTGACCGCGACAAACGCTATCAATTTCCCGTCGGGCGAAAATCGCGCCCGATTTAAACTATCCTCGCCCAAATCGCTTTTCCAACTCGTAATCTGCGACGAAACCAGCGATGCCAAATTCATCTGTGCTGGCAAACTTTGCCGTGCATACCAGACGGAAAAACCGACCAACAACAGAAGCACGGGAACTCCCAACCACAACCAGCGACGATTTTTCGGCGCAAAAGCCGGTTCGGTCAATACTTCAGTTCGCCTTTGCTTTGATATTGAGCCGCCGCTTGAAAACAAACCGACGCTAATCGCCTTTTTGTCGGCATTCAGTTCGCTCTGCACAATTTTCAAATCGAGCAGTAAATCTTTGACGGTTTGATAGCGTTCTTCGAGGTCTTTGCCGAGCATTTTTTCGATAATATGTTCGAGTTCAATCGGCACTTCGGGAGCGTGAAGAGCAATAGGCGGTGTTTCATTTTTCAAAATCGCCGCCATCACATCGCTTTTCGTTTCGCCCATAAACGGAGCGCGTCCCGTAATCATTTCATAAAGCACCACGCCGAAACTCCAAATATCGGTTCGCGCATCGGTTACTTTGCCGCGGGCTTGTTCGGGCGACATATAGGCGGCGGTTCCCATTATCATTCCGGGCAAAGTCAAGTGATATTCCTGCGTCGGTGCTTCGGGGTCAACCTCGCTTAGTTCGGACGGAATACCAGTTTGCTTGGCTAAACCAAAATCTAAAACTTTAACTAAGCCGTCCGGACGACGCATAATATTTTCCGGTTTGATGTCTCGATGAACAATCCCCGCGTCGTGTGCCGCCGTCAATGCCGAAGCCGTCTGTATCGCAATGTCGAGCGCGTCTTCTAAAGTCAGTTTTTTGCTTTTGAGAAGATTTCGCAAGGTTTCGCCTTCGACAAATTCCATAGCGATATAACACTGCATCTCGTTCAATTCGCCAATCTCGTAAATCGTTACGATATTCGGATGATTAAGCGCGGAAGCCGCCCGCGCCTCTTGTTTAAAACGGCGCAAAATTTCGTCATCTTTGCACTGTGCATCATTGAGTATTTTGATAGCGACCTGACGATTCAGTTTAGTATCCTGAGCCAGAAAAACCTCGCCCATTCCGCCAACGCCGAGCGCGGAAACCACCTTATAATGCCCTATTTTATTGCCAGCCGAAATCATATCAAACTTGGCAAATTTTACCACAATCTTTGCGGAAACTCATCGAATTCTCCGACATTGTTTTCGTTTTTGTGACTATTTTAGTGTCTTTTTTGAGCGTTTGGATTTGGTGAAAAAGTTCAGAGTTACGCCTTTGGGCGTGAGAATCCATCGGGCAAAGGCAGTTTTTGCTTCTTGAAAAAAGCAGCGTGTTCTTTCAGCGTCTGCGGTAACTTCGGCAAGAAAAAACTCGCCCATTCCGCCCGCGCCGATTTTGGAAACGATGCGATAATGCGAGATGTTTGAATTGTCGGCAAGTGTTTCGCTCATTGTCTAGTTGCTCATTATGGCAGACCGATGCGCCGCAGCAAATCTTGAAAGCGCGAATCGGAACGCACGGAATCGAACATTGGTTCGACTTTCAAAAACGGCAAAAATCCCGAACGCTCCTTGAATGCTTTCTCCAACCATTCAAAAGTTTTGTCCAAATCGCCTAAGCCGAGATAGACGAGCGCAAAACTGTATGCTGAAACATACTGCTGTTTTGTGTCTTGTAAATTTGTCAAAACTTCCATTGCTTCTGTCCGCTTGTCGGCAAGTGCGTAAGCAAAACCGAGATATGATTCAAATGCCGGGCAGTCGCTTGAAAACGTAACGGCTTTGGACAAGGCGTTGATTGCGCCGTCTAATTTGCCTTGTTGGAGAAAGGCGAATCCGAGATTGCGATAGGCAAACGTCGAATATTTGTCCATTTCGAGTGCTTTATTGCATTCTTCAATCGCTCTTTCGTAATCACGCGCAAAGTAAAAAGCGTAGCCTAAGCTGATGTGCGCGAACGGCGAAAGCGGGTCGAGTTGTTGAACTTGGCGGCATTTTTTAATCGCTTCGTCGTGCCGCCCGACGGCTTTTAAATAAAAACCGTAACCGTCGTACGCGTTTGGATAATTCGGGCTAAGTTCGATAGCGCGGGTAAATTGCCATTCGGCATCGGCAAAATCCCAATCGTAAAGCAGCCGCGAAAATCCGAGCGAACAATGCGCTTCGCCGAGCGCGTCATCGAGTTCGAGAGCTTTGAGCGCGGCGGCTTCGGCTTTCGGATAAGCCTTGCGCGGCGACCAACCGCCGGTTGACGAAGCCAAAAAACCGTAGGCTTCGGCAATACCCGAATAAGCAAGCGCGTAATTCGGGTCGAGGTCAATCGCTTTTTGGAAATATTCGATGCCTTTT
>Ga0136617_10006904_pt1 | contig 10128 bp, 17 predicted proteins | sample AntDrymUQ3222106_2_FD_129672 | JGI IMG/M metagenome (GOLD analysis project Ga0136617, IMG submission 129672) | Polar desert sand microbial communities from Dry Valleys, Antarctica - metaG UQ322 (21.06) | ecosystem: Environmental > Terrestrial > Soil > Desert | place: Antarctica: Dry Valley... | reverse complement strand
CTTAACTTCTCGACGATCACGATGGCCGAATGGTCCTGGCGCGCTCCGAGGTCAACACCGCAGACGAAGCCGAGGCTACGCATCGCGCCGCTCATACCCAGTCCTTCGTGAGAACGCCGAGCGGCCGGATACTGGGATCGACCGCGGCGCGTATCAGGTCGCTATCGAAGGCCATCGAAGACGCATCCACGAACTCGCACTCGAACTCCTGACGGTAGAGGAACCAGCCCAGGGCGCGCTTCTCGGCCTCTAAGAACTCCGGCGAGATCCTCGGGCATTGGGCCGCCGTGATCCTGAATCTCTCGTACCCCTCGTCGCGCGAGGTCCACGCTTCGTAGAACCAGCCGATCGCACCGTGAGGCGTGGTTAACACCATTAAGCGCCCTCCAGAGACTGCGAGCATTGGTCTGGTCGCCGTGATTAGCTCCGGGCTAATTCGGGCCGCTTCATCGAGTATGAGCAAGGCCACGCTTGAGTACCCTCTGATCGTGCTCTCGCCTGCGGGTAGGGCGATGATCCGCGAGGAGTTCTCCAACTCGATTCTGAGGGCGCTCTCCGTGCGCGCTGCTACCGGCCAGCCGAGGCTGCGGAAGATCCCCCGGCAGCGCTTGAAGAGCTCGCCGCTTTGGCGCTCCGATGGGGATACCAATAATGTCAGCGAGCCGGGCGAGTACAAGGCCTCGTGACAGGCCGCTACCGCCGCCATCGTGCTCTTACCGCTCTGTCGGCTGCAGAGGACTAGCTGTCTCTTCGAGCTGCTGCGTAAGAGGTCGCTCTGCCATGGGTCGGGTTCGAGGCCCACCTTGCGCGCGAGGCGGCACGGATCGAGGGCCATCGCCATGTCCTGGGCGAGGCTGGCCGCAGTGAGGGTAGCGGTCACCTATTTACCCCGAGGCAAGTCCGGTAGGCCATCCAGACGCTGCGAGCGCGCTCCGACGAGAAACGCCCCGCTCTCGCCTCCGCCTCTAGCTGCGCGACGGTCATGCCCAGGTGCTCGAGGACGCGCTGGAGTCCCTCCTGTAGCTCCTCGAACGTGACGAGGTCTTGCTCTCCCGTAGTCATGCCTTGGCCCCTCATTCCGGCTCCTGTTCCGGTAGATGCCGGAGAGAAGCAGGCCCCTGACCTGCGGTTTTAGGAGGGGGATCGAAGTTGGTGTTCGACTCTTCCAGGCTGGCGAGGGCTTCGCCTAGTGCTGCTCTTGCTTGGGGGAAGGGCCAGACTGCCTCCAAAACCACCCGGCGCAGGGTGATCCACTCGGGGGAAGCGGTGACGTTCACCTGAGCGTTGATCGTGGTGCCGCTCTGAAGCTCGCCGGTCAAGCGGGCCAGCAGCTCGCATAAGCGGGTGCTCTCTCTGATGGCGCTCGCAGCGGGGCCGTACTTGCCTGCGCCCTCGGCCTTGTCGAGTAGGCCACGCGCTCGGGAGTAGAGGTCGTCGACCATCTCGAGGAGGTCGTGGGGGCGCTCTACCTCGACCAGGACGGCCTTTACGGGCGCTCGAGCGTTGAGTTTTTCCCGTGCCGTACGTGCTCCGACCAGCGTCGGCAAGAGGTGAACCCGCTTATGACGGCGTATGACGTGCTCCCCAAGTCCCGATTCGATACCTATTCGGGAATTGGGTTGGCCCTGAAGTATCGCCTCGTCGATCTCCGACCTCTTGGGGTGCGTACACGCTAGGCAGACCTGGGGCATCTACTTACCATGCAGGTGGTGTTGCCGTTCTGCTCTCTGCCGTAAGGCCGGGACGCCCTCTTCTGCTACCAGTCTCGTCCTGCTCAAGCGGTGGCCGTTAGAAGTGAGTGGGGTCACCTGCACCCAGGTTCTCGAGCGGCTGCTCCCGGGGAGTCGTTCCACTATCGCTGCGCCGGACGTGAGGTAGACCTCGGAGTCGATGACGACCTCCAAATTGGGCGGATAGTCGATGGCGATCTCCGCGCCCATCTGCAGGGGCAGGTCGTCTGGGCCGTGGTAGAGGGCCGTCAGATGCCCCTGTTGATTCGAATGCTCGTGCGGTAGCTCGGGTTGTGGGTGCGGATCTCGTTATCAAGTTCGGTCAACAGCGAGTTGGCCTGCTCGAAGTCCCGGATGCTCTGGGCTAGGTGCGGCTCTACCGGAGTCCCGGTGCTGGGGTTGAGGCCAGCGTCCCGACGCGCCTCGCGGAGGGGGACGGCGGGGTTCTCTCGCCAGCGTTCGACCGACTCGGAGTAGGCGAGGACGTCCTCGCGGGCGGGGCCCGATTGGGAAGCGATCTCGGCCTCTAGCTCTCCCGTATCGGGGTCCGAGAAGCGTTGTACGGCAGCGTGGGCCTCGGCCGGGTCGGCGAGTCCGGCGACATAGTTCTGAACCATCCACGGCAGCCGACGGACGGCCTCGACGGGGATGCCGCTGGCAGTTGTCGTGGGGCTGGAGAACTTGGGACGTGACGGCGCTGGCCCCGTCGCCTGGCCGAGGTCGGGCTGCTCGTTGAGCCATGCCTCAAGCTTCTCGCCGCCGGAGCGGGGCAGGTGCGCCTCAGGTTCGGGTTCAGGCTTGGGTTCGATGTTGCGTTCTAAGTGCAACTCTCGGATCGCTCTGGGGTCGCGCAAGAGCTTCTGCTCCCAAGCCATCCTCTGGCTTTCGGGAATTCGACCTGCAGCGATCTGGGCCTGAACCTCGGCCGCGGCCCCGGCGAATCTGAAGCTGTCGATGCTCACGCTGATCCTCTCCCTTACTCGTCGTTATTGGAGGCCGAGGTCGAGCCGATGCCTATCAAGCCCGACCCCGACCAACAGCTTCCCGGCGGGCGGCGGAACCACCGACAGAGGAAGCCTTCGCCGACCCACCGGAAAATCTCGTCCGATCACTTGCGTTCCTTCTGTCGCTGCACCTCTTGCTCGAGCGCCTCGCTAACGACGGCCCGGATCGTCGACCCGCGCCGGGCGGCTAAGACTTTGACGTCGCGCAAGAGCAGGGCGTCCATCAGCGTCTTGAGTTGCCTGACGGTCGGGGCGGGCTGCTGTCCGGTCAGGGCCACTATGGGGAAAGCGTCCCATCAATTTGCGCGAAAATGTTAGCCATTCGACGGAGATGATTCGGGCTGGGCCGCAGCCGGCCGCGCCCTAGGATGACCGCCGGGCGGCCGCCCAGGGCTAGCGCCCGGCGCTGGTGTAGGGGGTCGGCGGCCCGTCTGCAGCGGCTGAACGTCCAGCAGCGAAGGCTCTCAGCGACGCAACGAACCTACAACGACTCGTGGGCCGCGCACGCCACCGAGCTCACTAGCGACGGGTCGCAACTCTCAAGCGGTTTCCGTCAGGATCCTCAAGCTCGCACTCCCTCCCGGCAAGGCCTTCCTCGTCGACTGGTATCCCGAACTCCTGTGAGACGGCGTCGATGTTGTTCACATAGAGGTGAACCAGCGAGTTCGGCGGAGCATCTCCCTTGTGCTCAGAGAGATAGAGGTGAATACCGCCTCGGCTGACTGCTACGAACCACGGGAACCCAGGCTCGTACTGATGACCCCACACCTTGTCGAATCCCAGACGCTCATACCATGCAACGGCGCGAGCGGCGTCTTCCACACGCAGAACCGGAACGACCTCTTCCTCCACGGGCTGGAGCCTAACGCCGGGTCGGAGATGCACTATCTCGCCCGCGTCGATCCGCGCTTACTGTCGCGACCCGAGCAGATTGCCGCGCTGGGCGCCTGCCACCAGCGATCGGGCGCGTACAGAACGACAGTGCGACGAGATCTACAGCTCTGGCGCGTATGCCGAACCTCCCAGATTGAGGTCGCGCTCCCTCAACGAAGTTCGAGCACGGCCCGCGCACATCGTATTGGCCGCCTCATCGTGAACGGCGTAGTGAACGATCTCGGTTTCAGAGCGCCGCAGGGCCTTCTCGAGATTGCTGTTTTCGGCCGGGCACCAATCGTCGTGTCGGATCGCGCGGTGGCCGACACCGTCGGGGACGAACCCCGTCGGATCGGTCTCGCTATCACAACGGGGGCAGTTGCTCGTGAGCGATGCCTCGGCCCGGATGGCGAGGGCCTCGTCGACCAGTTCGAGAGTGCTCATACGCATTAGTCAGACCTCCTGGCTCGAAACGGTGCTCGTCCCGGGTTACTCATCTCGATCTCCTCACTTGTCGGTAGAACCGGGCTATCTGGCTCTTGCTGGATATCGGTGGTGGTGGGCCGCGTTCGGCGGAGTTCCACTCGTCGACGATCGTCTGTTGGCGGTGGAGATCCAGCTCCTCGGGGGGCACGATCTCCGAGCCGGGGAAGGCGGCCATGATCAGCTCGAGACAGGTCACTTGAGATGCCGACGCTTGCGTATGCACTTCGGGCACCACGGGACACCCCGCTGGCGGGCGAAAGTCACGCCACCGCAGTAGGAGCAACGAGATCGAGGCTCGAATGTGAAGGGCGCCTTTACACCCAGGGGGCCGGGATCTCGCTCCCACGCAGTCACGATCCGCCTCCGCGATCTGGATCGTCTCGCTGGGCGCAGTCACGCCAGTCACGGTGACTAGCCATTGTGGGTTTAACGAGATCGTGGAGTCCCGTGAAAAATCCGTAGGCACTACATTGCATAGTCACTATGACTGCCGTGACTGCCGTGTCGATTGAAGCCCCGTTGGGGGGCGCAGTCATAGCAGTCACGGTGACTCGCCATTGTTGTGCCCACGGAGAATTTGCGACTCCTTCAGCAAACCGATGCCCGCATACTCGAACGGGCGTGAGCCCTGTTCCTTCCACGGACGAACCTTGCTGACAAGGGGGGCCGCTGCTCGTAGATCCCTGCCGAATATGGCCTTGGTGCCGGTGGTGCGGCCCTGATCCTCACACCACGACTTCCCCGCCTGCCATAACTCCTCGACCTCGACCGAGGCCTCGGCATCGAGGCAACATATGTCCCGCAAGAAAGCGGCCATGGGGCTGGCAAGATCTTCGAGCTGGGTGATGGCTTCGGCCGAGGCGGCTGGGAGCTTGAAGTAGCCGCGCTCCACGAGCCGGTCGAGACCCTCGAGCGCCCAATTGAGTATCGAGGGCGCTTCCTCCAACAACTCGTCTGTGAGCTTCGGGTTCTCCTGGCCGTACCAGGAGTGCGTGAGCACCAGCATCACGAAGCGGCTGGACACCGCTCCGGATGAGTCCGAGAGCCGGGGCAGTTCGTTGGTCAAGATCAGGAACCTCGTTGGGAGTCTTCCCGTCCACGGCTCCTGGTACTTGCGGTCGACCGTGAGTGCGTCTTCGCCGGAGATGGATAACAGCCGCTCCACCACGATCCCGGCGTCGGCCTTGGAAGACAACCGGGCATCCGAGATCAGGGCCAGGGGGCGGCCGACCAGGGGCTGGATACCGAAGTTGGTGGCCAACCCGGCCAGCGTCGGAGCGGCCACGTTGTGCTTGCCCAGGAGCCCGGTGAGGACGCGGCCGATGGTGCCCTTGCCCCCTCGCTTTGGCCCCACCAAGAGGAACAATTTTTGCTGTTCGGTGCCGCCCCCGATGATGTATCCGAAGATCTCTTGAAGCGTCTTGATCGAGTCTGGATCCTCCGGCCACAGCTTCTTCAAGAACGAGAGCCACCGCTCTGGTAGGGGAGCGTCAGAGTCGTAGGAATAAGGCAGCGAGTGTCGGCAGAAGTAGTCCGCCGTATGTCCCAGCAGCCAGCGTGATGGAACGTGGAGGAGCCCATTCGCCATCGACACGATCTCGGTCGCAGGGGGTTGGTCGAACGAACTCCCCTGGAGCCATGCGGGAGGCTCGATGGAGCCGTCAAGATACGTGATCGCCTTCAGGGCATCGAGGACATCGTCGACCTTGCGCCGAGTCGGTTGCCAGGGAACGATCTCGATCTCACCCTTGGTCACCTTCTCGTAGGTGGCATCCTCCAGGTACCGGTACATCTCTCCACGAATCCCTCGGCCCTCGGCCTCGGGCCAGCAGGTGCCGTTCCACTTGTGGAAATCGCCGCGATGGTTGCGTAGCCGCTGCGATCCATTGTTCGTGTAGAGGTCGCGAGACAGGTGCCGGGCCACGGCCATGGGGTTGGTCGGGGCCGGAATCGGTTCCGCCACAGAGTGCGAGGGCGCCCTCGCAGTGCCCCGCTCCGCTGACGCTTTTTCAAACTCCGATTCGAGGGCCGAGCGAGAGGCCTGCTCCTGTTCAAGCTCGCCGAGGTAACCGCAAGTGCAGTACTCGGAGTCGCACCGAGGGCACTCGATCATGAGGCGACGACTGGGTCTGGGTTATGGCAAGCGCAACGGGCTCCATGAAGGGCTGCATAGGCGCGGGCTTCCTTGAAGCTGATCGACAACGGGCCAAGTCCCTCGCGCTCAAGGCGATCGACTTGGGCGACGGCATCGGCGACGTCGTAATCGGTGGTTGGACACTCTCGTCGCCAGTAGCTTTCCCAGCGACGCTCGGACTTGTCGTACTCGTGCTGTAAACTCATTGGTAGGTGATCCTTCTGGCGAAGGACAAAGGTGGGGCCCGCTTCGGCGGGCCTTCGCTTTGCCGTCGCCTTAGTCGATATCCAACATTTCCTTTTCCTCCTCTGGGTGGGGGTTTGGGTTACTCCGAACCAGCGTTGAGTAGCATCCGCCTTAGAGCCGCCCGCGGGATCAGGTCTCGCTTACCGATTCTGACGCTGGGGATCTGCCTAGAGGCGACGGCCTCCCGGGCGGTCAATATCGATATGCCGAAGTGCATAGCGACCTCCTCGACGGAGAGGAGCCCGAGTTCGGGGTCTTCAACGAACTGAACGCTCTTTTTCATGTGCTCACCTCCTCTGGCCGGGCGATAGCGATAGGAAAGCCGAGATTTGCGTTAAATGGGGGACGGATTCGAGAAAGTTCCTCCGGGGAGGTTCACTCTGCGTCGAGCCCCAGCGCCGCCAACAGGGGCCTCGTGGGGATGAGCAGCCGGCGACCGACGCGAATCGGCGCGACGCAAAAACTGCCGGATCGGAGCGCGTCATAGATAGCCGACTTCGAGACTCGACCGTCGAACAGCGGCAGGACCTCGTCGATGCTGGCGACAGCTTGCGTTCGCAGCCGGGCGGCGCACTCAACTGAGTTCACGTGGTGATTCGCTCCTGTTTCGTACCACCATGTTGGTACGATGGTGATATGGTCATCTACATCACTCCAATGACCTTAGCATGGGAGCGTCATTGTCGTGACTCGGGCTATGCGAGTCCGTATCCCTCGATCGTTAGGATGGCGAATATGTCGAAGACGCTTCAGGCCCTACTCTCGGAGAACGTCATTCGCTTGCGGAAGGAGCAGGGGCTCAGCCAGCGGGACCTCACAAAGAAGCTCCGGGAGAGCGGGATCACGTGGAGCCAAGCCAGTTTGGCGGCGGTGGAGACTCGAAAGCGGGAGGTCTCGGCCGGGGAGCTGCTCCTGCTCCAGTACGCACTTGGGGGCCTGCCTGAGCTGCTGTGGTGTGACGGGGACGTGGAGGTCGAGGTCGCCGTCCTCACCCCTGCCGAGCTGCGCTCCCTGGCGTTGGGGCGACCGGGCGAGAGGCCAAGCCAGATAACCATCAGGCCCGATCTTGCCGAGCGCTGGAAGATCACCGACACCGACCGGCGCTCAGGGGTGGCCCTCGGATATCGCCTGGACAGGGTCGTTCCTGCCACCGAGGTGGCCAAAGAGGCGCAAGTCCTTTTTGGGCGCTCACTAGAGGAGGAGCGCAGCGCGCGGGTCGGTGTCGGGCCGGGTAACCAGCGCATCCGTCGAGGCCACACCACACGGGCGTTGTTGAACGAGCTGGAAGTCCACATGAAGAAGAAGTCCCGCCGACGAACGAGGAGGAGCTGAAATGCGAGGTCACGTTTCGAAGAAGTCCGGCCGCTACTATCCGGTGCTCGAGCACGGCTATCAGCAGGCGCTCAGGTGCGATGCCTGCGACAAGAGGGCTGGCTGGGTCGGGCAGCAGGACGTCCCGAAGGTATGTCCGCGCTGCGGCTCTGAGAATCTCCGAGAGCGCCCGGAGCGCAGGCAACGGTGGCTGTCGGGCCACGATCGCAAAAAAGATGCTGCTGCGGCCCTCGTGGCGGCCTTGGGGGAAGTATCCCGAGGCGTCTACGTCGAGCCGAGCAAGATAACGCTGGCGCAGTTTGCTACCGACGAATGGCTGCCGGGAATCCGGGCCACGGTTCGGCACTCGACCTGGACCTCGTACCGTACGAACCTGACCCGGCACGTGCTCCCGGAGTTGGGGAACATCGAGCTACGGGCATTGTCGGCCAGTCACCTCAATAATCTGTACGCCAGCTTGCTCGAAAGCGGGCGTGTGGACGGCGGCGGGGGCCTCTCGCCGACCACCACGAATTTGATCCACATCGTCTGCCACCGCCTTCTCCGGGACGCCGTGAAATGGGGCCGACTGGCGAGGAACCCGGCCGACTTCTGCGATCCGCCCCGCGCCGCGAGCCCGGAGATGCGGGTATGGGGCGCGTCCCAGTTGAAGGCCTTTCTGGCCCACGTCCGAGGCGATCGTCTCGAGGGGTTATGGATTTTAGCGGCCACCACCGGTGCGCGCCGCGGCGAACTGGCGGGCTTGAGGTGGTGCGACCTCGACCTCGACCGCGCTCGGATCTCCATCCGGCAGTGCCTCGCCGTGACCCACGGCCGGCCGTACTTCAGCGAGCCGAAGACTAGTAAGTCGCGCAGGTCGATCAGTCTCGATCTCGGCACCGTCGGCGCGCTCCGGGCCCACCGCCGTCGCCAGCTAGAGGAGAAGCTCGCAGCGGGTCCGGTGTGGATCGATTCGGGTTTGTGTTTCGTGCGCGAGAACGGCGAGCCGCTACACCCGGAGCGGCAGGTATCGCAAGCGTTCAACCGCCACGTGCGCGACGCTGGGTTGCCCGCGTTGTCCTTTCACTCCCTGCGGCACAGCTACGCCTCAATCGCCCTGAGTGCAGGAGCACACCCGAAAATTATCTCGTCAAGACTGGGTCATAGCTCGATCGGCGTGACCCTAAACACTTACAGCCACCTGCTCGAAGGCGTCGGTGAGGACGAGGCCGCCCGGGTAGCTGGACTGATTCTCGGCTAACTCGGTAGAAGAAGGAGAGAAATCGGGGGCCGAGAGGCCCCCTTTTTCATGGGGAAAGGGCCTCTGACCTGGGCAAACGCTAGCAGGGGTACCCCTATGAGGTCGGAGGAACGGTTCGACCCTCACGCCGCCCCCCTCGTGCTTCCAGGTTCCCGCCACCGCGCCGTCTACCAAGAACGTCGGTACCGAGTGTGGCGTCTTGATGTTGAAGACCAGTGAGCGGTACTTCTCGGGCAGGATCCCCGAGCGGCGGGCATGAGCTAGAAGCGTCGCATCCCACACCGGCAAGAACCTGACGGGTGCCGGCGTCTGGGGGTCGGGCAGCGGAGCCCTCATCAGATCGATCAGCTCTTCCCCGCCTTCGGTGAGAAAGCGGCGAAGCCTCAGGCGTTCTAGAACCGGTCGGAGGGTCGTGATGGTCAGGCCCGCCCAGTCGGCGATGTCCTTCGGGGCAGCGGGTCCGAAGCCTCCGAGGTAGCGGCGCACGAGCAGCTCCAGGCCCTCCTCGACGCTCGCGAGCCCCGGCCCCAACCAGTCATCGGACGCGGCATACAATCGGCGCGGCGCCGTTCCCAGGTGCCCGAAGGCGGAACCCGAACCAGATCCAGCCACATGACGACTCCTGCGCGCAGCTGGGGACCGACGAGCTCGTCGATCTGCTTTCGTTTGAGCGGCCCTTTGACAAGCTCCGCTCGCAGCCGAGTTGCGGCCGCCTCGAGCTCGGCGCGGTGGGGGCGGGGGCGCTGAGCTCTGAGCCACCACTCTCTGCGGACGTCTCCGATTCCTTTCGCAAAAGGCCAGTAGTCGCGCGCCGAGACGAGGTGGATAGTAGCCCGCATCAGCGTGCCCTGAACGACCGTCGCCTTCTCGAGCGCACTCGTCAGGTGGTCGCGTTCGAAGCCTTCGAGCCTGGACCACAGCCCGATGTACATCGAAGGTGCGTACTGCGCCTGCAGACCGGCCATGCTCTCGAGCATTCGGGGCAGGGTCGATTCGCCTCGTTGCAGCAACTGCTGGCGCCCGAGGACCGCCCGGTTCAGGGCACGCGTGGATAGCACACGCGCATCGCCCCGGGACTTTCGG
>Ga0136617_10006903_pt1 | contig 10130 bp, 8 predicted proteins | sample AntDrymUQ3222106_2_FD_129672 | JGI IMG/M metagenome (GOLD analysis project Ga0136617, IMG submission 129672) | Polar desert sand microbial communities from Dry Valleys, Antarctica - metaG UQ322 (21.06) | ecosystem: Environmental > Terrestrial > Soil > Desert | place: Antarctica: Dry Valley... | reverse complement strand
GCAAGGCACCAACAAGCGCGACGTGATCTGCGCCCGTGGCGGAGACGATACCGTACAGGCTCTCGATGGCGACGACGTAGTCTTCGGCGGATCTGGCAACGATTCCATAAACGGTGGAGACGGCAGAGACGTGATCAAGGGCGGCAAAGGCAACGACGCCATAAACGGCGGATCTGGCAAGGACCAGGTGGACGCGGGACCGGGCGAGAACGCCTCCACCCGCTAAACCGAACTTTTTGCTGGGGCCGGGGCGGGACCGTCTGGTGGGCGGACCCGGCAATGACGACACGGACCAATGAGGCCGGGAAGCGGCGATAACTTCTCCAACCGCTGACCGGATCTTCGGGGCCGGGGCTTTTTGTCCCGGCCTTCCCTCCGCTATCCAGAAGGCGCGACGAACGCGCATAATTAGCTATCGGAAAGGCAAACATAGTACTTTTGGGTGATGCGCTGGCGCGGGAAGGCTGCCTAAAATGCTTCGGTCACCGGGAGAACACGGACGGGGAAGTCCTGTGGCGAGAGAAGGAGACATGTCTGGACGAGGAGTCGTCGAGCAGATGGTGCATGGAACATGATGGAAGGCAGACTCGAGTTTGCCTGACAATGGAAAGGAACTGAAAGATATGTACAGTGGTTCGAAAGGCATGTCAAAGGCGCCGCCGCCGGTCTTCGCGCTCGTGGCCGCCGTGATAGCGATCCTCGCGCTCGCGGCGCTTGCGGGGCCTGCGTGGGCTGAGACGTTCACGGTCAACAGCACGGACGACGCCGTGGACGTGAATCCCGGCGACGGGACGTGCGCGACGGCGGATGATGACTGCACCCTGCGGGCGGCGGTCATGGAGACCAACGCGCTCGTTGGACCGGACACTATCACCGTCCCGGGCGGCACCTACACGCTGACCATCACGGGAGATGAGTCCGATATATTTGGGGGCAATGATTCCATAGGCGACCTGGATATCTTCGAGGATCTAACCATCAACGGCGCTGGCGCCCGCTCGATGACCGTCCGCGGCGGGGGCGAGTTCAACGACCGCATCTTCGACATCCCCGGCGCTATCTCTCCGAGCGATCCACCCGAGCCCCTCCCGTCTGACGCCGTGGTGGAGATCTCCGGTCTGACCATTACGCGCGGCGACAAGAGCACCATCGGCGGCGGCATCCGCAACGTCGGCACCCTCACGCTCAAGAAGAGCGCCGTGACCAACAACACGGCGGGCCTGGGCGGCGCCGGCATCCGCAACGACTTTGTCTTCACGCTCGTGCAGAGTACCGTGAGCGGCAACACGGTGGGCTCCAGCGGTCCCGCACCCGCAGGCGTTGACCCCAGTCTCGGTGGTGGCGGCGGCCTCTTCAATAACGACGAGGCGACGCTCGTCAACAGCACCATAAGCGGCAACACTTCCGGCACCTTCGGAGGCGGTATCACCAACTTCGGCGGCGGCGCGAGCCTCGATGTGAGGAACGTCACCCTCAACGGTAACAGCGCCCCGACCGGCGCCAACATCGCTAACACGGACGCGCGGATCGGACCTGCGGGAGGCCCACCGCCTGTAGGCCCCGCCAGCTTCGAGAACACCATAGTTTCCAACCCCAGGGGCGGCGGCGATAACTGCGAAGGCCCCATCACCTCTGATGGCGGAAACCTGGAGTTCCCCGGCAACTCATGCGATTTCGAGGTCCGAAAAGACCCTCGTCTGGGAGCTCTGGCAAACAATGGCGGACCCACCAACACGCACGCTCTTCGTGCCGGTAGCCCGGCCATAGACGCCGCGAAGAACTCCTGTCCGCCACCCGCGACCGACCAGCGGGGCGTGGGCCGTCCGAAGAACGGAGACGGCAAGGGCGCGGCGCGTTGCGACATCGGCGCCTACGAGCGGAAGGCCCCGGATAATCAGCCGAACCCGAATCCCAACCCGAATCCTGATCCCGATGGCAGGCCAGCCTGCACCATCACGGGCACCAACGGAGATGATGTCCTCACCGGCACCGACGGGCGGGACGTGATCTGCGCTAGGGGCGGCGACGATACCGTGCAGTCCCTCGACGGCAACGACGTGGTCTTCGGCGGATCTGGCAACGACTCCATAAACGGAGGCGACGGCGACGACAGGCTCTTCGGCGGCGATGGCAGAGATTCCATAAACGGCGGAGATGGAAGGGATGTGATCAAGGGCGGCCGAGGCAACGACGCCATAAACGGCGGACCGGGCAAGGATCAGGTGGACGCGGGACCGGGGGAGAATTCCGCCACCCGCTAAACCGAACCCTTCGCGAGGGCCGGAGTTCCTTTGCTTCGGCCCTCGTCCTCTGGAAGATGCGTTCTTATCGTCGGCTTCTTGCCTTAGCTGGTTGCTAACCGAATACTGCGGAAGCTACTTCTCCCACTCGCTGGAGACGGCGACCTCCACCTCGACGGGGACTTTGGACAGCAGATCTTCCCCTGCCCGCGTCATGGCGTCTCGCGTTTTCTCCGAAACTTCTTCAGCCAAATCCTCCCGGCACTCGACTACGAACTCGTCATGGATGGAGTTGATGAGCCTGGCGTCGAGGCCGTCCAGTGCAGCGTTGACGTAGCCGAGGGCCAGCTTGGCGATGTCGCCCGCGCACCCCTGAATGGGATAGTTCATCGCCTCCCGCCGCATGGCGCCGCGGTCGTCGGTGACAGGGTCGTTGCCGAACTTGCGGATACGGCCGCCGAGCGTTCTCAATGTGCGGTCTCGCGTCGCCCGGTTGGCGGTGCGTTGCAAGAACCTTTGCACCTTCGGGTAGTTGGCGAAGTACTCGTCTATGAGCTGGCGTCCCCGCTCCTCGTCCGTGCCGAGCTGGGCCGAGAGACTCCTCGCGCCCCGACCGTACATCAGGCCGAAGTTTATGCGCTTGGCGTCGGATCGTTGGTCTTTGGTGACCTCATCCATCGGCACCCCGTACATCGTCGCCGCCGTGAGGCGGTGCAGGTCGTCGCCCCGCCGGAAAGCCTCCACGAAAGCCGGATCTTCGGAGACCTCGGCCAGTATGCGAAGTTCGATCTGGGAGTAGTCCGCGATGACCAGCGTGTAATCCTGCTCCGCCACGAAGCATCGGCGGAACTCGTCCTCGTGTGGGATCTGCTGGATATTCGGATTGGTACACGCGAGCCGTCCCGTAGGCACCCTGCACTGCAAAAAATTGGCGTGGATGCGTCCTGTCTTCGGGTGGATGAACTTCGGGTACGGCTCCAGGTACGTGCCAAGTTTCTTCTGAAGCTCCCGGTACTGAAGGAGCGCCTTGGCCGCCGGATGCTCGACCTTCAAGAGTGTCCAGACTTTCGTGTCCTGAAGCTCGATGCCCAGAGACCTGAAGGCGTCCGTGATCTGCTTGGGGCTGTTCAGGTTCAGCCGAGGCCCGAGACCCTCCAGCGGCAGCACGCCCTCCGGCTGCGGGAAGAACGATTCCAGATGCTCCGCCGCCCGGTCGCGGCGTTCGCGCACCGTGACCTCCAGCTCCTTCCACCGCGCCACGTCGAGCTTCACGCCCGCGAGCTCCATCTCCGAGAGCGCGGCCACGGCCCCGAATTCGATCTCCGCCACCCGAAGAAGTTCTTCCTTCTCCAGTTCTTCCGAGAGACGGTCTCGTAGCGGAAGCAGGATCGCCGCGTCCCGCGCCGCGTACTCCAGTTGGGCCTCGGATAATTCAGCGGACCAGTCGTCTTTCCTGGCGGACTTGTCCACCCGCTCGTCCAGGTAACGCTCCGCTATCGCCTCCAGCGCGTAGGAAGCCCCCTGCGCTCCACCGTCCAGGAGCTGCGCCGCGAGCATAGTATCGAAGATGGGGGAGATCCGGATGCCGTGCTCGTCCCACAGGAATGCATAGTCGAACTTCGCATTCTGGAGTATCTTTACCGGTCCGTCTTCGAATACTTCCTTCAAGGGCGAGAGGTCGTTCACCTCGAACACATCCACCACGAACGTCTCGTCTGGGGTGGAGAGTTGGAGCAGGCGTATCTTGCCGTCGCGGGGGTTGAGGCTCGTGGTCTCCAGGTCCACCCCGATGGCCTCCGCGCCACTCAGGGTTTTGGCGGCGTCCACGAGTGCGGCGCGGGTCCGGATCAACTCGTAGGTCGAAAGGCTTCTCTCCACGCGAAGATTCTAGCAGGGAGAGGCAGCCGCATAATGAGCGAATCCGGAGTCAGACACCGAGGTCCACTTCGGCGCCGTGGCTTTGGGCGAGGAGGATCGCCTGTCCGGCGTCGAGCTTCACGCCGCGCAGGTCGAGTGCGGAAAGGGCGACGCCTTCCAGGCTCGCGCCCCTGAGGTCTGCGTCCTTGAGACGGGCGCCGGAGAGGTTGGCGCATGTCAGGTCCGCGCCTCTGAGGTCCGTCCCGGTCAGGTCGCATCCCGCAAGCTCTGCCTCCACGAACCGGATCCCCTTTAGGTCCTGGCCCTTGAGATCCCCCTTCTCGAAGAGGTTGGCGTATGAGAGATCGCCACCTCGCAAGACGAACGCCGTCAGGTCGGCTTCCGCGAGGGAAGCGCCGATGAGCTTGCATTCTTCGAACTCGGAGGAGAAAAGGCTCGCGCCCTCGAAGCGGCAATTCAGGAAGGCGCTCCCGTGATGCTCGGAGCCATTGAGCCTCGCGTCGGTGAAGCCGCACCGCTCGAAGGTGCATCCGCTCGTGAGCGCGGAACTCAAAGAGGCTCCCCGGAAGGAGCAACGCGTGAACGAGCAAGCCTCCATCCTCGTGCCCGATAGGTCGGCGCCATCGAAGACCTCGTCCTCGAACGCCCTATCTGCCCAGGTTTCCGTCTCGTCCATCTATCTCCTTGCGGAATCACTCGACCCTTCCTGATTCCATCATACTCACGAGTTGGCACAGGAACAGTGGTTCTTCGCAAGGCCGGGAAAGAGGGATCACACTCCGTCTCCCCGCGTGAGATAAACTCGTGGGGCGATGGGTAGCTCCTTCAGGATAGGCCGGATACGCGGCATAGACGTTAAGGTCCACTGGACCTTCTTCCTGCTCCTGCTGTTCTTCGGCTACCTGGGGTTCCAGGAGTCGCAGAGCGTGGCGGGGACCCTCGTCACCATCCTGCTCGTGCTGGCTCTCTTCGTGTGCGTGCTGCTCCACGAGTTCGGCCACTCCATCGTCGCCCAAAGGCTCGGCCTCGAAGTGCCGGACATTACGCTGCTCCCGATCGGGGGCGTCGCCCGCCTCAAGAGTTTGCCCGAGAAGCCGTGGGACGAGGTCAAGATCGCGGTGGCTGGGCCGCTGGTGAACGTGGCGCTCGCCCCGGTATTCTTCGCCCTCGCCTTCCTTGTTGGGGTGGACCTCTCGACGATACCGAGCCTCATCACGGCGCAACAGTCGCCCGGCGGCGCGCTCTTCTACCTGGGGACCATCAACGTCGCGCTGGTGGTCTTCAACATGATTCCGGCCTTCCCCCTCGATGGCGGCCGGGTGCTTCGGGGTCTGCTCGCGACCCGGCTCGGGGCTGTGCGGGCGACGGATATCTCCGCCGCCATCGGGCAGGCGCTCGCTTTCGGGCTGTTCTTGCTTGGGCTTTTGGGAGGCCAGATCATACTCGCGCTTATAGCCGTGTTCATCTTCTTCGGGGCGAGCGGGGAGACCCAGATGGTGCGCCAGCGGGAGGTGACTCGTGGCATGAGCGTCGCGGACGTGATGGGCGTCCGCCGCCGCACCGAGACCGTCACCCCTTACCACAACTTCGGGCAGGTCCTCGATCTGGTCGTCCACGGCTACCAGACGGACTTCCCGGTCGTCGAGGAGGACGGAAAGCTCGTCGGCATGCTGACACGGGCGGAGATCTTCGCCGCCGTCCACTCCCCGAACCAGTACCGCAATGTCCGTGACCTGATGCGCACGGACTTCCCCGTCCTCTCCCCCGAAGCGGATCTCTTCACCGACGGCAACCGCGTCTTGCAAGAGAGCGGCCTGCGCGCCGTCCCCGTCTGCGACGGCGGCAGCCTCGTCGGCATGCTCACCGTGGACGACATCGGCCAGGCCAACCTTCTGCGCGACCTGCGCAAACCCCGCTAGGAAGGGCGCTTTGCGCGTAGCAGCTCTCTTACCTAGCGCCACCGAAATGGTCCACTGCGCCAGCGCCGGTGACTCCCTCGTCGGCGTCACCCACGAATGTGACTATCCCGCAGGCGTCGAGAAGCTCCCGAAGCTCACCCGAAGCAAGGTGAACTCCAGCATGTCCAGCGCCGATATAGACGCCGCCATCAACAATATCCTCACCGACGACGGCAGCATCTACGCCCTCGACGCCGGGCTTCTGGAGAAACTCGCGCCTGACCTCATCATCACTCAGGGACTCTGCGAGGTGTGTGCCGTCTCAACGGATCTCGTCCACGAGGCGGCCTCGAAGCTGGAGAAGCCGCCGGAAGTGCTTTCCCTGAACCCCACGTGCCTGGAAGATGTATTCCGCGACACCGTCCGGGTGGGGGAGGCCGTGGGCCGGGGCGAAGAAACCCGCCGCAAGGTCGAGACCCTGCGGGAGCGGCTCGCCCGTGTCGAGGAGGCCGTGTCCGGATTGGACCGCCCCCACGCCGGGTGCATCGAGTGGCTCGACCCGCCTTTCTCCGCAGGGCATTGGGTCCCCGAGATGGTCAGCATCGCCGGTGGGCAAGAAATCTTTGCGGAGGCTGGCGAGCCGTCGAAGCGCATCACCTGGGAACAAGTCCTCGAAACCGCCCCTGATGTCCTCGTCCTCATGCCCTGTGGCTTCGACGCCGAGCGCGCTGTCCGGGAGGCGCGACACCTGCCGGAGTTGCCGGGCTGGGGTGAACTACCGGCGGTGAAGAGCAGGCGCGTGTGGGTGGTTGACGCCAACTCGCATTTCTCCCGTCCGGCGCCGCGGCTGGTGGAAGGAGTGGAGGTCCTGGCGCGGATATTTCACCCGGAGGTATTCCCCGACGCGCCGGTACCGAAGGATGCCGTCCGGCTTTCCTTCGCACGTTACGGAGCATCATCGTTGGATCGGTAATAGAGACGGCTCCTGATGCCGTAGACATAGCGGCGCCGAGGCTCTTTCGCTAGACTTTTCCCATGAGATCGCAGGTAGAGGAGATCGAGGCGCTCGTCGCGCGCGCAGGGACGCATCCGGTGTGGGGCTACGCCCATTGCCGGAGGGTCCACGAGCTGGCGAAGCAGTTGGCCGAGGACGAGAGGATCTCCTACGACCCGGACGTGCTGCACATCTCCGCATTGCTTCACGACATCGGACTTTACAAGGCGTACAACATGCGCGAGGCCAGGGATCATGCGCGGCGCTCGGCGACCGTCGCCAAGCGCATCCTGCGGGACCTGGACTTCCCCGCTGAGCCGACCCGCGCGGTCCTCGACGCCGTCACCCACCATCCGCCGGGTCCAGAACGGGGGCGCTGGGTGGAGGGGACTCTTCTAAAAGACGCCGTAGCCCTCGACTACCTCGGGGCCGTTGGGATCGGGCGTGTGATCTCGATGGTCGGCCTGGAGGATGAAGTCCCCGACCTCCCATCCGCCGTCCGCCACGCCGAGAGTCTGCACCGGAGCATACCGGGTTTCCTGATCCTGCAGAGCAGCGCCTACATCGCCCGCGAACGCGCCATACAGGCGCAAAGCTTTTTCATGGACCTCAAAGACGCCACCCGGAGCCTTGAGCTTCTATAGCGGGTTAGCGATCAGCCGTCAGCAAGGAAAAGCCGACAACCTGACTGGCTAGCTTCCGCTTGCACCCATGCGGGATAGAAGCCTGCGGAAGCGGGGGTCCGTGCGCAGGGGCGCGAACTCCAGGGCGCGCTCGAAGTGCGAGGCGTCGCTCTCGCCGGCCTCGACGGCTTTCTCGATGTAGTCCAGGGCGACGCCGTACTCGCCGCGCCGGGCGCGGATGCTGGCGAGCGCCGAGAGGGCCGGGGAGTACGCCGGGTCCACGGCGACGGCCCGCGCGAGGATCTCCTCCGCCGTCTCCAGGTCGTCGGCGGTGTAGTAGAGGCTCGCGTATGAGTACAGGGCTCTGGGGTTGGCCGGGTCTTCCTTGAGGGCCTCCATGAAATGCTCCTCGGCCCGGGCCACGTTGCCCTGACGTTCTTGCAGGAGGCCCAACTCGAGGTGCGCGTTCGGGTCCGAGGGATCCAGGGCCAGAACACCCCGGTAAGCTTCCGCCGCTCCCGCCTCATCCTCCACCGCGAGCCGCGCTTCTCCTAAAGTGTAGAGGTGCCTGACCTCGTCACGCCCCAGGGCCACGGCCTCCTCAGAGAGCTTCAGGGCTTCATCGAGGTCCTTCTCCTGGGAGAGGAGGTGGGCGGCCAGCTCGTCCCTTATCTCTGGCGAGCCGGGACAGTCTTCGAGGCCCAGCCGGAAGGCGGCCTCGGCCTCCTCCATGCGGCCGTTGCGGGCGTGGCAGATCCCGAGGTTTGCGTGCGCCTCCCACCAATCCGGAGTCTCTTCTATGACTTCTTCATATGCGGCGACGGCCTCGGGGTAGCGGCCTAGCATATCGAGAGCGTTCGCCCTGAAGGTACTGGCCCCGCTTTTCTGTTCCCCGTCGGGGTCGCCGGCGACGTACATGGCGGCCTCGAAGAACTCAAGGGCCTCCGCGTAGTCGGCGGCGTCGAAGAGTGTGAGGCCGGCGTTTATGAGCATGTCGGCGTCCTCGGGGTAGCGGCGGGTCCACCGCTCGAATGTCGCCTTCGCCAGAGAGCTCTCGCCCATCATGCCGTAGTAGCGTCCCAACTCCACGTAGGCTTCCGGGTACTCGGGGTCGGCTTCGATGGCCCGTTCGAGATGGTGGACGATCCTGAACGGTTCGTCGCGACGGATCGCCACCAGCGCCAGCCCCATCCGCGGCGCGGCCCACTGCGGGTCGATCTCCAGCGCGTCCAGGAAGCTAGCCTCCGCCTCCTCCAGGCGATCCAGGTTCAGCAGCGTCCGGCCGACGGCTTCTATGACCTCGGGGTTCTCTGGCGCCGCAGCCAGCGCCTGCTCGAACCTCCCCAGCGCCTCCTCGAAGAGACCCTCTTCCGCCAGCGTCTCGCCCTGTTCCAGATAATCTTCGTGTTCCATCAACGCGGATTAAACCAGATAGCGTCCGGGGATAGTGTGTACAGTTTTATACGGTCCCAAGAACCCGGCCTGAAAGGAACGTCCTTGAAAAACCCTCCGGTCGCCGTGAGGTTGCCCATCCGCTACGGGGACCTCGATCCCTACGGCCACGTCAACAACGCCGTGCATCTGATGTTCTTCGAGGAGATAAGGCTCTCGTACTGGCGCGCCCTGGCCGGCCAGATCGGCTTCGAGGACCTGGAAGCGGGCGACATCCCCGGCGCACGGTACGTGATCGCCGAGACCACCATCCGCTACAAAGCCCCGATCTTCCTGGACGACACTCTCCACGGTGCCGCCAAGATCCGCACCGTCGGCAACCGCTCCTACGTCATGGACTTCGAGTTGCGTACCGGAGAGAGTTTTGCAGAAGGCTCTCTCGCCTGCGAGGGCTCCGCCGCCCACGTATTCTTCGACCCAATATCCGCCGAGGTGCAACCCCGCCCCGACTGGTTCCTCCCCGCCGTCGCCGGACTCGAAGACCGCCCCGAGGAGTCCTTCGTCCCGGAGGATAGTTGAGCCAGTCTCTTCGGGTAAGGAATGTTACGGTAAACGAGACTTTGTGCAGGAGGAGGCCGCGATGGAGTATCAGACGATAAAGGGTGAGAAAGTCCCCTCGCTGGGACTGGGGACGTACCGGCTCACCGGGGAGTCGTGTTCGCGGGCCGTGGAACGCGCCCTCTCGATAGGCTACCGGCACGTTGACACAGCCCAGATGTACGGCAACGAGGCGGAGGTTGGGCGTGGGATCCAGGCGTCCGGCGTGGACCGGGAAGAGGTCTTTATCACCACGAAGGTGTGGCCGAGCGACTTCGAGCGTGACCGGGTTCTAGGGACCACCCGCGAGAGCCTGCGGAAGCTCGGCACGGATCACGTGGACCTTCTCCTCATGCACTGGCCGCCGAGTGGGGCGCCCCTGGAAGAGACCCTCGGGGCCATGCGGGAGTTGCAGGAGGAGGGCGGAGTTCGTCACATCGGGGTGAGCAACTTCTCTCCCTCGCTCGTCGAGGAGGCGTCCGAACACGCGGAGATCTTCTGCAACCAG
>Ga0136617_10006902_pt1 | contig 10130 bp, 15 predicted proteins | sample AntDrymUQ3222106_2_FD_129672 | JGI IMG/M metagenome (GOLD analysis project Ga0136617, IMG submission 129672) | Polar desert sand microbial communities from Dry Valleys, Antarctica - metaG UQ322 (21.06) | ecosystem: Environmental > Terrestrial > Soil > Desert | place: Antarctica: Dry Valley... | reverse complement strand
TGGATGGCGTCGAGTGGGGGAAGTGGGACAACGCTACTTTGATCTCCGGGGATCTCGCGGAGACTATCGCTGACCTCAAGCGGCAACCCGGAAATAACATCGCGGTCGAGGGCAGCCCCTCGCTCGTCGAATCCCTGCTGCAAGATGGCCTCCTCGATGAGCTTACGCTCATGATCCACCCCGTCGTCGCCGGCGGCGGAAAGCGCCTGTTCAAGGATGGACGCGCCCTGAAGAGAATGAGGCTCGTGGATTCGAAGACGACAGCTACCGGCGTCTCGATCCTCACCTACCAGCCCAGAGACCTCCGATGAACGGCGAGGGGAGCGGCCATGTGATCGAGGTCGAACAGCTCCCGGGCGGCGAGAACGCCGTGCGTTTCGACGGCCACGCTCACGGGGCGGGCGTCCCGTTCTTCATCACCCGCAACCGGGTGGCGATGTAGCTCCGCTCCCGTGCCGGGGAGTATGAGGAGACTTTCATCATCCAGGAGGGCGAGGCCCGGTATACCGTCGGCGATGAAACCATAGAGGCTGGTGCAGGTGAGATCTTGGTCGTCCCGGCGGGGACGCCGCACAAGTTCACCAACACCGGGCCGGGCCGTCCGCGGCAGGTCAACATCCATCCCGTTGACAAGATGGAGACGGAGTGGCTGGAATGAACCGTCGCGAGGCTCGCGGCGACTCGACCTCGAAGGAGGAACCGTAATGGCGGACGACAAAGCCCGGACATCCGGGAGCCTGGACGCTCTGGTCGGCGAGTGGAGCATGGAGGTGGCCGTTCCCCCCGGCCCGCCCATCGAGGTGCGGGGACGCATGGTCTTCGAGTGGCTGTCGGAGGGCTCCTTCCTCATCCAGCGATGGAACGTCGAGCACGACGAAGCCCCGGATGGGATCTCGATCATCGGCCCGGAAGCCCCGGACGGGGCGTATCGCCAGCACTACTTCGACTCGCGCGGCGTCTCCCGCGTTTACGAAATGAGCCTGCGCGACGGCGTCTGGAAGCTGTGGAGAGAGTCGCCGGGCTTCTCGCAACGGTTCACCGCGACGCTCGGCGACGGCGCCATCACGGGCTTCTGGGAGAAGTCGAGCGACGGCGAGACCTGGGAACGCGACTTCGATATCACGTATACGAAGGTCGAGGACGAGGCGCGATCTTGAGCGAACGGCTGCGAGTCATCGTCGAGCGGCTGGGCATCCGACCGGACGACCGGGTGCTGGAGATCGGCTGCGGACACGGCGCCGCCGCGACTTATGTCTGCGAGAAGCTCGAGTCCGGGCGCTTCACGGCGGTGGACCGCTCGGAGAAGATGATCCGGGCCGCCTCGCGCCGGAACGCCGCGTTCATCGAGTCCGGCAGAGCCGAGTTCATCGTCGCGGACCTCGAAGACATGGACCTCGGAGACAGGCGTTTCGACAAGATATTCGCCGTCCGCGTCGGCCTCTTCCACCGCGAACCGGAGCGGGCGGGGAGTATCGTGGAGCGATGGCTGGCTCCCGGCGGTAAGGTCACGGCCGTCTTCGACCCCATGAACGCCGGGAGGAAGCCATGAAGGGACGCATCCTCTTCGTCCATTTGCGCGATGTCCTCGGAGACTCATACGGCAAGATATCGAGGATCTACAAAGGAGAAACGAAATGACGAATATGGAACATGGATACGCCCCGGTCAACGGGCTGGAGATGTACTACGAGGTTCACGGAGAAGGCGAGCCGCTCGTCGTGATTCACGGGGCTTACATGACGATCTCCGCGATGGGGGAGATCGTCCCCGAGCTTGCCAAAACCCGGCAAGTCATCGCCGTCGAGCTTCAGGGACACGGGCACACCGCCGATGTAGACCGTCCCATCACATACGAGCAAATGGCCGACGACGTGGCGGCTTTGCTAGGGCATCTCGGCATCGAACGCGCGGATGTCTTCGGGTATTCGATGGGCGGCGGGGTCGCGGTTCAGGTTGCGGTTCGGCATCCGGGGGTGGCGCGGAAGCTCGTGGTCGCCTCGGTTTCTTATACCAGCGACGGCATGCACCCCGAGTTGCTTGAGATGATCCCGACCATGACGCCGGAGGTCTTTGCCGGGTCCCCGATAGAGGAAACCTACCTCCAGACCGCCCCGAACCCGGAGGATTTCCCCACGCTGGTCGCCAAGTTGAAGCAACTCGACATGGAACCCTATGCCTGGCCGCCGGAGGACATACAGGGCATCGAAGCTCCGGCATTCCTCATCTTTGGCGACTCAGACGCGATCCGCCTCGAACACGCCGTCGAGATGTTCCGGCTGCTCGGCGGCGGGGTCATGGGGGACCTTGTCGGCCTCCCGAAATCCCAACTCGCGGTGCTTCCCGCCACCACGCACTTTGTCCCCCCGGCAATGGGGTTCTGGAACGCACGGATTGGCTCCTGGCGATGATCCCACCATTCCTCGACGCGCCAATGCCGGACGCCACATGAAACCGTCAGATGCCGGAGGACGGGAGAGCGACCTCCCCGACGGCCTTCCGAAACCAGCGATGCGGGCGCTCGCCGGTGCGGACATCCAACGCCTCCAACAGCTAACCACTATGACCGAGTCCGATGTACTCAGGCTGCACGGCATGGGGCCGAAGGCGCTCGGAATCCTTCGATCCACGCTCGCCGACAGAGGTCAATCTTTCGCGGCAGAGGAGAACCAATGAAGAAGACGTATCGAGGGAGCTGTCACTGCGGGGAGGTCCGCTTCGAGGCGGATGTGGACCTGACGGAGAACCCGATCCGCAGGTGCAATTGCAGCTTCTGCCTCAAGTCCGGCTACAAGAAGGCGCTCATAGGCTACGACGAACTGCGGATCACGGCGGGCGAAGCCCGGCTACAGAATTACCACGCCGAGAACAGCAACTGGCCCGAGGGGGATATAGATCACTACCGCTGCCCTGATTGCGGCATGCAGCCGTTCTCTCGGGGCTACCTCGAAGCGCAGATGGGCGGAAACTTCTGGGCCGTGAACGTCGCCTGTTTCGATGACGTGACCGAAGAGGAGCTGGCGGCCGCGCCGGTGATCTACGAGGATGGCAAGCGCGACCGGCAGGACCGCGAGCCGAAGATCACCAGTTACTTGTAGTAGGAATGGAAGGAGCGAAGGATGAGTAGCGGAGGACTTTCCGAAGCCAGGCTCGGGCGAATGCGCGAGGTCATGGCCCAGCACGTCGAGAGTGGAACCGTACCCGGACTGGTCACGCTCGTCAGCCGGAGGGACGAGGTACGGGTAGATGAGATTGGCGCGAAGTCCATAGGCGGCGACCCGATGCGGCGCGACACCATCTTCCGCATCGCCTCCATGACGAAGCCCATCATAGCTGCCGCGGCGATGATCCTGGTTGAAGAATGCAGTCTCCGGCTCGACGATCCCGTTGATCCGCTCCTCCCGGAGCTCGCCGGCCGGAGGGTGCTTCGCTCCATGGAGAGCGAGCTTGACGATACCGTGGCAGCGAAACGCCAGATCACGCTCCGCGACCTGTTGACCTTGCGGTTGGGAATCGGGGCCATCTTCGCTCCTCCGGGGCAGTACCAGATCCAGACCGCGATGGACGATGCGGACGTCGCGCCAGGCTTTGACCCGCCTGCGCTCCCACCCGATGAATGGATGAAGCGTCTGAGTGGTCTGCCCCTGATCCATCATCCCGGCGAGAGGTGGATGTACGAAACGGGCTCCGACGTTCTTGGAGTCCTGATCTCACGCTCCACCGGGCAGACGCTCGAATCGTTCTTCCGGGAGCGCATCTTCGAGCCGCTAGGCATGAAGGACACCGGTTTTCACGTGCCAGCCGACAAGCTCGACCGGCTGGCGAGTTGCTACCAGGGGAACTCCGCCACCGGGAAGCTCGAACTCTATGACGATGCTGGCGACAGCCTCTGGAGCCGGCCTCCCGTTTTCGAGTCTGGTGGCGGCGGACTCGTCTCCACCGTGGACGATTACCTGGCCTTCTGCCGGATGATGCTGAACAAAGGCGAATACGAGGGCGGACGAATCCTGTCGAGGCCGTCGGTCGAGCTAATGACCACGGATCAGTTGACGAGAGAGCAGAAGTCGGGGGCGGAGATCCTCCTCGGAGACGACGGCGGCTGGGGGTTCGGGATGACCGTGATCACACGCCGCGGCGACCTCTCCTCGACCCCTGGAAGGTTCGGATGGGACGGCGGCTACGGCACCTCCGGGTACTCTGACCCCGAAGAAGATATGGCCGGAATTCTCATGACCCAACTCGTCGCGGGCTCCTCCGGTCTCATGGATATCTTTCGGGATTTCTGGACATCCGCATACGGGGCGATAGACGATTGATGTTAGTTGGCTTTGTCTCCTGGGTCCGCGGCGCAGTCCCCGAAGACCTCGGATGAGTGTTCCATCCCGAAACCACAAACATAAGCACGCTGGCCTGCCACATTCAGATACCGAAAGCAACTCGTTGACTCTCAACAGCAAGGATATGGAACCTTTCTGTACAATCGGTTTGTCAGACAAAAGGGAGAAAGGTGGGGCATGGCGGAGAAGGAGATCTTCTGTTCGTTCGGCATAGACATAGACGCGGTCGCCGGATGGCTCGGCTCCTATGGTGGTGAGGACTCGCCCGACGACATCTCTCGGGGCATGTTCTCGGGTGAGGTGGGCACGCCGAGGCTTTTGAACCTCTTCGAGAAGTACGATCTCAGGACGACGTGGTTCATCCCCGGCCACTCCATCGAGACGTTTCCGGATTCAGTGCGGATGGTCGTTGACGCGGGACACGAGGTCGGCTCCCACGGCTACTCCCACGAAAACCCGGTCGCCATGACCCCGCAACAGGAACGGGACGTGCTGGAGAAGAGCATCGAGCTCATCGAAGGGCTCACCGGCAGAGTGCCGGTTGGCAACGTCGCGCCGTGGTGGGAGGTCTCCAACGTCTCCAACGACCTCTTGCTGGAATATGGCTACAAGTACGATCATTCGCTCCAGCACAGGGATTTCACCCCTTACTGGGCGCGCAAGGGTGATAGTTGGACCAAGATAGATTATTCCAGGCCAGCCGCGGAGTGGATGAAGCCGCTCGTGCGGGGCGAGGAGATAGACCTCGTCAAGATACCCGGCAACTGGTACCTCGACGACCTGCCGCCGATGATGTTCATAAAGACCTCGCCGGCCACGCACGGCTTCGTCAGCCCGCGCGACATCGAGCAGATGTGGAAGGACCAGTTCGACTGGGTTCTGCGCGAGATGGATTACGCCGCGTTCTGCTTCACCATCCACCCCGATGTATCTGGCAGGCCGCAGGTTTTGTTGATGCTGGAACGCCTGATCGAATACATCAACGGCCACGACGGTGTCAGGTGGGCCACGATGGAGGAGATCGCCGACGACTTCATCCAGCGTCATCCCAGGCAGTAACCCGCGCTAGACTGGCACGGATGTGAGCGGAGGCCCGGATATGATCCACTGTTCGGGCCTCCTTACCGGCTGAACGGGTGGAGGTGACCGGACGATGTGCGTTCTTTGCGGGGAGTTCGTGGCGCAGCCTCACTGGACGGATCGGCACGTGGAAGACCGCGTCCGTTCGGGAGAGGGTGACATCGGAGACTACCAGCGCTATCGTCGGCGCGACCGTATACGCCGGGTATCGCTCTCCAACGAAATCCTCGTTCACTACGGTCTGCGCGTGAGCGACTGGAACGGGAGCAAGTATCTGTTGAGCGACCGGAAGGGCCGCTCGGAGCCGGTGCAGGATCTCGGCTCGCTCTGGCCCGTGGCGGAGCGGCTCGCCGGACGTTCCCCCGACCCTCTCGACCCGGCGCTGCAAGAGACACTGCGCGCGGCGGAAGCGGGCTCCGGGCTTGCAGAATAGACCCGTCAGGAGGCCCGTCACGGTGGTGACCGGTTTCCTCGGGAGCGGCAAGACGACCCTGCTCTCGGGAGTGTTGGCGGAGCCGGAGATGGCGAACACGGCCGTTCTCGTCAACGAGTTCGGCGAGGTCGGACTCGACCATCACCTGCTGCGGCGGGTGGACGAGCGCACGGTTTTGCTCGGAAACGGCTGCGTCTGCTGCACGACAAGGGAGGACCTGTCATCCGCCCTTATGGAGCTGCTCGACATGGACGAGCGGGGTGAGATACCGCGCCTGGACCGCGTCGTCATCGAGACGACCGGGCTCGCCGACCCGGCCCCCATACTGCACACGATCTTCACCGGCGCCGTTTTGCAGCATCATTTCTCGGTTGACCTCGTACTGACCACCGTGGACGCGGTCAACGGCCATCTGCACCTCGACCGCAACCCAGAATCCGTCAAGCAGGCCGCGGCAGCGGACAAGATCGTCGTCACCAAGACAGACCTCGCGGACCAGACGTTGGCCGGGACTTTGATCTCGCGCCTGAACGCCCTGAACCCGTCCGCGCGGATACTCGAAGCCGCTTTCGGCGACGTGGACCTCCGCCAACTATTGCGTCCCGGCACGACGGATGCGGCGTCGAGGGAGTATGTGGGGACGCCCGGCGAAACCGACCACACGCACGACACACATGAAACCCACTCCGTATCGGTGACGTTCGATGGAGCTGTTGATTGGGCGGCGTTTGGGATCTGGTTCAGCATGCTGCTTCATGCCAGGGGCGAGGACGTGCTGCGCGTGAAGGGGTTCCTGGACGTTGGGGAGTCGGGACCCGTGGTGCTCAACGGCGTTCAGCACGTCATCCATCCCCCCGAGCATCTGGAAGGCTGGCCCGACCAAGACCGCCGCTCGCGCGTAGTGTTCATCACGAAAGGCATCCGGGCCGATGAGTTACTGGACTCTCTCCAGGCTTTTCGCAACCTGCTCGGAGCACAGCCTGTCCCATTACGGGCCGCGCAAAGCTCGACCATACCGTAACGCGCCGGGTTACGCTCTCTGCTCACCGCACGCTTTCAATTCCGTTGTCCCGGATTGCGGGCCTGTAGCGTGCTTTCGCCCGGCGGGGAACTTCCTCGCCGGTTTCTTCTTCGGAACAAGAGAGCCTCAGATATGACTTCGGGGGCTCGATTTTCGTTTACGGCACGACCTCGAACGCTTGTCCGTTGTGAACCCGGTATGCTCGAAAGTGACTGTCCAGTGTGAATATGCGTAGCAGATCGAGACGCTCTGCGGTGGCGACCAGGGATGCGTCCGCCAGGTCCATCGGGGTGTCGTGGTACTGTCTCATCAGCATGCGCATGCGCTTCCACTCCTCAGCCTCCGGCGTGTGCAGGGTAACGATCTCGTCGGCCAGATAGCTCCACAATGCATCTTGCGCTGGCAAGCCACCCGCTCGTCCGAGCAGGTACATCGCTTCGGTGAAGCACGGCCAACTCGTCACGAGAGCGTTCGGGGGCAACGTTCCGAGGGCGGCGACGCATTGCGGATGGTGCGGGTCGTCGCGGTCGATCAGTGCCACCAGCGGTCCTGTGTCGCACAGGGTCACAGGTGCCCTGATCGCCGCTTCGCTTCGAGGTGCTCGGCGAATCGTTCTCCCGCGCTTTCGGACAGGCGTTCCTGGCCGCCACTCCCGATCTGGCCTACACGCCCCGCGAACAGATCCGCGAGCGTTCGCGGCGGCTCCGCATTCGCTCCGTCCGGTTCAGGCGCGGCATCCCTGGGCAGGTGAGCGGAGATCCAGGCCACCGGGCTCAGGCCACGGGCTGCGGCAGCCTCGCGCAACGCATCGTATACAGAATCGGGCAACTCCAGCATCCGGCTCATGATCTTCACCTCCGAGTCAAATGTACCGTCTGTAGCCGAACCCGTCCATCACCACCGCAAGCGCGCAACGCGAAGCGGCCGGCTACAGCGGGGATTATGCTGCACTCTTACCTGGATCATATGCCGTGCGTGGACAGCAATCTCGCGCTTAGACCGGGTCATCGTTAGTGAGCTGAGAGACGACGTCAGGCAGGATTCCGAGCAGATCGAAGAGCTCGAAGGGACTCCAGTAGTCACGCCAGAACGCTATCTCTCCTCCGAAGGTCCCGAGTACCCAGAGGTACCGCACCGTGAACGGACGCCTGGTGGTCGCCACTTCGCCGTGGGCATCGTACTCGGCGATGATGGTCTCCGGTTCAGTGGTCTCGTGTATGGCTACCGGCCGGAAGTCCTCGAACACCAACGGGGTGTCTCCCGCCGTCAAGTAGGCGCGGATCTTCTCGCGTCCCTGGATGCGACGGGGCACGCCCGGTGGTGCGAAAGGCAACTCGAACACGCCATCTTCGGCGAACAGGTCGGTGAAGCCGCCCAGGTCCTTGCTCAGAAGAAGCGGAACCACTCGCTCCAGCATCTCGCGTGCCCCGAGACTCGAGGCTTTGGATGGATCAGTCATAGCAGTTCCTTCCTGCTCCAACAGTCTTTACCGGCAATGGGTTTTCACCCGCTTGCAAACGTTGCCACTCGTCCATCGACCTGGTTGGAGTGCCTTGTTGGATACGATCACACCATGCCCGGGCCACCAACTGCGGCTTCACCAACGTGCGCTATGTCGGCGGTTAACTCGCGACCAAGATAGCTTAAATACGCTTCAGGCTGCCTATTCACACGCGGTTTGCAAATGGTGAAAGGTCGAAAACCATACTTGTCTGCGACACCGAGCTGAATATCTCCGCCAATAGTCTTGCAGGATTCGTCATCAATCTGATCTTGGATGATATAGCGTGGTATGCGGCTCAACGGCCTGCCAGGAACGGAGCTGCCAGAGAATGCAGTGGTGATGCTAGAGTACATCTGGTTTTTCTCGTCACCTAGGTACACAAACTCCTTATCTTTCATGTTTTGATGCGATTTGCACGTCATCTTGTAGATTCCGTCGATTAGTGTGGGAGTTAAGTGGAATACCGAGAGGCGGTCGGTGCGATGGCAGTAGCCAAACAAGGCAACCTCAAACATGGCGGTTGAGCCGACTCGCACTTTGTAGTCATCGTATGTGAGGCTGAGGTACGCTAAAACATGTTGCGCAATATCAGCTAACGACGGAACGTAGGAACTGGGGGAAATCAGGTTGCTCAGTAAAGGCGTAAGCGCTAGATACGCGTTTTGTCCCATGAGCGTACTACCCGCAAAGCAATAACCAAGCGTGTGGGTATAGTAAATCTGTGAGAAGAATCCGTCACTGTTGGGCGACCTACACACTACGGGTAGGCTGACAAGCTTCGCTGCGTCTTCAATGAGAGTCGAGTGGCCTGCGGCGCTGACTCGGCTGTCCGCTGCGACCCACAACCCCGGATTGCACTGAACTTCGTGGTTGCACCAGATGGCAATTGCCATCATAGCGTTTCCTCACAATACCCAAGTATCAACCACATTGCCGAGCGCGGCATAACTGTCTCGGAAAAGGAGTTATGCCGCGCCCGGCGACCCAACATCGTCTGGATCACGCCTTCTCTATGCTCACAGCACAAGCTTTTAGCTCGGCGGTGCCGGATTGTGGGTCTATGGCGTTGATGGTGAGGACGTTGGTGGGCACTTGATCCGGAAAGCTGTACCCCATGAACAAAAGCCCCGGCCTCACCCGATCCGTGACACGGGCCTTGACCGCTTCGACGGTCCCGCGTCGGGAGCTGACCCGCACGAAGTCGCCGTCCTCGATGCCGCGCTTTTCGGCGTCTTCTTCGCAGATTTCGAGCAGCTCCTCGTTGTCCTTGACCTTCTTGTAGTCCTGGGTCATCGTGCCCGTGTTGTGGAAGGCGAGCCGGCGGCCCGTGGTTAGCTGGTAAGGGTATTCTTCGTCCGGCATCTCCACCGGCCCCTCGTGGTCCACCGGCGTGAACGGCGCCCGGTTCTCGACTTCATCGGCCCATAGCTCAGCGTGCAGGAAACTGGTGCCTGGCCCCGGCTTCTCGACCACGTCTGCCGTGACGGCTCCGCCTTCGGCGTTCTCGGCGCCCCTGGTGCTCGCCATGAGTTGCTCTTTGGGGGTGTTGTCGGAGATCTCCTCGAAGCTCCCGTCCAGGCACGGCCACTGGATGCCGCCGTACTTTTCTAGCCTCTCGTAGCTGATACCGCTGAATTTGGGCGCGAGGCGGCGCACCTCGTCCCAGACCTCCTCTGCGGTCTCGAAATCCCAATCGTGGCCCATGCGACGGGCGATATCCCGTAGGATCATGCTGTCGTCCCATGCCTCGCCGGGCGG
>Ga0136617_10006901_pt1 | contig 10130 bp, 11 predicted proteins | sample AntDrymUQ3222106_2_FD_129672 | JGI IMG/M metagenome (GOLD analysis project Ga0136617, IMG submission 129672) | Polar desert sand microbial communities from Dry Valleys, Antarctica - metaG UQ322 (21.06) | ecosystem: Environmental > Terrestrial > Soil > Desert | place: Antarctica: Dry Valley... | reverse complement strand
GTCCCGCCGGCGGCCCGCCGGCGCCGGCGTGCACGGGGTGTCCCGGCTGCTGCGGCCAGGCGCCGGCGGCCGCGCTCGTGGGCCACCTGGTCGAGCAGGCGCTCCTCGACGGCGGGCGGCGCGGCCGGGATCTCGAGCCCGTCGGCGTGCGCGAGCAGCGCCGGCAGGCCCGCGAGCCGCTCGTGCTCGGCCGCGCAGCGCGGGCAGGTGGCGAGGTGCGCGGCCACCGCGTCGCGCTCGTCGGGCTCCAGCGCCGCGAGCACGTAGCCGCCGAGGTCCCGGCGCACGCGGGCGCAGCTCATGACGGCGCCACCCCCATCTCCTCCAGCACGAGGCGGAGCGAGCGCAGGGCGTACCAGGTGCGGCTCTTCACCGTGCCCAGCGGCAGCCCGGTGTGCTCGGCGATCTCGCGCATCGTCAGCCCGCGGAACTGCGCCATCCGGACCATCTGCCGGTGCTCGGGCGTAAGGCGCTCGAGCGCGGCGGCCACCTGCCAGCCGAGCATCGCCTGTTCGAGCGACGTACCGCCGTCGGCGTCCTCGGAGGGCTCGTGCAGCGGCAGGCCGGGGCGCACGGAAGCGCGCCGGCGCGCGTCGATGATCGCGTGGCGGGCGATCTGGTAGAGCCAGGTGCGCACCGCAGCGCGGCCGGGGTCATAGCGCCCGGCATGGCGCCAGGCGCGCACGAAGACCTCCTGCACGATCTCCTCCGCCGCGCCGCGATCGCCCAGCGCGTTGAGCGCGAAGCCGTAGAGCTCACCGCCGTAGAGGCGGTACAAGCCGCGCATCGCGTCCCCCGTCTCGTCGGTCGCCAGGCGGTCGACGAGCACGGCGTCCGCGGCGGCGGCGCGCGGTATCGGGGCGGGCATCGGGCCGGTATACGCGCGCTCAGACGCCGAGGTTCGCCAGCCGCTCGAAGACCGCCTCGTCGAGCCGGCCCGCGTGCCGCTTGCCGGCGTGGAACAGCGTCGGCGTGGTCGGGACGCCGGCGCGCACGCCGGCGCGGAAGTCGGCCGTGATCTGCGCGGCCACCGTCGCGTCGCGGCGATCGGCCTCGAAGCGCGCGAGATCGAGCCCGAGGCGCTCGGCGCGCGCCCACAGGTGCGGGTCCTCGAGCCGGCCCTGGTCGGCGAACAGCGCGTCGTGCATCTCCCAGAACGCGCCCTGGCGGCCGGCGGCTTCGGCGGCGCACGCCGCCGGGAACGCGCGCGGGTGCGAGCCGCGGACGGGGAAGTGGCGGAACGCGACGCGCACCGGCAGCTCGCCCAGCCGCAGCTCGAGCGCCGCGCAGAACGGGCATTCGTAGTCGCCGTAGACCACGACCGCCGGCGCGCCCTCCGGGCCGCGGACGTGGTCGGCCGGTCCCACGGGCGCGACGGGCGCGGAGGACAGGTCACCGCCCATGAGGGGAGGCTAGCGCCCCGCTGGCGGCGCACCGAGGGCGACGTCCGCATGGGCGGCCGCCGGCGGCGGCGTCACCGCTCGAGCTCCTCCAAGGCGTCGAAGAGCAGGTTGGCGCCCGGCAGGTCGCCCGGCGACGGCGCTTCGTAGCTCCAGCGCACCACCGCGTCGGGGCCGATCAGCACGAGCGCGCGCTGCGGGAACCCGCCGGGGTGCAGCACGCCGAACGCGCGGCAGGTCGCGCCCTTGGGCTCGAAGTCCGAGAGCTGCTCGATCTCCACGCCGAGCTTCTCCTTGAACGCCTGCTGCGACCAGACCGCATCGCAGGACACGCCGTAGAGCGAGGCGCCGCGCTCGGCGAGGTCGGCCCGCACCTCGTTGTAGAGGCTCAGCTGGTCGGTGCAGACCGGAGAGAACGCGAACGGGTAGAAGACCAGGACCGTGATCGCGCCCTCCAGGTCAGCACGCGTGAACGGGTCGCCCCCGGAGGTCGCGAGCGAGAAGTCAGGCGCCGGCTGCCGCGCGGCGACGACGGGCACCCGGCGTGCTACCGGCGCAGGCCGAGCTCGCGGATCAGCGAGCGATACCCGTCTAGGTTCTTCTTCTGGAGGTAGTTCAGGAAGCGGCGGCGACGGCCGACCAGCATGAGCAGCCCGCGGCGCGAGTGGTGATCGTGCTTGTGCTCGCGCAGGTGCTCGGTGAGGTGGTTGATGCGGCGCGTCAGCAACGCGATCTGGACCTCGGTGGCCCCGGTGTCGCGCTCGTCGCTCCCGAACTTGGCCGTGATCTCGGCCTTTTCCTCAGTGGTCATCGTCATCTGCGACGAGGCAGGGTAGCAGGACCCCGGACGCAGTCGCGCCCCGCGGCCTTGGCGTTGTAGAGCGCCGTATCGGCCCGCTGGACGAGCTCGTCGGGGTCCTCTGAGTCCTGCAGGACCGCCCATCCGACGCTCGCCGTGACGGGCACCGGACCACCCGCTCCGGCGACCGCCGCGCGCAGGCGCTCCGCCGCCCGCGCGGCCGCGTCCTCGTCGGCGTCGGGCAGCAGCGCCAGGAACTCCTCGCCTCCGAGCCGCCCGAGCACGTCCTCGGCGCGCAGCGCCCGCGCCAGGGCGTCACCGGCGGCGACGAGCGCCCGGTCGCCGACGTCGTGCCCGTGGCGGTCGTTGACGGCCTTGAACGCGTCGAGGTCGACCATGGCGACGGCCAGCGGGCGCCCGTGACGGCGGGCCGCGCTCGCCAGCGCGGCCAGCTGGGTGAACAGGAAGCGGCGGTTGTACAGGCGCGTGAGCGGATCCTGGAACACGTGGTTCTCCAGCCGCCGGGTCTGGTCGACGAGCTCCTCCTGGAGGCTCTTCATGCGCCCGGCCGACTGCACCCGGGCGAGCAGCTCGGTCGCGCGCACCGGCTCGACGAGGAGGTCCTGCACGCCGCGCGCCAGCTGGTCGCGGGCGGTGTCGAGGGAGAGCTCGGCCGCGACGATGGCCACGATCGCGGTACGGAAGATCTCGAGGTCGGACTTGATCGCGTCGACCAGCGCCAGGCGGTCGCGCTCGCACAGCGCGTGCGACGCCACGAGCACGTCGGGCCGGCGCTCACGGCACAGCGCGAGCGCCTGCGCGGCGCCGCCCGCGTCCAGGACGTCGTGGCCGGCGGCGCGCAGCGTCTGCCCCAGCCGGCGCCGGGTGGCGGAGGACGCGTCGGCGATTACGACCAGCACGCCGATCACGCTACCCGAGGACGGCCGCTGCGACGCTCGGGGCCAGACCCCATCAGGCGGCGAAGGCGCGCGTGTCGTCGACGTCGCGGGCCATCTGCTCGATCAGCTCGTCGACGGACTCGAAGCGCAGCTCGCCGCGTAGGCGCGCCAGGAACGCCAGCCGCAGCTCGCGTCCGTAGAGGTCGCCGTCGAAGTCGAGCAGGAACGCCTCGACGAGCAGCCCGCGCCCGGTCACGAACGTCGGGCGCACGCCGACGTTGGTCGCGGCCGGCCACGACCGCCGCTCCCCGTCGAGCTCGACGGCCGCCCGGCATGCGTAGACGCCGTGGCCGGGGTAGACGAGCCCGGGCTCGGGCACGAGGTTCGCCGTCGGGAAGCCGAGCGTGCGACCGCGCTCGTCTCCGTGGGCGACCGGGCCGCGCACCTGGAACGGCGCACCCAGGCACGCCCCGGCCCGCTCCACCTCGCCCGCCTCGATCAGCTCGCGGATGCGGCTGGAGGAGATGGCCTCGCCATCGTCTCCGACCAACTCGACCACCCGCGTGCGGAACGCGTCCTGCGCGCGCAGCAGCGCGACGTCGCCCCGAGCGCGGTGGCCGAAGCGGAAGTTCTCGCCCACGCTGACCTGCTCGGCGCCAAGCGCGCGGACGAGCACGTCGTCGACGAACGCCTGCGGCGACTGGCGCGCGAAGTCGCCGTCGAACGGGATCACGACGAGCTCGCGCACGCCCAGCCCGGCGATCAGGTCGGCCTTGGTGCCCAGCGAGGTGATGAGCTTCGGCGCCTGGTCCGGCGAGACGACCCTGCGCGGGTGCGGCTCGAACGTGACCACGGTGTCGGCGCCGCGCATCACCTCGCGGTGGCCGAGGTGCACGCCGTCGAACTCGCCGACCGCGACGTGGCGCGGCCGGAGCTCGGCATCGGGGAGCCAGGTGACCTGCATCAGCCGCGGAAGCCTACGACGGGCTTGAGCGTGCCATCCCCACGCGGCTCGGCCAGCGCGATCAGCCCGTCCGCGTCGAGGAGGCGCACGGTCGCGCCCCCCGCACCCGAGCGAAGCGGCGAGCCCGAGCGGAGCGGTGGCGAGGCCTCCGGCCGAGCGAGCGAAGCGGCGAGCGAAGTGGTGACGAGGCCTCCAGCCGAGGCAGGAAGGCCTCCGGCCGAGGCAGGAGAGGCCTCTGGCCGAGGCAGGACCGCCACGCCGTGGGCCGCCCGCCTGGCGTCGTCGCCGGTCAGCTCGACGCCCGGCAGGAAGCCGAGCGCCTCATCGAGCGCGACGAACCGGCCGGCGTCGGCGACGTCGAACACCCCGATCCGGGTTCGGCGCAGCTCGAGGCAGTAGGCGTCGCCCAGGTCGGCGACCAGCGAGCGCACGTAGGTGCCCGAGCCGCACTCGATCGCGAACGCGGCGCGCTCGCCGTCGCGCCACAGCAGCTCGAAGCGGTGCACGTCGACCTCGCGCTCGGGCAGCTCGACCGTCTCCCCCGCCCGCGCCAGCGCGTAGGCGCGCTTCCCGCCGACGTGCACCGCGGAGTACGCCGGCGGGCGCTGCCGGATCCGGCCGGTCGGCAGCGCGAACGGCTCCTGCGGCACCCGACCCGGCGCGATCTCGCCGTCGATGTCGCCGGTGGTCGAGCAGAAGCCCAGGCGGGCGACCGTCTCGTAGCGCTTGGGCAGCGCCATCAGGAACCGCTGCGCGCGCGTCGCGCGGCCGACGAGCACCAGCAGCAGACCGGTGGCGAACGGGTCCAGCGTGCCCGCGTGGCCGACCTTCGTCTTGCGCGGGAGGCGACGGCGCTCCGCGGCCACCACGTCGTGCGAGGTGATGCCGGCGGGCTTGTCGATGAGCAGGACGCCGTCCGTCAAAGCTGCTGCGCGAGCTGGCCCCGCAGGAACGCGACGAGCTCCCCGAACTCCATGTCGGTGGAGAACCCGGCGGCGCGCCGGTGCCCGCCGCCGCCGACCGCGCGCGCGATCGCCGACACGTCGATCCGATCGTCGGTCGCGCGCAGTGACACCTTGCGGCGGGTCGGCGAGCGGAGCGCCGAGGCGTCAGCCGGTGACGAGGCCTCCGGCCGAGCGAGCGAAGTGGTGACGAGGCCTCCAGCCGAGGCAGGAAGGGCCGCAGGCCGAGGCAGCCCGCGCTCGGCGCGCGGCAGGAGCTCGCGGACCAGCCCGGCCACGGCGGTGCCCTCGACCGAGCGCAGGTGGTCGACGACGCCCTCGGAGTAGCTCTCGTCCGCGCCGGTCGCCGCGTAGTCCTCGCGCGTGAGCTGCGTCAGCGTTAGCAGGCCGCCGTCGAAGCGCTCCACCGCGCTCAGGCCGCGCGCCAGCAGCTCGAGCTTGCCCTGCGGGATGCCCTCGTAGAGGCGACGGTAGATCGCGTGCACGTCGATCCCCGCGCCGATCAGCTCCGCCGCCATGACGTGCGCGCACGAGCCGGTGTTCTCGTACATGAACTTGCCCGTGTCGGTGACCAGGCCGACGTAGAGCGCCTCGGCGATCGGCTGGGTCAGCTCGACGTCGAGCGCTCGCATGAGGTCCCAGATCACCTCGGCGGTGCACGACGCCTCCGGCACCACGTGGTCGACGCTGCCGAAGCGGGTGTTGTCGTGGTGGTGATCGATGTTGAGGATCCGCGCGGCATGCTTGAGCGCCTCGGCCGGGTTGCGGTCGATGTTGCCGCAGTCCAGGAAGATCGCGGTGCGGTCCTCGACGTCGGCGGGCACCGCGGTGACGAGCTCGGGCAGCTCGAGGAAGCGGTACTCGTAGGGCAGCGGGAACTCGTCGGCCGCCATGAACGAGACGGCGTCCTTGCCCATCGCGCCCAGCACCTGCTGCATCGCGGCCAGCGAGCCGAGCGCGTCGCCGTCGGGGTGCTCGTGCGTGGTCAGCACGAAGCGCTCGCCGTCGCGCAGCTCGTCGAGCACCAGCCGGCGCGAGGAGGCGACGCCGTTGTGCGTGCCTGTGCCGGCCGACGAAGTCCGCTCGGTGCTCACTCGGACGCCTCCCGCTCGATCAGCTCGCCGATCCGGAAGCCGCGTTCGGACGTGTCGTCGTAGTGGAACTCGAGCGTCGGGGTGTGCTTGAGCCGCAGCTCGTGGGCGACCGCGCGCTGGAGCACGCCGTGCGCGGACCGCAGGCCCTGCATCGAGCGCTTCCGCACGCGGTCGTCTCCGAGCACGGACACGAAGACGCGGGCGCGGCGCAGGTCGGGGGCGGTCTCCACGGCGGTCACGGTGACGAACCCTACCCGGGGGTCCTTGACTTGCTTGGTGATGGCAGCCGAGAGGACCTCGCGGACGGCCTCGTCCACCCGGCGCATTCGATCGCTGGTCACCCTACCGCGTCCAGGTCGCTCCACGAGGCCAGGTGCCGCTCCACCCGGACTCCCTGCGGGAAGCGCGCGTCGAGCGCGCGCACGATCCCGTCCGCGGCGTCGCCGCAGCGGCCGGCCGACCCGCCCGCGAGCGCGACCGCGAGCGTCGAGCGCTGCCAGGAGTCCTGGTGGCCGACCTCGGCCACCGACGCGCCCATCCGCTGGCGCAGATGGGCCTTCACGCGGTTGAGCTCTGCGCGCTTGGCCTTCAAGGAGCCGCTCTCCGGGAAGAACAGGTGGACCCGCAGCAGGACGACGAACGTGTCCGCCACGGCTAGATGATTAATTCCATCTCAGCTGAGGGTGCGCTCGACCTGCCGCGTGTCGTAGACCTCGATGACGTCGCCTTCCTTCACGTCGGCGTAGTTGCGCAGCACGATGCCGCACTCGAAGCCGGCCGCGACCTCGCGGACGTCTTCCTGCACGCGCCGCAGCGACTCGATCTCGCCGTCGTAGACGATCGTGCCGTCACGGACCAGGCGGCACTTCGCACCGCGCGTGACCCTGCCGTCGGTGACGTAGCAGCCGGCGATCGTGCCGACCTTGGAGGCACGGAAGATCGCGCGCACCTCGACGGTGCCGACGGTCTCCTCGACCTCCTCGGGCGCGAGCATGCCCTGCATGGCGTCGCGCAGCTCGTCGATCGCGCGGTAGATGACCGAGTAGGTCCGGATCTCCACGCCCTCGCGGTCGGCCAGGAGGCGCGCCTCGCCCACCGGGCGGACGTTGAAGCCGAGGACGACGGCGTCGGACGCGGCGGCGAGCATGATGTCGGACTCGGTGATGCCGCCCACGCCGGACAGCACGACCTGCACCTGGACCTCGGATTGCGGGAGCTTGGCGATCTCGTCCTCGAACGCCTCCAGCGAGCCGGACACGTCCGCCTTGAGGACGAGGTTGAGGTCCTGCAGCCTGCCCCCGCGCGCGTCGTCGAAGATCGTCTCGAGCGAGCGCTTCTTGCCCGAGCGGCGCGCCTGCGCCTCGCTCTTGAGGCGAAAGCCACGCTCGCCGGCGAGCTGGCGCGCCTTGCGGTCGTTCTCGACCACGCGCACGTACTCCCCGGCCTCGGGGACGGTGTCGAAGCCGAGTACCTCGACCGGCTCGGACGGCGTCGCCACCTTGACCTTGCGACCGTGGTAGTCGTGCAGCGCGCGGACGCGGCCCCAGTGGGCGCCCGCCACCAGCGCGTCGCTGACCCGCAGCGTCCCGCGGTTGACCAGCACGGTCACGACCGCGCCGCGGCCCGGGTCGAGCTTGGACTCGATCACCACGCCGGAGGCCTCGACCTCCGGGTTGGCGCTGAGCTCCTCGACCTCGGCCAGCAGGAGGATCGACTCGAGCAGGTCGTCGAGGTTGGTCCTCGCCTTGGCCGAGACGTCGACGAAGATCGTCTCGCCGCCCCACTCCTCCGGCTGCAGGCCGAGCTGGGTCATCTCGGTGCGGACGCGGTCGGGCGCCGCGCCTTCCTTGTCGATCTTGTTGACCGCGACGAGGATCGGCACCTCGGCCGCCTTGGCGTGGTCGACCGCCTCGCGCGTCTGCGGCTTCACGCCGTCGTCGGCGGCCACCACGATCACGACGATGTCGGTCACCTCGGCGCCGCGGGCGCGCATGGCGGTGAACGCCTCGTGGCCGGGCGTGTCGAGGAACGTGATCCGCTTGTCGCCCCTGTGGACCTGGTAGGCGCCGATGTGCTGGGTGATGCCGCCTGCCTCGCCGGCCGCGACCTCGGTCTCCCGGATCGCGTCGAGCAGCGACGTCTTGCCGTGATCGACGTGGCCCATGATGGTGACGACGGGTGGCCGCGGCTCGAGGTCCTCGTCGGCGTCGTCGAACTCCGGCTCGGCGTCGACCTCGTCGGCGGCGTGGACGATCTCGATCCTCTTGTCGAACTCGTCCGCGATCACCTGCACGGCGTCGTCGGACAGCGTCTGGGTGAGCGTGGCCATCTCGCCCAGCTGCATCAGCTTCTTGATGATCTCCGGGATCGCGACGCCCAGGTACTCCGAGACGTCCTTGACCGTCGAGCCGGAGTTGATCTTGATGACGTCTGCCTGGAGCGTGGAGACGTCCTGCGGCACCGGCTCCTGGTAGGTGCCGCGCCGGCGCCGTCCGCCACGGCGCGGGGGGCGCCGCTGGGGACCGCCGCCGGGACCGCCGCCCGGTCCTCCGGGACCGCCGCCCGGACCGCCGGTGCGGCGCGCGGCCTGCGAGTCGATGACCACGCGGCGCACGCCACCGGCCGCGCCCGGGGCGCGCTCGCCCTGCAAGGAGGAGCGCGTGGGACGGCGCGAGCCGGCCTTGGCGTCGCCCTTCGCGTCGTCCTGGGGCGGCTCCGCCGGCTTCGGCGTCATCCCCTCGGGCGGCCGAGCACCGAGATCGCGGATGCCGAGGTCGCCCGGCGGGCGCAGCTGCTGGCGCTGCGGCGGCTTGGGCTTGGCGCCGTTCGCGCTCGGCTTCTTCTTGCCGGTGAGCGCCGCGTCGGCGTCGTTCTCGTCCACGGCGGATGCGGTCGCCTTGACCGCCATGCCGGCAGCGTTCAGCCGCTTCATCACCTCGGCGGTGGGCATGTTGTACTGCTTGGCTAGCTCGTGGACGCGCTTCTTGGCCATGTGTCTGTGCAGTCTACGATCTCTTGGGAGATGGATACGGGCGCCTTCAGGGCCCGGTTGAATCCGCGGCGGGCGACAGCGGCCCGCCAGCATTCCTGGCTCTCGTGAAGCCAGGCGCCGCGACCGGGGAGCAAGGTCTGCGGGTCGGGCACGAGCGCTCCGTCTACGTTAGCGAAGCGGAGCAGCGCCGAGCGGGGTGCGCGCGCTCCGCACCCCACGCAGGACCTGCCGCGGGCAGGGACCGTCCCCATGCGCAGCGAGGACCGTCCCCTCGGTCAGCCCGCCCCGACGACGTCGGTGTCCTTGCCGGCCAGTGCCTGGTGAGGGTCGAGGCCGCAGTAGCGCGAGCTGGGCAGCGACGCGTTCGGGCAGCGCCGGCCGTTGCCGAGGATCGCGGCGCAGCGGCCGCCGACCTCCTCCTCCTCGTAGCCGGAGTCCTGCTCCTCCTTGGCGAACTCGGTCTCCGAGCGGATGTCGACGCGCCAACCCGTCAGGCGGGCGGCGAGCCGGGCGTTCTGGCCCTCGCGCCCGATCGCCAGCGAGAGCTGGTCGTCCGGCACGATCACCGTCGCCTGGCGGTTCTCGTCGTCGACGAGCACCTCGCGCACGCGCGCAGGGCTCAGCGCCTTGGCGACGAACCGCGCGGGCTCGTCGTTGTACGGGATGATGTCGATCTTCTCGCCGCGCAGCTCCGAGACGACCATGCGCACGCGCGAACCACGCGGGCCGACGCACGCACCGACGGGATCGACGCCGTCGGCGTGCGAGACGACCGCGATCTTCGAGCGGTAGCCGGGCTCGCGCGCGACGTTGGTGATCTCCACCAAGCCGTCGGCGATCTCGGGCACCTCGAGCTCGAACAGCTTCTTGATCAGCTCAGGGTCACGGCGCGAGACGATGATGCTCGGCCCGCGGGTCGAGGAGGAGACCTCCTTGATCACCGCCTTGACCCGCTGGGAGTGGTCGTAGCGCTCGCCGTCGACCTGCTCGGACTTGGGCAGCAGCGCCTCGACGCGCTCG
>Ga0136617_10006900_pt1 | contig 10131 bp, 11 predicted proteins | sample AntDrymUQ3222106_2_FD_129672 | JGI IMG/M metagenome (GOLD analysis project Ga0136617, IMG submission 129672) | Polar desert sand microbial communities from Dry Valleys, Antarctica - metaG UQ322 (21.06) | ecosystem: Environmental > Terrestrial > Soil > Desert | place: Antarctica: Dry Valley... | reverse complement strand
TGGGTTCGCGCCGCTTGTTGCGGGCGCGAATGAAGGACGTTTATGACCGTCATGAATGGGTGCTGGATGAGAAAAGGCTCCATGCGCGACATCTGCCTTTGCAGACGCGCGGAACGCACCGGGCGATTATTCGCACTGTGCGCCATTGGGACGCGGACCGCGTATCGCGCGACGCGCATCTGCTCGCGCAACCCACGCTCCTGCTCTGGGGCGACAACGATCGGGAAGTGCCGCTGAGCGATGGCGAGCGGCTGCACCAGGAAATTCAGCATTCGCGGTTAATAGTTTTTCGAGAGTGTGGCCATCTACCTCACGAAGAGTATCCGGAGGCTTTTACGAAGGTGGTCTCGGAGTTTCTACGAGACGGTTTGTCAGTCCCTCTTAACCCCAACCCATGACTAAATCGTTGTTCCACTAGAAGACGGGCGGGCGCGCGAGCAACTAGAAGAAACGATCCACGAAATTCCACGAAAGACACGAAGAACAATTAGTGCTCGTGCGTGTGATTTCGTGGATCGTTGCTTCTGTCACAACAGCAAACGGCCCTCAATTCATGTTCAGCGCTTTCCCAACGGACGGATCGCGACGGACACGCCAGATTTTGGAGTCGAGGTAGTAATGGATGAAGGCGTATCCCCAGAGAAAGGAGATGCCTAATTGGGTTGGGAGTGAATGTGCTGCGCCGCCGACATCGTTCCTCAAACTTGTATAGCCGAGAAACTGCCGTGGTCCCTGGTAGATCAATCCAAAAAGAATTCCGAAAGCGATGTAGAAGAGTAGCCGGCGGCTGATGAATTCAGCGGCGCCGTACTTCTGCTGAAGCTCGGTGCCAACGCTTAAAACGCCCTCCGTGACGGTCGGGCTACTGCCCCGGACATCGCTATCCGCTGGAACGCGGTCGCTACCCCGACTCGTTGGGCTACCGACATATTTCTGATTGTGAAACCAGATCAGCCGGTGATATTGCAAGTTGTGATAGATAGTCAGAATGGCGACGATGGCAATTGGCTTGTGCGGCATTGGCGTCAGCAAGACGATCCAGTGCATCGGGATCGCGGCCGCGAGCAGCAAGTACTTCGGAACATCAAGCGGCTCGCCGATAGCCGCGCGTTGTGCCTGGCGCCCTACCCATGCCACACCAAGGACAATTGTACCGGCCAGCAGAATCGTTGCCAGTCCATTGACGCCAGACTGCAACGCAACCGGTACGCGCGCCATTGCTTCAGCATCCCCGGCGATGAAGGCCACAAAGGGATAATTGAAAGCGAACACCAACAACAACCGGTCGAGAGCGTTATCAACCGGAGCGAGATCGTTGTTTTTCTTTTTGTAGAGCACCATGAGCCGTAGTGCTGCTTGACGAGGTGGTAGTAGGCCCACAGCGCGGCGAAGAAGAAGAAGATGAGACCGGCGCCGGCCAGAACCATGAGTGGCCCAACCGCAAAAAAGATTAACGAGCCCCACAGGAGGCGTTTACGGGTGTGTCGCTCGGTGCGATCGAAATAGGTTCGAGAGAATGTGCCGAAGACGTGTGGCGCATCGATCAGAATGGCCCAGAGCGCAACCATTGGAACGAGTGGCACAACTCCGGCGACGTAAAGAACGAGCAGCGCATAGCTGGAAGCCACCGAGCCGATGAACCAGACCAGATCATCCCGTGCGCTGATAATCCATCGCAAAGAAATGAGGCGCGTTCGAGTCTGAGCAATGACTTCTGCCGTTGCGGCCATGCAAGGGATTCGCTAACGAATGTCGCGAGCTTCGCGGTTGACTAGTGGTTCAATTGAAAACAACTGGTTGCGAGGCTAGGATTCTAGCACCGGGGATTACACTTTGAAACACGGAAAGGGCCAAGCGCATGTCGAATGAAGAAGCTCCCTCCAATCTATTCAAGCGAATGTTCCAGGCGCACCCATGGCACGGCGTAACACCGGGAACGGCGGCGCCCGAGACGGTGAACGCCTATATAGAAATAGTCCCCACAGACGCCGTCAAATATGAACTGGATAAACATTCCGGCCACCTTCGCGTGGACCGGCCACAGCGGTTTTCGTCTATGTGCCCGTCACTATACGGCTTCATTCCGCAGAGTTATTGCGGCGAACAGGTGGCCCAATTGTGCGCCGAGCGAACCGGAACAAGCGGGATCCAGGGTGATGGTGATCCGCTGGACATTTGCGTGCTGACGGAAAAGACGTTTGCTCAAGGCAACTTCTTTCTGCAAGCGGAACCAATCGGGGGACTGCGAATGATTGATGGCCAACAGGCCGACGATAAAATTATCGCGGTGCTGCAATCCGACCTCGCATACGGCCACATCAAAGATGTTACCGAGTGTCCCAAGGCTCTCGTCGATCGCCTCAAGCACTATTTTTTGAGTTATAAGCAATTGCCGGCTGACGCTCCCAGGCGGGTGGAGATTGCTGATGTGTACGACAGAGCGGAGGCGCTGGATGTGATTGGACGTAGCTTTAGAGACTACAGATCAAACTTTGGTGATCCTGAGAACGGGACCGCCAGTTAGGTGAGATGGGTTTTCGGAATAAGTGATGATCAGGGGTTTGCAACCGTTTCTTCGATTCCGCAGCGCGGACAGGCTAACGTGTGGTGGGTTGCGTCAGTCCAACGCGCAAGCGGTAAACCGTTGGGGTTCCCCTTCCCGGAGCCACCCTGGGTAACAACGCTTTCGCTGTCTTCGGCGCTGCAATGTTTGCAGACCCATCCGTAACCAAGATCAAAAAAATGGTTGGATTGATTCATGAAGCGGGTGTCAGGTATCGGGTGTCAGGTATCGGGTGTCAGGTATCGGGTGTCAGGTGTCGGGTGTCAGGTGTCGGGTATCAGGTATCGGGTATCAGGTGGCGGGTATCAGGTGCCGGTGCGACTTACTGCCATCGCCGACACCCAGTTTACTGACACCCGACACCCGACACCCGGCACCGCGCTTACTGTCGTCTAAAGGTCCCGCGTCTCGTGTCGGTTGACCCGGCGAGTCGGATGGGCACTGTCAAACGTCTACCATTGCGCACTATTCCAACGGCGACTGTCTGTCCCACTTGATGTTTCTCGAGCAGGCGGTAGAGATCATCTGCATTGCCAACCTTTTCTCCATCCAGAGTGACAATGATGTCTCCCAGGGCGACTTCACCGTTCTCAGTTTGAGTGACTCCCTGGAGACCCGCATTTGCCGCGGCGCCCCCGGGGGCAAGCTGCCAGACCATTACTCCATCCGATACGGACAGGTCTACCTGGTTCTTAAGCGCCTCGACGTTTCGAGTGGTCATGTCCAGCTTGGCCCTGGTCACCGTTCCGTTGCGGATCAGCTGCGGCACGATGCGTTTGGCGATATTAACGGGAACGGCAAAGCCAACGCCCGCAGAAGCGCCCGAGGGCGAAAGAATTTGCGAGTTAATTCCAATCATACGTCCGTGGGAATCCAGCAATGGACCACCAGAGTTTCCCGGATTGATTGAAGCGTCTGTCTGGATCGCTCCTTCGATAGGGCGATTGTTGCGAGCGCGAATTGGTCGTTGCAGTCCGCTGATTACACCTGTGGTCAACGTTCGATCCAGGCCGAACGGGTTGCCGATGGCCAGCACCTTCTGACCAACAGAAAGTTTGTCGGAGTCGCCTAGCGGCACTACGGTCAGTCCTTCGCGCGGTTTTTCCAGGAGTCTGATCACTGCGAGATCCGTATCCGGATCACCGCCTATCAGCTTGGCCGGATAATCTTTCTCTCCGCCCAGACTCACGGAGAGCTTCTGGGCATTCTCAATCACGTGATAATTGGTAAGGATGTTTCCTTCCTGATCGAGGATTGATCCGGACCCCGATCCTTCACGCGCGTCAACAAAGCCGAAGAAATCACGAGCGTAAGTAGTTGAATGAACGTTGACGACGCCGGGTGAAAGTGTGCGGTAGATTTCGATGTTGTTTTGTTCATCAGGTGCGCTGGCAGGATCTGTTATGCCGGCTGGCGCGTTTTCAGTAAAGGCAGAACCGGCAGGCTGAATCCGATTGGCCAGGCGATCTACAACCGCGACGGCTCCGGCTGCGAACAATCCTGAAACTAAGGCAATGATAAATATTTGACGGGCTGAAATTCTATACATGGCTTGATTCTCACTTGGTTGTTTGCAATGCAAAACTCGGTGTTATGCGTAGCGTTGAGATGCGGAGCCAGCTTGGGTCGTTGCGCGTGGGATTTACGGTGTTGCTCGCCCTCATCCAAAACATAATTTAGGACTTTCAACCAGCTATTCGCAAGGGGGGGCCACCTAACACCGCGGGCAGGGGCAACGACAGAGTCGTTCAGGATAAAACACTCAACAAACCTGCTCCGCAGGCTCGTTGAAGGCCTTCCACTAAAATTGTGTTCACCTCAACCACAGAGATCTTTTCAGGCATACAAAATTGACCACTTGTCGCAGAGTCTATCTCCGGCACATGAGGCGGTCGCCTGCGTCGACGCCAATAGGGACCGACGGGCTTAAGCTAAAGAGGCGCAGCGAGGTTTTGGGTCAGTGAATCAGGAGAAGAAAGCCACGAAAGTGTTCGGCAGGCTAACGAAGTAACCAAGTACGGTCGCCGGGGCGTCCCACCCCAACGCAGAAAATCCGGTGGCTACGTGCACGAACATCAGCATGAGGTAGAGGCCTAACACAACCTTCATCCCGCGGCGGGCTATGGGGACTTCAGCAAACCGGTAGAGGATGTAGCCTGCGAACGCGCCGACAATAAGCTTTACCGCTAGAAATGGTGTTTCCCCAAGGTTCAGAACGCTGGCCATCAACCCATTTCCCTCGGTAGCAACGTTCATGCGCACCCAAAGAATCGTTAACTGCGCATCAAGCCAATTCATGGCGAACAATAAAAGCGCTTTTGATAGTGCCCCCACGGCGTTCTCCTTGGAAACGTTGTTAAACTTCCGACCCTTATTACGCCAGAACCTCCGAAGCCGAGTGGCCTGGAGGTCCTGTCGCTTACGGGAAGGAACGAGACTCGTCCTTGTGCTTAGAAGAAACTCACAATGCGATACACGTTCCCGAAACCGAGGATCCCGGTTAATCAATTCGGCGTTCCAGCTATGTGCAGTACTATACCCAAAAGACCCGCAAACCAACAGTTTTGAGTTACAGTTCGAGGCGGATGACCACTTCAATTGCAGAAGCGATCCTTCAGGGCGCACATCAATTGCGCAAAGCCGGCGTGCCCGAAGCGCGCCGCGAAGCCGGGTCGCTGCTGGCGCACGTTATAGCGCGCGACCGCTCGTTCATCATCAGCCACGCGGAGGATCCGATCACTGCCGAAGAACTGGATAAGTTTGGCGAGACCCTCGAGTGGCGCGCAAAAGGAAAACCGCTGCAGTACATCACGGGCCGCCAGGAGTTCTTTAACCTCGATTTTGAAGTTACTCCTGACGTCTTGATTCCCCGGCCTGAGACTGAGCTGCTGGTGGAAGCAGCGCTGAAACTGGCCCCCAACTCCGAGGCCTTCATTTGCGATATCGGCACAGGTTCCGGATGCATCGTCGTGACCCTGCTTCGTGAACTCCCTCGGGCACGCGGATTGGCGATAGATGTTTCCGGAGCAGCGATCGAGGTGGCAAAACGAAATGCCTCGAGACATTCGGTGAGTGACCGCCTTGAGTTTCTCGTTTCAGATTGTTTCGCGGAAGTAAGTAGAAACGGCGCGCTGTTCGACATGGTTGTTTCAAATCCGCCCTACGTCTCGGTGGACGAACTCGAAAGTCTGCAAAGAGAAGTGCGCGACTACGAACCTCACCTGGCGCTGGAGGCCGGGGCCGACGGACTATCGATCATTCGCCGCTTGCTGGTTGATGCGGAGGTGTTCCTGAAACCCGGGGGACACATTCTTTTCGAAATTGGGTTTGACCAGCACGAGACCGTCGAGCAGCTGGTCGACCCAACAGTCTGGAAACTGTTGGATATCCATCGCGATCTGCAAGGGATTCCTCGGACCGTGGCATTGGAGAAGTTGGGTCCAATAACTCGTTGAGCGTTACGTTATATCGGTTGAAACTACGGGAACAAAGCCGGCTTTGGAGCGTTAAGAAATTGCTCACGTCTAATTTTCGATCCCGACAGGAGAAAAGTTATGAATAAGTTTCCACAGAGAATAGTGTTCGTGCTCCTGGTAATCGCAGTTGTGACTACCCAGGCTCTGGCTCAGAAGGACGGAAAAGACTCGTTCGCCTGCCGGGAATGGCAAGGTGGAAAAGGTGCAAATCATTGTGAGATTAAGGAACAGAATCTGCCGGCTTCTGGTGGTCTGATTAAAGTCGATGGACGTCGGAATGGTGGTATCTCGGTTAAGGGTTGGGATAAAAACGAAATACTGGTCCGAGCGCGCGTTCAGACAACGGCTCCCTCTCAGGCCGAAGCCGTCGCGCTGGCAAACCAAATAGTGATCAATACCGGAAGTTCAGACATCTCTGCTTCGGGCCCGGAGAACCGTCGGGATTATTCGTGGAGCGCGAGTTTCGAAGTTTTTGTTCCGCGTCGCTCAGACCTTTCGCTGCAATCACATAACGGCGGCATTGCCATCTCCGATGTCCACGGCCGCCTGACTTTCCAGGCTCTTAACGGTGGCGTAGTTTTGGGCGGGGTCGGCGGAAGCGTGCAGGGCAGCACGACAAATGGAGGCTTGGTGGTGCATTTAAGCGGCGCCCGTTGGGACGGCGAGGGACTGGATGTCAAAACCACCAATGGCGGCATTGTTATGTCAGTACCCGCAAACTACTCGGCTCGCCTTGAGACAGGGACGGTTAACGGAAGTCTGCAGATCGGTTTTCCAGTGACGGTGCAGGGAAATATCTCACGGGAATTGGCCATGAATCTGGGTTCCGGTGGACCGACCGTTCGCGTTAGGACTACAAATGGCGGTGTTAGAATCAACCGCTACGAATTGGCTTTCTAACGTTCTAGTTCCTATCCATTGGACGCGGTGATCCTCATAGGTTGCCGCGTCCTTTTTTGTTGTTGGTGACCCAGTTTCGAATATGACAGTGTCCTCTTCACTGGGACCGCGGGCCTCCCGCCCGCCTTCCCGGAATGCCACATGGCTGAAGTTTGAGACTCAATGGTGAGGCGAGTGAACTCGTTGCCTGATGCGGGCGGGACGCCCGCGATCCCAGTAAGCGGATCGTCGGCCTAACTTTAACGTTTCTGCTTTTTCCTCTAATCTATTCCCCATTGTGGATAAATTTCGCATAACCGGCGGCCGCGCGCTCAAGGGCCGCGTCACAATAAGTGGCGCCAAGAATTCCGCGCTGCCCTGTATGGCGGCTTCGGTTCTCAGCGCAGAGACTGTGACGCTGCATAACCTTCCGTACGTTAAGGACATTATTACGCAGCGCCGTTTGCTCGAAGACCTCGGCGCTACAGTGCTGACCCCTGAGCTAAGGACCCACAAGATCAGTGGCCGTCAGATCGACTTATTCGAGGCGCCGTATGAGTTGGTTAGAACTATGCGCGCTTCCGTGCTGGCGCTGGGACCTTTGCTTGCCCGGTTTGGTAAAGCCAAAGTCTCATTGCCGGGAGGATGCGCGATTGGCACACGGCCCATTGACCTTCATCTCAAGGCATTCGAAAAACTGGGCGCCGAGGTGAGACTCGAATCCGGAAATGTTATCGCTCGCGCGCCTAAGGGAGACCGCCTAATTGGTGGTGAGGTCAATTTTGAAAAGGTGACTGTTACGGGCACCGAAAACCTGATGATGGCCGCTACGCTGGCGCGCGGGCTGACCGTTCTACACAACGCCGCCTGCGAACCGGAAATCACCGACCTGGCGGAACTCCTGAACAAAATGGGTGCGCGAGTGCGCGGAGCGGGAACCACAAGGATGGAAATCGAAGGGGTCGAGGCACTCGGTAGCGCCGAACATACAATCATCCCTGACCGGATCGAAACCGGCACGTTCATCGCCGCGGCCGCGATTACGAGGGGCGAACTCGAAATAAAAGACTGCGAGCCGCTACACCTTGCCGCGGTCATTGATAAATTTCGCGAGGTAGGCGTGGTGATCGAAGAACTCAATCAGAGTACGTTGTACGTCTCCAGTCGCCAGGCGCTCGCGGCAAAAGATGTGAGGACCGAACCCTACCCCCAGTTTCCTACGGACATGCAGGCTCAGTACATGGCGTTGATGACGCAGGTTGAAGGACATGCAGTTATTGAAGAAACTGTTTTCGAGAATCGTTTCATGCATGCTTCGGAGCTTCAGCGCATGGGCGCAAACATCTCCATTGATGGCCCCGCCGCAGCGGTCACTGGACCAACGCCATTGACGGGTGCACCCTTGATTGCCTCGGACCTGCGCGCTTCCGCTTCGCTGGTGCTGGCGGGTCTGGTGGCCAGTGGAGAAACGATTATCGATCGCGTCTATCACATTGATCGCGGTTATGAAAGAATCGAGGCGAAATTGCGCGCGGTCGGCGCCGATATCGAACGGCTCCGGGACTCTGTGACGGCACCTCTGTCGCAATCGACCCACTCCGAAATCGTGTAACGCAAACTGTTAGTTTGCGGACGGCTGAGTGGCGTCAACCATCGCAAACTAAGTTTTGCTCTACAAGGTTTATGCAAAAACAGTTTCAGTTACAAGGGGAAACAAATGTCAGAACAAAATTGCTTATTCTGTCGCATGATTACTAAGGAAATCCCAGCGGACTTCGTGCATCAGGACGATCGCGCCGTAGTTATTCGCGATATTAATCCGCAGGCACCCACGCATCTGCTGGTGATTCCGGTAGAACATCTGGACTCGTTAGAAGAGGCTGGGAAAAAAGATGAACAGCTGTTAGGTCACCTGCTTCGCGTCGCCGCGCGAGTTGCGAATGATGAGGGACTGGCGGAGAGTGGCTACCGTACAGTTATTAATACCGGCGCAGGTGCAGGTCAATCCGTCTTTCATCTTCACGTGCATGTGCTAGGCGGTCGTCCCATGAGTTGGCCTCCGGGATAATTGAATTCGATTTGGCTCCCGGCTGTCGTTCTTGCAAGCGGACAAGGTCAAAGGGCTAGCTAGTTAGAGGCGCGGATTGACTTCGTGGTTTTTCGTGTGAGTTCGTGGATCGTCTTTCGCGGAGGCAAAGGCGCGATCCACGAAATCACACGAAGCCTCACGAAAAAAAGCCCCGGGATTCGCATGTTACAATCGGCAGATAAGCAGTTCGCGCTCGTAGATGGTTTCGGGCGGTAGACGGTTGTGTAAATCCAAAAAGAGTTCCTCGTGTCCGAGCACTTCCTCGCGCCATGCCTGGCGATCAAATGCCTGCAACTCTTCAAACTTCTCTTCCGGAAAATCGAGTCCCTTCCATTCGATGTCTTCGTAGTGCGGCATCCAGCCTATCGGAGTTTCTTTGCCCAGTGCGCGGCCACGAGCGCGATCGACGATCCATTTCAGCACTCGCATGTTCTCGCTAAATCCCGGCCACATGAATTTTCCTTCCGCATCTTTACGGAACCAGTTCACGTGAAAAATCTTGGGTGTCTCGCTCAGCGAGCGCTGCATCTGGATCCAGTGTCGAAAATAATCGCCCATGTGGTAGCCGCAGAACGGCAGCATGGCCATCGGATCTCGACGCACTTTGCCTATGGTGCCCGCCGCTGCCGCCATCATCTCTGAGCCCATGGTGGCTCCGATGTAAACGCCGGAGCTCCAATTGAATGATTGATACACGAGTGGCATCGTGGTGGCACGACGTCCACCGAAAATAATAGCGTTGATGGGCACACCGTTTGGGTTCTCCCACTCCGGATCGATCGTCGGACATTGCGAGGCGGGTGCAGTGAAACGCGCGTTTGGATGTGCGGCTTTCGCTCCCGTCTGTGTCGCGATTTCCGGTGTCCACTTGTTTCCCTGCCAATCCAGGCATTCAGCCGGCGGCTCATCCGTCATGCCTTCCCACCACACGCCACCTTCCGGAGTGAGCGCAACGTTGGTAAAGATTGAGTTCGTCGCGAGGGCGATCATCGCGTTGGGATTGGTCTTCGCTGATGTTCCCGGCGCAACTCCGAAGAATCCCGCCTCGGGGTTAATGGCGCGCAGGCGTCCTTTTTCGTCGGGCTTGATCCAGGCGATGTCATCGCCGACGGTCCAAACCTTCC
>Ga0136617_10006898_pt1 | contig 10132 bp, 11 predicted proteins | sample AntDrymUQ3222106_2_FD_129672 | JGI IMG/M metagenome (GOLD analysis project Ga0136617, IMG submission 129672) | Polar desert sand microbial communities from Dry Valleys, Antarctica - metaG UQ322 (21.06) | ecosystem: Environmental > Terrestrial > Soil > Desert | place: Antarctica: Dry Valley... | reverse complement strand
ACGAGCGCTAATCAATGGCGGTGAGGGAGGGATTCGAACCCTCGGTAGCCTTTTGGACTACGGCGCTTTAGCAAAGCGCTGCTTTCGACCACTCAGCCACCTCACCAGATTGGTTGCGAGAATATGGGGTCGGTCGGATGCTCGTCAACCGCTCCAACGCGCAGCCGTTTTTGATGATTACGCAGGAAGAAGCAGTCGCCCGGATCTTGTCGCACATGCGACCACTTCCGGCACGTTCGGTGGAGTTGGCGGACGCGCTTGATTGTTTTGCCGCGCGCGACATCTCTGCGGCCTTGTCATTGCCGCTCTTCGACAACTCGTCGATGGACGGGTACGCGGTTGTGGCAACCTCATGCAAGGTGGGCGCGCGTTTGCGTTTGGTGGGAGAGCAGCCTGCGGGTGTCGATCGTGAGTTATCCATCAACCCAGGCGAAGCGATTCGCATCCTGACCGGCGCGCCCATGCCCGCAGGAGCCGACGCGGTGGTGATGCAGGAAGAGACGAGAATCGACGGAGAGCATGTCGTTCTTACGGAAGAGGTCGAACCGGGTGAGAACGTGCGCCGACGTGGCGGCGATGTCGCGGAAGGTCAGAAGTTAATAGAGGCCGGCGATCAGATCGGTCCGCAAATGCTTGCCCTTCTGGCGGCTCAAGGGATCGGCTCCTTGGAAGTGGGCGGTCGGGTGCGAGCGGCAATCATTTCCACCGGCGACGAACTAATTCCTCCCGGCGCGACCCTTCGGCCAGGCCTAATCTACGACTCGAACTCCGTGCTTCTTCAGGCTCTCCTCACCGAGAGCAACGTCAGCGTCGCCTCGATCGCGCGCTGTGCCGACGACGCGCAGGCTATCGAAGCCGCCATTCGTGCGGCCACTGCCTGCGATGTCATGATTATCACGGGTGGAGTCTCGGTGGGCGCACGGGATTTGGTAAAACCAGCACTCACCGCCATCGGCGCGACGCTTGATCTTTGGCGCGTTGCAGTCAAACCGGGCAAACCGTTCCTTTTCGGTCACGCTGGGAGGTGCGCGATTTTTGGTTTGCCGGGGAATTTGGTCTCAGCCTTCGTCACCTTTCTCCTCTTCGTGCGACCGGCGCTTTTGAGACTTAAGGGAGCGAAGGAGGCGGCGCTTGGTCTTTCCGAGATCCCGGCGCGGCTGGGCGCCGCGGTCGCGAACGACAGCGAGCGCGCCCACTACATGAGGGGGCGTCTGAGTAGCGGAACATTCTCCATCGCAGGATGCCAGGAATCCCATGCCGTCTTTGGATTGAGTCGCTCGAACGCGTTACTGCGCGTACGCCCGGGTGAACAAATCGCGGCCGGTGCTGAGGTTACCGCGTTAATCTGGGATTAATTACGCCTCCCGCCGGAATGGTTGACACCCCCAATGCTCCTCCTAGCTTACCGGGTTGAATACGGCCACAGTCAGCGCTCGCGCGCCTAAAGAAACTGACGAGTTTCGAGCCGACGCGGAGCAATTGTCGCACATCATCCTGGAGATGCAGCGCTGCTTTGTCCTGCATCTCTGCAAAGAACTCGCGCCGGGTAACGTGTCCTTTCCTCAGTTTTTCCTTCTGGCAGCTCTCGATCAAAAGGAGGTGCTGACGATGTCGGCGATCGCGCAGAAGATGGGTCACACGACTGCAGCTGCCAGCGGCCTGGTCGCTCGTCTGGAAAATTTAGCATATGTCGTGCGCTCCAGCGCGCCGGAAGATCGCCGCAAGGTAATGGTCTGCATCACGCCAAAGGGATCGACACTGGTTAGGCGGATTCGCGAAGAGATGGTCGGCAACCTGATGAAGATCATGGCGCACCTCAGCCCTTGGGAACAGAAAGCGTGGTTGCAGATCTACACCAAGATTCACGCTTACTGTCAGTTGAAGTAGGCGCTTCGAACTCGGCCGATTAGCCGCAGTGCCCTACCTCATGGCATCGTCTCGAATTTGGAACGCCTTTATCCCAACGGCGGGAAGCGTTTTTCGGGCAAAGGAAAATTCTTCGGAGATAAGTTACTGAGACAGAGATGCTTAGGAATTTTGAATCTGATCGGCATGGGGCTTGCATCTGATCCGTAAAGCTTGTGGACTAACCCGGGTGCCCGGTTAACCTTTCACGCGCTTCTCCGCCTTAACCCTCATGCGTAAGTTTTTCGTTTATACATTCGCACTCGTCGCGCTCACCTCACTGCAGTCGCACCGGCCGCTCCTCGCCGGAACCGAAACCATCACCGAAGTGCGCTCCGGTGTTCCGCGTTTCACCTTGAATCAGGCGATCCTGACCGCGTTGCAGCGCAATCCCGATATCCAGCGTGCGCGGCAGGAGATCGAGCGGACGAAGGGGCTTTTTCTAGAACTTCGGGCGGAAGCTTTGCCGCGCGTGGATGGAACCAGCAATTTTGCTCAAACCGATCCGCATCTCGAGAATTTCACAGGCGATGGGGGCAGTGGTGGCGGTCTGGATAGTGGATTCGTCACCACCATCCGCGATTACAATTTCCGCATCCAGGCAACGCAGGTCATTTTTGCGGGTGGCCGCGTCGTCTCACAAATTCGCTCGGCTCAATTTCAACGGGATGCCTCTTATTTCGCATTCCGGAATACCATCGATCTGGTCATCGCCACCGTGCGTACGCAGTTCTACCAGGTCCTGTTGAATCGCGGACTCATCGGCGTGCAGGAACAGTCCGTCAGCCTTCTGCAAAGCCAATTACAGGACCAACAGAATCGCTTCGAAGCCGGCACGGTGCCGCGCTTCAATGTCTTGCAAGCTCAAGTCGCGCTTTCGAACCAACAACCGGATCTCATCCTGGCACGCAATGATTATCGCATCTCGCAGCTCCAACTCGCTCGTACCATTGGGCTCGATTTTGATCCCAACCGTGGGGACGGTCCCCCCCTCGAGGCGATCGGTGAGCTTCGCTATGAACCTCGCCGCATCCCCTTGCCAATGGCCATCGCGGTGGCGAAAGAGCGCCGGCCGTTCCTGAAAGAACAGAAGGCAAATGTGCTCAGCAGCGGGGCGCAAGTAGGCGTCGCGCGTTCGGGCTTCTTTCCGCAGATCAACGCGACCGGTGGATCCGATTTCCGCAGCTCACCGATCAGCGAAAGTCTCAACGACGTGCGTTCCGGGTATATTTTCGGCGCGAACGGCTCCTGGGCCATCTGGGACTCGGGGCAAACCTACGGACGCTTGAAACAGGCCAAGGCCGTTCTGGAACAATCGAAGATCACTTACGATGACGCGGTCCGTCAGATTGAACTAGAGGTGCAGCAAGCCTACTCAAACCTCATCCAAAGCACCGAACTGATCCGCAGCCAACGAGAAGCAGTCGGTCAGGCGCAGGAAGCACTTCGGCTGGCGAGAGCGCGCTTGGGCGCGGGCGCTGGCACGCAGTTGGAGGTCCTTAATTCACGCGTGGAGGTCACGCGGGCGGAATCGGTTAATCTGCGTGCTCTCTTCGCCTACAATAACGCTGCGGCGGAATTTGATCGCGTCACGGCCAGTGAAATCACGTATGCAAATCAATTGGATGAGCCGAGGACGCGAGACAAGGCCAAGACCGATGCGGCTCCCACACCGCCCCCGAAACCAACGCCGCTGCCCTTGAACCGCGCGGGGATTCGGGAGCCGGTTACCGGACGCTAAGTTTACCGGGTGTCGGATCGTAATCTTCCGGCGGAAGAATTTCCGGCGCTTCGTGCTTGCGCTGGATATGTCCATTGTTTCGTGACGCGCGTTCCGGGCATCGACGTAACTCACGATAAGGCGGAAGCGCTCGCCCGACTCGACAGAGTGCACCGCGAAGTTCGCGGCGCGTATGGCATGGCGGGCGCGGCTTTTATCACGGCGCAGCAGGTTCATGGCGATCGCATCGCGGTCATCGATCAAGCGATGGATGCAGATCGGTGCTTTTCTGACTGCGATGGGCTGGTTACGAACCAGCGCCGAGTTTGCCTTGGCATTTACGTTGCGGACTGTTGTGCGGTTTATCTGGTTGATCCTGTCCGCGACGTGCTTGCGCTGGTGCACTCCGGGAAGAAGGGGACCGAGTTGGGGATTGTCGGAAAGACTATCGACCTCATGGCCAGCCAGTTTGGATCGCAACCTGAAAATCTCATTGTGCAGCTAAGCCCCTGCATCCGTCCACCACACTACGAGATCGATTTCGCGGCGGACATCGTGACGGCTTGCAAGGAACGCGGCGTGAAAAATGTGCACGACGCGGGCGTATGTACAGCGTGTGATCGCGACCGTTATTATTCCTACCGCGCAGAGAAGGGGAAGACGGGCCGGATGCTCGCGTTGCTCGGAAGGGAGCGCCAGGCTCCACGTCTGTAGCCACGTTCCCTGCGGGCCGTGCGAGAGAAGCTACCGGAGCGACGACAACCCCCGCACGCCCCACAGGGGACGTGGCTACAACTCATCGCCCGCATGGCGGTAAGGCACGATGCCCCGCTTGCGCGCCTCTCGCACGAATTCGAAAAACTCACGCCCCGCATCTCCGAAATCCATTGCCCCGGCTTTTTCGAGTGCCTGCTGCGTGTTTAGTCCGCTGCGGTAAAGCAGCTTGAACGCGCGGCGAATTTCATCGCGTTCTGCGGGTTTGAAACCGGCTCGCCGCAGGCCGAGCACATTGACGCCGAAGACGAAGTTGCGTTCCGCGGCCAACAGAAAAGGCGGGATGTCCTTTCCGAAAGCAGAACTGCCCTGGATCATCACGAGCCGGCCCACGCGCATGAATTGGTGGAAGGTGGTACCGCCCCCGATAAAGGCGCCATCGTCAATCCGCACGTAGCCGCCGAGTAGGCAATTGTTGGCAATGATGACGCTGTTTCCGATTCGGCAGTTGTGACCGAGGTGCACGCCAGCCATGAGCAAGTTGGCGTCGCCCATGACGGTGGCAGTGTCCTCGGCCGTGCCGCGGTGCATCGTGCAGTGTTCGCGGAGGATGTTCCGGTCGCCAATTTCGACGCGACTTTTGGTCTCCGGCTTGTAACCAAGATCTTGCGGCGACCCACCGATGATCGAGCCATGTCCGATCAAATTCTTCTCGCCGATGCGAACCATTCCTTCGACGACGACATGAGACTGAATCTTCGTTGCGGCTCCGATGACAACTTCTGAGCCGATGACCGCGAATGCACCAATCTCGACATCCGCGCCGAGCGTGGCTCCTTCGTCGATTACCGCTGTCGGGTGAATCTTCACAGCACGCCTGCTTCCTTGAAACTGAAGTAAGGGGCGCGCCCTTCCGCGGGAGCGCCAATGATGATGTGATCCAGCAGTTTGATCTGCAGAAGCTCCGCCGCTTCGGCCAGGCGCCGCGTGAGACTGTGGTCCGACTGGCTGGGTGAAGGATCGCCGGAAGGATGATTGTGCACCACGATCACCGCGTAGGCGGACGAAATTACCGCCGGCCGAAACACGTCCCGCGGGTGGGCGATGCTCTCATTCACGCTCCCAAGCGAGACTTCCTGGATGCGCAGGAGGTGATAACGGGTGTCGAGGAGAATGACGCGCAATGATTCTTTGTGCAGGACGCGCATTTCGGCGGCGAGGAGTTCGTAGACCAGTTCCGGTGTGTCGATCTTTTCTCGCGCAAGGGTTTCATGGGCGAGCCGCTGGCCGAGTCCGAAGGCGGCCACGAGCTGCACAGCCTTGGCGGGTCCAATGCCCGGGATGCCGGCAATCTCATCGACCGTACATCGGCTCAATTCGTTGAGCGACTTGTAGCGCTCGAGAAGTTTGCCTGCTACTTGGACAGCGTTTGCGCCCGGCAATCCGGTCCGGAGAAGGATCGCGATCAACTCCGCGTTGGTCAGCGCGCTCGCCCCTCGCGCGATCAGCTTTTCCCGCGGACGATCCTCCGGCGGCATCTCGCGTATTCTCAGCTGCGACATCGTGGGGCTTTCGGGCGACGTGAACGTCGCGACGCAGCTAGTCGCGCAACTGCTCAAGCATTTCGCGCAATGCGTCGCCGAGTTGAGCCATGGAATCGGCAGAAGCGCTCGCCGGCAGCACAGCCAGGTCGTTCTGCGCCTCGCGGATCAATTTCTGTCCGGCCAGGATCGACTCGCTGAGCGGCGCGCTCGTGATTTCGGTCGTCAAGACTTCAGTCATCTCATCCACCTTACCGTCCACGATCATCTGACAATACTGTTCGCGCTCAAGGGTGGGCGCGGATTTCAGTAGCATCAGGACCGGCAGCGTCAGCTTCCCTTTACGTAGATCCGTCCCGAGCGTTTTGCCGATGACGGCCTCGTTTCCGGCGATATCGAGGCAGTCATCGTAGATCTGGTAAGCCGCACCGATCTTCATTCCGAAACTTTTCAACGAACGAACCGTCGCCGGCTCGGCCTCATTGATCATGGCTCCGAGTTCGGCCGCGGCCGCGAACAATGAGCCGGTCTTCATTTCCACAATCCGCCGATAGTCTTCGATCGCGAGGTGCATGTCGAAGCGGCGTTGCGTCTGGATGATTTCGCCCGAACAAACTTCGCGGGCTGCGAGCGAGATCGCGCGGCTGATCTCAGATTTCTCGAAATGGGTAGAGAGATTGAGCGCCTGCGCGAAGAGGCAATCGCCTAGTAAAACGCTAAGCGAATTTCCCCAGCGGGCGTTGACCGTGGGCTGACCACGCCGACGCTCCGCTTCATCCATGATGTCATCGTGCACAAGAGTCGCGATGTGGATCATCTCGAGGATAACCGCGAGATTGACATGCGCGGAGGTCACCGCACCGGTGGCCCCGCCGCTCAACAAGGCGAGGACGGGGCGGAGGCGCTTACCGCGGCCGCCGATCGCGTAAGCAACATACCCTTCGATCGCGGGATCGAAGGCTGCGGCCTGCTGTGCGATGCGCGTTTCGACCTCATCCAGGTGAATGCGCACGCTTTCCGTCACCTTCGCCAGCAGGTCCGAAGCATTGGCGTTAACTTCGAGCGAACGTGCGAAAACTTCCACGGAAGCAGAATAGAAGGACGGCATTTCAAAGTCAAAGCAACTGGCGTGGAGGGTGCATGGCTCGTCAGCGCCGCCGCAACCAGGCTGCCGTGGCGTATTTGCATTGCACGAGTGTTTCCGCGCGCTGGAGCAGCTCCGTCGTGAACCGCTTTGGGACGAAAGTGGGGCAAAGCGTTGCAGCAAAGGCCCTCGTAAACTCCGTTGGCAAGGCGTCATATTGGATGCTGCCCTGATGCAACAATCCGGCGTGGGTCCGGCGATGGGCCGCGCCAGCGATTTTCCGCCCCTCGGCCAGGACATCGGCGACGACTGGGTTAGAGAAGCAAGCCTCCGAGTTTTTCGGCGCATTCTCCAAGGCGAGCTCTGCCTTAAGATGCGTGGCGAGGGCGCGGCGAATCGCTTCATGAACATCCGAATAGACAGCGCGCGATGAAGGCCGGGGATTCGTGCCGGTCTGCGGAAGAATAAACGAATACGTCTGATCGTCCCCGTGCAGGACAATGCCTCCCCCTGTCCAACGCCGCACAATCTCCCGGCGTTCCTCGTCCGCCGCCACGTCTGCGTAGGCGCCGAAATAGCCGAATGAAAGAGACGGCGATCGCCAACGATAAAAGCGAAGCGATGGCGCCGTCGCGCATTCCAGAAGAGCTTCATCGATCGCCATGTTTGCCGCGGCCGATCGTGTCTCCGAATCGACGTAGACATGGAGCTCGCTGATTATCACTCAGTAAGTTCGCTCAGAATCCTCCTCACGGCGGCGCGCGGGTCCGAAGCCGCCGTAATCGGGCGTCCGATGACGAGGCGGTCCGCGCCGTTCTCCAAAGCTTCGCGCGGAGTGGTGAATCGCTTTTGATCATCGGCGCCGGTCCAACTCGGACGGACGCCGGGGGTGATGATGGTCATCTTCTCACTCACTTGGTCACGCAGAGTGCGGACCTCATGTGGACTTGCGATCAGACCGCGCAGGCCCACTTCTGCTCCCAGGCGCGCGAGGCGGACGGTTTGCTCTTCCACGCTGGAATCAATGCCGACTTCCCGAAGCGTGGTCTCGTCGGAACTGGTCAGGACAGTCACGCCGAGAAGCAGCAAGTGCGATGGACAGGCGGCAACGGCAGCTTCAATCATGCGGCGACCGCCGCTCAGGTGAATCGTCAGCATGCTGACCCCAAGGTCAGCCGCTGATGAGACCGCCTTGCTGACGGTGTTCGGAATGTCGTGCAGCTTCAGGTCTAGAAAGATCTGCGCGCCGGTCCCGCTGACGGCCCGGACAATCTCGGGGCCGGCCGCGGTGTAAAGTTGGAGGCCAATTTTAAAGAAGGTGACCTCGCCGGAGAGGTCACAAACCAGATCGAGCGCTTCCGATGTTTCCGGAAAATCGAGCGCAACGATCAAGCGGTCGCGCATATTCTTGGCATCGTTAGTCGGGTTCATCCTGTATGGTGCGCGGCCTGTGAAGAGACTTAATCCAATGGAGCTTCGAGCGCCCGCGAAGGTCAACCTTTCATTCGAAATTCAGGGACGACGAGCCGACGGATTTCATGAGGTGGAGACGTTGATGGCTCCGATCTCACACTACGATCACCTCACGATTAACCTCACCGAGTCTTCAGGAGAGATCGAGTTTGTCTGTGATGATCCGTCGTTGCCAACTGGGGATGATAACCTCGTTGTGCGAGCCGCACGCCTGTTTAGGGAAACAACGGCCTCCCGCGTCGGAATCCGGATTGCGCTGCAAAAAAAGATCCCGCATGGAGCGGGACTCGGTGGGGGCAGCAGCGATGCGGCCGCCACGCTACGCGGTTTAAATGATCTCTTCGAATCCGGGTTGACGGACGAGCAGCTTGCGAAACTCGCCGCGAAAATCGGATCCGACATTGCCTTCTTCGTCTACCGATCTGCGGCGCTCTGCCGTGGGCGAGGGGAAATAGTTACACCGCGGGCGCTCCCGGACTCGCTGCGGCTTCTGCTCTTGAAGCCGGCGTTTGGTGTTCCGACGCCCTGGGCTTACTCGCGTTGGAAAGACTCCGCGGAACTTCCCGGCATCTCATATCGCGCGCAAGAGTTCGCCAGCCTCGTCTTTCGGAACGATCTGGAGCGACCCGTTTTCGAGAAGTATGTCTTCCTCGCACAAATAAAGATGTGGCTCTTGTCGCAATCAGAGGTCGGCGCGGCGATCCTTTCCGGCTCGGGATCGACCGTCTTCGCGGCTCTGCGCGACGGAGCAAACGCGGAAGCGCTCGCCACGCGTGCGAAGGTCGAGTTGGACCCGGAGATGTGGACCTGCGCGTGTGAAACGCTGTAGCTGCCGTCCGTCCACGGCGGCAGAGATGCGCTACTCGCCCGCTTTTTTCCGCATCGTCGCGACAGCGTATTCGCGATTCAGCTTCGCGATAAAACTGGCGCTGATTTCCGCGGGACAAACGGCTTCACACTCGTAGGTATTCGTGCAATTACCGAAGCCTTCCGCGTCCATCGCACGCACCATATTCAGCACGCGATCGGTCCGCTCAGGATGACCTTGCGGGAGGAGCGCCAGATGCGACACCTTCGCAGAGGTGAAGAGCATCGCGGAAGCGTTCGGGCACGCTGCGGCGCACGCCCCGCAACCGATGCAGGCGGCGGCTTCCATGGCCAGATCGGCATTGTGCTTTGGAATGGGAATTGAGTTCGCTTCCGGCGCGGACCCCGCCCGAGCGGCGACGAAACCGCCCGCCTGCACAATCCGATCGAGCGCGCTGCGATCGACCACTAGGTCTTTGATGAAGCCGAACGGCTTGGCTCGAAACGGCTCAACTACAATTTTAGCGCCGTCTTTAAAGCGGCGCATGTAAAGCTGACAGGCCGCTCCGGGATGATCGGGCCCGTGTGCTTCGCCATTAATCGTCAGCGCGCAGGTCCCGCAGATCCCCTCCCGGCAATCGGAATCGAACGCGATCGGGTCCTCGCCCTTCTGGACGAGTTGCTCGTTTACGGTATCGAGCATTTCGAGAAACGAGGTGTTCCGCGAAATGTCGGTCGCTTCGTAATCGACCAGCTTGCCCTTCTGCGCGTGATTCTGTTGCCGCCAGACGCGAAGCTTGAAATTCATTTATAGCTCCTCTGCGTCAGCTCGACGGTTTCGAACGCGAGCGGCTCGCGATGCAATTTCGGGGGAGCAATGTTGCCGTT
>Ga0136617_10006897_pt1 | contig 10132 bp, 10 predicted proteins | sample AntDrymUQ3222106_2_FD_129672 | JGI IMG/M metagenome (GOLD analysis project Ga0136617, IMG submission 129672) | Polar desert sand microbial communities from Dry Valleys, Antarctica - metaG UQ322 (21.06) | ecosystem: Environmental > Terrestrial > Soil > Desert | place: Antarctica: Dry Valley... | reverse complement strand
GGCACCATGATCACGGTGTACATCACCGTCGTGATCTTGGTGCTCAAGGTGTTCGACATCGTGTACGTCCTCACGAACGGTCGTGACGAGAGCAACGTGATCGCGAACCTGTTCTTCAACGAGCTGTTCGCGAACAGCCAGGCCGGCACCGCGTCCGCGGTCGTGGTGATCTTGCTGCTGGCGGTCACCCCGGTGCTCTACTACCAGGTGCGGCACTTCCGCGAAGAGGAGATGAATCGATGAGCATCGGCATCATGCGAGACGGAAGACCGCGCAGTCTGGCCGCCATCGTCACGATGATCGTGTTGTGCCTGCTGTGGACGCTGCCCACGCTTGGGCTCTTGGTGACGTCGTTCAGGTCCAGAGACGACATCACCACGTCGGGATGGTGGACGGCGGTGTTCAACCCCTTCGGCACCAGTTGGACCTTGAGCAACTACGACCGGATGTTCGAGGGCACAAACATGGGGAGTGGGTTCCTCAACAGCATCGTGGTGGCAGTTCCGGCGACCATCATCCCGATCATGTTCGCGGCCTTCGCCGCCTACGCGTTCACGTTCATCGACTTCCGAGGCAAGGACATCATCTTCATCGCCATCGTCGCCGTGCTCGTGGTGCCGATCCAGGTCGCGTTCCAGCCCATGCTGGACATCCTGGGGCCGCGCGGACTCGGGATCTCCGGTCAGTACGCCGCGGTATGGCTCTTGCACACCGGGTTCGGCATGCCGTTGGCGATCTACACCTTGCGCAACTACATGACGACTTTGCCGCGCACGGTGATCGAGTCCGCGAAGATCGACGGGGCGTCGCACTACCAGACGTTCTGGAGACTGATCATCCCGATGTCGGTACCGGTGCTGGCCGCGTTCGCCATTTTGCAGTTCCTGTGGGTGTGGAACGACTTGCTCATCGCAAAGCTCTTCTTGAGCTCGTCCAACGCCACGGTCATCGTGGAGGTGCAGGGGCTGCTCGGTACGCAGGGTCAGGGCCAAGAGATCCTGACCGCCGCGGCGTTCATCTCGATGATCGTCCCGGTCATCGTGTTCTTCGCCTTGCAGCGGTTCTTCGTCCGCGGTCTGACCGCGGGTGCCGTCAAGGGGTGACCTTCGCACCACTCCAGCTGCGAGCGGAGGGTGTGACCATCGTCGTCGCACCCTCCGCTCGTGGTCTGCCCACCTTCGAGCATTGGGGCGGAGATCTCGGGGAACTGACGTCCGACGACCTGCGGGCACTGACCGAGGTACGTCGGCCAGGGATCCCGCACTCCGCGCTCGACCTTCCGCGCAGCCTGGCCGTCGTACCGGACGGGGCTTCTGGATTCACCGGCACGCCGGCCGTCTCGGGGTTTCGCTTGGCAGGGGGCCAGCAGCTGTCGGCCTGGCAGCCGCGCTGGCGCGCCTGGACGGTGACAGGCGACGCCTCCGCGTCCGTGGTCCTCAGCTGTGCCGATGACGAGGCAGGGCTCGCGGTCGACCTCACCCTGGAGTTGACCCAGGAGGTCTGTTGAAGGCCCGCACATCAGTGACGAACACCGGGGACTGGCCTTACGGCCTGCTCGCGGCCAGGTCGTGCCTTCCGGTGCCCTCGTGCGCCGTCGAACTGCTCGACCTGACCGGGCGTTGGAGCCACGAGCGAGTCCCGCAGCGACGGGCGTGGACCCAGGGCGTGCACGCTCGCGTGGGGCGACATGGTCGGACGGGTCACGATGCCAGCCTCGTGATGGTCGCAGGCACCCCTGGCTTCGGGTTCCGCCGCGGCGAGGTGTGGGGGGTGCACACGGCCTGGAGCGGCGACCACGAGACGTACGCCGAGCGGACGCCGGAGGGCGAGGTCCTGCTCGGCGGGGGTGAGCGGCTCGACCCGTTGGAAGTCGTGCTGGCGCAGGGGGAGACCTACCGCGGTCCCTGGCTGGTCGGCAGCTGGTCAGACGGCGGGCTCGACGGGATGAGCGAGCGGCTGCATGCCTACGTGCGACGGCATGCGCCCCGACCGGACGTACGACGACCGATCGTGCTCAACACCTGGGAGGCGGCGTACTTCGATCACGACGTCGATCGGTTGAAGCAGCTCGCGTCCGCGGCCGCGACCATCGGGATCGAGCGGTTCGTGCTCGACGACGGATGGTTCCAGGGTCGCCGCGACGACCGCCGCGGACTCGGCGACTGGACCGTCGACGCGTCGGTCTACCCCGACGGGCTCGGCCCGTTGATCGGCCACGTGCGTGGGCTCGGTCTGGACTTCGGGCTCTGGGTCGAGCCCGAGATGGTCAACGTCGACTCCGAGGTCGCCCGCGCCCACCCCGACTGGATCCTGCGGGGACGGACCGACTTTCCGGACGAGTGGCGGCACCAGCAGGTGCTCGACCTCCAGCACCCCGAGGCCTACGCATACGTACGTGACGCGCTGGCTGCGTTGTTGAGCGACCACGACATCGCCTTCCTCAAGTGGGACCACAACCGCGACCTGATCGATGTCGGCCACGAGGACCGGCTGGCGGTGCACGGGCAGACGACGGCGTTCTACCGGCTGCTCGACGACCTGCGGGCCTTGCATCCCCAGGTCGAGATCGAGAGCTGTGCCTCGGGCGGCGGGCGGGTTGACCTGGAGGTGCTCACGCGGACCGATCGGATCTGGCCGAGCGACACCATCGACGCGATCGAGCGGCAGCAGATCATGCGGTGGACCGGGCTGCTCGTGCCCCCGGAGCTGATGGGCAGCCACGTCGGCGCCGCGAACTCGCACACCACCGGACGCGTGCTGCCGTTGGGGTTTAGGGCCGCGACGGCCTTGGTCGGGCATGCCGGTGTCGAGATGGACGTAGCCGCGCTCGACGCTCCCGAACGCGACGAACTGGCCGCCTGGATCGCGCTGGCCAAGCAGGTGCGTGACGTCGTGATTGGTGGCCGGCTGGTGCGGGTGGACCACCCCGACCCGGCGGTCTACGTCACCGGCGTCGTACGCCCTGATCGCTCCGAGGCTTACTTCGTCATCGCAGTCGTCGCGAGCCTGAGCACGCAGGTGCCCGCCCCCGTCTCGCTGCCGGGCCTCGACCCGCACCGGCGGTACGCCGTACAACGAGTCGGGCCGAGGGCGCACACCCACGTCGCCGATCTCGACACCTCGTGGCTGGACGGGCTTGCTGTCACGTTGCCGGGCGCGACGTTGGAGTCGGTGGGCGTACGCCTGCCGGTGACGGCACCGCAGTCGGCGTACGTGTTGCACGCCCTGGCCGCCGACGTGTCCTGAGATCGTGGTCCAGACTCGCGGTCGGTAGGTGGCCCCGACGACCCGGCCCCGCTACTGTGACGGCAATCACCTTTACGACGGATCGTCCGGCACGTTCCTGCCGGTGAAGGGAAGGATCACAACATGGCGTCAGTGACGTTCGACAAGGCTCAGCGCTGGTTCCCCGGGGCAGATGTGCCCGCGGTACCCGGGGTCTCCCTCGAGATCGAAGACGGCGAGTTCATGGTGCTCGTCGGTCCGTCCGGCTGCGGCAAATCCACCACGCTGCGCATGCTTGCCGGCCTCGAAGAGGTCAACAGCGGCACCATCTACATCGGCGACCGCGACATCACGAACCTGCCGCCCAAGGACCGCGACATCGCAATGGTCTTCCAGAACTACGCGCTGTACCCGCACATGAGCGTGGCCGACAACATGGCCTTCGCCCTCAAGATGGCCAAGGTGCCTGCCGAAGAGCGGCGCAAGAAGGTCGAAGAGGCGGCCGAGATCTTGGGCCTGACGGAGTTCCTCGAGCGCAAGCCGAAGGCGCTGTCAGGGGGTCAACGCCAGCGGGTCGCGATGGGACGGGCGATCGTCCGTGCACCCCAGGTGTTCTGCATGGACGAGCCGTTGTCGAACCTCGACGCCAAGATGCGGGTGCAGACCCGCACCGACATCGCCAAGCTGCAGCGCGACCTCGGCGTCACCACGGTGTACGTCACACACGACCAGGTCGAGGCCATGACCATGGGCGACCGGGTCGCGGTGATGAAGCTCGGCGAGTTGATGCAGGTCGACACCCCGCTGAATCTCTACGACCACCCAACCGACCTCTTCGTGGCCGGCTTCATCGGCTCGCCGCAGATGAACCTGATGGAGGCAGTCGCCTCCGGTGGCGAGGCACAGATCGGCGAGTACACCGTGCCGGTCGACCCAACCGCGTCGTCGCGGATGGAGGGCAACATCACGGTCGGCGTGCGTCCTGAGTCGTGGAAGCTCGTGTCGAAGGCCGACGGCGGGCTCCCAGTCGAGGTGACCGTGGTGGAGGAGCTCGGCGCCGACGGGTACGTCTACGGCACCAGTGGTGTCGAGGGGCTGCCGCACAACATCATCGTGCGCGTCAGTGACCGCAACTCCATTCACAAGGGCGACACGATCTACGTGACGACCGACCCCCACAGCGTGCACGTGTTCGACACCGACACGGGCGAGCGGCTCAGCGAGTAGGGGTACGAGCAACTCCAACAGCAGCGACGGGCTCTCTGAGTGCAGGTCAGGCCTCGGGAGCCCGTCGCTGTTGTTTGAGGTCTCCACGACGGCGTTTGCCGTCGAGCCGGCGTCGCACGGAGCCGCGGGTGGGAGTGGTGGGTCGGCGCTTGCGTGGCGGAGCGGCGATGGACTCCCGGAGCAGCTGAGTAAGTCGCTGCTCGGCGGCCCCTCGGTTCTGCAGCTGCGAGCGCTGCTGTGAAGCAGCCACCGTCAGCACACCGTGCACGAGCCGTGAGCTGAGCCGGTGCAGCGCCCGCTTGCGCTGGGTATCGGTCAGCGCCGTCGACGAGGCCACGTCGAAGCTGAGCTCGACCCGACTGTCGGTGGTGTTGACCGACTGCCCTCCCGGGCCGCTCGACCGGGAGAACCGCCAACGCAGCTCGGCCTCGGGGATGACGACGTCGGCTCGGACGACGAGGGGGCCGGGCATGGTCCTACCTAAACACCCGCAGGCGCGAGGAGCAGGTGGTACGTCGTCTCACGGCTGCCGAGCAGCACCGGGATGTCCGTCGTGGTGCAGGTCTCGAAGACGTCGGTCAACGTGGCGACGAGGTCCGGCGTCGGGGCCGACGACCAGACGGCGCAGCGGCCGTGCGCCGCCAGCACGCGGCGGCACCCGCGCAGGAAGTCGACCTGGTAGATCGCGGCGTTGGCGTCGTACACCAAGAAGCCCGGACCATTGTCGACGTCGAGCAGCACCAGGTCGAGGCTGCTGTCGGACAGCGTTGCCACCAGGTCGCGGACGTCGCCGAAAGCGAGCTGAACGCGTGGATCGTCCAGCGCGCCGCCGGGGACGGTCCCGGCGCGGTGCCACTCGACGAGGGCGGGCTCGATCTCGGCGACCAGTACGTCGTGCGTCCGCGCGTCGTCGAGCACAGCGCGCAACGTGTAGCCCAGGCCGAGGCCGGCGACCAGGATGCGCAGGGCGGCGTCTACCGGCGCGTCGAGCGCATCCAGCGCCGCCCTCGCGAGCTGCCGTTCGGTCGACGTCTCGCGGTCGTCCATGACGAACACGCCGTTGACCCGCAGTTCGAGTGCGCCGTCGGTGCCGCGGCGGCGCAGCACGATCTGGCCGCGCTCGCTGGACGCTTCACGCAGGTGCTCGGAGCTACTAGCTGACGAGTCCACGACGGGCATCCTCGCAGCCACCTTGCGCCGGGTTCTACGCTGAGGCATGGCCGACCGACCGACGTACAAACCGCTGCGCGAGGACTGGGAGCGTGCGCTCGTCGTCGTGGCGCACCCTGACGACATGGAGTTCGGCGCCGCTGCGGCGGTGGCGCGCTGGACGGTCCAGGGCAAGCATGTGACGTACTGCCTGCTGACGAGCGGGGAGGCGGGGATCGACGGCATGGCGCCGGACGAGGCGCGGACCTTGCGCGAGGCGGAGCAGCGTGAGTCCTGTCGGATCGTCGGCGTCGAGGACGTGGAGTTCCTCGGCCTGCCCGACGGAGTGCTGGAGTACGGCGTGGCGCTGCGGCGAGACATTGCGGCCGTCGTACGGCGTACTCGGCCGCAGATCGTGATGACGAACAACTTCCGTGACACGTGGGACGGTGGGGTGATGTTGAACCAGGCCGACCACATCGCCACCGGGCGCGCGACTCTCGACGCGGTGCGCGACGCCGCGAACCGGTGGATCTTCGCAGACCAGCTCGTGGATGGGCTGGAGCCTTGGCCGGGGGTGCTCGAGGTGTGGGCGGCGTCGGCTCCGACCGGAAAGCACGCGGTCGACACGACGGACACGTTCGACCGTGGCGTGGACTCGCTGCGCGCGCATGCGGCCTACATCGAGGGGCTCGGCTGGGAGCACTTCGACCCGGCGGAGTTCCTCGAAGGCGGCGCGCGTGGGGTGGGGCAAGGCCTCGGCGTGACGTACGCCACGGGTTTCGAGGTCTTTCCGCTCCAGTGGGGCGCCACCGAGGACTGACGTCCCCCTTGCCTCCCTCCCTTGCGTCCGCAAAGGTGGCTGCCCCGACGACCGCGGTGCAGGACGCTACGACGTCGCGCTTCCTTGCGTCCGCACGAGTGGTCGCTCCGGCGACCGCGGTGCAGGACGCAAGGGATCCACAGGGTGGGCATCGACGGTGGCGCGGCCCACCCTCGCGGCGGCAGCCTCGCCGTATGGGGACCCTCCTTCGACATCAGGTTCGGCTCAGGCGGCTGGCTGCTCTGGCCCGTATGCAGGATTCGCTGGTCCATCGGCGCCAGCTGTACTTGGCCGGTGTCACCCGCGCCCAGGTACGCGCCGGGCTTCGCGCCGGACGTTGGCTTCGGCACGGTCACCAGTCGATCGCGTTGCACACTGGCCCACTGACTGAGCGCGCTCGGTTTCTGTGGGCCGTCTTCGAGACGGGCCCGAGCGCCGCTTTGGACGGCGTCTCGGCACTGCAGGACTCAGGTCTGTCTGGCTTCAAGATCGACCAGATCCAGGTGTCGGTGCCGAAAGGCGCAAGGTTCACCAGGACTCGTGATGTGCGAGTACACGAGACACGACGCCGCTACAACGGTGATGCGTCCCAAGTCAGAGGCTTGACACGCGTCCATGCGGAGGACGCGGCGATCCGGGCGGCGCTGTGGGCCAGGTCTGATCGTCAAGCCGCGCTCGTCCTGGTCATGGCCGTCCAGCAGCGGCTCGTCACCCCAGATGCGCTTGCGGAGTCACTGGGACGGATCATCAGGGACAAGCGCCCGCCGACTCATCCAAGCCGTGCTGGCCGACGTGTCCAACGGCGCTGAGTCGTTGGGCGAGCTCGACTTCGCGCGGGCCTGCCGACGCTACGGGCTCCCGACGCCCTCGCGGCAGGTGTGGCGACGCCTCCCGACTGGACGGTTCTGTCTCGACGTGTACTGGGACCAGTACGGCGTCGTGGTGGAGAGCGAGGGCATCCACCACGCCGAGCCCGGCGCCGCGATCGACGACAGCCTCCGGCAGAACGCGCTCACGATCACCCATGACGCTGTGTTGCGAATCCCGGTGCTCGGACTGCGGACCAACGAGGCGGATTTCATGCGCCAGGTCGAGGAGCTGCTAGGCCGCCACGGCTACCGCGCCGCCTGAACTCGTTGCGTCCGCAAAGGTGGCTGCCCCGACGACCGCGGTGCAGGACGGAACGGGGGTTCAGGTCCAGGGGAGGGCGCCGCGGGTCTGCCAGTAGGCGTCCGCCGATTCGGCCACAGCGGCGAGCGTGTCGAGCTCGGCATCGTCGAGGAGGACGTCGTACGCCGTCAGGTTGCTGGCCAGCTGATCCATGGTCGAAGCGCCTGACAGTACGACGGTCGCCGGCTGACGCAGCGCCGCGGCCATGCCTACCGCGTCCGGCGTCACGCCGTGCTCGCGCGCCACGGCCACCACAGCCGGTGGAGGCGAGCCACGCGCCGTGAGCCGTCCGTTCGCCACGGTCTCCTTGAGCGCGACGTGCCAACCCGCGTCGTACGCCGAACGCAGTGCCGGGCCGCACGACGGCTCCAGCAGGTTCCACGTGGCCTGCACGGCCGAGAACGGACTCGACTCTCCGAGCCGCAACGCCGTCGTGAGCACCTCCGCCTGCGCCGACCCGCTCGTGGACAGGCCGACCCGGACGCCGCCGGAGGCGATGTCGCCCAGCGCGTCGAGCAGGGCGCGGTCGTTGAGCGCGGGGCTCTCGGGCGTCACACTGTGCACGACGTACACGTCGGGAGCAGACCCCAGGGCCGCGAGAGTCTCGGGCCACTGCCGGGCCAGCGTTTCGACCGAGTGCTCCTTGACCTCGTGCGTCTCCACCTCCACCTGCCAGTCGGCGACGTACGTGTAGCCCCACTTCGACCCGAGTGTCACCTCGGTGCGTCGACCCGGACGCGCGGCCAGCCAAGCCCCGACGAACTCCTCCGCGCGCCCGTACGACCGGGCGCAGTCGACATGTCGCACACCGAGCGACCACGCCGCGTCGAGCACCTCGAAGGCCCGCGCTCTCATCGCGTCGACGCTTCGCCCGGAGGCGTAGTCGAGGTCATGTCCCAGGTTGATGTACGCCGGGCGACCCAAGGACGCCATCCCGAGACCGGCTGCGGGCAGGCTCACCCATCCTCCTCGACTCGGTCTCCTCGACTCAGTCCTCAGTGCCGGCCAAGCCTAGGGCGTCTCCGGCACGGTCAGTACGTCTGACGCGGTGCTGCGACACTGGCGTGATGCAACAGCTCTCGGCGCTGGACGCCCAATTCCTCCACGTCGAGTCGAGCACGACGGTTGGCCACGTGGGCAGCTTGATCCTGCTCGACCCCAGCAGCGCCCCCGGCGGCGAGCTGACCCTCGATCACGTGCGTTCCGTGATCGAGCCGCGGCTGCACCTCGTGCCGCTGCTGCGGCAACGGCTGGTCGGCGTGCCCCTCGGCTTGGGCCTGCCCTACTGGGTGGACGATCCCGAGTTCGACATCGAGTTCCATCTGCGCGAGGTGGGGCTGCCCGGGCCGGGGGACGACCAGCAGCTGGGCGAGCAGATCGCCCGCGTCCATGCGCGGCCGCTCGACCGCACGCGTCCGTTGTGGGAGATGTACCTGGTGCACAACGTCGCCGAGGGCCGGCAGGCGCTCTACAGCAAGGTGCACCACGCCGTCATCGACGGGGTGTCGGGGGCCGAGATCCTGGCCACGGTCATGGACGTCACCGTCGAGCCGCGGGTCGAGCAGCCGCCCGACGAGTACTGGCAGCCCGGGCCGATCCCGAGCACGGTCGAGCTGATGCGGCAGGGGCTCGGCTCGATGGTGCGCCAGCCTCTCGATGTCGTACGGACGCTGCCGAGAGCGCTTCCGCACCTCGGGCAGCTGCCGGGTGCGCAGTTCCTGCCTGGGGTTCAAGCCGTCAGCGACCTCGCGGCCTCCGTGGCCCGAGCCGTCACGGGCGACGACTCTCCCGAGCCACATCGACGTCCGCCGTCGACCCCACCCACGCCACTCAACGCCCCGATCACGGCGCACCGCCGGTTCGCCTTCGGGTCGCTGCCCCTTGACGAGGTCAAGAAGGTGAAGAACGCCTACGGCATGACGGTCAACGACGTCGTGATGGCGCTGTGCACCTCGGCGCTGCGCCGGTGGCTGCTCGACCACGACGGCCTCCCCGACACTCCGATCGTGGTCGCCGTCCCGGTGTCGGTGCGCGCCGACGACCGACGCGGCGACGGCGGCAACCTCGTCTCGGTAATGACGGCTGCGATGCCGACCCAGCTGCGCGACCCGGTGGAGCGGCTGGTCGAGGTCGGACGTGCGATGGACGAGGCCAAGGCCCAGTTCGACGCCGTTCCTGCCTCGATCCTGCAGGACCTGTCCGCCGCGGTCCCGACCGCGCTGAGCGGCCTGGCGGCGCGCGCGGCGTTCCAGCTCGTCGCCGCGGGTGGGCTGCCGTTCAACCTGTTCGTCTCGAACGTGCCCGGCCCACAGCTGCCGCTCTACGTGGGCGGCGCCCGCGTGTTGGGCGTCTACCCCGCGTCGGCCATCACCGATGTGACGGGTGCGCTCAACATCACCCTTTTCTCGTACGACGGTGCCCTCGACTTCGGCCTGATCGCGTGCCGGGAGCTCGTGCCCGACGTATGGAAGCTGATCGGGTATCTCGAGGATGCCCTCGCCGAGCTGCTCTGAGCCGAGGCGGTCCCAGAGATCGGCT
>Ga0136617_10006896_pt1 | contig 10132 bp, 12 predicted proteins | sample AntDrymUQ3222106_2_FD_129672 | JGI IMG/M metagenome (GOLD analysis project Ga0136617, IMG submission 129672) | Polar desert sand microbial communities from Dry Valleys, Antarctica - metaG UQ322 (21.06) | ecosystem: Environmental > Terrestrial > Soil > Desert | place: Antarctica: Dry Valley... | reverse complement strand
GGAAGGAGACTCAGCGGCCGGGCCCAACCCGTCCCGGACCCCGAGGTAGCGCTTGAGGGACTTCCTCAGCTTCGGGCTCATGGGCACGAGGCGCTCCTTGTTGCCTTTGCCCCTGGCCACCCTTACCTCCTCCTCTCCCCGAGAGAAGGACAGGTCCGCGAGGGTCAACGCTGTCGTCTCCTCTATCCTCAAGCCCGCGTAGATCATCGCGGAGAACGCCGCGTGGTCGCGGGCGGCCAGCGCCCGCGCGCTTCCTCGCCGCCTTCGGGTCGTCGGCGTCCGCGACCACCTCACCGGCGGCTGGTGTATCTAACGTTACTTGTTGGGCTATGGGGGAGAGGAGCATCTCGGCTTCGCGCTTGGTGAGGTAGCTCCGCTTGGGGGACCTCTGATGGAAGCGGACCTCGTCGAGGTCCTCGAAGGGGTTTTTGACCTTCAGCCTCCTGCGCAGCGTCTCGAAGAAGCTCTTCAAGACCGCCAGGTGGTTCTTGCGCGAGGAGTCGGCCATGCCGCGCCCGTCCCTGAGGTAGACGGCGTAGGCCTCGACCTCATCGGCGCCTATTTCTGTATAGGGCGCGTCGACCGCGTCCTCGCCGCCGATCCGCCTCGCGACCCAGCGCTGGAAGAGCTCCAGCTTCTTGCGGTAGTCGTCCACAGTCCGCGCGGAGCGGCCGCCGGCGCGCTTGGCCGAAAGGAAGAAGTGGATCGCGTCCCCGAGGTAGAGCCCGTCCTGACCGGCAGGCGCCGCCGCGGTCGTCCCCGCAGTATCCTCCGTCGCGGCTGTCCCCCTTGTCTCAGCCATGTGCCCCGCTCTCCCTCAGATTGCTATTGCGCATCTTATCTCCATAATCTTACACGATCTACAGGGGTATTTCAGCATAGGTACGGCGTTTTGGTCCGACCGGACCGGACGGAGGGACTTGCGTGTGTAAGATTATTCGAAAATCGGTGACCATGGCAAAGGATCTTTCGGGCTCGGTTTCGTCGCGGTCGACTTCGCTTCGAAGGTGTTCAAAGCTCCGTGTGGCTGGATCCGCGCGTCCGACCCAACCCGGCCCGCCGCGGTCTCTCGTCCCGTCAAGCCCCTTCGGCCATCCGCTCTATCAGGCGCAGCGTCGCCCGCGCGTCCCCAAGGGCCGTGTGGTCGCCGCCCACCAGCTTCTGGTTTCTGTAGCCGCCCCTCTTGGAACGCTCGCCCACGTAGGCTGCGAAGGCGCGCATCGCGCACTCCCAGGGGGCGAGCTCCCCGGCGAGGGCAGTCCGAGCCCCCAGGCGTCCCACGGCCGCGTCCCACACCCTGCGGTCGTAGGAGGCGTTGTAGACCACGACCCGCTTGCCCCATAGCGCTTCCAGAAGGTCCGGGTAGACCTCGACGAAACACCTCTCGCCCGAAAGGCTTTGTATGGTGTGGCCGTGGACCCGGGATGCTCCGGGCTCCACGGGGCACGAAGGCTTTATCAGCGAGTCGAAGAGCGGCTCCCCCCGACAGGAGACGACCCCGACCTCGACGAAGTCTATGGGGGTGCCGAGGCCAGTGGTCTCCGAGTCGAGGACCACGAAATCTCCCCCGGAAAGGAGGGAGCGCGCCCACCGAACGGCGTCCCCGTGGCCGCCTATCCGCGCGGGAGCAGCCTTCGTCCCCTTCGTCCGTGTGCCGCCCGAGCTTCCCATCCTCCGTCTATCTTCGCACGATGCTGGCGCCACGGCCACCCCGACGTCACCCCGAAGCGGGACGCAAAGACGGCCCGTCCCAGGGGTCGGCGGACCGCTCGTGGGCGGGGGCCGTACCCGCATCGAGGGACCGAAGAACTTCGCTCCGAACCATCGCGGCACTTGCGTGAACCATCGCAGTTGGCCGCGGCGGTGCGAGTGATCCCCGAAGTGACCGGCAACGACGGGTCGCGCCACCACCCGGGCGACCTCTCCACCGCCCAGAAGCTCGCCGGACCTTCGGACCCTGCCACGAACGCCCGCTACGACCAGCGTGGGGAGAAGGCGATGCGCGAGACCGCCTTCCACCTCCACGCCCCCACTTCGGGGGAATGACCCCCGAAAAACGCAGGCACCGCCACCTTCGGAGGTTCCGCCGAGGCGCTCAGGAGCGATCCTCGCGGCGCCAGATAAGCCTACAAGTCGCAAAACGGGCGCTCCGGGCCATTTTGGGGGGCCCGGACGGCCGGCGGAGCCCAAGGACGGCCGCTACACTGTCCGGGTGCCGAAGTCGACGCCCGAGGAGCTGACCGTGGACGGGATCGCGCTCGAGCTGGTCCTCCAGCGTAAGCGCGTCAAGAACGTAAACGCGCGACTGAGGGGATCTACCCTGCTGGTCAGCGCGCCCGTCGGTATGGCCGAGGAGGAGCTGGAGCCGGCCGTCCTGGAGCTTGCGCGCAGGCTCCTGCGGCGCGCACACGCCGCCCGCGTCAACGGCGAGGAGGAAGCGCTCGCGCTGGCGCGCAAGGTGGCGAGGCGCTTTCCGGAGCCGCCCTCGGTCGGGAAGGCGCTGTTCGTGACCACGCAGAGGGCCCGCTGGGGCAGCTACTCCACCAAGACCAAGACCGTCCGCCTGAACGCCGCCCTGAGGGGGATGCCCGGCTGGGTTCTTGAGGCGGTCGTGGCGCACGAGCTGGCGCACGTGTTCCACCCGGACCACTCGCCGGCGTTTTGGGAGCTCCTCGGGCGGGCCTGCCCGGAGACCGGCCGGGCTGAGGCGTTCCTCGCCGGGGCCAGCTGGTTCGCGCGGAATATCGACGTTGTGCCGCCAGTGGAGAGGGAGCTCCTCTCCGCTGGCGGGTTCGAGTGAGCGGGCGGGCGCGCTACCGGGCCTCGATCACGGGGCGAACAACCTCCGGAACGCTTCCTCGAGGGTGCGGCGTCCGGACGACCGTGGTCGGCGGTTCGCCCCGGGGCGGATGCTTGGGTATCTTTGGAAGGGTGATCCCCTCCGGCCCGCCAACATCGCGCTCGCTTTGAGCGCCCGCGTGCGGGCGCACCAGGTCCCGCGTCCTCCGGGGCTATGCCGGTACGCGCGCCTCGCGGGACGCGGCGGCTAGGCGGTGGAGGCGATGGAGGCCCACGAGACCCGCGGCCAGGAGGACCTGAAGGGTCCCCTGCGGCTCCTGCGGGCGGCGGCCTTCCTGAGCACGTTCGACAGTTCGCCATCGCGCCGATGCTGGTGACCATCGCGGCCGGCCTCGGCGTCTCGCTCGCCGAGGTGGCGGCGGCGGCGAGCCTGTACTACCTCCTCTACGGCCTGATGCAGCCGGTCTGGGGGATGCTCTCCGACCGGCTCGGGCGTGTGAGGGTGATGCGGCTGGCGCTGCTCGGCGTCTTGGCGCCCGGGTTGCTCTCGGCGGCGGCGCCCAACCTCGCGGTCCTCCTCGCGGGCAGGGCGCTGGCGGGCGGGCTCTTCGCCGCGGTGATACCGGCCGCCCTCGTCTACATTGGCGACGCCGTGCCGATCTCCGGCAGGCAGAGGGCCCTGGCGGACCAGCTCGCCGCGAGCGCGGTGGCGACCGCCCTCGCCACGGCCGCGGCGGGGCTCGCGGCCCACCTGGGGCTCTGGCGCCTCGCCTTCGCAGCGCCGGCGGTCGCCGCGGGGGTCTTGGGCCTTGTCCTCGCCCGCCGGCTGCCCGAACCGCCGAAGGGGCGCGGGGGAGCGGGACCCCTCGCGCGGATCGGCCTCGTCGCGAAGCACCCCTGGGCCGTCTTGGTGGTGCTCCTCGCGCTCGTGGAGGGCGGCGTCATCCTGGGCTTCCTGACCTACCTCGCCCCCTCGCTGGAGGCCCAAGGGTACAGCGCCGCCGTCTCCGGGCTCGCGGTCGCACTCTACGGGCTCGCCACGCTCGCCTGGACGCAAGCCCTGAAGAAGGCCGCCGATCGGCTCGACCGCCACGCCCTGATCCTCATCGGCGGCGCGTTTTTGGCCTCGGGGTACGCCGCGGGGGCCCTCGACCTGCGCCTCTTGGGCGCCGCCCTCGCGGCCGTGCTGGTCGCGGGCGGGTTCGCCTTCATGCACTCTACGCTGCAGACCTGGGCCACGGAGGTCGTGCCGGAGGCGAGGGCCACCGTGATCTCCTTGTTCGCCGGGGCGCTGTTCGCGGGAAGCGGGGTCGCCACCGTCGCCGCGTCGCCCCATACCTCGCCACAAACCCCGGGGTCTTCGTCACTTTCGGTGCAGCGTATCCCGTCAGGGGGCTCCAAGAACTCGGCTGCGCAGCAACCTGAAGCTCGCCCTGCCGTACATCGAGCGCTTTATGAGCTTGAGCTTGTGGATGAAGCCCTCCACGGGTCCATTGCTCCAGATTTCCGTCAACCCCGCGCGCACCGCCGAGAGGTCTTTGTTAAGCCCCTTGGCGAAGCGACTCATCACCTCCGCCTCCGAAGCATCGGCTTCCTTTAGCCACTGGTCGAGCTTCTCTCCTTCCAGCTCCCTGACCATCTTCGCGAACAACTGCGTCAGCCTGTAGACATCGGCCGATGCCTCGTCCAGAGTACACAGGCGATCCAGGTAAGCATCCTGTTCGACGGTTAGCTTTTCTCTGCGCTTGAGGAACAACGCCGCGGCTTTCCGGGCGGTAGGAACGCTGGCCTTCTCCGGGAGGACCACCCCGCCCTGCGTACGGTCGTTGGCAGAGCCACCGCCGCCGAGGCCGGCCCGACGCAGCTCAGCGACTAGGCGCGCCACGTTGGAGGCCCCGTAGGCGTAGCCCTGCTCCCGGATCTCGCGGTAGAGTTTCGTCCCGTTGCGGCAGCCTTCTCCCCAGCGCTTGAGGAGGTAAGGCACGTAAGGGTCAAGCACCCTCTTCTTGTGACGGAAGCGTACGGGCTCGGGCGGCTCCTCCATCCTGCGGTAGCGGTAGACGGTCTCGCGGCTAACACCGAGTCTCTTGGCTATGTCGTGGACGTCCGCTCCCGCGAGGTGCAACCTCCGGATGTTCCTCCACTGCTCCACGATGCGCTCGTGGCGCTTGCGGCTGGCGCCGAGCTGTTTCTCGTACCAGATCCGGGGACGGTTGGGGGTGAGCGAACCCGCCGAGAAGGAGGTAGCGTAGTCCTTTTCGGGCGACTGCGTCTCCGTCCTGGCCGCCTCGCGCAGCACCTTTTTCTTGTGCAGCAGGAACTCCTCTAGGGCGCCGGCCAGATTGTGCATGAGGTGCCAGCGATCGGCGACCTGCACGGCCTGCGGGGCGCCTTTCGCAGCGGCCTCGGCGTAAGCACCGCCGCGATCCCTAGCTATGATCCTTATCTGTGGATGGTGTTCCAGCCAGGCTCTCACCGCACCGGCCTCCCGACCTTCAAGAGGTCGATCACCTCGTGGCGCTCCAGATCCACGATCATGGTCCCGTAGCGGCGGCCGCGCCTAAAGGCCCAGTCGTCTATCCCGACGGCCGTGGGTAGCGGATGGGCGACCTCCGGTGAGCCCCGCACGTAGCGCAGCAAGGTAGAGGGGCTTGCCATCATCCCGAGGCGCCCAAGCAAACGTACTCCTCCCCGGCCGCCCAACGCGAAGCCGACCAGCCGCAGGATCTCGTGCAGGCGCGTCGTCTTGCGGGCGTAGGGCTCGACTACGGAGGGCAGGCGCTCGGCGAAGATCTTCCTCGGGCACCCCGCGGCTGTACAGCGGAACCTCCTGACTCTCAGAGACAGGCGAACGGAGCGACCTCCCCAGGGCAGGTCTGCCAGGGTGCGTAGGTAGTGGCTGTGGAGCCTGGCGGTCTCTTGACCGCACACAGGGCAGCAGACAGATGGGCGGGTACTCTCGACGGAGAAGGAGATCATTTCGGCGTCGATGGCAACATCCTGGAGCTTCAAGCCAGGAGCTTTGGGCAGCAGCGTCATGTGGAGCTTCTTCGAGGTGTACATGCTCCGGGTTGTAGCTCACGAGCGACCTTATGGGCCGCTCAAGCTGCACCGAAAGTGACGAAGACCCCTCTCCCACACCCCTAATGGCCCTGGTGCGGTTCGCGAACCGCACGCTGTTCTAGCGTATAATACCCAGCGATGTAAGCATTCCTCTAGTCTGCGCACCTACCCCTATCGGGCCGGCCCGATGCGCTATTCACCCAACGGCGTAGAAGTGGTTTTGCTGGCAGAGTCGTCACACCGAACACTACCTGAACGTCGCCGCAGGGCGGGCCGTATACAAGAGGGCAAGGACTCGCTGCCCCTGTGCGTCTGTGAGATGGTGGTCCCGGACGCTAAGAAACTCGACGAGAGGAGGAGCATGAAGACGGCGCTGGTGGCGGTGGTGCTCGCCGCTTACGCCGTGACCTCAGCAAGTCTCATGCAAACGCCGACCTACGAGGCGTCCGCACAGATGTTGGTGGGCTTTCAGCAAAGACATGGACAACTCGAGACCATCCCCAGCGTCTCGCTCCAACAACTCGCCCAGACGACGGAGGTAGCTGCCCGTAGCCGCCCCGTGGCTGAAGAGGCCATCCAACGCTTGGAGTTGGAGATGACCCCGGAGGAGCTCCTGGATAACTTATCTAGCGAGCAGGTCGAGGGCGCGCAATTCATAGTCCTCAGCTACGAAGACACCGACCCGGAGAGAGCCCAACTGATCGCCAACACGGTCGGCAAGGTGACCTCCGAGCTCATCTCCGAAAGAAGCAGCACCTTTACGGCCAAGGTGTGGGAGAAGGCGGCATTACCCGAAAGCCCGGCAAGCCCCCATCCCTTGAGGAACGGGCTCCTTACGCTGGTGATAGGGCTGGGGCTAGCTTCGCTAGTGGGGACCGTTGTTGCCCTGCCGGGCGTCGGTGCAAGGGTCGCAGGCACGCTCAGCGAGTGGGCCGTTCGCCCGATCGGTGAAGCGGGGGTACTCGGCAGGCGGCACAGCGCCCCCGGCATAGTCGAGCGCATAAAGGAGAAAGAGCTGCTTCGGGCGCTCGGGCGCCGCGGGAAGTTGACGGCGGTGGAGGCGTCGCTTGCGACCTCGCTTTCGGTGGAGGAGGCCAACCGGATGCTCTTCGAGCTGGCGGCCAGGGGCCACCTGGAGGTCACAGTCGAGCACGGCAAGCTGCTCTACTCTTTCTGGGGGCACGACGCTCCCTGAAGACCTATTCACCCGAGTGCGTGTACGTAAGACGGTGCGGGCCGGGGCTTCTTTGTGAACGTCAGCGCAGGGCGGGCCGTATACAAGAGTGCGGGGCCTCGTAACCCCTGTGCGTCCATGAAATGATCGTCAAGGACGCGAAAAAAAGTGACGAGAAGGAGGAAAGGCGATGACGACGAGGATACGGCGGGCGGTGTTTGTGGTGGCCCACGGCCGTCCTTACGTGACAGGGGTGGCGCTCTGCTCTTTTGCGCCGTCCCGCGAGAAAAGGGGAGAGACTTGACAAGACGGACGCTCTATCTACCGGTGATGATCGCCGCTGCGGTGACAGTAGCCCACAAGCAAGCACCGCGGATGTTTTAGTCTCCGGCACAGTTGGTGTACACAACAAACCAGGCACGCGTAAGCGAGCACTAGGAGGGGGGATCTACTCGTCGTACAAGAGAGAACCGCTAAGTGTATGTGTCACAGGACACTAAGTCAGGAAGGAGTAGTAGATGCGTAAGCTAACTATGCTGGGGGCGCTAGTGACCATCTTTAGCCTGGTGGTAGCTGGGCCTGCCCTAGCGGACCTCGTTGTCAAGCTCGGACCGGGCAACAATACCTACGAAGAGCGCCGCTGTCCCCCCGACGGCGACGAGGATGTGTTTGGCAGGCAAGGCGACGATCGCTTGCTGCTCAACGAGTGCGGCGACGGCGGCGTCGAGGATGGGCTAGCAGAGACCCCCGATGAAAACGACTCCGACGTTGATAACGCTTATGGTAACAGGGGCGGCGATGTCATTAAGGTCAACGACGGTGACATCCAGGACAAGGCCGTAGGCGGCAGTGGCAAGCACGACAAGTGCGTCGGAGATAGGGACCTTGGATCCGATAATGCTGTAGGTGATCCAACCCCGGCTACTGGCGGCCCGGACGAGGATATAAGCGACAACCTCGACGAAGAAAGCTGCGAGACCATAGTGTGGAAGGACGGAGACTTCTACAACCAGACCTAAGCTCTTAGAAGAAGAGAGCGGCCAGAACAAGAAGCGCCTCTTGAGAGAGCTGGAGAGGGCCGGGGTTTAGCAGCCTTGGCCCTTTTCTTTGCCCTTATTCACCCGAGTGCGTGGAAGGAGAATTCTCCGAAGTTCGCAGGCACGGAGTTCTCGGAAGTACGCATGGCCCCGGTCCAACACTTCTGCTGTGGGTATACTCTGGCCCTTCTTCTAGCCCTAAGCTTCGCCACACGCTTTCTCTCCCTAGAGACAGAATGAGAACAACCGGTTCAGCTAGGTGCCTATTTCCGAGCGTTACGCAGACCGGTACAGAAGTAAGCCACCCTCTGCTTTACACGGAATCTACATATCGCTTTCGGGAATGCGCGGTTTTCCAATCGACTGAACCGCCATGGGAGCACGTTGCCGTACACCGATATCTTGCTCCCTTTCCAGTAACTCAGTGACCAGTTTGACGGAGGACTGATCACCACCTTCAGTCAGAGCACTCACTGCTACCTGTCGGATCAGAGCAGACTCATCGTCAAGGTACTCTTTGAGCAAGCTTGGTGCCAAGCTCGGAGTAACGTGCGCAAGTGCTAGCAACGCCTGACCTCGAACGGCTTCGGATTCCAAGTCGTCTGACGTTATTCTCCACAGAACTTCCATAACCTCGAGGGTACGGAACTGGCCTAAGGCACGGACAGCATGTTTGCGGATTGCTGGGTTCCCGTTGGGATCGCGCTCATGCGCAATCTGTAGGAGAATGGGCAGATCTCCCGGTTCAAAATCTTGGACAACAGCCTCTGAGTCACCACACGTACACCGAGTGAGCAGGGCATTGAGTTCTTGGCGTCGCCGAATCGCATCGAACCGCTGCAGATCAACCCGTTTAGAGGGACGCTGTGTCCCGCTTGGTATAGTTGGCGGTGGTTCGTTGTTATAGAACTCGTCGATAATTCCAGGGTTCGCCATGACGCTCGCCTCCTACAAGAAGACTATGAAACCATGTGGCAACATCAACTGGTATTGATCGTAGTTTAGGTTAGTATTGTTTGCTCCATAACTGTATACACTGTATGCAAGCATAAGGTTGCCGGTCTCTTGGAGGTGAGGCAATCCAAGATAGTGTCCTACTTCGTGTGCGATGAGCATTCCCAAGTAACTGATCTTTAGGCGCTTCACTCCTGAACCATCTGTAAACCCGGTCTTGTCAACTGCTACGCCATCGCGATCTCCTCCTTTGGCGGCAGGTCCCCTAGGACCACGTCGAACTGTACGCCCTTGACTCCTCCTACCCTGACGGGTTCGGGTTTGGAGGTTTGCAGGTAGGGGTGCTGCTGTAACCACCCAACCATATCCTTGGGGGCATCCACCACGATTGCCGAGCCTGTCGTGGTTGGCTTGTAGACGTCCTGGACGTTAAAGAAACCTAACCTCGCCGTCTGTCCCCGAGTGATCTCCAAGTCGTCGGACGCTTCCTGGGGTACGCTTGACCATCCCTTACCGACCCTGAAGGAGAGTGAGGGCTTGAACTCCTCGGAGCGGTACGTTCCGGGGCGCAGGGTTTTCGGGTCCTCTGGTAGGGGACGGGCCTTGGCTTTCTTCTCGTCTCCTCCGCAGGCGCTCAGCGCCAAGACGACGAGTACCACCAAAAGCCCTAGACTAAGGACACGACCCACTAATAGACGGTTCATCTACCACTCCTATGGCGCTACCTATCCATGTCACGGATGTATCTTACGCCCATGAGGTAGAGCAGTGTATCCCTCAAATTGCGTATTTTGAGACATTAGTGACGAACGGGAAGCCAACTTCCGAGAATGCCCAAAAGCCGAACTTCGGAGAATTTCTCTTATGAGTACTACATCGACGAAACTTCTGAGAAGCCTAAGAAGGCGAAGTTCACCTACCGAATTTCCGCTAATCGGCTTTCTCAGAAGTTCAGCATAGCCCCGTCCCGCTAGCTGGAGCACTAGATGTGTGTTGCGTGGTTTGTAAGGTAAAAAGAGGGCCATCAGAGATCTTCCCGTCCAAAGGAGCTTCAGATGGCCCTCCCCGAGCTTACCCCACAGTTGGCCCTCCTGGAAGAGGCCGT
>Ga0136617_10006895_pt1 | contig 10133 bp, 9 predicted proteins | sample AntDrymUQ3222106_2_FD_129672 | JGI IMG/M metagenome (GOLD analysis project Ga0136617, IMG submission 129672) | Polar desert sand microbial communities from Dry Valleys, Antarctica - metaG UQ322 (21.06) | ecosystem: Environmental > Terrestrial > Soil > Desert | place: Antarctica: Dry Valley... | reverse complement strand
TATCAACGCACGAATCTCGCCGAGACGACCGTCAGCTATTACAGCAAAGGCGAGGTGATCGGCATCGTCCTCGATCTGTTGATTCGCGGCAAGACGCGCGGGCGCAAATCGCTCGACGACGTGATGCGACATATGTATGAAGAGTTTTACGTGCGCAATCCGCAGACGACCTATTACCTGCGCGGGCGCGGCTACACGGGCGCGGATTTTGAGCGCACAGTCTCGCAAGTTGCGGGCGCGGACATGTCCAAGTTTTTCACCGGCCACGTTCGCGGCGTGGAAACTCTGCCTTACGAAGAAGCCTTCGCCTACGTCGGCCTGCGACTCGTCAAGACTCCTGCCGACACCATCAAGACGCCCAACACGGGGCAGCAACAGGCGCGTCAAAAATACAGCCTCGAAGAGATCAAAGACGCCCCGGCAGAAGCACGCGCCCTGCGCGCCGCATGGCTTAAGGGATGAAGCTTATCTCAAGCATTGGTAGCCGCGCCGCATGTCTCTCTCTGTTTGACGCGGCGCGAAGACTTCGATGGGAGTGTGGACGATCTCGAAGGTCATCGGCAGTTGCTCGATCAACAACTCGCCGTCAACTTGCACGCGCGCTTCGCCGCCCGTCGCGCGTGCGCGAGTCGCGCGCACGTAGCGCACGCTCCTCATCTCGCGCCGGACTCCGTTGCGGCGCATTCCCTGCAAGAGCAGTTGGAAGAAGCGCAGGCGGCTGTGTGAGTTGACAACGCAGATTTCAAATTCCGGTTCGTCGAGCCGCGCGCGCGGCGTGACGCTGATGTCGCCGCCGTAGTGCGCGGCCTTGCCGACGGCAGCGAAGGTGGCGGGGTAGGCCTGCCCTTCGATCTCGATCTCGAAAGGAAGCGGTTGCCAGCGCACGAGATGTTCGAGTCCCGAAGCCCAGTACGCGCCTTCGCCCACGCGTCGCTTGAGACGTGGGCGCACACCCTCGACCACCGAAGCGTCAAGCCCGATCCCGGCCATCAGAAAAAAATAACGCCGTTCGCCGCTTCGCTCTTCCGTCGCGCAGCCCGCATAGATGCGTCGCGTCGCGCCGCGCGCGATCACTTCAGCCGCGCCCTCCGCATCGAACGGCAGACGGAGTTCGCGCGCCAGCACGTTCGCAGTGCCCGACGGCCAGATGCCGAGCCGCACGCGCTTTTCAACCAGACCCTGCAACGCTTCGTTGATCGTCCCGTCCCCGCCGGAGACGACGACCTCCGCGATACCACTTTGCGCCGCCTCCGCCGCGAGCCTCGTCGCATCGTGCGGCGCGTTCGTGCTCAACACTTCAACCTCAATCTCGCGCGCCCGCAGCAGTTCACAAAAACGCTCGATCTGCGCCGCCCGCCGTCGCCCGCCACGACCGGCGTTCGGATTTGAGATCAAACTGATCTTTCGTCGCTTCGCTGTCATCATAAGTTTGCCATTGCAAACAGAGTGCCGTCCCCGTCAATACCGAACTTGACGGGCGGAGACGCGCAGTCCGCGAGGCAGCACGCCCGGTGGCGGCGCATGCCCCGCCTGACACCTGTCCGATGTTCCATGCACGAATAACGCGCCCGCGCCAAACAAACTTTCGGACGGCTGGAAATCCCCGCTTGAAATCACAAGCCGCGGCGGGTCGCTTGGTTGACGCTTGACACATGAAAAGGTTACTGTGCGGCTTCGTCTGGTAACAAATGCTTTTGTTGAGTGAACGCGCTGTCAGCGCGTTTTTGCCCGAAGTTATATTCACAGTCAGAAGAAAATTCGCGGAGGAAAATTTTTATGCGCCGTCATTTTTACGTCTATGCTTTGCTGTTCATGTGCTTCACCGCTACAGCGGTTCAAGTCCGCGCGCAACAAGACTTCTCAAAGGTGCAGATGAAGGCGACGAAAGTCGGGGGCAACGTCTACATGCTCGAAGGCGCGGGCGGCAACATCGGCGTCTCCGCCGGGGCGGACGGCATCCTGATAGTTGACGATCAATTCGCGCCGCTCGCCGACAAAATCCGCGCCGCGCTCAAGGAACTCAACCCCGGGCAGTTGCGCTTCGTCCTGAACACACACTATCACGGCGACCACACCGGCTCGAACGTCGTGTTCGGCAAAGAGGCGACCATCATCGCGCACGACAACGTCCGCGCCCGGCTCGCCGCCGAACAGACCTTGATGGGCAACAAGGTTCCGGCCTCGCCGAAAGAAGCTCTGCCCGTCATCACCTACGCGCAATCCGTCTCTATCCATTTCAACGGCGAGGAGATTCGCGTCATCCATTTCCCCAACGGCCACACGGACGGCGACAGCGTCATGTTCTTCCACACTTCGAACGTTGTCCACATGGGCGACGACTTCTTCGCCGAACGTTTCCCCTTCGTTGACTTGGAACACGGCGGCAGCGTCGAAGGCTTGACGAAAAACATCGGCGACATCGCCGCGCGTCTCCCCGCCGACGTGCGGATCATCCCCGGCCACGGCCCCATCTCCGCGCTTGACGATCTCAAACGTTACCACCGCATGCTAATCGAGACGACAGCCATCATCCGCAAAGAGATGGGGGCGGGGAAAACGCTCGAACAACTCAAAGCCGCCGGTCTCCCCGAAGAATGGAAAACGTGGGGCACGGGCTTCATCAAAACCGACCGCTGGATCGAAACAGTTTTCAAGAGCCTATCCACCAATATGAACAAGAAGTAGCTAAGGGACGAAGTGACAGCGCCGTTAGGCGCGGCATATTTGTAGCCCACTGGGCCGTGGGAACAGCGCCAATCAAAAACAACGGAGCCCCTGCAAGGGGCGAAAGAGATTCAAGGTCTTTCGCCCCTTGCAGGGGCTCCTCAATTTTATTTTCCACATGATCCCACGGCTCATGCCGTGGGCTATAAATATATCGCCCCTGACGGGGCTACGCGGTTCGGTTCAGCCTAGTCTACTCCAAACGATAGTTCGGCGCTTCCTTCGTGATGACTACGTCGTGGACGTGCGACTCGCGCAGGCCAGCCGCGCTGATGCGGACGAAGCGTGTGTTCTCCTGAAACTCGCGGATGGTGCGGCAGCCCGTATAGCCCATCCCGGCGCGCAAGCCCCCGACGAGTTGCGTCACCATGTCGGAGAGCGTGCCCTTGTAGGGGACGCGGCCTTCGATGCCTTCGGGGACGAGTTTCGATTCCATCTCGATGGTTTCCTGCGCGTAGCGGTCGCGCGAGCCTTCGCGCATCGCGCCGATTGAACCCATCCCGCGATAGGCTTTGAACGAGCGACCCTGAAACAAAATCAACTCGCCCGGCGATTCTTCCGTCCCCGCGAACAGCGAGCCGATCATCACTACATCCGCGCCCGCCGCAATCGCCTTCGCCACATCGCCGGAAAATTTCACGCCGCCGTCGGCGATGACGGGAACACCGCTCCCGCGCGCCGCCTGTACGCAATTTACAATCGCCGTGATCTGCGGCACGCCCGCGCCCGTCACCACGCGGGTTGTGCAAATCGAGCCGGGACCGATGCCGACTTTGACGGCGTCAACTCCCGCTTCGATGAGTTCGCGCGTCGCTTCGCCGGTGGCGACGTTGCCGGCGATGAGTTGCGTGTCGGGGTGGCGTCGCTTCATCTCGCGGACGGCTTCGATGACGCGCGTCGAATGCCCGTGCGCGGTGTCCACGACGAGACAATCAACGCGCGCTGCGACGAGTGCGTCAGCGCGCTTACGAAAGTCTCCGGTTGCGCCGATGGCGGCAGCCACGCGCAGGCGTCCGAGGTCATCTTTCGCGGCGGAGGGATAACGGATGGCCTTCTGTATGTCCTTGACGGTGATGAGTCCTTTGAGGCGTTTGTCATCGTCAATGACGAGGAGCTTTTCGATGCGGTGCTTTTGCAGCACCGACTTGGCTTGTTCGAGTGTTGTGCCGACAGGGACGGTGACGAGGTTTGGCTGTTTCGTCATCACTTCGGAGACGGGAATGTCGAAGCGAGTCTCGAAACGCAAATCGCGGTTGGTGATGATGCCGACGAGGTGGCCGTCTTCGTCAACGACGGGCACGCCCGAAATTTTGTAGCGTTCCATCACAGCGAGGGCTTCGGAGACAGGGCGGTCGTGGCGAATCGTCACAGGGTCAACGATCATGCCGGACTCGGAGCGTTTCACCTTATCAACTTCTTCGGCCTGCCGCTCGATGGGAAGGTTTTTGTGCATGACACCGATGCCGCCCTGTTGCGCGATGGCGATGGCGAGCGCGGCTTCCGTGACGGTGTCCATCGCCGCTGAACAGAGCGGGATGCGAAGACTGATGCCGCGCGTAAACTGCGTCGAGGTGTCGGTCTCGTTCGGCAACACGTCGGAGCGACCGGGAACGAGCAGTACATCGTCGAAGGTCAAGCCTTCGGTGAGATCATCGTTAATCATGATGGATTGAAAAACTCCCTTCCAAAAACTCGAACGGAGCCAAGGCGGCTCACTTCGGGGATGAAAAATTGAGCGTATGAAGTTTGGACTAAAGGCGAGCGTAGCAAAGCGAGTGTGCGGGCGCAAGGGCAGAGTCGAGCGGCGCGCGCGCGGGGCGCGCTGACGCATGGGGCGAGGCTTAAGGTCTTTGCAGTAGTTGTTCGTAACCGTCCTTTGTGATGACCATTTCGACAAGCAGCCGGCCTTTCCGCGTTTCTGAAGGGACGCTCGCGGGGCGACCGTTGATGGTCACTTCGAGCGCGGCAGCTTTGCTCTTTGAATATTCGACCACAACGCGCTCGGCAGGTTTCAAATCTTTGACTTGATCCGCCGCAAGAATTCCGTCGCTGCTCGACCCTTCGTCAACGCGCGTCCGCATCCAGACATCTTCGCCCTTCGCTTTAATCTGAACGTTCAAGCCGTTCGCCGCCGGTGCAATTGAAGTTGAAGCGGCGGGGTTCGGCGCGGGAGACGTTTGGGTGTTTGCCGTTGAATTGGCCGCTGTGGGCGTGGTGGGTTGAGTCGGTTGCGCGGCGGTGTTGTCGGCGCTACGCCGTCGGTAGTAGTGCAGCCCCGCGTAGATGCCGAGCGAGATGATGGCGAGGATGACGAGGCTCAGGAGAGCCGTGAGGGTGGGGGAGCGCGCCGTGTCGCCATCCATGTAGATGCGCGAGTGCTGGCGCGAGGTCGGGAGTTCGTCGGGTTCTTCGCCTTGCTCGCGGGCGACCTTGGTGTAAGCCTTAACGGCTTCCTCTTCGCTGAAGCCGACGGCCTTTGCGTAGGCTTTGATAAAGGAGCGATTGAAGATGCCGCCGGGCAGTTCCTTGTATTTATCCTGTTCGATGGCTTCGAGGTAGCGGCGGGCGATGCGCGTCTGGTCGGAGAGTTCGCGCAAAGAGATGTTGCGTCTCTCTCTCGCCGCGCGCAATTGCGCGCCGAGAGACGACTCGCCTCCGCCAGCTCTCGCGAGTTCTTCTGAGTTCTGGTCAGGGGTCTGAGAGTTCACGTTGGCGCTTGGTCTTTAGCGAGCTAGACAGTTGCTTGAGTTAATCGTCGTTCGTTTGTTTCCGAGAGCTTGCTACGGCATCCATTCGCTTGCCGCAACTTTTGGCGCAATATAACTTGCGCCGCGCGAGCATGTCAAACTCAGGTTTTTTCAATCGGTCGGCGCGTGCCTTGATTCTTGCCGCGCGGGGTGCTACGTTGACGCGTTCAAGGCAGCCAAACTAAAAGCGTTTTTAATTTCTACAATCACAGCAAAGCGAGGAGACGACTCATGCCTCTCGAAGCACTGGGAATGGTCGAGACCAAAGGTTTTGTCGGCGCGGTCGAAGCGGCAGACGCGATGGTCAAAGCGGCCAACGTTCAACTTTTAGGGAAAGAATATATCGGCGCGGGGTACGTGACGATCTTCGTGCGCGGCGACGTGGGCGCGGTCAAGGCCGCGACGGACGCGGGCGCGGCGGCGGCGCGGCGCGTCGGTGAACTCATCAGCGTGCATGTCATTCCGCGACCGCACTCCGAGGTCGAAAACGTGTTGCCCAAAAACGGGCGCACCAACTACAGCCCCGACGAACGCGCCCTCCAGCAAGGCGGCGGCGGGCGCGGCGAACTCGGCGAAGGCGATCAAGGCCGCTCGCTTCCGGCGGGCGCACGCGAAAACAACAAGGAACGGGCAAAGTGACAAGTGACGAGTCACAAGTTAAAGCAAAAGGCTTGTCTTAATCTCGTCACTTGTCACTCGTCACTGCTCTTGGAGGTTTGTCATGTCAGTTGACAAAGACCTTGTCTCGGTGCAGCAGGCGCGCGACGCGGTCGAGGCGGCGCACCGCGCGCAGACCGAACTGGCGCGCTTCGATCAAGCGAAGATAGACCGCATCTGCGAGGCGATGGCAAAGGACGCTCTGCGCGAGTCAGCGCGTCTCGGCGCAATGGCCGTCGAGGAGACGGGCTTCGGCATCGCCGACGACAAACGCGAGAAGAATCGCTTCGCGTCGGAAGACGTGTGGAACGCATTTCGCACGCTGCGCACCGTCGGAGTCGTCTCTGAATCGAAAGACGTAGTGGAGATCGCCAGCCCGCGTGGCGTCGTCTGCGGCATCATCCCTTCGACCAACCCGACCTCGACCGCGATCTTCAAAATCCTCATCGCCATCAAATCACGCAACGCCATCGTGCTTTCGCCGCACCCGTCCGCCGCGAAGTGCATCAATGAGACGGCGCGCGTCATGCGCGAAGCGGCGATCAAGGAAGGCTTGCCCACCGACGCCATCGGCTGCATGACGACGGCCACCATTGAAGGCACGGAAGCCTTGATGAAGAACCGGCTGACTGCCGTGATCTTAGCGACGGGCGGCATCGGCCTCGTCCGTGCGGCTTATTCATCGGGCAAGCCCGCCTTCGGCGTCGGCCCCGGCAACGTGCCCGTCTTCGTCGAGCGCACCGCCGATGTGCCGTTGGCCGTGCAAAATATTTTGACGGGAAAGACTTTCGACAACGGCACGATCTGCGCTTCGGAACAGGCGGTCGTCGTTGACGCTCCCGTGGCGAAGGCCGTGCGCGCGGAGTTTGCACAACAGGGCGGGCATTTTTTGAGCGCGGCGGAAGCGGATCAGTTGGCGAAGGTCGTGACGACAGCGCAGCGCACTTTAAATCCGGGGATCGTCGGCAAGTCGGTCGAAGTGATTGCGAAGATGGCCGGACTGAATGTGCCGCCGGGCACGCGCTGTCTGATGGCGGATGTGGGCGGCGTCGGGCGCGAGCATCCTTTGAGTATGGAAAAGCTGTCGCCGATTCTTGCCTTCTACGTCGAAGACGGGGTGGAGCGCGGGGCGGCGCGTTGCTTCGAGATTTTGAGTTACGGCGGGATGGGCCACACCGCCGGAATCCACACGCGCTCGCGCGATGTGGCGAAGGCTTACGGTATGGAGATGCCCGCCTCGCGCGTCGTCGTCAACACGCCGACAACGCACGGAGCCATCGGTTTTTCCACCGCGCTCCCGCCCTCGATGACGCTCGGCTGTGGTTCGTGGGGCGGCAACGTCACCTCCGACAACATCTCGCCGCTTCATTTGATGGACATCAAACGCGTCGCTTTCGAGACGCGACCCGTCAAGAGCACGCGGCCTGCACGGACAGCGGCACAAACAACTGCGCCATCAACTATGAATGCGCCGACGCAGGTGCAAGCCGCCGCCGCGCCGCAAGCGGGCGGCAGAGTCAGCCGGGAAGATGTCGCGGCCATCGTGGATCGTTTCCTGTCGAACCGGAACGTGAGCCAGCCGACGCCGACCTACAACGCGCCGCTCCGTGCCGCCGATGCGCCCGTGCCCACACAGCCCGTGATTGATGTTGAAGTCAACCGCGCAGAGGGCGGCAGCGCAGCCCCGCACGCCGAAGCCGCGCCGACCGCGCAAGCGAGCGGCGACGGCAACGGAGGAAACGGCGGAAGCGCAAACGCCACCACTCAGAGCGCGCAAACACCCATGTCGTCTGCGAAGCCTACTCCCGGCTCGACCGGCGGCGGCGGCAGCCCCCCGGCGCAGACGAACGGGCACAAGGCCGTGGATTTCGTCTCCGAAGACGACGTGCGCCGCGCCGTACAGAAAGGCGAGAAGATTTACGTCAACGCCAAAACGATCATCACACCCTCGGCTCGCGACATCGGCGACCCGGCGGAAGTATTCGCGAAGGTCTAAAACTGTCAGTAGTCAGTGGGCAGTTGTCCGTTGTTTGTGGCTGACAAGCAACTCTCTCGAAAATTGAATTAACAACGGACAACGGACGGTCTTTTATGTTTCTAGGAAAAGTCGTCGGCACGGTCTGGTCAACGAAGAAGACGCCCGATCTCGAAGGCGTGAAGTTTTTGATCGTGCATCCGATTGAGTTGGACAAAGAGCCGAACCGCAGCATCATCGTGGTGGCGGATCGTTTGGGCGCGGGCGTGGGCGAAATTGTGCTGTGCGCCTTTGGCAAGGCGGCGCGCTCGGCCATCGGCGATCAGGAAATGTCAATCGAGGCGGCGGTCGTCGGCATCGTGGATCGCGTGGACGTGCAAGGCTCGCCGTCCGATGAACTCAAAGACACCGCGCGAGAATTACGAAGCGGGGATAACGGCAGAAGGTAAAAGCTGTCCGTCGTCAGTGGGCAGTTGTCCGTTGTTTGTGACGGGGCAGCTTACGCGCTCAAGGTGAAGACTCAAGTCAGGGCAGACGAAAACAACGGACAACTGACAAATGCCTAATGAGGAATTGATTTATCGTATCACGCGTGCGGTGTACGGGCGGCTGGGGGCGCAGGCCGACGAGAGCGCGGTGGAGAATTTGGTGACGGACATCTACCGGGCGATTGAGCCGGTGGTGGAGACAAACGGCGGCGCGCGGAGCGGGGCAACGGCGCTGGAGGGCGGCGGGGCGGAAGGGTCGGCGAATCGTCTCGTCGTATCGGTCTTTGGCGTGGATCATCCGGGCATCGTCGCGGCGGTGGCGCAGATTCTCGCCGAGTCCGGTTGCAGTATCGCGGACATCAACCAGACGGTCGTGCAGGGCAAATTCGCGATGGTCATCATCGCCGATTCGACCAACTCGGACGCGCCCGTCTCCACACTCAAAGAACGCTTCCGCGCCGCCGGCGGTAAACTCGGCGTCCACATCTACGCCCAGCGCGAAGACCTCTTCAACGCGATGCACAGAATTTGAAAACAGTGACAAGTGACAAGTGACGAGTGACAAGTTAAAACTAAAACTTGTCTTGATCTCGTCACTTGTCACTTCTTTTATGGCTGAACCGGAAATCGCACGTCGGTGTTTGAGTTGCGGCGCATCAGTGCGCGGGCGGGCAAGTTTTTGTCCGCAGTGCGGGAGTCGCGTGGATGGAGCCTCGGCTGAGAGCGATGCCGCCGTTGCGGTGGTGCCGCAGGCGGAGTCTCAGGTGCGTCAGACAGACAGCCTCGTTGATGAAGTGGCGCGCGTCGCCAATACTTTGAAGGACAAGTTGCCGACGCTCTCTCAAGAATCGCGTGTGTCGGACAATCACAAAGCCGCTCGCCAGTCACCCACGCCAGAAGAAGAGGCAGAAGCAGTTGACGCGCACGCGTTGCAGCCGTCTGAGCACGAAGAGAACGCGAGGGCAGAGGAGGCTGCTGCGGTAACAACTGCCGCGCCGCCGGGAGACACGCGCGGGCGGATGCGTCAGCGTGCGGCGAGCGTTGGCGGGAGCGTGGGGGGAAATTTGCGACCGCGCGTGGAGAAGTTGCGCGAGGCTTCGACAGTCGTGTTTGATGAAGCGACGGATGATCCGGGCTTGCGTTTCGTGATCGTCGCTATCGTGCTGTTCCTGCTGTTCCTCTTCATCCTGATCTTCAGCTATATCCTCGGTTAACGCAGACGAAAATTTTCTATGGAATATTCACAAGCGGAAATCTTGCAGACCGTGCGGATGACCGAGATGCAGCATCTGGACGTGCGCACCGTGACGCTCGGCCTCTCTTTGCGCGACTGCGCGGGCGAGTCAATCGAACGCACGGCGGAGCGCGTGCGCGCCAAGATCGAACGGACGGCGGAACGTCTGGTGGAGACGGTCAACGGCATTAGCGACGAGTTCGGCATTAGCGTCGCCAACAAAAGAATCTCAATTACGCCCGCCTCGCACGTCGCCGGAGCCGCGCGTAGCGTCGAGGATTGTCTGAAACTCGCGCGCGCGATTGATG
>Ga0136617_10006894_pt1 | contig 10134 bp, 6 predicted proteins | sample AntDrymUQ3222106_2_FD_129672 | JGI IMG/M metagenome (GOLD analysis project Ga0136617, IMG submission 129672) | Polar desert sand microbial communities from Dry Valleys, Antarctica - metaG UQ322 (21.06) | ecosystem: Environmental > Terrestrial > Soil > Desert | place: Antarctica: Dry Valley... | reverse complement strand
GATAATCCGCGGGTCGGCGGTCCGGTCGCCGTGGGCCTTCCAAAAGAGGCCGGTGATGATGTTCCCCAGGAAGAGAACCACCGCGAGGACGTGCAGAGTCTTCATCGCCAGATACACCGTCGAACCTCCGCCTTTAAAGGTGCTCGGAGCGTGCGCCTAACTAGTATTAGACTGCGAACTTGGCCGTCTAAGTCGGACTATGTCACAGGTAATGGGTGTGGCATACTCGGGCAGGACCCGGCGCCGCAGGTGGTTGCCGCGCTGCCCGCGTCTAAGCGCTGCCAGTATGGCGCTGCAATCACTCCGGTAGAGGCTCCCCGGCCTCCCAGCCAGCCTGCACCAGCGATTTCAGGAGATCGAGCACCGCCTGCCGATCCTGGTGCACCGCCAGGACCAGTAGATCTCCCGGCTGAGCCCATTCCAAAGCCATCCTCACGCCGGCAAGGTCAGGACCTGCGCGGGAGATGGCGTGACGGGGAACCCCGAGGCGCAGGAACTCCTCCTCCAGCAAAGCGGGGACCTCACCTGGTGCTCTGCCCCGAAGGTACTCGTCCATATCCTTGACGATGACATGGTCCGGGCGAAGCGTCCCAGCCGCCCTGGCCAGTTGCCGGATGGACTCATCGCCGCGGTCTCCCGCCAGGCCGACCATGACGAGGCGGCGTTTGGCGGGAAGCTGCAGCGCAAGATCAACCAGGGCGGACATGCCGTGCGGGTTGTGGGCGTAGTCCAGCAGGATGCCGATGCCGCCAAGCTCCAGGAGGTTGGCGCGCCCCGGGTTGTCTCCTGGGCCGCTACCGAACTGCTTGAGCGCCGCCGCCACCGGCTCGACTCCCAGGCCCAATGCCGACGCGACGCCGATGGCGGCCAGTACATTGGCGACGTTGTGCCTGGCCGTTCCCCTGAAGGTGATCGGTGCGTCCGACAGCGATATCACCGTCTCTCGTTGCCTGCCCCGAGCCAGCACAATTAGGTCGCGATCCACGAGAACAGCGGTGCCGCCGCCTCGAACGTGCGAGGCCACAACCGGGGAACCGGACTCGAGGGAAAACCAAGTGATCGGCCCGCTGGCGCGGGATCCGCGCTCCACCAGCATCGCGTCATCTGCGTTGAGCACCAGCGTCCCACTGCTTCCCAGTGCCCTCGCCACCAGCAGCTTCGTGTCGGCCAGCTCGGCCAGACTCTCGATTCCGAACTCGCCCAGGTGATCGTCCGCCACATTGGTGACCACTGCCGCGTCGGCCCGCTGCACGGCAAGCCCCCGTCGCAGAAGTCCGCCACGAGCGGTCTCCAGAATGGCGGTTTGCACCTCAGGATGGCGCAGCACCATCCGGGCGCCGCTGGGCCCGGAGAAGTCGCCTTCGGCGATCGAGACCGTTCCCACCGTGACACCGTCGGTTGACGTGAGTCCGGGGTTCCGTCCCGCCTCCCGCAGCATGGCCCCGAGTAGCCTCACGACCGTCGTCTTCCCGTTGGAACCAGTCACCAGCGCCATGGGCACATCGTGAACCCGAGTCCAGTCCACCGCGTCCGGTTCCGGCAGCGAGCTCTCCGGCCAGACGAGCGCGCCCCGGCCCGACCCGACTGATACCTGCTCTTCTCCCGCAAGAAACGTCAGACCGCGCGCGGCAGCCGCACGCTGAAGCTCCACCAGGGGCGGGTTCTTCTCGGACGATATCGCTCGACGGATCGAGACCAGGTCGGAGGCATAGTCGGTAGGGTCGCGCTCGCCGAGCTCGGCCGCGGCAGCTTCCCAGGCCCGCTCGTTGAGCTCAGCGGCCGCGTACAGCGCATCGACCGGTGCAGTCAGGGCCAGACTCACCCCGCCCTGAAACCGGCGGGCCACCAGCTCTTCGTCAGGCCAGCCTATGTCCCGCAGCAGCCGGCCCGCGGCGTTCTGCCATGCCGCGATTGCCTCATCGGGGTTACGATCGCCCAGGCGGACGTCGAGGATGGCACCGGGGCAATCCAGCAGCAGCCCGGCGCCGGTGAGCCGGCGAGAGTCCAGGACGTTCATGGGGCAAAGTCGCTCAGTCCGCTCAGTCGGCGCTCTCTTCCCGGCCGATCCGGACCCCGCGCGAATCCCTCACGAACTCACGCCGCCGGTCCTCCCCCAGCACCAGTGCCACCGCGGCCAGGAGCGGCTCCGGCCGTGGCACGCGCCGCCGCTCCGGCGGCGGAGGCTCCACCTCGGGACGGAACTGTACCACCTGCTTCCAGGTTCGGGTGATGGCATCTCCGAAGATGAGGAGGAGATCGCCGGGCTCGGCCTCGCGGAGCGCGGTGTCGGTGGCAGCTTCCTCGCCCGGAATGACGGCGATATGCTCGGCCGGCACTCCGTTGGCGATGAGCGCCTCACGGAGTATCTGCGGCACCTCATCGGGACGGCGGCCTCGAAGTTGATCGTCCCTCCGGCAGATGTAGCGGTCGAAGTGTCCTGCCGCGATCCGCCCGATCTCGAAGATGTCATGATCGCGACGGTCACCCGGCGCGGACAGAACGCATATACGCCGTCCAACCACGTCGAGCCTCTCCACCAGCTGGCACATCGCCTCGACCGCGGCCGGGTTATGCCCGTAGTCGAGGATCACCTTGAACGCGTGCTCATCGTAGATGTTCATCCTGCCCGGCGCCTGAAAGAACGTGGTGTCGAAGGTGCGGAGCCCGTGGCGGATGTCTTCCAGCTTGAGCCCCATGCTGAATGCCATGGCCGCGGCGAACATCGCGTTCTGCACGTTGTGCATGGCCTTACCCTCGAGCGTGGCTGGGATAAGGTGGGTCCAGAGAAGCGGAATATGGGCGCCGTGATCGTAGATCGTGATCATCTGCCCCTTGATTCCGGTTTCCAGCACCACGCCGCGCCCGCCGGCCCGGATGTGCTCGCTCACCAGCTCGTGGGTCGGGTCCATGGTGACATAGCACAGGTTCTTGGCTTCGGTGTAGTCCGCCATCTTGAGGCAGAGTGGATCGTCTGCATTCAGGATGGCCGTCTCGCGTGCCACCTCCACCACGATTCGCTTGACATGGGCGAGCTGCTCCAGGGTGCCGATTCCCCGGAGGCCGAGGTGATCCGCCTTCACGTTGAGCACCGCGCCCACATCGCAGGTTCTCACCTCCATGCCCGCGCGCAGCAGCCCTCCCCGGGCAATCTCCAGTACCGCCACGTCGACGGAGGGATCGCTCAGCACCATGCGGGTGGCCACCGGGCCGGTCATGTCGCCCGCCACGGTTCTCTGGCCGTCGATGTAGACGCCGTCCGTGGAGGTGAGTCCAACGTGATGACCGGCGAGCTTCTGAATGTGCGCCAGCATCCGCGCCGTCGTGGTCTTTCCGTTGGTCCCCGTCACCGCGGCAATGGGTATCCGGCTGGGACTGCCCGGCGGAAAGAGCATGTCCATCACCGGCCCGCCCACGTCGCGCGGGCGACCCTCGCTGGGCGCCATGTGCATCCGAAAGCCGGGTGCCGCATTGACCTCGCAGATGGCTCCGCCGACGTCCTTGTAGGACTCGGTGACATCGGTGGTGAGAAAGTCAACTCCGCCCACGTCGAGCCCGATGGCCTTCACGGCTCGAACGGCCATCTCGATGTTGTCCGGGTGAACCTGATCGGTCATATCGGTGGCGGTGCCACCGGTGGAGAGATTACCCGTCGAGCGAAGGAACACCCGCTCGCCGTCCGCCGGGATCGCTTCCCGGGTGTATCCCTTGTTGGAGAGCAGGGTCTCCGCCTGGTGGTCGAACAGCAGACGAGTAAGCACTTTCTCGTGTCCCACCCCCCGCCTGGGGTCGCGGTTCACGTCGTCCACCAGCTGCTCGATGGTGTGTACCCCGTCTCCCACGACGTGCCCGGGCAGCCGCATTGCCACCGCCACCAGCTGGCCGTTGATGACCAGCATCCGGTGGTCTTCGCCAGTGATGAAGCTCTCCACGATCACGCTGCGGCTGTGCTCTCGGGCGATCTCAAAGGCCTCGGCCACCTGGTCCGAGCCGGTCAACCGAATCGATATGCCGCGCCCATGGTTGGCGTTGTAGGGTTTCACCACCACCGGGTATCCGATCTTTTCGGCAGCCGCCACCGCGTCATCGGCTGTCTGCACCAGACGCTGCCGGGGAACCGGAAGACCGAGGTTCCCCAGTATGCGGTTGGTCTCCTCCTTGTCGGAGGCCAGCTCCACCGCTATGTGCGACGTGCGGCTCGTGACCGTGGCCTGGATCCGCTGCTGGTAGCGTCCATGACCAAACTGGATCAGGCTGGCATCGTTGAGCCGGATCCAGGGAATTTTTCGCTCCTCCGCCGCCCGCACCATCGCCATCGTGCTGGGACCGAGTGCTCGCCGCTGGGCGAAGCGGATGAACTCGTCCCGCTCGGCCGCAAAGTCGAACCCCGCGGGCACGGAGCCCTCAGGTCTGAGCTTTTCGGGGATCAGCGAGTGCAGCAGGGTGAGGCCGAGCCGGCCGGCTTCGACACCCACGTCCTCCTGCTGGTATTGGTACACCACGTAGTAGTGCCCCGGCGGGCCGTCAGAACGTGTCTTCCCGAAGGTGACCGCCTCACCGGCTACGTTCTGAAGCTCGATAGCCACGTGTTCCAGAATGTGGCCCATCCAGGTTCCGTCGCCTTCGGTGAGCCGCCGGACGAAGCCACCCGGTTTCCTGTAGGAGCAGGTGTGCGTGTGCAGCCCTGGCAGCGCTGCCAGCAGCGGATCGGTGAACGAGGGCCCCAGCTTCCCGGAAGGCCATTCTTCCAGCGGACCCAGATCTATGTTGAGCCGGATCACGGGAAAATGGGCATAGAGGCTGGGCCCGACGAAGACCGCCTTATCGAGAATCAGCATTTCGCTTTCCTGATAGCAGAGCTGTGCGCCCGCAATGCGTTGCGGGCCTACCCGCCTACCCGCCTACCCGCCTACCGTCGCCGCTTCCCCGCTTCGCCGACTTGTTCCCCACCTCTCCGCCTTCCACTCTCTGGGCGAGCACCGGCGCCGCCGCCGCAACCCGTGTGTGCAGGTTGAAGGTCGAGCCGTGATCGAGGATGTGCAACTTGAGCCCGATCAGGCACACCGCATCGTTCTTTCTGACCTGCGCCATCGATGAAAACTCGATCCCGGAAGGATCGACGATGGTGAGCGCGCCACCGCCTACCACCTCCAGTGTCTCGTCGGGTCCGATGAAAGCAGCGGTGTTCTCGTCGAGCCCGATCCCTATGGCGAACGGGTTATAGGCCAAGGCCGTCAGCAGCCGGCCCAGGCGGTCCCGCTGGCGGAAGTGCTGATCGATGATGACCCGATTGGTCAGGCCGAGCCCGGGCGCGAGGGTGACGATCTTGGCCCGCGGAGATCCGCCTTCCTTGCCGAAAGCGATCATGTGCTCGCAGAGAAACGCCGCGCCGGCGGAGGTTCCCGCCACATGCATCCCCTCGGCGTTACGGCGGCGAAGGGCTTTGGCGACCTCAGTTCCACCAATCATGGTGCTGAGGCGCAACTGGTTTCCGCCGGTCAGGAAGACCCCCTCGACCGAGTCGAGCACGTCCAGCCATTCGCGGTGTTCGCAGTCGCCCCGGCTCTGGATTGGCAGGGACCGGGCCTGCCCCACACCGAGGCTGAGAAACAGTTCCTCGTAGCGGCTGCCGGTATCGCTGAGAGCCGAAGCGGTGGGAATGATCGCGATCCGGCACCCCGCGCCACCGCATAGGGTCGCGAAGCGCCGCAGGATCGCCACATCGCCGATCTTTTCCTCGGCGCCACCCACCGGAATGATGTGCCCCCGGGGCATCTCCACCAGCGTCCTCCTGGAATTCGCTGCTGTCTACGTTTCGAACGTTCCCCGAATGACCGCGCGCCCTTCTCGAACATGCCACCGGCCCCGGGCCATCACGTCCCGCACCGCGCCATTCTCATCGAGCACTACCAGGTCGGCGTCCGAGCCAGGCACGAGACGCCCCTTCCGGGGCAGCCTCAGGAGCCGGGCCGGGTTGGTGGTAAACGCGGGCAGGACGCGCTCCAGCGGCTGGCCGCAGCCGAGCAGCTCCCTGAGCGTGTCCGCCAGTGCGGCAGGCCGCCCTACGTCCATTGCGACAACGCGTCCCTCCGCGTCGAAGGAGGGCAAGCACCCGCCACCATCCGAGCTCACGGTTACCCTCTCCGGTGAGAGGCCGGCACTCAGGTAGCGGGTCAGCGCCGCAGCCGCGGGCCAGGCGTCGTCACCCTCCTTCACCGGAAACGCGGTGATGTCGACGGTGCAGCCTGACCGCGATAGTGCCAGGGCTTCTTCGAAGAGCGCCTTTCGGCGGTTTACATGGGTGGGATAAAAAACCGCCGCCGGCAGCTCGCTGCCCTCCAGGGCCTGACGCACCAGTTCCAGTCCGCGAGGTCCGTCTCCGACGTGCAAGTGCACGATGCCGGCCTTGCCCGCCATGAGGCCACCGACATGTGCATCCCCGGCCACCCGGAGCAGCTCATCGAGAGTCGGCTGACTGGAGCGATGGTCGCTGATCGCCAGCTCGCCCACGCCAACGATCAGATCGATGAGGACAATGTCACCCCGCACGCTGCCCGTGACCGTCACCGGCGGCATATGATAGCCCCCGGTGTAGCAATAAGCGCTGAGTCCTTCGGCGATGAGTCCTCTGGCGACCGTCACCAGCTCAGCCGGGGTTCGCACGGTGTCATCCGTACCCAGCACCCCTACGGCGGTGGTTACGCCCGCCGTAGTGAGCCGGCTGAGGTGAAGGGGATGAACCCGCGTCTCCGGCCCCGCCTCACCGCCGCCACCGGTCAGGTGTACATGGCCGTCTATCAAGCCCGGGATAACCCGCCGCCCCTCCAGGTCGTGCTCCCGTGCCGCCAGCGCCGCCGGCAAGGCAGGAAGGGACCCGCCGGTCGACACTATCGTCTCGCCCGCAATCATCAAATGCGTGCGGCCCTTGTGGGCGGGGTCGTACAGTTCGGCGTTCCGAAGCAGCTCGATCATGGATTCCCGATCACGGTGCATGCGAGCTGAGAACTTACTCCCGCCTGATGTCTCCGGCCATTGCCCCGGCAGACGGGTGATCTGCGTCACGCCACGTGCCGCGAAACGGAAGCCAGATTGAAATTGGAACCCGCAGCAAGGCCGAATGCCCGCTCTGAAACCGATTTCCATCTCACGTAGACGCCTGGCCGAGCTACTCGCGGAGGCAAGAGCGCGTACCGTTCTCCTGGTGAGCCCGCTCTCGGATTTCGACCTGCGTGCCGAGCCGGACAGTGCAGTGCAGCCGGTGCTTCGGGAACTGGAGCAGATCGTGCGGTTCGAGTGGCAGTCGCTGGCCCCGGGATGGGGCAGGGAACGAGGTGGAGACGCACTGCCGAAGATCGAATCGTATGACGAGTGGTTCGATACCATGATGGAGGTTCGCCAGCGTCTCCTGGACCAGCTTGAGTCAGTCGACGAGCAGGCTTCCGGGCCTTCGCTCGAACATCGTTGTCGGCTGGTGCTGGAGCACGAGTACCGTCGCGGTGAAGCACTCCTGGAGACTCTCCAGTTACAACCCGAGTACCGGGCACCCCGGCGTACCGCTCTCCCTCGCGGGCGGCGCCTGGCCGATCCCGGCGTCATGGCCAGGTTTCCCGGAGGCAGGATACCAATAGGAGCCACTGGGGAGTCGACCGCCTGGTCGGACGATCAACCTGCTCATTACGTGGAGCTGGGGCCGTTCTGGATCGACGTCATGCCTGTGACCAACGGTGATTTTGTCACCTTCATGGCGGCGGGCGGGTATGTAACTTCGGATTTCTGGTCGGAAGACGCATGGAGGTGGGTGCGGTCGACTCAGGGCCAGATGCCCGCTCACTGGTTCTGGGACGATGGCAGGTGGTGGACTCGGTGGCTGGATCGAATGGCTCCGTTAGATCTAACCTGCCCGGTGGCGTGCGTCTCGTGGTACGAGGCGGAAGCGTTCGCCCGTTTTGTGGGGAAGCGGTTACCGAGCGAGCTCGAGTGGGAAGCTGCCGCCTCCTGGGATCCCGAGGTACAGGATCGGCGGGTGTATCCATGGGGAGGCATGCCCCCCACGCCCAATGTCGCCAATCTGGATCAACTCGCTTTTCAAACTGCGCAGGTGGGTGCCTTCCCGGGCAATCTGTCGCCGATTGGCTGCTACGGCATGATTGGCGATCTCTGGGAATGGACCGGCAGTGCATTTCTCCCGGGTGAACAGGTGCTGCGCGGCGGCTCCTGGGCCACTCGCCCTGGAGCGGCCCGGGTCACCGCTCGGAAAGCAGCCCCGCGGTCCGCTCGACACGTCTTCAGCGGATTTCGCTGCGCGCATGATGCGTGACCGCGGACGCGGTAGAACTCGCGCGTCATCCCGAGCCCTTCGCGATGCTCAGGGTAAACTCCGCAAGGGATCATCACTCTACGTACCGCCCTACTTCTCCAGCCCGGCCGGCACCCCCTCGGGGAAACGTTCCTGGATCGATGTCTGAATCCGCTGAATACGGTTTTCCGGATTCGGGTGAGTGCTGAAGAACTCCGGCGGTGCCCCGCCCTCCGAGCTCTCGGCCAGAATCTTCATTACGCCAACCATGGATCTCGGATCGTACCCTGCCTCTGAGGTAAACCTGACTCCCAGCTCGTCCGACTCGAGCTCATCGTTCCTGCCGAAACGCATGGTGACCAGTTGACCGATCATGGCAGCCACCGCGGCTGACCCCCGACTCGATGGATTGGTCGGGTCATAAGTAGCGAGCACCGCGGCACCGGTCAGGCCCTCGGTCAGCTGCTGCTTTGCTATGTGCTCGGCCCCATGTCTCCCCACTACATGCCCGATCTCGTGCCCCAGCACGCCCGCGAGCTGACCCTCGGTCTCGAGCCGCCGGAGCAGTCCCTCCGTGATGGCCACCTGGCCGCCAGGCAGGGCGAAGGCATTAACGGTTTTTGGATCGTCGAGGAGATGGAACTCGAAGCGGTAGGGGCTCTGCGCGGCGGCGGTGCGGGATACCAGACGCTCACCCACTCGGCGCACCAGGGCCTGGGCCTCTGGGTCAGGATCGGGTCCGCCGAACTGCTGCAGCATCTCCGGCGCGGCCTGCAGTCCCAGCGCCACCTCCTGCTCGGGAGTGATGCCGGCAACGCGCTGCTTTTCCTGGGTGACTGGGTTAGTCGCGCTTTTCCCGAAGTACGCCACGATCGAGATGACCGCGACAATGAGAGCCATCACCAATCGAGCCACTGAGGCCTCCTGAGTGGAAGCTCACATCTTGATGCTAGCAGTGGGCTTCGGCGGTGACACTCCTCACTAGTGGGCGGGCAGCGGCTCCCCCGGAACGCAGCCGCCTCACGTGGTATGGAACCCGCCGACCGCTCCCGTCAGCCGCTCGGCCGCACCGGCCAGGTGGCCGGCAGAGGAGGAGATCTCCTCGGTCGACGCATTCAGCTGCTGCGCGGCGGCCGCGATCTGCTCCGCGGCAGCGGCATACTCCTCCGTTCCAACCGAAACCTCGCGCATGCGCCCCGCGATCCCTTCGATCAAACCGCGGACCTCGCCCGCCGAGGCCGAGATGCGGCGCGTCCACTCGTCGTTTGCCTCGGCATCCGCCGCCACATTCATCAGCCCCTCGGCCGCGGCTTGGGCCGCCTCCCGGGCAGCCGTTCCACCCTGGCCCAGACGGATCAGGCGGTCGCGGGCGGTCTGGACCTGAGCCACAACGGTCTGCACCGTATCGCTGGTAGAGGTGGCTGCGCGGGCCGCCTGTCCGGCGAGCTTCCGTACCTCCTCCGCCACCACACTGAACCCACGGCCTTCTTCACCTGCCCGAGCCGCCTCGATCGAGGCGTTCAGCGCGAGCATGTGGGTCTGCTTCGCGATGGCCTTTGCCTGGGTGATGAACTTCTCGATCTCGCCCGACGCGGTGGCGAGGGCCTCGGCCTCGAGCGCTCCCCGCTCGATCTCTTCCGCCAGCCGGGCGAGCTCCGCGGTGCTCTGGTCCAACCGCTCCCGATGAGAGCGGGCCAGCCGCGCCAGCGCCGCATTTCTTTCGGCGGCCTGGGTTGCCCCGGCCGCAAGCTCCTGCGCGATCCCCAGGATCTTGCCCGCATCCTCCGCTGCCGCCCGCACCACGAGCGCCTGCTGATTGGCGCGCTCGGTGAGGTCGCCGG
>Ga0136617_10006893_pt1 | contig 10134 bp, 3 predicted proteins | sample AntDrymUQ3222106_2_FD_129672 | JGI IMG/M metagenome (GOLD analysis project Ga0136617, IMG submission 129672) | Polar desert sand microbial communities from Dry Valleys, Antarctica - metaG UQ322 (21.06) | ecosystem: Environmental > Terrestrial > Soil > Desert | place: Antarctica: Dry Valley... | reverse complement strand
CGGGCAGCTGGATCGGCTGGCCGGCGTCGGCGGGGCCGCCCGAGGGCTCGACGGCGGCCGGCGGGGCCGCGGCGGCGGCGGCCGCCGGCGGTGCGGCCGCGGGCGCGGCGGCGGCCGCCTCCGCGTCGTCGGGGTCGATCGCCTTCATGAACTGGACGGTCTTGTGGCGCCGCTCCTCCTGGGCCTTGACGGCCATGAACAGGCCCGAGTTCCCGCGGTTGACCTCGGCGGCGTCGCGCGCGACCGCCGCCTGCGCCTCCGCGACGGCCTTCGGGTCGATCGCCGGCACGGCGGCCGCGCCCGCGACCGGGGCGGGCGGGACGGCGGCGCCCGCGACGCCCGAGGCCTCGTCGAAGCGGCGCCCGCCGGCGAAGTTCTGGGAGAAGTAGGAGTCGCCCAGGCTCGCCACCTTGACCACGTCGCCGGTCTTGGGGGCGTGCAGGAACTTGTCGCCGCCCATCGAGATCCCGACGTGGTAGATGTTGCCCGGCTTGCCGAAGAAGACAAGGTCGCCCGCCACCAGCTTGTCGCGGCCGACCGGCTTGCCGTTGCCCGCGGCGAACTGCGCGTCGGTCACGCGCGGGAGCTGGACCCCCGCCTTCGCGTAGGCCCACTGCACGAGGCCCGAGCAGTCGAAGCCCGTCTGCGGGGTCGAGCCGCCGTACCGATAGGCGGTGCCGGTGTACTTCTGTGCCTCCTTGAGCGCGGCGAGCGCCTTCGGCCCGGCGCCGCCGCCTCCGCTGACGGCGGCCGCCGCGGCGTCGGCGACCGCGGCCGCCGGCGAGGGGGCGACCGGCTCCGCGGCCGCGGGCGCCGCCGCGCCGCTGCCGAGCAGGCTGTTGGCCTCGCCGAGCCGCATGCCGTAGCGGCCGCGGTATTGCGCGGCGGGGCGCTCGACGTCGGCGATCCAGTCGCCGAACTGCTTTGGATCGCTGACCGACTGCCCGCGTGAGATGCGCTGCTTCTTGACCGCCTCGGCCTGGTCGAGGAACCACTTGACCTGCAGTGCGGGCTTGTCGGCGAACCCCTTGTAGGCGCCCTGGTCCCAGATGCCCTTGCGCATCTGGAAGAAGCCGACGGAGTCGGCGTCGCCGAACTTGAGGTTCTTGACGCCGGACTCGACCAGCGACGCCATCACCGGCAGCTGCTTCGGGAGCCCGCGCTTCTCGGCCTCCCGGCCCATCCACGCGGCGAGCTGCGCCTTCGAGGCGTTGTCGCCGGGGTAGCCGCCCGCGCCCCCGGCGGGGTCGGCCGGCGCGCCGGCGGCGTCGGCCGCGCCGGCGCTCCCCGGCGCAGCCGCGGGCGCTGCGGGCGCGTCGCCCCCGATGCGGATGAACTTGACGTTGGCGCCGCTCGTCTGGCGGGGGACGTTCATGACCGCGTCCTGGTTGTTGCCCTCCAGGGCGGTGAACTTGCCGTCCTTGACCTCGCTCTTGAGGAAGCCGATGTGCCCGTCGGCGCCGAAGTCGTCCTGGCCGCCCCAGTCGTAGGTGACGATGTCGCCCGGGCGGGCGTCGTCCGCGCTGACGATCTGGAGGTCGTTGTTGCCCGCCTCGGCGTTTCGGACCCATGTCTGCACCGCCGCCCAGCCGCCGCCCTCCATCTTGTGGCCGTTCTGGGCCAGCGCCCATGTCACGAAGCTCGCGCACCACGGGTTGCCGGGCGGCACGCCCGCCGCCTTCAGGTACTCGTCGACCTTGGCGCCGGTGTTGGTGCCCTCCTCCTTCACGCCGAGCTGCGTCTCCGCGGTCTTCAACGCCGCGGCCCCGAGGGTGCTGCTCCCCGACCCCGGCGCCGCCGCGACCGCCGCGGCGATGGCGCCCGGAACCTCCGCGGGGTTCGCCAGCGCGCTCGCCGGCCCCACGGGCCGCACGGCCATGAACGCGCCCGAGCCACCCTGCTTAGGCTTCGCCGAATCCGCCTTCGCGGCCAGGAACTGCCCCGAATCACCGGCCTTCGGCGGTGCCGGAGCGGCAGCGGCCACCGCCGCCGCCGGCGAGCCGGGCCCAGGCGCTGCCGGCACCGCCGCCGCGGCAGCGGCGGGCGCGCCTGCGGAGCCACCGGCGGCGACGTCGGCGGGCGGGCGCCAGTCCTTGGGGATCTCCTGCTTGAAGCCGAAGTGGATGTGGTCCTGGTGGGCGGCGTCGGTGAAGTAGCCGGGGCCCAAGATGGCGAAGGGGCTGCCGATCTCGTTCGGCCGGTAGTCCTCCGGCAGCTGCGAGAGCTCGGACGCCAGCTCGCGCGCCGCGGCCGAGTTCGGGCGCACGATCTCGCCGTCGATCGTCCCGATGTCGAGCCCGCGGCCGAGCGAATGGTTCGAGATCGAGCCGCCCGCGGTCGCGCGCGAGTGGTCCGAGCACATGCACGTGACGGTGATCTTGTGGTCTTCGGAGAGCTTGGTCATCGCCGCGATCACGCGCGGGTCGATCTTGCCTGCCTTGATGTCCGCGATCCCGGTCGCGTCGAAGGTGATGTTCTTGTTCTTGAGCAGCGCCTCCGCCTCCGGCGTCGGCTTGCCGCCCTTGCCGTCGAGGCCGAACTCCGACGGGTCGGGGGGGCGGCTCGTGCCGGCGGGCGCGACGTCGACGACCGCGGGGGCGGCGGGCGCGGCGGGCGCCGACGTGGCGGCCTTGTCGAGCAGCCCCTTGGCCTCGTCGAGGCGGAGCTGGTAGCGCCCGCGGTACTGCTCAGCGGGCCGCTCGACGTCGGCGATCCACTCGCCGAACCGGCTCGGGTCGTCGACGGGCTGGCCGCGGGAGATGCGCTGCTTCTTGACGGCCTCGGCCGTGTCCAGGAACCACTTGGCCTGCAGCTCGGGCTTCTCCGGGAAGCCGGCGTACTCGCCCTGGTTCCAGATCCCGACGCGCATCTGGAAGAAGCCGACCGAGTCCGCGTCGCCGAAGTTGAGGTTCTTCACACCCGACTCGACCAGCGCGGCCATCACCGGCAGCTCGGGCGGGAGCCCGCGCTTCTCCGCCTCCTTCCCGAGCCACGCCGCGAGCTGCTCCTTGGGCGCGTCGTCGCCGGGATACTCGCCCGAGACGCCGGAGAGATCGGCAGCGGCCGCGGCCGCGTCGGCCGCCCCGGGGGGCGCCGCGGCAGCGGCCGCGGCCGGCTCCGGCTGGGCGGCGGCCATGAACTGGCCGGAGTCGCTCCTCTTGGCGTCTGTGGCCTTCGCCGCCATGAACTGCCCCGACTCGCCCACCTTCGGCACCGGCGGCGCGGCAGCGGCGGCGGCGACCGGGGCGCCGGGCACGGCGGGTGCCGCGGCAGCGGCGGCGACCGGCGCGGCGGGGACCGCGCCTGCCGCGGCGGCGCCCGCCGTCGCAGGGATCTCGAAGCCCTTCGGGGCCTCTCCGTCATAGGCGACGTGCAGGTGGTCCTGGTGGGCGCCGTCGGTGAAGAACCCCGGGGCGGCGATCGCCCACGGCGTTCCGACCTCGGTCGGCCGGAGGTTGCCCGACATCTCCGCGATCTCCGACGCGAGCTCCCGCGCGGCCGCCGAGTTCGGCCGCACGATCTCCCCGTCGACCCTGGCGATGTCGATCCCGCGCCCGACGAAGTGGTTGGAGACGCTGCCACCGGCGGAGAACTGTGCGTGGCCGGTCTTGATCACGCTGAGCTCGAGCTTGTGCTTCTCGGTGAGCTTCCCGAGCAGCGCGATCATCCGCGGGTCTACATCGCCGGAGCGGACGTCCGTCTGCGCCTCGGCGTCGAGGACGAGGTTCTCGTTCTCGAGCAGGGCCTTGGCCGCCGCGTCGACCGATCCGCTCGTCGGCTGCGGGATGTCCGGGACGGCCGGCGGCGCCGCGGCCGCCTGCTCCGGGGCGGCTGGGGCGGCCGGGGCTGGGGGCGCCGCCGCCTGAGGCTGGCCGCCGACGTCGACCGAGGGCTTCGGCGCGGTGGTGTCGTCTGGCAGGTCGGTCGCGCTGGGCAGGTCCTTGGCGTCTTCGGCGATGTCGGCGGCGGCCTTCTGCCCCGCGTTGGCGGACTTGGTCTCTGGCGACTCCTCCTTGGCGATCTTCTCGGCCGCCTGCTCCGCCGCCGTTTTCGGCTCCGGCTTCGCGGCCGCCGGCTCCTTGGCGGCCGCGGCCGCCGCCTCGGGCGTGGGTGCGGCGACGGGCGCCGCGGCGACGGGCGCCGCGGCGACCGGCGCAGCGCCGTTGCCGGCGGCGACGGGGTCGGCCCCGGCGGCGCCGCCGTCGGGGACAGCCGCGGGCGCCGACGGCGGAGGCGATGGCGACAGTGCGCCGCCGATGGCCGGGAGGTTGACGCGGCTGAGCACGTCTCCGACCGCCTCGGGGATGTCGTCGAGGTGCGGCGCGACGTGCTCGACGAACTGCATCACGCCGACGCCCTCCATCGCGGCGGCCATCATCACGCCGGCGAGGCTCGACTTCGACTCCCGCAGGTCGAGGGTCATCATCGCCTTGCCCGCGCCGATCGACATCTCCTGCGCCAGCTCGTCCAGCCCGGCCTCGCGGCAGGCCTCGGCGGGGTTGCTCCGGAAGCGCGCCCGGAACGCCGGATCGACGAGCAGGCGCTCGATCAGCTTGGCGGCGACGTCGGCCTCAGAGATCGCCATCGCTCACCACCTCAGGACGTTGCGGCCTTGGGGCCGCGGACCCGCTCCACGAGCGGCTTGCCGAGGACCACGAACACGGGGATGAAGAGTGCGAGCCACAGCGTGCCGAGCACGGTCCAGACCACGTAGCGGGGAGCGAGGGTGGACATGATCGGCTCATAGCGCAGTGAGATGAAGATCGCAAAACCTGCAGCCAGTATCGACCAACCGACCCCGGCGATCGAGTAGCGCGCCAGAACGGGCGAGTCGGTGCTGCGCGCCTCGCCCTTGAGGCGGCGGCTGAACTGGTCCTTCGCGCGCCGGCGCAGGCCCGGCTCGCGCAGGTAGTCGACGAGGATGTGGTAGCCGTCGCGGTCGATCCACGGGTTGAGGTTGAAGAACGCGCCGACGTAGCCCGCGAAGGCGAGCTGGAAGAAGACGTCGCGCGTCGTCCCCTCCACGAAGACGCAGCAGAGCGAGAAGATCGCGCCGAGCGCGAAGTCCGAGATCGGCCCCGCGGCGCTGATCGCGATCCGGCGCGGGCGCGGCTCGAACCACGCCTCCGACGTGTCGACGAACGCATAGGGGAAGATCGCCACGAGCTTCACGCCCGCCTTCTCGATGCGGCGGCCGTAGGACGCCATCGCCAGCCCGTGCGCGGTCTCGTGGACCGCCACGATGGCGAAGCGACCGAGCAGGAACACGAGCGCGCCGAGCTCGATCCGCCGCGCGACCAGGAACGGCGTGCCGTAGCGGCCGACGATCAGGTAGGCGAAGGCGGCCACCCCCGCGACGCACAGCACCCCGATCGCGATCAGCGCCGGCCTGGTGAACAGGACCCAGGCGCCGCGGCGATAGAGCGCGTCGAAGAAGTTCCCGAGCCCGCCGATCGTCTTCTCGCGCGGCTTGAGCAGGCGCTTCAGGAAGCCCTTGGGCGCCGCCTCGGCGTCGGCACCGGCCACACCGGCGAGGTACCCGCGCTCGCCGAGGTCGGCGAGCAGGCGCGCGAGTCGCGGCGCGCCCGCGGCGCCGTGGCGCTGCTCGGCGATCCCGATCAGGTCCGCCAGCGAGTGGGTGCCGTCGAACAGCTCGAACAGCCGGGCGTCGTTGTCGGAGAGGCGCAGGAAGGTGTTGCGGCTGAGGTCCCTGAGCACCCAGCGCTTGGAGCCCTCGCTCGCGTCGAGGCGCTTGAGCGCGTAGCCCGAGCGGACCCGCGGTTTCATCCCGAACGACGTCGCGGAGGCCCCGACCACCCCGGGCGCCCCGAGCGCCGGCACGACGAGGCTCGCCCCGGGGCGCACGACAATCGTGCGGCCCGCCTCCGCGACGTCGCGGTGGCGCTCCACGCGCAGCTCGAGCGTGCCGAGCCGGAGCTTCGCCCCATCGTGGAGCGCGGTCGCCGCGGAGATCGCGACGCCGTCGACGAGCGTGCCGGCGCTCGAGCCCATGTCCTCGATCCGCGCGCCGCCGCCGTTGCCGCCGGGGGAGATGCGGGCGTGCGCGCGCGAGACGCTGGGATCGGCGAGCACGACCGTGCTGCCGGGGGCGCGGCCGATCGTCATCTCGCCCACGAGCGGCACACGCGTCCGGTCGGCCAGCACGAGCTCGAGCGCCGGGGCGGCGCCCGCGACGGGGCTCCCGCAGGTGCCGCAGTAGTCGACCCCTCGCGAGAGATGACGACGGCAGCTCGTGCAGAGCACGGGCTACTCCAGCGTCAACGGCTGGAAGGCCGGGTTGTCACCCGACGGGCCGAGCGCCTGCTGTCTGGTCGGCTGGTCGACCGGCATGCGGGCGAGCTGGCCGTTCGAGTCGAAGCAGAGCTCGTCGGCCTGGACGACCACGAGCTCGAGGCCGTCCGAGCGCCACGCCACCTTGCACGCGCGCACGTTCTGCGCCTTGGCCTCGGCGAGCAGGACGTCCTTGGGCTTGCCGAGGTAGAGCTGGAAGGAGTCGGTCTCGAAGTTGGCCACCGCCGCCATCCGCTTGCCGTCTGGCGAGATCGAGAAGTCGATCACGCCCTTGCCGGGAATCGAGACGTCGGTGACGAACTTGCCCTTCCAGTCCTTGGCGTCCGGCGAGAACGCCTTCTTGGACGTGTAGCGCACGATGCCGAAGACGTCGCCCGGCTTATTGGCGGCGGCGTAGATCGACTTGCCGTCGGGCGCCCAGCGGACGTTCTTGAGCACGTTGACGTCCGGGTTTTCGATGCACTGGGCCGGCTCGCGGGACTTCGTGATCTGGAGCAGGCAGAGATCCTGGTCCGTGTTGTTCTTCTCCGCGCTCCTGTCGCGGAACATGGCGAGCAGGTTCACATCGAGCGTCGGGGCCCACGCCAGGTCGGAGTACACCTCGTCGGCCGGGGTCAGCGGGGTCGCCGGCTCGTCGGGCTTGGACTGGTCCTTGAGGAACACCCGGCGATCGCCCGCGTAGGCGACCTGCGTGCCGTCGAAGGACCAGGCCGGATCCGTCTCCTCCTGGGAGCTCTTGGCGATCGCCGGCAGGCGCTTGCCGTTGGCGCCGTTGGCGAGCAGGACGTTCTCGCCGTCGTCGAAGGCCAGCTGCGGGAAGCCGGCGGAGACGAGCAGCTTGATCTTCGCGCCCTCCTTCAGCTTGGTGCCCGCGGGCGGGATCGTGCCGATCAGCGTGCCCTTCTTCTTGCCCGAGAACTGGTTGACCTTCTCGGGGACGAGACCGGCTTCGGCCGCCTTCTGCGCCGCCGCAGCCGCGCCCAGGCCCGCCAGCGCGGGCAGCGTGGCCGCCGCGTTCTCGCCGCCGCCGGCCTCGCCGTTCTTCTTGTCGACCTTGCCCTTGCCCTTCTTCTTGCCCCGCGGGTCGGCGGTGAAGATCTGGATCGGCGCGCCCTCCTTGACGATCTCCTTGGCCGCGGGGATCTGGCTCGAGATCTTGGCCTTGGGGTCGGGCGGCTGCGGCGAGACCTGGCCGACCGTGACGCCCGCCTCGCGGAAGATCTTCTCGGCATCCGCCTGCGTCTTGCCGACGACGTTCGGGACCTCGATCTTGCCGTCGCCGACGGCAATCTCGATGGCGACCTCGGAGTCCTTCTCGGCCTCCTCGCCGGCCGCGGGGGTCTGGCCGATGACGGTGCCGGGCGGCGCCTCGGTGGACACCTTCTGCTTCGTCGCGGCGGACAGCTTGAGCTCGGACTCGGTGAGCGTCTTCTCGGCCTCGAACGTCGACTTGGCGCCCGTGACCTCCGGGACGACGACGTTCTTGGGCAGGAACAGGAACAGGAACAGCGCGAGCAGGAGCAGCAACGGGATGAGCAGGGCGACCCACCAGGGCAGCCACGCCTTGTGCCGGAAGACGACCTGGTTGGGCAGCAGCGGGATCGCCGCCGCGGGGGCGCCGCCGCCAGGCGCCTTGAGCTTCATGAGGTCGACGTTCTTGCTCGGGATCCGCGGCTTCGCGACCCGTGGGCCGGAGACGCGCACGCCGCTGGTGCCGACCTGGGCGCGCGGGCCCGTGACGCGGAGCTTGCCGAGCAGGCCCTTGGCCTTCGGCCTGGCGCCCTCCTCACCCTCCTCACCCTCCTCGCCCTCGGCGCCCTCGGCGCCTTCGGGTAGCTCCATGTCCGCGGCCGACTTGGCCTGCTCGGCCTCGTCGCCGGTCTTGGTGAAGACCTGGATGCGCTTCTCCTCCGGGCGGCCGATCCATCGCGAGCGCGGCGGCTTGACCAGCATCTTGGAGCTGATCGACTCGCCGGGCGGGATCTCCATCGTCGGCGGGGTGAACCGGTAGGAGAGCTCGTTGTCGGTGTCGGCCGCGTCGAGCGCGACGGTGACGGGTGCGTTGGCGGTGTTCTTGACGGCGACGTCGAACTCGGCCTTCTTGCGTCCGGACGCGCGCTCGGGGGCGAGCTTGGTCTTGAACTCCTCGAACGGCTGGATGCCGAGATGCAGCGCGGCGGCGGCGGCCTCGCGGTGGTAGGCCTTGGACTCGCCGACCACCTCGAGCTCCCAGATCCGCGCCTCGGCCGCGGCCGAGCGGGGCGGATGGAAGTGGATCTCGACTTCCTGCTCGTAGGTGCCGCTGCTGCCGAACGGCACCAGGTAGACCGTGTTGGGGAAGATCGAGCACCAGTCACCCGGCAGTCCGCGGATCGACAGCTCGTAGTTGTCGACGATGCCGCTCTGGTTGCGCACCAGCGCCAGCACGCGCGCGCGGCCACCCGGCTCGACGCCCACCGCGAGCGTCTCGCCGAGGGTGACCTGCTCGCCCTCGGGCAAGCGCAACGAGATCGCGGCGGGGTCCGCCTCCTCCGGCTGCGCGGGCTGGGCCGGCGGCGGCGGCGGGGGCGCGGGCGCAGGCGGCACGGCGGGCTGTGGTGCGGTCGGGACGACGGCGGCGCCGGGCGCGGCGGGAGGCGGAGGTGGAGGCGGAGCGGGGGCCGCGCCGGCGAGCGGGTCGCCCGAGACCGGCGGCGCGCCCTGGCCGTTGCCCGGACCGGCGGCCTGGGGCGGGGCGGCGGCGGGCGGCGCCTCCTGCTGGGCAGCCTGCAGCACCTCGGGCGTGACCGCCTGGACGACCCCGGTGGGGTCCCAGCGCAGATATTCGCCGCACTCGCAGAAATCCCGATCGGCGGGATTCTCGCGGCCGCAGCTGGAGCAGACTCTCATGATTCGGGCTTCTTCTTGGGTGCTTTCACGCGCAGCCGGTACGCGGTGTGTACCGGCTTGAAGTTCTCAATGCAACGTGCGATGGCGGCTTGGACATCTTCGTTGACGGGCTTGTCGCAGTACACGACGAATTGCGCCGGTTTTGATTCCAGAGGTTCCGAAGACGTCGAGAAATACACCCCGCCCTCATCCTCCACGCGCAGCGGGACGCCGGGGAACGCGAGCGTCAGCGCGAGCTCCAGCCCGCCCTTGGTGCCACGGCGTTGCCCGAGCTCCGCGGCGCGCCGGATCGTGTCGCGCTGGACCGCGATCGGCTGCGACTCGTCGAGGTCGACGCCCAGCCAAGCGCTCAGCAGATTGAGGATGTCGCGCGGCGCGTAGTCGGGGTCGAAGTGCTCGGGCAGCGCGTCCAGCATTGCCACGATCGGGTCGAGCAGCGTCTCCAGCGCCCCCACGAAGCGCATGCCGAAGTCGCCGTCGGCGTACAGCGAGGGCAGCCCGTCGCGCAGGTAGGCGCGGCCCGAGGCGCTCTTCGGGGTCTCCTTCGAGCCGGCCGCCAGCTGGACCATCAGGGTGCCGAAGCCGGCGCCCGCGAAGGTCTTGTAATCGCCGCCGCCGTCGTTGCCCGCCACGGGCGCCTACGCCTCCCGGTGCGTGGCCTTGACGATGTGCTGTGCCGACGCCAGCAGCTCGTCCGGCTCGAGCACGATGTGGCTGCCGGCCGGCTTGGAGGACTGCTCGCCCGTCTCCAGGTTCGTCTCGTAGATGCGGAGGATCTTCACGAACTCGACGCCCTCGACGGCGTGCACCACGCCGTAGAGCTCACCCTGGTTGAGCGCGCGTCCGAAGTCCCAGCCGTGGCTCGGCCCCGTCGCACTGCCGCCCACGAGCGGGTTGATGTAGGTATAGAGCGCGTGTGCCACGTCCTCCTCG
>Ga0136617_10006892_pt1 | contig 10135 bp, 8 predicted proteins | sample AntDrymUQ3222106_2_FD_129672 | JGI IMG/M metagenome (GOLD analysis project Ga0136617, IMG submission 129672) | Polar desert sand microbial communities from Dry Valleys, Antarctica - metaG UQ322 (21.06) | ecosystem: Environmental > Terrestrial > Soil > Desert | place: Antarctica: Dry Valley... | reverse complement strand
TTCGACCCTGCCGGCCATGCTTTAGAGGCAGTGCGGGATCTTCGTAGCGGCGCACAGCGTGCGCCGGTACCTCGTCAGCATCGAGCGTCCGCTGAAAGATGCCTGACCCAAGGCCGGGATTGTCGACTCCCTCACGCTGATGAGAGTGCCGGCGCATGCTATGCGCCGCCAGGAGCTTTCCCGCGTCGCATCGACGGCCCGCCGGTGGTCATTCGCAGGCCCGGTTCATCTTCTGTTTCAACGGCGAACGACGCGCAGTTTCCCGCGTCTAATGACACCGCAGGTGTCATAGGGTGCTTCAAGGCCGGTGGCGAAAGAAAGAAATGGTGGCCGAGGCTATGCCAACCCACGCCCGCCGGCCGTGCCGGCTCGGGATGACAGGAGCTTTTGCATCCGCAACAGCCGGACATCGGAATGTCCGGCCACTGTTTCACTGCTCGTCATCGAGCCAGACGATCTGGTCTCCCACTGATATCTCGCCGTCGTCAAGAACCTCAGCGTAGGCACCGCCGCCCCAGCCTGGAGCAAGCGCTTTTCGGAGACCGGGGAGGAACGAGTCCATCAGCCCACAAGGCTTCGTCTCGCCGTTGATGCGCAGTCTGCAGGCGCCTATCTTGAGGATTTTCCCTGCTGTTTCTGCAAGCCGAACGTCCTGCAGGAGCAGATTCGCGCGCCTGGTGGATGGCGACAGGTTGCTGTTCAGATCCCCCATCAGCTTCTGCCAGATCTCCGCTTCGATCAGCGTCACCTGCCTCCTGCCGCCCTGCTCGGCGTTTCCGACCAGGCCACGACTTGTCTGAAGGATCGCAGCATCGACCGGTTGCATCGGACCGCGTCGAGCGCTCTTGATCCAGATCGCCACGAGTTTCCCGATGCCGCTGGCCTTCTCCGATACCGCGGATGCAGATGAGAATTCGCTCGTGCTCATATAGACCTCTTACTCAAATCCTGTAGTAGTTTCATGGTCCGTGCAGCGTCGTCGCTCCGCACAAAAAGATGATCGTGATAAACGGCAGAGATCACATTGACGCTGATGCCCTCGGCAGCCAGACAGTTCGTGACGGCAGCAAGGAAACCGACGGCCTCGAGATTGGAATGAACGTTCAGTGTGATCAGTGTGCCCAGGTAATCGTAGGGCAGGCTGAGCGTCGTGGCCACTTCCGATTCCAGAATGATGGTCATTCCCTCTCCTTCCTGAAAGAAGCCAAGGGGGCGAACCGGAAGGTTCGAAAAGACCGCTTCATCGACGACGCAGAAAGCGTAGGTCTTTCCGATCTCGGGGTTCATCTGCGATAGCAGGAGGGAAAGATCCCGCTGGCCGGTCATGGAAGTCGATAGGTGGCAGCGTGGGCTGTTCATTCGACACTGCAGATGTCGTCATCCTGAAAGGCTCTGAAAAAATCGATCCGGGTGTCATCCTGAGCGGAGCGAAGGATCCCGTCCGAGGGTGTTGAAGGCTGACGCGTGACCTACTGCAGCATGGGACGAGATCCTTCGTGGCTGCCGCTCCTCAAGGATGACATGACAATTTGGAACAGGTTCGCGAATTGAGCACACGCTCTTCCGGACCGCCACAATTCTAAACCGTCAGGCGCTGTTCCGTCTTCGCATCGAACAGGTGAAGAGATGAAAGCTCAACCAGCAGATTGATTTTCGATCCAACCTCGGGCATGTGATGGGAATCGAGCGAGAAGACCAGCAGGTCCTCGCCGATCCTCCCGTGAACGATCACTTCGTGTCCGAGGGGCTCGACGATTTCGACTTCAACTGTGATCGGCGCTGTCTCGCCGCGGCCGTCACCGACCACAACGATGTTCTCAGGACGGATACCCACAACGACCGCACGCCCGTCGTTCGTCGATGTCTCCTTGCGCATGGATGTGGCCACCGGGAGCTCAAAACTCGCTCCCACCAGTTTCGTCCCGCCATCGCGCAGGGTGGCATTCACGAAATTCATGGGAGGCGTGCCGATGAAATTCGCCACGAAAAGGTTCACTGGCCGTTGATAAACGTCCAACGGAGTGCCGACCTGCTGCAGTTTGCCATCTTTCATGATGGCGATGCGATGTCCCATGGTCATCGCTTCCACCTGATCGTGGGTCACGTAGACAGCAGTGGTTTTCAGTCGCTGCTGAAGCTTGGAGATTTCCGCTCGCATCTGTACACGTAGTTTCGCGTCGAGGTTGGAAAGTGGCTCGTCGAACAGGAAAACCGCTGGCTGGCGCACGATCGCGCGTCCCAGAGCCACGCGCTGCCTCTGCCCGCCCGACAACTGTTTCGGCTTGCGATCGAGCAGTGCGCCGATTCCGAGAGTCTCAGCCGCCTCATTTACGAGCTTATCCATCTCCGGCCTGGCAACCTTGCGGATACGTAGACCGAATTCAAGATTCTCCCGTACCGTCATGTGGGGGTAGAGAGCGTAGCTTTGAAAAACCATGGCAATGTCGCGGTCTTTGGGAGGGAGATCATTGACTACCTTCGGACCGATCGAGATCGTGCCCCCGGAGATTTCCTCCAGGCCGGCGATCATTCTGAGAGCGGTTGACTTGCCGCAGCCTGAAGGGCCGACGAGCACCATGAACTCCTGATCCTTGATGTCCAGGGTCAGGTCCTCGATGACGGACACTGGCCCGAACTTCTTGGCGATGTGATTCAGTCTTACCTCGGCCACAGCGGATACTCTCCCGTTACGACATATGACGTAGTGATATCGGAATCAACGCGTTGATCAGGGCGGGCCATCATATCAGCAGTAGTTCGTCAATCTCCCGACGGCCCTGTTCGCTTCCGCTCGGTCTTGCCCCGGAGTTGCCCGCAGGCTGCAGAGATGTCTTTCCCTTTGGAGCGTCGCACCGTCACTGGAACGTTCATGCGCGAAAGTGTGGCCACGAAGCGATCGATTGCCGCGTCATCGGGCCGCTTCATCCAGGAAGGTAAATTGATGTCGGGATTGAACGGTATCGCGTTCACTTTTGCGTGAATGCCCCTGATGAGCCTGCCGAGCTTTCGTGCGTCTTCCGTCGCGTCGTTGAAGCCTGCCAGAAGTACGTACTCCAGAGTGATGTCGCGGCCGCGTTCGAGCGGATACGCACGCAACGCTTCCAGCAGCTCATCGAGCGGATATTTGCGCGTGATGGGCATGATCTCCTCCCGTCGCGCGCGATCCGGAGCATTGATCGACACGGCGAGATTGGGCCGCACTTCCTGCTCGGCCAGGCTTCTGATTCCCGGAATGATCCCCGAGGTGGAGAGAGTCACCCGCCGCGGAGAGATTTCGCGGTACATGATCTCGAGGGCTGTCAGGACGTTGTCGAGATTCAGCAGCGGTTCTCCCATTCCCATGAAAACGATATTTGTCTGCTCGGACGCGACGGAATGCTCTGCACGCAACGTTCGATATTGCGCGATCATCTCGGAGGGGGAAAGGTTGCGACCCGCTCCGAAAAAGCCGGTCACACAGAAAGTGCAGCCCACGGCGCAGCCAGCCTGAGACGAGAGGCAGAACGTCGTACGCTCGCCCATCGGCATATAAACGGCTTCGATCAGGTTGCCGTCCGCGAGGCGGAACAGCACCTTCTCGCTTCCGTCAGCCGCCGCCGGCGACCTTTCCTGAACGGGCGGAAAGGCGATGGAGAATCTTTCCTCGAGTGCGGCACGGCCGTCGCGGGGAAGATTGCTCATCGACTGAAACGAAGAAACTCCCTTCTCGTACATCCACTCTGCGACTTGTTTTGCGCGGAAGGGCGGGTGAACTACGTCGCTCAGCATTCGCTCGAGCGTTTCAGGCGAGAGGTCGTAGAGGTTCAGTTTGTCCGCGTCAATGGCCTGCATCTTCTCACGCGCCTTCCGCTGCGGCAGCGGACAGCGCTTGCCTGCCTGGTTGCGGGGTCAGAGCAGCCTCACTCGATCTCAGGAGTGGTCTTGGCTTCAAGGCGTTTGGGAACCTTTACCTTACGGGTCGGATCGATACCGAGAGAGCGAAGCAGATTCAGGTCGTTGATGTCGATTCTGAACTGTACTTCGTTCTTCTTCAAAGGAACCATCTGCTGACCCGGCTTCGCGTTGACGGTGCTGGTTTCGAGGCCGGCACCTTGTTCGCCGTCCTGCTTGTCAAGACCGATCGTCGCGTCCAGGACGACATAGAGGTTGTACCCCTCATCGCGTATGCGCTGAATGTGCTCGTTGACATCCTCCGAGGAGGATATCGACTCGTTGATTGCCTCTCCCAGGTCCTTCAAAAGCTGTCTGATCCTGTCGTCCAATGGGCCCCCGCTGGTCTGGTAAGTCTTTTCTCGCCAGCAACTTACACCTCAAAATACAACCTCAATTATCCCAAACGGGCTCTTCCCGGTCAATATTCCTATGTACGATTTCAAGGCGTACACTATTGCGTCCTTTTTATCGCCTCTTTCGATACCGCTTTCGGCGCTCCCCATAGCTCGGACCAGTAGGCGAGATACTTCCAGCGACCCCATTGTTTGTAGCGTCGCAACATGGTCGCGTCGGCGACCTTTCGTCCGTGGTGATACGTCTCTCGGACGAATCTGCGAAATTCCGTGTCAACGGCGATGAAGTCGTGTCTTCCGTCCATGGCGAGGAGATGGGCTGCGCCATATGGCCCGATTCCTGGCAACTGAAGATACTGTCGATAGGACTCACTGGTCTCCAGATCGCGATCGGAAAGTTTGATCGGATCGATCGTGCCGTCAGTTATGCCGTTTGCCAACTGATGAATGTATTGTGCGCGGTAACCGAGGCTACATTCCCGTTGAAGCTGTCCGGCACCTGCTTCGGCCAGTGCGCGCGGCTGGGGGAACGCTTTGGAGCCGCTGGGCGTGGACGCACCGAATCGATCTGTAAGCAGACCTGCCATGCGCTTGGTCTGCCTCCAGGTCGTGTTCGTCGTGCAGATGATTTTTACTGCATCTTCGAACAGTGTGCTGCCGCAGAGCAGTCTTCCGAATCGGGCCCTGGCAATCTTCTGATGACCCTCCTTGAGGCTACAGAGCATGTGAAATTCTGTGAGATCCACGTCGAGCTGGAACATGCGGCGAAGTCGGTCGGGGAGAGACGGTTCGGAAAAGTTGAGCCGCTCCTGTGATTGCACGATCAAACGCCCGGCCCGCCACCCGATCTGCAACTCGACCGCGTTCCGCTGATGTTGTTCTATGCGCGTGAGGGTCTGAGTCGCGGGATCCCACGCAAACGGGGCAAGCTGGTACCACCCATGCGACTCGACAGTGGTCTTAAATGAGAATCCTGGTGGGGTCGGAATCTCGATGCGATGTGTCATGAGCTTCCACGAAGCACCAGAATGGTGATCTCCGGAGAGAGACCGAGACGAAACGGAACGACCCAATATCCGGTGCCGGTATTCACGTAAAGCTGCGAGGTGCCGCTTCGGTACAGACCGATGTGATAAGGAAGAAAAACGCCTGCCAGTGTCCAGCGAAGTGGTCGGAATCCGAATTGCCCGCCGTGGGTATGACCGCAGATCGTGAGGGGGATTCCGAGAGCCTGCGCGGAATCGAACGCAGTCGGTTGATGGGAAATCAGGATTGGGATAGCAGATGCTGGCCGTCCCTCCATCGCTGCGCCGAGATCGGGTCGCAGGCGGGCATCCGCTCGATCGGCAGCGCTGTCCGAAAGACCGGCCATCCAGATAGACCCTCCGTTTCTCTTCACCTCGACGCCGCGATTGACCAGCAGCTCCGCCCGCTTTCCACGGAATTGCCGAATGACTTCGAACGGTGCTCCGTACATCTCGTGATTGCCAAGAACCGCCAGAATACGGGTCCTGGCGTCAATTTCGGAGAGGCCCTGCATGAGCTTTGGAACGTAAAAAGGATCGTCGTCGATCATGTCTCCCGTGATGACCAGCAGGTCGGGGCGAGCAACATTGATTTCCGCGGAAATCTGACGAAGCCGGGCTGGGCGGGTGAACATCCCAACATGAAGATCTGAGATCTGGGCAATCCGTGTTCCCTCCAGCGCCCGTGGGAGTCCGTGCAATGTGACCTGGACTGTCTCCACGCGAAGAGGCACGAGCGCTTGAAAGAATCCGGCCACAAATGCGATCCCGAGGACGCTGAGAAAAATCGTCGACGGCTTCCGTCCGAATTCAGAGAAGGGGCGCTTCTTTCCGCGGAGAGCCCAGAGGAGGACGAGCAGGAGGAGGAAGGAGGCGTAGAGGATTACGAACATCAGCCAGATGAACCAGGGAGGACCGAGAATCGAGCGCGCGAAGCGCATCAGAGTCGTGGTGCGCCCGCTTCGAATGAAAGCAACTCCGATCCAGAAGAGATTGCAGATCACCACAATGACGGCGATCAGATTTCTTTTCCGCGGATGCAGCGCCCGCAGCCCGAACCATGTGGCGGCATTCAGTGCCGCGAACGAGGCGAGGACGGCTGCAACGATGAGGAGAATCACGGTTCCTTCACCTGTTCACATGCTGGGCCGATCATTGGCGATTCGCTTGCGGGCAATGCTTCAGGCGCTGGAACGCTGTTGAGCGCGGCGGTGAATTTGTGTAGGGGCGCTCCGAGAGCGCCCGGACCTAACGGGGAGTCCGAGTCCGGGCGCCCTCAGGGCGCCCCTACACACCACTCGCCACCGGGTGCTCGCAGAGCGCCCCTACAGAATTACCATTGCCCTGCGCCCTGATGCACGGTTCGGAGCGGCGGGGCGGAAAAGCAATTTGGAGGCGACGGTCGGAATCGAACCGACGAATAAAGGTTTTGCAGACCTCTGCCTTACCACTTGGCTACGTCGCCGCTCAGGGAACGGAGTCTAGCGAATGCTCTTCCGCGGGGTCAATGTTCGGCAACAGCCCGTCAATGGCCGAACTGCAACCGTTGCATCTCGTATACATTGTTCGCCGCAGGCCCTGACAACAGGGGTGCCGAGAGTTTCGTTCCCTCATTCGGCGAGCGTTTGAACATCATGGAGGAGCGGATGCATATCCGAAGAATCATCATGACCCTGGCGACACTACTGGTAGTAACGATTGCATCGGCGGCCAGCCCGTCGGCAGAAGGTGACAAGCTTACTCGTCTCTTGAAGCGGGATTGGGAGTGGTATCTGCGCGAGTTTCCTCCTGCTGCTACAGGGATTGGCGATCCGCGTTACGACGACCGCTGGACGGACGTTTCCATCGGCGCGTTGCAGAAAAGAGCCACGCACACGGCCGAGCTGCAAGCCGAGCTCCGAAAAATAGAGCGCGCGAAACTGTCGGATCAGGACCGGCTCAACTACGACCTGTTCGTAAGAGACGTGGATCTCACTGTGGAAGGGAAGCGTTTCCATGGTTCGTACGCACGGACGGATGACTGGACCGATATTCATCCCTTCATGCCCATCACCCAGATGGGAGGGATGCAGCAGGATGTTGCCGACACGCTGAGGAACCAACCGAAACGGACGGTGCAGGATTACGAGAATATTCTCAAGCGCCTGCGGGCGGTTCCGCTGTTGGCCGATCAGACCATCGCTTTGATGCGAGAAGGGCTGAAGTCTCAGATTACGCCGCCCCGAATCGCCTTGCGGGAAGTGGAGAAGCTCCTGGCTTTCCAGGTGGTCGATGATCCGAAGAAGAGTCCGGTGTACGAAGTGGCATTTGCTCAGATGCCTGATTCCATCCCCGCTGTCGAACAGAAAAGGCTTCGCGCAGAAGGATTGCGCCTGATCACCGAATCGGTCGTACCGGCGTATCGGAAGCTGCATACCTTCTTCGTCAGCGATTACTACCCCAGAACCAGAGAGACGATCGGATTGTCTGCGTTGCCGAACGGAGCGGAATGGTACAACCACATGATCCGGCGCAATACGACGACGGACATGACCGCCTCCCAGATTCACGAGCTCGGTCTGCGCGAAGTGAGCCGCATCCGTGCGGAGATGGAATCGATCAAAGAGAAAACAGGATTCAAGGGAGACCTGCAGCAGTTCTTCAAGCACCTGCGAACCGATCCGAAATTCTTCTACACGGACAAGGAAGCGTTTCTGACTGGTTATCGCGATATCTGCAAGCGAATCGATCCGGAGCTGGCAAGGATGTTCGGCGTTCTTCCGCGACTTACGTACGGCGTCGTGCCCGTCCCTGAGTACTCGGAACGGACACAGACAACGGCGTATTACAACCCCGGCTCGCCGCAGGCAGGGCGGCCCGGCAACTTCTACGCCAACACCTACAACCTCCCTACGCGGCCGAAATGGGAAATGGAAGCGCTCTCGCTGCACGAGGCGGTTCCGGGGCATCACCTGCAGATCTCGCGCGCCCAGGAGCTGGAGAGCCTTCCGGATTTCCGCCAGCACGCCGGGTATGGGGCCTTCGTGGAGGGCTGGGCGCTGTACGGGGAGTCACTGGGAGGCGAGCTCGGTCTGTACAAGGATCCTTATTCGAAGTTTGGCCAGCTGACCTATGAGATGTGGCGCGCGGTGCGGCTGGTTGTCGACACCGGGATGCATGCGAAGGGCTGGACGCGCGACCAGGCCATCAAGTACTTCGTGGAAAACGCCGCGAAGAGCGAGCATGACATCACGGTGGAGATTGATCGCTACATCGTCTGGCCTGGCCAGGCGCTGGCCTACAAGATCGGCGAGTTGAAGATCAAAGAGCTTCGAGCGATGGCTACGAAGGAGCTGGGTCCACGTTTTGATATTCGCAAGTTCCACGACACCGTAATCGGTTCCGGCGCGTTACCTCTCTCTGTTCTGGAAACGCGCGTCAAGGAATGGGTGACGGCACAGAAACGTGCCAATTAGGGGCAAGGGGCTGGGAGCTGGGAGCTGGGGACGAGTGACGAATGACGAAGGCCGAGTGACGAAGGCCCGAGTGACGAGTGACGAAGGCCCGAGTGACGAGTGAGCTCGGGAGCAGAATTCCCCTCTCCCCGCCGGGCTGTTTGTTCTGTCGGCGATCAGCGTTCGGGGAGAGGGTGGCGCGAGGCGCCGGGTGAGGGGCCGCCCGGGCGGGGGCTGCGGTGCCAGCATGGACATCGCCGATTCTCACCGTGATCAGGCTCGACCATCAGTGAACTACATTTTCCTATGAGCAGACGCGCTCACGAATTGGATTTCCCCTCACCCCACATACCCACTAACCTAGGCCGAACGACTTCTCTCCCGAAGAATATCGATGTCATGGTAGAAATCATCCCATATAACCTGGTAGAAGATTTCCCACGGAATCTGGTAGAGTTCATACCACGCTCGCAATGCCTGACCCTGACGATTTGATAGCGCCGAGGCGCGACAGATGCGGTGGGCTCCAGGCAATGCCCCTTACCCTCGATCCCTCTCCCCGAACGACGTTGCTCCTTCTGGCCGACAACCCTCCGGGGAGAGGGAAGTTGTTCTCGCCCAGGTCAGTCTTATGCCCTGAACCCCTCTCCCCGAATGATGAGTGCGCGGTAATTCCGTATCCAGGCGGGGAGAGGGGAAGCGTGACGAATGACGAGTGACCAGTGACGAATGACCAGTGACGAGTGACGAATGATCAGTTGTTGCGCACCCTCACGAAGTCAATGAAGCCGCGCTCTACATTCGTTCCGGTCAACTTGACCTGGAGCCGATCGCCGACATCCAGCCCTTCGGAACCCTTCATCAACTTTCCCTCGACTGGCGGCCGAAGGATGCGTACCCATGTCCCTTTCTCTGAGGCACCGGTGACGATGGCATCGAAGCGGTCGCCGACTCGCGACTGAAGCAGCAGTGCCGCGGCGGACTTTGCCACCTGCCGCTCCACCTTCTCGGCATCGTTCTCCCTCGCCGTGCAGTGTGCGGCGAGCTCCTCGAGCTCGTCTACGCTGTAGGGTGCGGGGCGACCCTCGAGCGCGGCTTTCACCATTCGTTGCGTGATCAGGTCGGGGTAGCGACGATTCGGTGCCGTGGAATGGGTGTAATCGCGGATGGCCAGGCCGAAGTGTCCCGACGCCGCTTTCCCGGGAACTTCGACGACATACTCGCCCGAACCAAGTAATTTGACGATGGTCAGGGAGAGGTCCGGAAAGCGGAGTGGATCGGCGAGCCGTCGCTTGGTGAGAAACTCTTCCAGTGCTTTCGAATCAGGATCGGGAGGAAGCTTCTCGCCGTTCTCTTCCGCGACCGACACAATGCGGTCCCAGCGCCGCGG
>Ga0136617_10006891_pt1 | contig 10135 bp, 9 predicted proteins | sample AntDrymUQ3222106_2_FD_129672 | JGI IMG/M metagenome (GOLD analysis project Ga0136617, IMG submission 129672) | Polar desert sand microbial communities from Dry Valleys, Antarctica - metaG UQ322 (21.06) | ecosystem: Environmental > Terrestrial > Soil > Desert | place: Antarctica: Dry Valley... | reverse complement strand
CTCCGACTGACGTTTCCGCTTGCGCGTACTCGCCTGCCGGTGGAGCCTCGACCTAATCCCGCTCCGTGCTCGCTGCAAGGGGGAAGGTAGGGGGCTGTGTCGGTCTGGTCAAGGCCGCTCGAGCATCGCTGGGCGCAAATTGCGACTTTTTCTTTATACGAGGACGGTTTTGTCGTTCACGCCTTAGGCGCTGGTTATCGAACCGGGAGCGAAGCGACCCTTCAGGGTCTTTGCGCGGGCCGGAATCGGTTTCCGCCGATTACGGCCCGGTTGCGCCCTCGTTAGGAGGAGCGCGGCGAACCCGGAATCTATGCTGCGATCCGGTGAACGGCAAGCTGCGGGCGAGAAAAGTCGTGCAAAGAGCGGAGGTTTGAGGGCGGATGCAACGGTTCGAGGGCAGGCACGTCGTCGTCACGGGTGGCGGCGTCGGGATCGGCAAGGCAATTGCAACCCGACTTGCGGCGGAGGGAGCGACCCTGACGTTGCTGGCGCGGAACCTCGAGCGGCTGGAGCCGCTTGCCGCCGAGCTCGGGGCAGATGCCGTGCGCTGCGACATCCGCGACCGGAACGCGGTCGACGAGGCCTTCGCGGCGGCCGCGACAGCGCAGGGACCGATCCATGCGCTTGTCGCGAACAGCGGGATCGGCGGTCCCAACGAGGACGGCCACGACGATCGCTTCGACGACCTCGTCCTCACGAATCTCTCGGGCACCTACTATTGCGCCCGCGCCGCCCTCCGCCACCTCGCCGACAGCCCGGAGACGCGCCACCTCGTGGTCGTCTCCTCAATTCTCGCCCGGATCGCCATGACCGGATACACGGGCTATTCAGCCTCGAAGGCAGGCCTCCTCGGGCTCGTCCGCTCGTTCGCGGCGGAGCTCGCTCCCGCGAACGTGCAGGTGAACGCGATCTGTCCCGGCTGGGTCGACACGGACATGGCGTGGGAGGGGCTCGACGGGCTCGCCGAGGCGATCGGCGGGACGCGCGAGGACGCCTACCGCGAGGCGATGCTCGACGTGCCGCTCGGCCGGATGGGCCGGCCGGAGGACATCGCCGGCACGGTCGCCTGGCTCCTCTCGGACGACGCGCGCGGCGTCACCGGCCAGGCGATCGACCAGAACGGGGGCGCCTTCATGACCTGAGCGAGCCGGACGGCGTCGCGAGACCGGCGTCTTGACCGCCGGAGGAGGGATCCGTAGGATCGGCGCCTTGCGTGGGAGGCGCATCCACGCCCACTCGTGAGGCGGAGGTGGCTCTGGTGGCAACTGACACGCGTTCTCTGGGCGAGGACGAACGTCGCCTCGCCGAGCTCGGCTACAAGCAGGAGCTCGAGCGGTCGTGGCGGGGGTTCACGAACTTCGCGATCTCCTTCTCGATCATCTCCATCCTTGCCGGGACGTTCACGACGTACGGCCAGGCCTGGAACAACGGCGGGCCGGTCGCGATCGTTTGGGGCTGGGCGATTCTCTCGGTCTTCATCCTGATTCTCGGCCTCTGCATGTCCGAGATCGTGTCGGCATACCCGACCGCCGGGGGCATCTACTACTGGGCGTCCAAGATGGGCGGGCCTGCGTGGGGTTGGTTCACGGGCTGGTTCAACCTGATCGGCCTGATCGGCGTCGTCGCGTCGGTCGATTACTTCGCCGCGCAGTTCCTCAGCGTCACGATCAGCCTGTTCGACTCGAGCTGGGCGGCGTTCGACCTCACGAACGTCTTCATCCTCTACCTGGTCCTTCTTGCGGTCCACGTCGTCCTGAACCTCTTTCCGAGCCACATTCTCGCGTACTGGAACAACGCCTCCGCGTTCTGGCACATCATCGGACCGGCGATCGTCCTGTTCCTACTGATCTTCGCCGTCGACGCTCACCAGAGCGCGTCGTTTGTGTTCACCGAGACGATCAACAACTCCGGTTTCTTCGGCGGCGACTCGAGCGGGCCGGGCGTCTGGTTCTACGTGATCCCGCTCGGGTTCCTGCTCACGCAATACACGATCACGGGGTTCGACGCGAGCGCGCATCTCTCGGAGGAGACGCACCAGGCGTCGAAGGCGGCCGCTCAGGGGCTGTGGCGCTCGATCTTCTACTCGGCCCTCGGTGGCTGGGTGCTGCTAATCGCCTTCACGTTCGCGGCCACGAAGACGGACGTGATCAACGGCCTCAACACGGACGACCCGGGCTTTTACGGGGTCGGCTCCGTGATCACCGTCTTCGCGACGTCGATGGGCCTCGCGGCGTTCAAGACGATCATGATCATCGCGACGATCGGGCAGATCTTCTGCGCCGGCTCGGGGCTGACGAGCGCCTCGCGCATGCTCTTCGCGTTCTCGCGCGACCGCGCGACGCCCGGCTGGCGGATCTGGTCGCGGGTGACGAAGACCCGGGCGCCCGCCTACGCGACGCTGGGGATCGCGATCGCCTGCGTGTTGATCGCGCTCCCGGCGCTCATCGGGAACGAGGGAGGAATCCCATATGCGTTCCTCGCGCTCGTCGCGATCACCGTGATCGGGCTCTACATCGCCTACGCGATCCCGATCTACCTGCGTTGGCGGATGGGCGACAGGTTCGTCCCAGGCAGCTGGACGCTCGGGAGGCACTACAAATGGATGGCCCCTGTTGCGGTGCTCGAGGTGGCCATCGTCTCGGTCTACTTCTCGGCCCCCTTCTCGCCGCTCGGAATCCCCGGCAACGACGGTTTCGCGCTCGACAACGGAGCCATTCAGTACGCACCGGTGGTCGTCTTCGGGTTGCTTGCGATCGTCGGCGTCTGGTGGCTCGTCTCCGCGAGGAAGTGGTTCACGGGGCCTATTCGTACGATCGACGAGCCCTCGAACGCCCCACCGGCGGCCGGCCCGTCGTCTGTGTAGGGATCTCGGCACTCGGGCTCGGCGGGGGCGGCCGGTCGGTGCACCCCGCCGAGCCTTCCCAAGGAACGAAGCGTAGGATCGCCTCGTGCTGAGCTTCGAGGAGTTGCGGTCCGAGGTGGCGTCGGGCACGATCGACACAGTCGTCGTCGCCTTCACAGACATGCAGGGCCGGTTGCTCGGCAAGCGGTTGCACGGCGAGTTCTTCGTCGAGGAGGCTGACGCCGGACACGCGGTCGAGGGGTGCAACTACCTGCTTGCGGTGGAGATGGAGATGGATCCCGTCCCCGGATACGAGCTCGCGAGCTGGGAGCGGGGCTACGGCGACTTCGGGCTCCAGCCGGACCTTGCGACCCTGCGCCGGATCCCGTGGCTCGAGGCGACGGCGCTCATCCTCTGCGACGTGGTCTCGCACGACGGCTCGCCGGTCGCACCCTCGCCGCGCCAGGTGCTGCGCGCGCAGGTCGACCGGGCCGAGGCGCTGGGGCTGACGCCGATGCTCGGCTCCGAGCTCGAGTTCTATCTCCTGAAGCAGACCTACGCCGAGGCGCATCGCGCGCACTACCGGGAGCTGACGCCCTCGGTGCCTTACGTCCTCGACTACCACATCCTCGCGTCGACCTTCGACGAGCCCTTCATCCGCCAGATCCGGAACGGGATGCACGCGGCCGGGATCAAGGTCGAGACCTCGAAGGGCGAAGCCTGGCCGGGTCAGCACGAGATCAACTTCCGTTATGCGGACGCGATTGCGATGGCCGACAACCACGCGATCTACAAGAACGGCGCCAAGGAGATCGCCCACCTGAACGGTTGCGCGATCACGTTCATGGCGAAGCCGGACCACGGCTGGATCGGAAGCTCCTGTCATATCCACTCCTCTCTCTGGAGGGGCTCCGAGTCCGCATTTGCGGGCGAGACACAGGAGTTCGAGGGCTGGCTCGCGGGGCAGATCGCCTGCTTGGGGGAGCTCGCGATCTTCCTCGCCCCGAACGTGAACTCGTACAAGCGCTATGCGGCCGGATCGTGGGCGCCGACGACGCTCGCGTGGGGCCGCGACAACCGCACGTGCGGCTTCCGGATTGTCGGCCACGGCTCGGCGCTGCGCACAGAGACGCGGATCCCGGGCGCCGACGCGAATCCCTATCTCGCGTTCGCGGCGCTGATCGCGGCCGGCCTGCACGGGATCGAGCAGGGGCTCGAGCTGCCGCCTGCGCTCGAGGGCAACGCCTACGAGTCGGATGCCGCCCGGTTCCCGCACACCCTGCGCGAGGCGATCGCTGCGCTCGAGGCTGGGACGATGGCGCGTGGGGCGCTCGGGGACGAGGTGGTCGACCACTACCTCAACTACGCGCGAACCGAGCAGCGGCTGTTCGACTCGGTGGTGACGTGCTACGAGCGGGAGCGGTTCTTCGAGCGTGGCTAGGCCGCTGATCGGGATCACGGCATACGCCGAGCCGGAGGTGCGCTGGGGCGTCTGGGAGCTGCCTGCGGCGCTGATCCCGCTCGCGTACGTCCGCGCGATCGAGGGGGCGGGGGGCCGCGCCCTCCTCGTTCCCCCGAGCGAGGAGGGGATCGAGGAGACGCTGAACGCTCTCGACGGGCTGCTCTTCTCCGGTGGCTCCGACATCGATCCGGCGCTGTACGGGCAGGATGCTCACGAGGCGACGAACGGCGTGCGACTCGACCGGGATCGCGGCGAGCTGGCGCTCCTCGCGGCCGCGCTCGAGCGAGACCTGCCGGTGCTCGCCGTCTGCCGCGGCTCTCAGGTGCTGAACGTGGCCCGCGGCGGCGACCTCGTCCAGCACCTGCCCGAGGTGGTGGGGAACGAGAAGCACAAGCACACGCCCGGGACCTTCGCCGACCATGAGGTGGACGTGCGGCCGGATTCGAAGGTCGGGGAGCTGCTTGGAGACCGCGCCCCTGTCAAGTCCCATCACCATCAAGGGCTCGGCCGGCTCGGCAAGGGCCTCGTCGAGTCGGCGTGGGCCGAGGACGGTACGCTCGAGGCGCTCGAGGATCCGACGCGGCGCTTCGCGGTCGGGGTGCTCTGGCACCCGGAGGAGGGCGAAGACGCGGCGCTCTTCCGCGCTCTCGTCGAGGAGGCGCGGGCCTACCGGGCCGAGCGGCGGCGCGGCTAGCCCGACAGGGGCGGCGAGAGCGGAGGGGCCATGTGGCCGCCCTGGGCCTGGGCTGCCTGCTGCGGCTGGGCGACCGGCGCGGGCGGAGGCCCCGTAACCGCGACGAGAATCGGCGGCAGCATCGCGCCGGAGCCGGAGGCGACCGCGGCAGGCCGGAGTGGTGCGGCCTCGGGTGCGGGCGGCGACAGCGGGGCGGGGAAGGCGAGCGGCGCCTCGACCGCCCGGATGGCCGGCGGGACGGCAATGGGCGCCGGGGCGGAGGGAGCGAACTGCGCCGGTGGGGGCGGAGCGAGGGAAGCCGGGACCGCATGAACAGGTGCGGGCTGGGGTCGAGCGGGGCCCGGAGTGGGTGCGACGGGAGCCTGCGCGACGGGTGCGGGCGCGATCGGAGCTTGAACGGGCGTGGGCGGAGCGACGGGCAGCGCGGCCTGCGAAGCGCGCGCCGAGAGAGCGGTGACGAGCTGCGCAATCCGGAGGTCCGACTGCGAGAGCCGCTGCACGAGCTCGAGTTGCAGGCTCGCCTGCCCGGCCAACCGGTGATACATCCGGGCGCGAGCGTCGCCGATCACGAAGCCGACGAGAAGACCCGTGACGAGCCCGCCAAGAACCGTCGCGAAGCCGAAGCTCGAGGGGATAGACCAGGCGAAGCCGAGCGGGCTGAGCGGAACGGCGCCGATGATCACGCCAACGGAGGCGCCGAGCGCAATCGCGGCCCGGCCGACTGCGCGGCCCTTGGCCCGGTAGTGCTCGACGAGCTCCTCGACCGCCTGCTTCTCCACGTCTGTCGCCGCTCCCACGACTCCCTCATCGGCGGGACGCGCGCGACCCTTGAGCATCGTGTTCAAATAGGCCGGTGCTGACCGTTCTCAACCCCGCCACCGAGCAGCCGCTGGCCGAGCTGGAGCAGGCCGGAGCGGAAGAGACGGACGCGACGGTCGCCCGTGCGAAGACTGCGTTCCCGGCCTGGCGCGCGGTCGCGCCGACCGATCGCGCCCGGCTCCTGCGCCGGCTCGCGACGCTCGTGGAGGAACAGCACGAGGAGCTCTCCCGAATCGAGTCGCGGAACGCCGGCAAGCCGATCACGGGCGCACGCGGCGAGATCGGAATGGTCGCCGAAGTCTTCCACTTCTATTCGGGCGCCGTCGACAAGCATCACGGCGAGACGATCCCTGTGGCGGGCGGGATCGACCTGACGCTGCGCGAGCCGCTCGGGGTCGTCGGCCTGATCGTTCCCTGGAACTTTCCGCTCAACATCGCCTCGTGGAAGCTCGGCCCCGCCCTCGCCTGCGGGAACACGGTCGTCCTCAAGCCCGCCGAGCTGACGCCGCTCTCGGCCCTGCGGCTGGCGGAGCTCGCGCTCGAAGCCGGGATCCCCGAGGGCGTCCTCAATGTCGTCGTCGGCAAGGGCTCGGTTGTCGGGCAGCGGCTCGTCGAGCACCCGGACGTGGCGAAGATCGGCTTCACCGGCTCGACCGAGGTCGGACGGCAGGTGATGGCCGGAGCCGCGGCGACGATCAAGCGCGTCACGCTCGAGCTCGGCGGCAAATCCGCCAACGTCATCTTCGCGGACGCCGACCTCGAGCGGGCTGCCGCGGCCGCGCCGTACGCCGTGTTCGACAACGCGGGCCAGGACTGCTGCGCGCGTTCGCGGATCCTGGTTCAGAGATCCGTCTACGAGGAATTTCTGGACTACCTCGTTGCCGCCACCGGGAAGGTCAAGGTCGGCGATCCGGAGCTCGACGCGACCGAGATGGGGCCGCTGATCTCGGCCGCCCACCGCGAGACCGTCGCCTCCTTCGTCGAGGGTGAGCCCAGCTTCCGCGGCGAGACGCCCGGCGGCCCGGGCTTCTGGTTCCCCTGCACGCTGGTCGAGGCGTCGAACGACGACCGCGTCGCGCGAGAGGAGGTCTTCGGCCCGGTCGCGGCCGTGATCCCGTTCGCCGACGAGGCCGACGCGATCCGGCTTGCAAACGACACGCCCTACGGGCTCTCGGGCTCGATCTGGACGCGCGACGGCGGCCGGGCGCTCCGGGTCGCCCGCGCGCTCGAGTCGGGCGTGCTCAGCATCAACTCGAACAGCTCGGTACGCGTATCGACCCCGTTCGGTGGGATGAAGCAATCGGGCTTCGGCCGCGAGCTCGGGATGCACGCGCTCGAGGGCTACTCGGACGTGAAGAACGTGTACATCTCGACGGAGGAGTGAAGGTGGCCGGACGGCTCGAAGGGAAGGTGTGCGTGATCACGGGCGGCGGCGGCGGGATGGGTCGCGATGCCGCCCAGCTCTTCGTCGAGGAGGGCGCGAAGGTCTGCGTCGCCGACGCGAGCATCGGGGCCATGGAGGAGACGGTGAAGCTGCTGCCTGCGGGCAGCGTGCTCGGCACGCACACGAACGTCGCGGACGAGGCAGAGGTGCGGAAGATGTTCGCGAGCGTTGTCGGTCACTTCGGCGGCGTCGACGTCCTCTACAACAACGCGGGCATCTCGCCCGCCGACGACGACTCGATCCTCGAGACCGAGATCGAGGCGTGGCAGCGCGTCCAGGACGTGAACGTGAAGGGTGTCTTCCTCTGCTGCAAGCACGGGATTCCGCACTTGCTCGAGCGGGGCGGCGGCTCGGTGATCAACGTTGCCTCGTTCGTCGCGATCCTCGGCGCTGCGACCTCGCAGATCTCCTACACCGCCTCGAAGGGGGCGGTGCTCTCGATGAGCCGTGAGCTCGCCGTCCAGTTCGCGCGGCAGGGCGTCCGGGTGAACGCGCTCTGTCCGGGGCCGGTCGAGACACCGCTTCTCCTCCGGATCTTCGGCGACGACCCGGCCGCGTACGAGCGACGGCGGATCCACCTGCCGATGGGGCGGCTCGCGAAACCGCGCGAGATCGTCAACGCCGCGCTCTTCCTGGCAAGCGACGAGTCGTCGTACGTGAACGGCGCGACGTTCATGGTCGACGGCGGGCTCACTGCCGCCTACGTCACGCCGGAGTAGCGGGCTTACGTAGGCTGTACACAGCCGAAGGGGAGCTCGGGACAACCGGGCTGAGAGGGCGGACGTCTGCGCCGCCGACCCATGAACCTGATCTGGGTAATGCCAGCGGAGGAAGTGCGCACGTGATCGAGACTGTCATGGTCGTCGCCGGAGGGACTTCGGGGCCTGCTCCCGTTCCCTTCGCGTTCGCGGAGCCGGACCTCGTCGTCGCCGCCGACGCGGGCGTCGACCGGGCGCTCGCGCTCGGGCTCCAGGTCGATGTCGCGGTCGGCGACTTCGACTCCGTCACGCAAGCCGGGCTCGCGGCCGTCGAGCTGGCGGGTGGCCGCGTCGAGCGGCATCCGCGTGCGAAGGACGCGACCGATCTCGAGCTGGCACTGAACATCGCTCTCGCCGCCGGGCCGCGCCGGATCCTCGTCGTCGGCTCCGAGAGCGGGCGGCTCGATCATCTCCTCGCGTCGCTGCTCCTGATCTCGGCGCCGAGCTACGCTGGGGTCGAGGTCGACGCGCTGCTCGGCGGGACGCACGTGCACGTGATCCACCGCTCGAGGACATTCGCCGGCGTTCCCGGGGAGCTCGTCTCGCTCCTGGCAATGCACGGATCGGCCGAGCGAGTTACCACGCACGGGCTCGCGTACTCGCTGCAGGGTGAGACGCTCGCCGACGGAACGAGTCGCGGCGTCTCGAACGTCTTCGCGGAGCCGATCGCGTGCGTCACCCTCGAGAAAGGTGTCCTCCTCATGATCAGGCCTGGGAAGCAATCGTGAAGCGGCTCGGCGTCCTGGGCTTCGCGCTCGCCGCGCTCGCGGCCGGCTGCGGCGGCGAGCAGGCGAGCGAATCGAGCGAGGTCGTGCTCGTCACGCACGACTCGTTCGTCGTCTCGAAACCGGTGCGGGCCGCGTTCGAGCAGGAGACGGGGCTGAAGCTGCGCATTCTCCAGGCGGGCGACGCCGGCGCCGCGCTCAACCGGGCTCTCCTCACCAAGGGCAACCCGGAAGGCGACGTCTTCTTCGGCCTGGACAACAACCTCCTCTCACGCGCGCTCGACGAGGATCTCTTCGAGCCCTACGAGCCGGCCGCGCTCGACTCCGTGCCGGACTCCTACGAGCTCGACCCCGAGCACCGCGTCGTCCCGGTCGACCACGGCGAGGTCTGCCTTAACACCGACAAGCGCTGGTTTGCCGAGCGGGGCGTGGAGCCGCCACGGTCGCTCGACGTCCTCACCGACGAGCGCTACCGCGGTTTGCTCGTGGTCGAGAGCCCGGCGACCTCGACGCCAGGGCTCGCGTTCCTGCTCGCGACGGTCGCGCGGTACGGCGAGCCGGGCTGGAAGACCTTCTGGAAAGGACTCCGGGCGAACGACGTGCTCGTCGTCGACGGTTGGGAGGAGGCGTACACGGCGCAGTTCTCCGGCGCCGGCGGCGGCACGGGCAAGCGGCCGATCGTCGTTTCCTACGCCTCGAGCCCACCGGCCGAGGTCGTCTTCGCAGGCACGCAGCTCGACGAGGCGCCGACCGCGGTCGTGGAGGACAGCTGCTTCCGTCAGGTCGAGCTCGCCGGCGTCCTGCGCGGCGCGCGGAACGAGAGCGGCGCCCGCAAGCTGATCGACTTCCTGCTCTCCGAGCGCTTCCAGGCCGACCTGCCGCTCTCGATGTTCGTCTTTCCGGTTCGAGAAGGCGTCGAGCTCCCGGAGGCGTTCCGCCGCTTCGCGGTAGTGCCCGCGAGGCCGCTCGAGCTCGACCCGCAGCGAATCGGCGAGAATCGCGACCGCTGGGTGCGGGAGTGGACGTCGGTCGTGCTCCGCTGAGACGGCTCGCGTTCCCGGTGAGCGTCGCGGTACCGGCCGTCTTCGTCGCGGTCTTCTTCGTCTACCCGTTGACCGCGATCGTCGGCCGGGGACTCTCGCAGAGCGAGTCCTCGTCGTTCGCGACCGGCGAGACGCTTCGCATCGTCTGGTTCACCACTTGGCAGGCCACGCTCTCGACGGTGCTGACGCTCGCCGCCGGTCTTCCGCTCGCGTGGGCGGTGGGGCGGTACGACTTCCGCGGCCGCTCACTCGTGCTCGCCGGCGTTCTCATCCCGTTCGTTCTGCCCACGCTCGTCGTCGCGACGGCCTTCCTGGCGCTCCTGCCGGAGTCGCTCGACCAGAGCGTGT
>Ga0136617_10006889_pt1 | contig 10137 bp, 9 predicted proteins | sample AntDrymUQ3222106_2_FD_129672 | JGI IMG/M metagenome (GOLD analysis project Ga0136617, IMG submission 129672) | Polar desert sand microbial communities from Dry Valleys, Antarctica - metaG UQ322 (21.06) | ecosystem: Environmental > Terrestrial > Soil > Desert | place: Antarctica: Dry Valley... | reverse complement strand
GCTCCTGTGCTCGCTGCCGACTCCGTCGGCCTGAGATGAGGCCCAACACTGCTGCACCCGCGAACAGGATCGTCATCGAGAACGCGTAGAGATAGGCGAAACTCTCCAGGCCATCACCCCACCCTGACTCCCCGAAACGAACGACATAGACGTACGCAGTGATGAATTGGGGCACGGCGGCGATAAACGCACCAACGGCGGCCAGGCGCGGATACCTGCGGGCAACCAGGAAGACTGGAACAACCAACAGATATGCAGCCCACCACCAGCTGAAATTCACCACGAGTCCGCTGGTGTCGTAGGAGTCGCGCGAGACTTCGACGGCTTCACCCCTTGCTGTGCCGAATGCCAGGGCGGTGAAGACGGCGGCGGGTATGGCGATACCCAGTAGGTACGCGGCTGGGCGTCCGAGGCGCGCCCACTGGAACCCGTGAGCGGTCTGCGTAGCGGAGGTCATGCCTCAGAGTCTCCGGTGCCCCGTCGGCGGGCGGATGCGCAGAACTACCTAACTCTGCTGCGACGATGGCGCGGTGATCGTGTCCATCGCGGCGAACCGCTCGCGGCGCGCCCTCGTCCTTGCAGTGCTGCTTGTTGCCAGCACTGCTTGTTCGGCGCCCGAGCAGACCGCGCAGAACCCGACAGTTACGTCTGCCGAAACTTCGGCACCGCCACCGACGTCCACCACGCCGCAGGCGGCACCCACCGCCGCGCCCGATGCGTGTGCCCGGGCAGCGCTGGCTCGGATGGACCTGGCCCGTCGCGTCGGTCAGTTGCTGATGGTCGGTGTGCCGGCCAACGATCCGGTCGGCGCATACACCCAGCTCATCCCGTACGGCGTGGGCGGCGTCTTCTTGGCCGGACGCAGCAATACCGGTGCAGCGGCTGTCGGTACGGCGGTGACATCGCTGCAGTTCCAGGCGATCAACACGACGGGCACCTTCCTTCATGTCGCCGTGGATCAGGAGGGCGGGCTTGTGCAGACCCTCACCGGGCCGGGTTTCCCGTCGATCCCCACTGGACTCGAGCAGGGCCGCTTGAGTCCAGCGGAGCTGGCCGCCAACACCGCGATCTGGGCCGGCGAGCTGGCTGCGGCTGGAATCACCCTCAACCTGGCGCCGGTCGCAGACACCGTTCCCGCCGGAACCTCCGCCGCGAACCCGCCGATCGGAGCCTCCGATCGACAGTACGGCGACGACCCGCAGGTCGTCGCCGCCGCGGTGGGCACTGTGGTCACCGCAATGCAGGGTGCCGGTATCGATGCCACGCTCAAGCACTTTCCGGGGTTGGGGCGGGTCACCGCTAACACCGACACCTCCACGCGCGCCGTGGACGTCCTGACCACAGCCGAGGACCCGGCGCTACAGCCGTTCGTCGCCGGCATGCAGGCCGGGGCCACAGCCGTCATGATGTCCTCGGCCTCCTACCCGCAACTCGACCCCGACAACATTGCGGCTTTCTCCCCAGCGGTGATCGGAGACCTCCTGCGAGATCGACTGGAATTCTCCGGTGTCGTGGTCTCCGACGACCTCGGCAACGCCGCAGCGGTCGCAGACGTCCCGACCGGCCAGCGCGCCGTTGACTTCGTCGCCGCCGGTGGGGATCTCGTCCTCACCGTGGACGGAGACGACGCGGAGCCCATGGCTGCTGCCCTGATCGCGCGGGCCGGCAGCGATCCGGCCTTCGCTGCCCGCGTCGACGACGCCGCCCTGCACGTGCTGGTCAGCAAGCAGAACTCGGGCCTCTTGGTCTGCACCTGAGCGACCCGGACCTTCTCCGGACAAAGTCAGTCGCGGCACCGCATTCGGGCGTTGCTCATTGGTAGGAGATCAGGTCCGGCGTGGGAAGCGCCTGGGCGATCGTCTGCTCCGGTGTGAGCAAGGGCAGGTCCTCATCGATGAAGTTCTTCCAGCCCCAATAGACGTTCGCCGGAGGGTTCTCGCGGATGGTTTGCCAGGTTGTCTGCTTGTCGCCAGGGCTGCCGTACCCGTCGACGTGGATCATGACCGCGAGTTCCTCACGGGAGGTGTCCAGCAGCTCGCGGTTCTGGATCATCCGCGGCAGGAACTGGTGCAGGAGAAGAAGTTTCTGCGGCAGGGAGTTGGCTCGAGTCAGATCGGCGAGCCAGGTGACGACTGCATTGACCTCCTCGATGGACACCGACCCGATCTGGCGCAGGTGCACCTGGTTGGGCAGCAACCGCCATTCCGGATCCAGAGCCAGCCCGACATGCGGCAGACGCAACAGCGGCTCGTACGCCTGAGCCTGGGTCAAGAAGTCGGTCCGTCCCGGTTGCAGGTCCAGCAGGACGTAGATCCCGGCAGCGCCGGCGGCGTCCACCCAGGGCTGCAACTGTGCGATGTCGGCCTCGGACGAGTAGTTGCCGTCCGGGCCGGGGAACTCCGAGGCGACGGTGGTGATGATCTCGAACGCTGGAACGACTCCACTGGGAACCAGGTCGTCGTACGACGCTGCGGTCTCGATCGCGCGCTGGACGGCACCCTGCGCGTCCTGCTCGCCGAGAGATCCCAAGGTGCCGCCTTCGATGTAGCCGTACAGCGCCACGAACATGCTCTCGTCAAAGAGCAATTGACTGCCGCCGGGCAACTGCGTCCCGGTCAAGGCCGTCGCCAGTTTCCAATCCAGCCCCTGCGTGCTGGCGTAACCCGCGCCCAAGGCGATAACGGCTTCGGGCTTGGCCGCACTCAGGGCGCTGATCGCCTCGCTCGAGGACCGCGGGTCGACCTGTTCAGGTGCCACGACCTGTACGTCGACCCCGGCGGCTCGGGCGGTGGCGATGCCGGGCAAGGATTCGGGGGTCGCAGTGGCCAGGACGAGCGTTCTGATCACGGCCCCGGGGCGGATCACCTCGGGCAGGACGGGATTGTTCGCGCTGTTGTCAGCATCCTGCGCTGCGGCCGGCGCGTCCACGGGCACGAGCGCGACGGGGACCTTGGGATCGAGCGCTGCGAAAGCGGCGGCCAGGCCCGCTGGCTCCACCGGCTCAGCCTCGCCGAGTTCCGTGCCGATTGCCTCAGCCACGGCAGCCGAATCGGCTGGGACGGCAACGGTCTCCACAAATTCCAGCGCCGGAACGCCTTGCGTCGCAGCCCCTCCGATCGCCAGCACAGAGTCGACGCCAAGTCGCCCGAACTCGACAGCCAAGGGATCGCCGTTGTCGGATGCAGAAGTCTGGCTCGCGTCAGGAACTGGTGCGGTCGGGGTCGCGGACGGGACGGCTGGCGTAGCCGAGCGCATCGTCAGGAGCAGCGGAACGCCCAATGCCACCGCGGCGCTTGCGCCGAGGGTCAGGGCGGCGTCCTCGCCCGGGTCGACCAGGACAACGACGTCGGAGGTGTCATACAGGGCGCGACTGGTCGAAATGGCCGCCGCGGCTGGATCGCTGTCGGGGATCAGCGTCACAGCGGCATCCGGCGTCGAGACACTGGGTTGCACCGTGGCACGGGCCCTCTGGGCACCGTCACCATCGTCGGTGCAAGCCGTCAGCAACAGTCCGAAACACGTTGCGGCGACAGCGACACGGGTGTGGATAGACATCTAGTCCCCTTCCTCCCGCCGAGCCAAGTGCAGGTCACGCATTGTCAGCGGCGGAGCACCGCAAGTCACGTCCGGTATCCAGGGTGCCAGGCGCGCAGATCAGGCCGTTGACCGCGTTCGCCTGACGGGATGCCGTCCTGTCCATATGTTTCGTACCCGATCTTGACTAGGGTCGTTTCTGTGACCGGGGGCCTGAACAGCACATCGGCGGCGCTGCTGGGCCTGCTGCATGCTGGTCCGCTGACCGGGGGCGAGTTGGTAGCCCAAGGCGATCAGCGGCTGGGTCCGTTGTGGACATTGACCCGCAGCCAGGTCTATCGCGAATTGCCGGTCATGGCCAGTCGCGGATATGTCCGCGCCGGAAAGCCAGGTGCCCGATCCTCGCTGGCCTACACAATCAGCGCGTCGGGCCGGCGCGCCTTCGCCGCGTGGTTGGCCTCTCCTCTGGAAGCCGATCACCCGCGTAATCCCCTGTTGCTTCGCTTGGGGTTCGGCTCCAATCACAGCAAGGCAGATCTGCGCCGTTTGATAGCCCAGGCACGCGAACAGCATTCGGCCTCCCTGGCCGCGCACAAGGAGACCGTCAGCAGGCTCAAGAGAGCCGATGCCGATCCCTACGCTTTGGCCTCGGCCGAGTTCGGTATCGCCTACGAAAAGGCCCTGATCAAGTGGCTGGGCACCGTCCCGACCTGAGAGTTCGCGGCGCCCCTGACGGGACGGGTAGCGTGGCAGACCGTGGCCGTCGACTTCGAAAGTGAGCATGCCCGGCTGGACACCAGCCTGCGCAGCATCGAGGCCGTGACCGACGTCGACACCCTTCGCGCAGAGGTCGTCGAACTCGAGAAGAAGGCCTCGATTCCAGACCTCTGGAACGATCCCGAGAACGCCCAGGCCGTCACCAGCAGGTTGTCCTATCTGCAAGGCGATCTCCGACGGCTCGAGGATCTGCGTGCCCGCCTGGACGACATCGCGGTCATGCACGAACTGTCCGTCGACGAGGACGATCAAGCGGTCAAGAACGAAGTGGCACGTGACCTGGCCAAGCTGCACCGCGAGATCGAGGCACTCGAGATCCGCACCCTGCTCGGAGGCGAGTACGACGTACGCCAAGCCCTGGTCACCATCAGATCCGAAGCCGGCGGTGTGGACGCCGCGGACTGGGCGCAGATGCTGCTGCGGATGTACCTGCGCTGGGCCGAGCGTCACGAATACCCGTCCGAGGTCTACGACATCTCCTACGCCGAGGAGGCCGGGATCAAGTCGGCGACCTTCGCTGTACAGGTGCCCTACGCCTACGGCACCCTGTCGGTGGAGCAGGGCACCCACCGGCTGGTTCGGATCTCCCCGTTCGACAACCAGGGCCGCCGGCAGACCTCGTTCGCCGGGGTCGAAGTCCTCCCGGTCGTGGAGCAGGACGATCACGTCGAGATCCCGGAGAACGACATCCGGGTGGACGTATTCCGCTCCTCGGGCCCCGGTGGGCAGAGCGTCAACACCACGGACTCGGCCGTACGGCTGACCCACCTTCCTACCGGCATCGTGGTCAGCTGTCAGAACGAGAAGTCCCAGATCCAGAATCGCGCGGCTGCGATGCGCGTCCTGCAGGCCCGGCTGCTGGAGGTACGCCGTCGGGAGCAAAAGGCCGAGATGGACGCGCTCAAGACCGAGGGCAACTCCTGGGGCAACCAGATGCGCAGCTACGTCCTGCATCCGTATCAGATGGTCAAAGACCTGCGGACCGAGATCGAGACGGGAAACACCACGGCTGTGCTGGACGGCGCGATCGACGAGTTCATCGAGGCCGGAATTCGTTGGCGTCGCGGCCAGGAGATCGCGACCGTCGACTCCTGATTTGGCGCTTCTTACCCCAAGCCACGTAGGGGCCGGGCTCCGCCTGGCCGATCGGCCGCAGCGCCGAACAGGCTGACCTGACGGGGATCCTCAGCTTGCTTCCGTACAATCGATTCTCGTGATCTCGCTCGAAAGTGTGACCAAGTCCTATCCCGCCAGCACTCGACCGGCGCTGGATGAGGTCAGCATGGAGATCGAGAAGGGCGAGTTCGTCTTCCTGATCGGTCCTTCCGGGTCAGGTAAGTCCACCTGCCTGCGGCTGATCCTCAAGGAAGACAGCCCCACCAAGGGCCAGGTCATCGTCAATGGCAAGGCGCTGAACACCATGAGTGCCCGGCAGGTTCCCAAACTGCGTCGCACGATGGGTTGTGTGTTCCAGGATTTCCGCCTGCTGCGCAACAAGACCGTCAGCGAGAACGTCGCGTTCGCGCTCGAGGTGATCAACAAGCCGAAGCGGACCATCGTCAAGGTCGTCCCTGAAGTCCTCGAGATGGTCGGTTTGGACGGCAAGGCCGAGCGGATGCCGCACGAACTCTCCGGTGGTGAGCAGCAGCGGGTGGCGATGGCCCGGGCCTTCGTCAACCGGCCGCTGGTCCTGCTGGCCGACGAGCCGACCGGCAACCTCGACCCGGAGACCAGCCAGGACATCATGCTGCTGCTCGAACGGATCAACCGAACCGGAACGACCGTGGTCATGGCTACCCACGACTCCAACATCGTCGACTCGATGCGCCGCCGCGTCATCGAACTCAGCATGGGCAAGGTCAACCGCGACCAGTCGCGAGGGGTCTACGGCGTTGGCCGCTGAGATCCAAGCCCGCAGCCCGGGTACCGCTGGCCGCCCGGCCCTGAAACCGCTGAAACGATAGGAAGCCATGCGCGCCAATTTCGTCCTCTCCGAGGTTGCCACCGGTCTCCGGCGCAATCTCACGATGACGATCGCCATGATCATCACGACCGCCATCTCCTTGAGCCTGCTCGGAGCCGGGCTGCTCATCGCGCGGCAGATCTCGGAGATGAAGGAGATCTACTACGACAAGATCCAGGTCTCGATCTTCCTCACCGACGACATCAGCGAAGCCGACCGCAGCGCCATCCGGGAAGACCTCGAGGGCTCCGACGAGGTCGAGGACTTCCTGTACGAGAGCAAGGACGAGGCCTACGCCCGGTTCCAACTGCAGTTCCGCGAGCAGCCCGAACTGGTGGCCAACACCCCGTCCGACGCACTGCCCGCCTCCTTCCGGGTCCAATTGATCAATCCCGAGCGGTACCCGGTCATCAACGAGGCGTTCGCGGGTATGGACGGAGTCGACGAGGTCAAGGACGAGGGTGACTTCCTCGACCGCTTGTTCGGACTGCTCAACGGGATGCGCAACGCGACGATCGCCGTGGCCATCATCCAGGCTCTGGCCGCGCTGTTGCTGATCTCCAACACGATTCAGCTCGCCGCCTTCAACCGTCGGACCGAGACGTCGATCATGCGGTTGGTCGGTGCGTCCCGGTGGTACACCCAGCTTCCGTTCATCCTCGAAGCTGCGTTGGCCGGCCTGCTCGGCGCCATCCTCGCCTTTGGCGGATTGGCCCTGACCAAGGTGCTCTTCGTCGACAAGACCCTGGCCGGACCGATCGCATCGGGCATCATCCCGCCGGTCGAGTGGAGTTCGATCCTCACGATCAGCCCGCTGATCGCCCTGGCTGGGGTCGGTCTGGCCAGCATCGCCGCCTACGTCACGCTGCGCCTCTACGTACGCCTGTAATCCCTGCGCCCGTAGATTTCTCTCTCATGCCCCGTGAATCCGGTCGGAAGCTGATCGCGCAGAACCGCAAGGCGCGACACGACTACTCCATCGTGGACACCTACGAGGCCGGCCTGGTGCTCGTCGGGACCGAGGTCAAGTCACTGCGCCTGGGCCGCGCTTCCCTCGTCGACGGGTACGCGACGATTGACGACGGCGAGGTCTGGCTGCGCGGCGTACACATCCCGGAGTACACCGAGGGCACCTGGACCAATCACGAGCCCCGGCGCAACCGAAAACTGCTGTTGCACCGCGAGGAGATCGCCAAACTGATCGGCAAGACCCAGGAAGGCGGCAGCACACTCATCCCGCTGGAGATGTACTTCAACGACGGCAAGGTCAAGGTCACCCTGGCGTTGGCCAAGGGTAAGAAGGCATACGACAAGCGCCGCGACCTGGCCGACCGCGACGCCCAGCGCGAGATGGCCCGGGAGTTCGGACGGCGCCGCAAGGGCCGTACGTGACAAGCACTTGGCGGTTTGCTGGCAAACCGCCAAGCACGGTCATCGGGGGACCGGCGTCAGACGACGAAGTGCCCGGCTACTGGGCCGCTTTGGGGCTGCCCGGGCTCATCGACAGCCACATCCACTTCCTTCCGGACAGCATGCAGCGCAAGGTCTGGGCCTACTTCGACGAGGCCGAGACCCACTACGGCGCGGGCTGGCCCGTGCGGTATCGCCTGCCGATCGAGCAGCGATTGGACGTCCTCACCGCGTTGGGCGTACGGGCGTTCCCGACGTTGCCCTATCCGCACAAGCCGGGCATGGCGGTGTGGCTCAACGAATGGTCGGCTGACTTCGCCCAGCGTGATCCGCGCATCTTGCGGTCATCGACGTTCTATCCGGAGCCCGGGGTCGAGTCCTACGTGGGTCGAGCGGTCGAGGACGGGACTCGGGTGTTCAAGGTTCACGTCCAGGTCGGTGGCTACGACCCCCGTGATCCGCTCCTCGATCCGGTCTGGGGAATGTTGGCCGAGGCCGGGACGCCGGTCGTCACGCACTGCGGCTCGCGCCCGATCCCGGGAACCTTCACCGGCGCCGACCCGATCGCGGAGGTTCTGCGCAGGCATCCGCAACTGTGTCTGGTCATCGCGCACATGGGCATGCACGAGTACGCCGCACATCTCGATCTTGCTCAGACCCATCAGCGGGTCTACCTCGACACCACCATGTTCGCGACGGCGTTCACCGAGGCGTTCGCCCCGTTCGACCGGACCCTGCTGCCGCGCCTGGGCGATCTGGGCGACCGGATCCTGCTGGGCAGCGACTTCCCGTCCATCCCGTACCCGTACGCAACCCAGATCGCCGCGCTGCACGACCTGGACCTAGGCGAGGACTGGCTGCGGGCGGTCCTGTGGCACAACGCCGCAGCCCTGTTCGGCATCCGTGCATAACCGGGAGTTCGCCGTGATCTTGACGTTGTTGTCGGTACGCGGGCATCTTCGACGGCGTGAACCGGCAACAACGTCGAGATCACGTTGGCGACGACCTTGAGCAGCGGCCGGGAACTGACGCCAGCCGAACGGGAGAACCTGCGCAAAGGGTTGCTGGAGGCCGAAGAGCGTGCCCGAAGGGATCACGCGGCCGCGACCCGCGACTTCGATGCGATCGTCGAGTCCTCGGCCCAGTCCAACGCCGACGACGAACACGACCCCGAAGGGAGCACGATCGCCTTCGAACGGGCTCAGGTGCGCTCTCTCATGGAGCGGGCGCAGGCCACCGAGTCGGCAGTGGCGCAGGCGCTGCTCCGATGGGAGTCGGGCACGTACGGCCATTGCGAGATCTGCGGCGTCACGATCGGGTACGACCGGCTGGTGGCGCGGCCGGCCACGAGTCGTTGCATCGACCACGCCGGCGGTTGAGCGGCCAGGCGATGCCGTCCCCGCACCTGGCTGGGGTAAAGCCGAGCGGCCAGGCGATGCCGTCCCCGCACCTGGCTGGGTAAAGCTGAGCGAAATCCACTCGACGCGGCGCGCTCTAGCCGCCTACCGTGCCATTCCGTGGGTGCCGAAGGAGGCGTCATGCGTAGCGTGCAATCGTCGGTCCAGCAGACGTGGCGGCCGATGCGGCGCGCGGACGTGGCTGCACTGACGCACCTGATGGCAGCCGCCGAAGCCGTGGACCGTACGGATGAAAGATCTGACGAGGATGACGTCGCCGAGCACTTCCTGAGTGGCCTGATCGATCTGGACGCCGACACCCGCCTGGTATGGGATGGCGAAGAACTGATCGGCTACGCGGAGGTGTTCGGTCAGCGGCAAGTACGAGAGGTCCACGCGATCTGGCTGGGCGGCACGGTCCATCCTGACCATCGGAGTCGGGGTCTCGGTCGGCAACTGTTGCAGTGGCAACTCAGTCGCGCCGAGGAACTGCACGCCCAGCGGCACCCCACGGTTCCTGCGAACGTCATGTGCGACGTGACGCAGACCAACGTCGGACTCGCTGCCCTGGCGCGGAGCGAGGCACTCGAGGAGATCCGATTCTGGTTCGAGATGGTGCGCCACCTGGAGGACCCCGATCCACCGCTCCCTCCCGTACGCGCGGTCCCGGGGCTACGGCTCGAGGCATACGACAAGCGTCGAGATGAGGAGGTCCGTCAAGCGCACAACACCGCCTTTCGCGGCCATTTCGGATCCACCGAACGCGACGCCGAGGAGTGGCGGGCGTACTTCACCGGCGCCCGAGCGTTCCGTCCGGACCTGTCGCTGCTGGCCGTCACCGATGATCAGGATGCGGCCCTGGCCGGCTACTTGCTGACCTATGTCCACGAGGTCGACGTGATCGCCACCGGCCGCAAGGAGGTCTACATCGGGCAGCTCGGCACGCTGCCGTCCTTCCGCGGGCGCGGCGTCGGCTCGCTGCTGCTGGCTACCGGGCTGGCGGACTGGTCTGCAGCCGGACACCAGGACGCCTTCCTCGGCGTGGATGCGGCGAAT
>Ga0136617_10006886_pt1 | contig 10139 bp, 8 predicted proteins | sample AntDrymUQ3222106_2_FD_129672 | JGI IMG/M metagenome (GOLD analysis project Ga0136617, IMG submission 129672) | Polar desert sand microbial communities from Dry Valleys, Antarctica - metaG UQ322 (21.06) | ecosystem: Environmental > Terrestrial > Soil > Desert | place: Antarctica: Dry Valley... | reverse complement strand
GCTGCGGCAAGGGAGCCTGCGGGCGGACGACTCGCGTACCACTTTCCTCGCCTCGACGAAAGACGTGTTTGACGAAGCCTCTGGCGCGCTGGCCGAGATGGCACTGCTGAGCGCGCCCGCCGGTGCGGCGACGCTCGACGGGACGGCGCTGGCTTACGCGGCCGAAGCCTTCCGCATCGTCGAACAGGGGCGCGCCCGCTCGCTGCTCGATCTGTTGTCTGAGTCGCGCGCGGAAATTACTGAAGGCGTGCCCGCCGAGTTGCTCAAGCGCAAGCAAGGGAATCTCGAACAGCAGCAGGAGATCGCGCAGCAACTTTCAGGCGTCAGCCTGACGGGCGAGACGCCGCAAGAGTCGCTCGACAAGTTGGAAGAGAAGCTCGAAACATTGGCCGTCGAATACGACAGCATTGAGAATCAAATTAGGGCGGCCAGTCCGCGCTATGCGGCGCTCACGGCGTTACAGCCGCTCACAGTCGAAGCCGTGCAGCAGCAGGTGCTCGACGATCAGACCGTGCTGCTGGAATATAGCTTGGGCAACGAGAACTCGTATCTCTGGGCGGTGACGAATAAAGGCTTGTCGCTCTTGAAACTGCCCGCGCGGCAGGCTATCGTCGAACAAGCGGCGGCGCTACGCGATCAGATTGTGCCGCAGAGCTTGCGCCGCTCCATCGTCGAGATGGCCAGTTCTCCCGTGCGCGGCCTGACAAACGAGCGCGGCCTCGGCGTCTCTTCCAACGCAGCGGCAGGGGGGGCAAACGCCGGCGCTTTCGTCGCCGCCTCGCACGCGCTCTATCAAACTGTTCTCGCGCCAGCCGGGTCGCTTGTGAAGGACAAGCGGTTGCTCATCGTCGCCGACGGCGCGCTCAACTACATCCCGTTCGAGGCGCTCGTCACGGCGGCGGGCGGCACGAACTACGCAGCCTTGCCTTACCTCGTGACGACCAACGAAATCGCCTACGCCCCTTCGGCCTCCGTCGTCGCGGCAATCCGGCAGCAGTCTGGCGGCAACGCGGCGGCGACCGCGAACGCGCGGGGCCTGCTCGTCGTCGCCGATCCGGTGTTCGACAACGCGGACCCGCGCGCGAAGACCGCGCCGGCCGCAGCAACGGCCGGCGGCACGCCCGCGGCGCGGCCGATTGAGAGCGCGATTGCCGACGTGGCCGGCGGCGGAGCGGAGGCCGGGAAAGTGCGGCTCGCGCGTTTGAACGGCACGCGCGCCGAGGCGCAGCAGATCGGCCAACTCGCGCGCACGGCCGGACTCAGCCCCGACATCTGGCTCGACTTCGACGCCAACGAGGCCAACGTCAAGACGCGCGACATCGGCAAATATCGCGTGCTGCACGTCGCGACGCACGGGCTGCTGAACACCGAGCGGCCACAGTTCACCGGAGTCGTCCTCTCGCTCGTCGGCAACCGCGAGGGCGACGGCTTCCTCCGCACCGACGAGATTTTCAACCTCAAACTCGGCGCACCGCTCGTGATGCTCTCCGCCTGCGAGACGGGTTTAGGGAAGGAGAAGCGCGGCGAGGGCGTGATTGGTCTGACACGCGCCTTCATGTATGCCGGCGCGCCAACCGTCGGCGTCAGTTTGTGGTCAGTCGCCGACCGCTCGACCGCCGACTTGATGAGCGACTTCTACAAGCGTTTGCTCGCCAAACAACCGGCCAGCAATGCGTCCGCCGCGATGCGCGCCGCGCGGCTCAACATGATCGCCGGCAAGAAATACAGCGAGCCATTCTACTGGGCCCCATTCGTCCTCGTCGGCGATTGGCGATGACAAGGCGGGCATAAAAACTAAGGGCGGAAGGATGAAGAACTTGGCAAGTTCTTCATCCTTCCGCCTTTGCCTTTGAGATTGGCTTGTTTGTTCAGGCGGCGGGGTTAGGTTAATATCGACGGCACTTCATCATCGTTTAATTTTCAGTTCCGGGCGAGTCGGCTCGTGGAGTCAAAGTTTGGCCGGGAGGATGTGATGTCACAAGTTTCGTCATCGCCGCCGCAGCAGCAGCAAACGGCGAAGTTCAATGAGGTGTTTGACGCGGGAGAACTGGAAGCACTGTTCGCGCGCTCGCAAGCCGCGCCCGTCGTGTTGTTCAAGCACAGCCTGACGTGCCCGATCAGCGCCTACGCTTACCGCGAGATGTCGCGCGTGTCGGCGGGAGCAGTGCCTGAGATCGCGCTCGTCGTCGTGCAGCACGCCCGCGCGACGGCGAACGCGATTGCTGAACGCACCGGCGTCCGGCACGAAACGCCGCAAGCGATTATCCTCCACCGCGGAGCGTCCGTCTGGTCCGCCTCGCACTACAACATCACCACCGACGCCATCGAACAAGCGGTCAGCGATAACAGCTAAACGGAACAGCTTTCAGTTTTCAGTCAGATGCTGACAACTGACAACTATTCATGTCAGAAATGATGTACCGACGCGGCCCCGCCGTGGAGCCGCGCGAGATAATGCAGGAGGACGGGGCTGGCCTGCGGATTACGTGGGGCGACGAGCGCACTTGTCGCTACGGCGCGGCGCAACTCCGACGCGTCTGCCCGTGCGCGAAGTGCGTCAACGAGATGACCGGCGAGCGCGTGCTTAGGCCGGAGAGCGTGCCCGACGCTCTGATGATGGAAAACGTCGAGTTAGTCGGACGCTACGCGCTCACTTTCCGCTGGAGCGACGGGCATGAGACGGGCATCTACAGCTTCCGCTTGCTGCGCGAGCTGTGCGAGCAAGCGGCGGAAGTCTCAAGTTAATTCGTCCTGCCGCCTTGCCTTCAGCCTTCGGGCTTTTGCTTTCAGGTTCTCTCTCTATGGCGACGCAAAAAAGAATTCTAGTGGTCGAAGACGACGACGACATGCGCCAGCTAATGTGCATGACTCTCGACCGGCAGGGTTACGAGGTAACGGTGGCCGAAGACGGCATTAAGGGTTACGAGCTGGCGCTTGAATCGCCCCCCGACTTGATCATCACTGACATTCACATGCCGTCGGCCGACGGCGTGCATCTCATCCGGCGCGTACGTGATACTGAGGCGCTGGTGGCAACTCCGATTTTAGTCACGACCGGCTACGGCACCGGATCGGCGGCGCTGGCGCTCTCACAGGGGGCCGACGCTTACGAACGGAAGCCGGTCGAACCCGAAAACCTGTTGCTCACCGTGCGTCGGCTGTTGTCCGCGGCGGGTGTTTGAACTGACGGCAGGACCAACTTTTTTTGGAGCAGTGAGGCAAGGCGGATGCAGGAAGCTATCGGCTGGGCCAGTTCGGTAATTCTCGTGCTGACTATCGGCAAGCAGATTTACAAGCAATGGAAAGAAGGCTCAAGCGAGAGCGTCTCGAAGTGGCTGTTCGTCGGGCAACTCGCCGCGTCGCTGGGGTTTGTGGTGTACAGTTGGCTGGTGCGGAATTGGGTCTTCGTCGTCACTAACAGCTTGATGATCGTCAACGCCGTGCTCGGCCTGCTAATTGTGCTGTACCACCGCAAGAGAGAGAAGTCAGAGATCGGCGGTCAGCAATTAGAAGCCAGTCAAAGTTGACATAACTGACTTTTTGCCTCTCTCCTCGGACTGCTTACGATATATGGACGAACGCGATTTTTTCAACGAAAAGACCGAAGCCAAGCGCGCGACTTACAGTTGCCCGTTTTGCCGCGAGCGCGCCGAATATGAAGTGCGTTGGCTGCGACGGACGAGGAAGAAAGACTTGCCGCGCGGGGCCAACGAACAGGATCGCGCGCGCTTCGCCAAGTCGCGCGATTACATGGTGCGGATCGACGACGTGCTGAATTGCAAAAACAATCGTTGTCGCCAGCGCTTCGACATCCCCAATTCGCAATCCGTCGTCTTCATCTGATTTGTTGTTTGAGGCGCAACCCTTGCGCGGTTCATGTTTACCCAGAGTCAGACAAGCAACTGGACAAGATAAATCGAGACCTACAAAATTGGGACACATCAGAGAAATGATCCACGAACATACACGCGCACAGCATGAAATCAAAGATTACGAATTTCATGTCTTTGGCTTCGTGTGGTGCGCGTGTGGGTTCATGGATCATGTTTCCTCTTCTGTCCCAATCCTGTCAGTTTCGATTTAGTCCCCAACTAAATAGTTATCGTTTGGTGGCCGCCCGCTGGGCTGCCGTTGGTGTCGTTTTCCGCGACGTGGGAGAGCGCACACTTGCGGTGCGCTTGGTTGCCGGCTGATTAAACAACTCTGGATGGATGTATGCTCCGCGTTCCACTCCCTGCTTCACTTCCTCGACTTGGATGCGATGCGCCTCGGCATACGCATCCTGCCGCACGCCTGTTACTTGCCATGAGACCTTCACTGTCGGCTTGTTAGTCTTAATGACAAAACGATTGCCTTGGATCTCGGTGAAGACCACTGCTTGGGCGAACTGTCCGATGACCGTGAGTTGATAACGAAAGTCGCGATTGAGCGCGGTGAAGTAATCAGGCATGGTGACAACCGCCCGGCCTTTAGCGTCCGTCGTGATGTTGCCGTTGTAGATGTTCATCATATCTGGGGATTCGACGAACGAGTGCGAGAGGTAACGGTTGGCGGGGTCAAGCGGGTGATCGATCTTGAAGGAGCCGCCGCCTTTGGTGAGCGTGCCGCTAACCGACACGTCGCCGACGAAGCGGCCCGCCAAGCCATCGAGGCTTTGGCCTTCCACGCCGACGCCGCTGCTGCTTTCGCCACGCACGCCGACGCTTTCAGTACCGACGCTGCTGTTATCGATGCCCCACACGGCGTAGCCAACGGCGCTATCGGTTACGCCAATCACGCCATCTAAAGTGCCATTGTTTACCACGCGCAGCGTCCCGCTGGCTGTGTCCGTCGTCCCGATGCCGACCTGACCATTCGCCGTCACCCGCATCCGTTCGCTGATCGTCCCGCCCGACTGAGCGGTGCGGAAGATGAGCGCCGCTGAGTTGTTCGCTCCACTATCTAAGTAAAGCTGCCCGTTGAAGGGTGACGCATTGTTGCCGAAGAACTGGATGGCCGCGCCCGCCGGAGAAGCCGTCAGCGAGTCCGCGCCGTAGAAACGCAGGCCGCCGAAGTTGTCCGAGAGCCGGATGTCTCTGGTATAGGTGAACTGTCCCGGTGAGGTGAAGATGATGTCGCCATCAACGACTTGACTGGCTTGCGGGCTGGGTGTCACGGTCTCGTTCGGGTCTGACGATTTCTCCATTGTTGATGCTTCCGGCGTCGGTTGTGCCGGCGTGGGCCGCTGCTCCGGTCGCTTCTCTTGCGCGAGCGAGTTACCGACGAGCAGCAGACCGCAGAGCGTGGAGAGGATTAGTTGAGTCACCAGCTTGTCTAACCGTTGAGACAACCTTGCTGGTTTAATGGGGCTTGTAGTCATGATTTTCCTTCCTCCTTGAAGAATTTAGAATGATGTTTGGTTGACAACCACCGTGCGTGAGCTTGTCGGGAAGACTGAGCAGGTGGATGTAAGTCTGTGGGTAAGCGCCCGAACGAACCGGGCTGTAACGCCTTTCGAGGGAGAAACCATATCTCAACCTGTCAGGGCAGTCAATCTTTCCTGGGTAGTGGGCTAGTTTGAAAATAAACGCCAGCTTTTACCGGCCTCACAATTTCAAACTAGCCCACTACCCTTCCGCCTTCATCCTTGCTCTGATGCCCTCCAGCACAATCGTGCCTTGCGACATCTTCACTCCAGATGTCGCCACTTCCCAAAAATTTTTCCGAGTCAATGATCACTTTTGGCCGCTGTTCTCGCTTTCACTGATAGAGAGGCCACCGCCCAGTGAGCACCCTACCTATTAAGGTAGTTACATCGGCGGCCCGCGCGGTGTTACAAGTCACCGTCCCGATAAACGTCATCGGCGAGAGCGCGTCACCAATGAATTGATCGAAGAGGAGAAAATGACAATGGAGAGAACAATGATGAGACCGACAACGATTCTTCACCCGCTGGTTGCTTCAATTAAGCAACTGGCCCTCACCGTATTGTGCGGCGTGCTGCTCAGTAGTAGCGCGCTGTTGGCTCAAGATTCGCCGGCCGTTCAACCGCCGCAACCCCCCCAGTCGAAGCAGAGCACCCCGCGGACACACTTGCGTCAGGGTCAGCCCGGCGTCTATCAGTCCTTCCAGCCCTGCCGCATGGTCGATACGCGCAATCCTGATGGCCCCTCTGGCGGGCCGAAGTTAGCGGCCGGTGGCACCAGAAATTTTAGCCTCGTGCCGTCAGGCGGCGATTGCGGCGACACTTTGCCGGCGGGCGTCACCGCCTTAGCCATGAACATGACGATCACGGGCACCGAGAACGGCGGCTTTCTCACCGTCTGGCCGGGCGGAGGGGAGCAGCCCAACGCTTCGGTGATCAATTGGACGAGTTCAGGGACGACGGTAGCCAATGCGATCATCGTGCCGGTCGGAGCGGACGGCTCGATCAACATCTTCTCGTCCGACGCGACGCATGTCCTCCTCGACGTGAGCGGCTACTACCTCAGTTCGTTAGAGACAGACGACCAGTTGGGCATCGTCGCCAACAACGCGACGGCAGCGATTGTCGGGCAGAACAACGGGGGCGGGGCGGGCGTGCGCGGCGAAGCTACGAGCGGGCCGGGCGTCTATGGGCAAAGCGCGAGTGGACCAGCCGGTTACTTCGCCGGCCCGGTTGAAGTGGCGGGCAACCTCAACGTGATCGGCGAGGGCAATGGCATCGTCTTCGCTGACGGGACGACGCAGACAACTGCCGCGACAGGTGGTGGCGGTGGCGGCGTCGGCGGAGCGGGGACGGCAGGCGCGTTGCCGCTGTGGACGAACGGCACGACGCTGGGCGATTCAGTAATCACACAATCGGGCAACAACGTCGGCATCGGAACAGTCAGCCCCACCAGCACGCTCGATGTCAGAGGCAACATGGTGCTGGATTCCGGGATCAACCCGTCCGTCCTTTTCACTGCCGCGAGCGGCGGCGAGCAGAACAAGTATCTCGGTCTGTTCAATTCTCCCACCTCGCCCAGCGCGTCGGGCCTTAAGGCGGGCGGGATTCTGGTCTCCGACAGTTTCGCCTTTGCCAACCCGGAGAAAAACGATCTCATCGTCAAAGGTAACATCGGCATTGGGACGACAGTGTTTAGCAGCATCGCCGGCACCGCTAAACTGTCAATCAATGGGCAGAACGCAATAGACATTTTCGGTTTTCAACCGCTCCTAACAATGACGGACAATTCCGGGTCGGGCTTTATCCGCGCCCCCGCGCGCCGGCTTCAATCCGTTGACGGCACTCTGGGTTTCTCACGTCTGCCGACGTGCTTCGTTTTCCCTTGTCCCAGCTTCATTACGGACATGGTTCTCAATTCCAGCGGCAATCTTTGCATCGGGACGGTGTCGCCCGTTCACCGCTTGAGTATCAGCGGCGGCCCGACGTGGACTTCCAATGGCTGGACGGGGTCCGTCGAGCTTCAGAACGCGGCGGCGATTGCTTGGCGGTCAAACAGTGCCGGCAGGCGCTTCGGCATCGGTCAATCGGGCGGCGGCTTATACTTCTTTCACACCAATAGCGATCCCGGCACGACCGGCAGTCCCGCCGTCTATGACATGATCATTAAAGACAACGGCAACGTCAGCGTCAACGTCCTCGAAATTCAAGGCGGCGCGGACTTCGCGGAAAACTTCGACGTGCGCGACGTGCAGCCGCTCGGCAGCGACGCTCCATTAACCGCCGTCCAGCCCGGCATGGTCGTCGCCATCGATCCCCAAAACCCCGGCCAACTCGTCGTCAGCCATCGTGCTTATAGCCGTCACGTCGCCGGCATCATCAGCGGCGCGGGCGGCGTCAAGCCCGGCATGTTGATGGGCCAAGCAGGTTCGATTGCGAACGGTCAACATCCGGTTGCCTTGAGCGGTCGCGTCTATGTTCGGGCCGACGCCACACGCGGCGCGATCAAGCCCGGCGATTTGCTGACCACCTCCATCGTTCCCGGCCACGCGATGCGCGTCGCCAACCACGCCAAAGCGCAAGGGGCGATCATCGGCAAGGCGATGACCGGCCTGAAGGCAGGACGCGGATTGGTTCTCGTCCTCGTGACGCTGCAATGACCGACTGGCAGGAAGGAGAATGGTCATGAAAAACAAGATGAACAAATCTACGCAAGCCGGTCTCTGGTTATTCGTCCTCGTCGCCCTGTGCGCCCTCACGCTCCGCTTGGCGAACGCGCAGAAGACCGACCGACCGGATGACATCCCGGAAGGCTACACGTTGATTGACGGCGATATTCTGCTGCCGACCAGCGTCGTTGAGTCGATACGACAACAACAAATGGCGTCGCCCGACATCACCCCCAGAGCGACTTACCGCACCAACTTGTGGGCGAATGGGGTTGTCCCCTTCGAGTTCGATGCGAATGTCACCGCCGCGAATCAAACCAACATGCTCAACGCGATGGCGGTCTTGGAAAATGTGGCGAATGTGGACTTTCAGCAGTGCGCCGGCAACAATTGCGCCGGCAATTACGTCCACGTGCAAAGTTCGACAGGGAACAATTCGCAAGTCGGTGTGGTCGGCGGGGAGCAGGTCATCAACATTGTGAGTTGGGGCAGCCAGTTCATCATCGTGCATGAACTACAGCATTGCCTCGGCTTCTTTCACGAACACACCAGACCGGATCGCAACACCTTCGTGCAGATCAACTGCAACAACGTGCAGGGCGGGTGCGGCGGCACCATCTTCAATAGCAACTTCGTGGTGCCCGGCGATGCCTCGGCTTACGGCTACTACGACTTCGACTCGTTGCAGCATTACGATCAGTGCAGCTTCTCGATTGATTGTGCGGCGGGCGCAACGTGCGGTTGCGCCAACACGGTGATGACCGTGTTGGCACCGAACCAGAACCAGCAGACATTGATCGGGCAACGCGATCATCTCAGTGCGTTGGATCAAGCGACGGTGTCGTTTCTCTATCCGTTTGGCAATTGGCGGTTCCTCGATTGCACTTACAACGGAAGTAACGGAACGTCGAACGGCACGTTTCGTCGCCCGTACACGACGTTCAATACCGCGATAGCCAACACGCCGGCGGGCGGGACGCTGTGGGTCTTGAACGACTGTTTCTTCCCAGCGATTGGAACTTACAGCAACCAGATCACGATCAGGGCCGCGCCGGGCGTGACCGCGACACTCGGAGATTGAGAGAAGATGTGAAATTTTCCTTGGCGTCCTTGGCGGTCAGATCAGAACTTTAACCGCCAAGGACGCCAAGGAAATCTCTCGTCTGCGCCACTACCGGAAAAGGTTTGGCAAGCTGTCTCGAAAATGATAGCCGTGCCGGACGGCCAGCCATCCATCAGAGCGCGCAGATCATTCGTGATCTGCGCGCTCTGATTTTCACTGAAGAGAATTCTGGCTGCTGTCTTTGTGCGTGGATGGGCACGTTCAACACCGTCCCCGATCCGACTATGATACTTCGGCTCGGCACAAGTTTAGCCAGTGTTGCGGCAAAGGTGCGTCGAAGACGCAAAGCTGCTCGGAATGAAGCAGCATCATCCGGTAGCACAACTCAACCAGACCACCACCCGCAAGCAGGCGAAGGCGGCGGGTGATTTTGCTTTCTCGCCGCTTTGAGAGCGCCCACCCTCGTTGTTCGCTGTGGCTCGTCGTCATCTAATAATTTTCTAATACGCTTCATGATCGGTAACTTGACGCAGGCCAGCCGACCCTCCAACTAATAGCTTAATCAACTTGAGTGCGCCGCACGACGCGGACGCCCGCGCGCCAGCCTTCGTTAAGGTCGAAGCGGTACATCTCGATCTCCGGCGCGAGCAGACGGGCGAGCGTGTGGAACGTGCGGTGGAACCGCAGCCACGGCGCGACGAGATAGACGAGCGGCGGCTCGTCTTGAATCTTCAGCTCGCCGAAAAGTTTGGCTTGCGCGATGTGACCCAGCCGGCGGTGAGTTTCGATCTGTCGCCAATAGTCGGCGGCTTGGAGCGCGAGCGCGACATCTTCCGAGACTTTCAATTCGATCACGACGAGCCGGCCATCGCGCCGGAGCGCCAGCAGATCGACGGGGCGCGAGCCAGCGCCGCGCGCGTCGCGCGAGAGGCGAAACTGTGCGTGCAGCGGCGAGACGACGAGGCCGGGATCGAGCCGCGTGATGTCGCGCCGGAGCAACGAT
>Ga0136617_10006885_pt1 | contig 10140 bp, 10 predicted proteins | sample AntDrymUQ3222106_2_FD_129672 | JGI IMG/M metagenome (GOLD analysis project Ga0136617, IMG submission 129672) | Polar desert sand microbial communities from Dry Valleys, Antarctica - metaG UQ322 (21.06) | ecosystem: Environmental > Terrestrial > Soil > Desert | place: Antarctica: Dry Valley... | reverse complement strand
TCTACCTGCCCGAGGCGCACACGGACTTCATCCTCGCGGTGATCGGGGAGGAGCTCGGCATCGCCGGCGTCTGCGGCCTGCTCTTCCTGTACGGCCTGATCGGCTACGCCGGCCTGCGCACCGCCAAGACCGCCGCCACGCGCTACGCGCAACTGCTCGCCGCCGGGCTGACCGCGCTGATCCTGTGCCAGGCGCTGCTGAACATCTTCGCGGTGCTGGGGCTCGCGCCGCTGACCGGCGTGCCGCTGCCGTTCATCTCCTCGGGCTCGAGCTCGCTGCTCGTGCTGCTGGCGACGATGGGGCTGCTGCTGAACATCGCCGCGCGCAGCACGAGCCACCTGGCCGCGCTGCCGGGTGAGCCCGGCCAGGACGAGGATGCGCAAGGATCACGCGGTGCAGAGAGTGTTGATCGCCGCCGGCGGGACGGCCGGGCACGTCGTGCCGGCGCTGGCGGTGGCCGAGCGGCTTACGGCGGCGGGCGCTGACGTCGTCTTCGTCGGCGGCGAGCGCGCGGAAGCCGAGCTCGTTCCCGCCGCCGGGTACGAGCTGCGCACGATCCGCGTCGAGGGGCTGAGCCGGACCAACCCGTTGCGCGCCGCGCGCGCCGCGCTGCGCGCGGGGGCGGCGCTCGGGGTGGCGAGCAGGATCCTCCGCGAGCTGCGTCCGGCGGCGGTGCTCGGCGGTGGCGGCTACGTCGCCGGGCCGGTCGGCCTCGCGGCGCTCGCGCGGCGCGTCCCGCTCGTGCTGACCGAAGCCGACAGCCACCTCGGCATCACGAACCGGCTGCTGGCCCCGCGCGCGCGCCGCGTCTGCCTGGCGTACCCGATAGCCGGCCGCGACGGGCCGCGCTACCGGGTGACGGGCCGGCCCGTGCCGCCGCCGGCGAGGGACGTCGGCGCGGCTCGCGCGCGCTTCGATCTGCACGACGGCGAGCAGTGCGTGCTCGTGTTCGGCGGCTCGCTCGGCGCGCGCACGATCAATGAGGCGGCGGTTGAGGCGTTCACGGCCGCCCCGTTCCGCGTCCTGCACGCGGCTGGCACGCGCGACCACGCCACCCTCGCATCACGCGTGGACGGCGCCCACTACGACCTGCGCCCGTACATCGACGACTTCGGTGAGGCGCTCGCGGCCTGCGATCTGTGCGTCGCCCGCGCGGGCGGCTCGATCTTCGAGATCGCGGCCGCCGGCAAGCCGGCGATCCTCGTGCCCTATCCGCATGCGAGCGCCGATCACCAGACCGCAAACGCGCGCTGGATGCAGGCGGCTGGAGCGGCGGTCGTCGTGCCCGACGGCGAGCTGACCGCGGCGCGGCTGGGCAGCGAGGTCGGCGGGCTGCTCGGCGACCCGTCGCGGCTGCGCGCGATGGCGACCGCGTCGGCGGCGCTGGCGCAGCCCGACGCCGCCCAGGCGGTCGCCGACGAGCTGCTCGCCGCGGCCGCGTCGCGGGGACCGTCGCGATGAGCGACTGGAAGGGGCGGCGGCTGCACTTCGTCGGCATCGGCGGAGCCGGGATGAGCGGCCTGGCGCTGATCGCCGCCGAGCTCGGCGCGACCGTCACGGGCTCAGACCAGGCGCCGTCGGCGTACCTCGAGCGGGTCATCGACGCGGGGATCGCGGCCGTCGTCGGGCACGACGGCGCCAACGTGCCCGCCGGCGACGGCGTCGAGCTCGTCGTCTCGACGGCGATCGGGGCCGACAATGCCGAACGCGCCGCGGGGCGCGCGCGGGGGTTGCGCGAGATCCACCGCGGCGCGCTGCTGGGCGAGCTCAGCCGGCTGCGGCGGACGATCGCGATCGCCGGAACGCACGGCAAGACGACGACGGCCTCGATGGCGGCGCACGCGCTGCTGTCGCTCGGCTGGGAGCCGACGTTCGTCATCGGCGGCGAGCTGCGCCCGCCCGGGGAGGGCGGACGGCGGACGAACGCCGCCTACGGCGCGGGCGAGTGGCTCGTGGTCGAGGCCGACGAGTCGGACCGCTCGTTTCTCGCGCTCGCGCCCGAGATCGGCGTGGTGACGAACATCGAGCTCGACCACCACACGACGTACGCCTCGCACGTCGAGCTCGAGCAGGCCTTCGGCGAGTTTCTCGTCAACGCGCTGCGCCGCGTCGTCGCCGACGTGCCCGCCGCCGAGTCGTTCCTGGATCGCGTCGGCATCGTCGAGGCGGCCTTCGCCGGCGCGTCGGACATCGAGCTGAGCGCGACCGGGTCGCGCTTCGTGTGGGCGGGCCAGGTCGTCAGCCTCGGCGTGCCCGGTGCCCACAACGTCGCCAACGCCGCCGCGGCGCTGACGGCGTGCACGATCGCCGGGGCGCCGAGGACCCAGCTCGCCGGGACGCTCGCCGACTTTCGCGGTGCCGGGCGCCGCTTCGAGCACCTCGGCCGGGCGGCGTCCGGGGCGCTCGTCGTCGACGATTACGCCCATCACCCGACGGAGCTGCGCGCGACGATCGCCGCGGCGCGCACGCTGGCGCCGCCGCGCGTCGTCGCGGTCTTCCAGCCGCATCTGTTCTCGCGCACGGCGCTGCTCGCACGCGAGTTCGGCGCCGCGCTCGCGCAGGCCGACGCCACGGTCGTGCTCGACGTCTACCCCTCGCGCGAGCGCGGGTCTGACTTCCCGGGCGTCACGGGGCTGCTGATCGCCGAGCACGCCGCCGACGCCGCGCGCGGCCGGCCCGTCGCGTGGGCGCCGGACTTCGACGCCGCCGAGCGGCTGCTGGGGGCGACGCTGCGAGCGGACGACCTGTGCCTCGTGCTCGGCGCCGGCGACGTCGACGCGCTCGGTCGCCGGCTCGTCGCCACCGACGCGCGCGCCGGATCGACGATCGACGTGTAACCGAGCGACGTGAGGAGAACCAGGCCCGACGACGAGCGATACGCCCGCGGCCTCGAGGTCATGCACGAGGTGCAGGGGAGACTGGTTGGGAGCGCTCACCACTCCTGTCCGACGAAGACCGGCTCGGGCATGAGCTGCACGCCGAAGGCCTCCTGCACGCCGCCGGCGATCTCGCGCGCGAGCGCGACGAGCTCCGTCGTGGTGCCGGCGCCGCGGTTGGTCAGCGCGAGCGTGTGCTTGGAGGAGATCGCGATGCCGCGCGGGTTGCCGTGGCCGCGCCTGAAGCCCGCGCGTTCGATCAGCCAGGCGGCGGATGTCTTGACGGCGCGGTCCTCGACCGGCCAGGCCGGGGGGCGCACGTCCGCGCCGAGGCGCTCGGCGGCGCGCCGGGCGAACGCGTCGAAGTCACGCGCGCGCAGGATCGGGTTGGTGAAGAACGAGCCCGCGCTGATGGTGTCCGGGTCGGCGGGGTCGAGCACCATGCCTTTGCCGCGGCGCAACGCCAGGACGGCCTCGCGCACCTGCGCCAGCGGTGCGCGCTTGCCCTCGGCGATTCCCAACTGCCGGGCGAGCTCGCTGTAGCGCACCGGCTCCGACGCCGGCGTGCGCTCGAGCGCGAAGCGCACGCGCAGTACGAGCCAGCGGCGCGGGTCACGCTTGAAGATGCTCGAGCGGTAGTCGAACAGGCAGGCCTCGTTGTCGAGCTCGTGCACGTCGCCGCTCAGGCGGTCCAACGCGCGCACGCCGACGATGACGTCAGCGACCTCCTGGCCGTAGGCGCCGACGTTCTGGATCGGCGTCGCGCCGACGCTGCCGGGGATGCCAGAGAGCGCCTCGACGCCGGACAGCTCCTGCTCCACGCAGGCGGCCACGAGCGCGTCCCAGCTCTCGCCCGCGGCGACGTCGAGCTGCAGGCGGCCGTCGCTCATCGCGAACGACCGTACGCCGCGCGTGGCGACGCGCACGACCGTGCCCGCGAATCCCTCGTCGGCGACGACGACGTTGCTGCCGCCGGCGAGCACGAGCAGCGGCTCCTGCGCGGCGTCGGCGGCCCGCACGAGCTCGAGCAGCGCGTCGTCGTCCTCGGCCGTCACGATCCGCGCGGCCGGGCCGCCGAGACGCAGCGTGGTCAGCTCGGAGAGCGGCGGCGTGGACATCGGCAGGCACCCTAGATGGTTGATTGCACGCCCAACCATCTAGTAGGGAAGGGTCGGCGACGGTGGCGGCGAAGCACACGGACGATGGCTTCGTTCGCCCGCCGCCGAACGCGCGTGGTCCTCAGCGTCGCCCTGCTGCTCGTGGTGCTCGCCCCGTTCGCGCTGTGGCTTCGTGACAGCACGCTCGTGCGCGTCGAGCGCGTCTCCGTGCAGGGCGTCGCGGGTCCGGAGGCGCAGCAGATCCGGCGCGCGCTGCGGGCCGAGGGGCTGACCATGACGACGCTCCACGTGCGCGAGGACGCGTTGCTCGGCGCGGTGGGCCAGTTCCCGGTCGTGCGCAGCGTGCGCACCGAGACCGACTTCCCGCACGGCCTGCGGATCGTCGTCAACGCCTACGAGCCCGTGGCGGCGCTGCGCGCGTCGGGCGGGGGCCTGACCGCGGTCGCCGTCGATGGCACGCTGCTGCGCGGCACCACCACGCGCGACCTGCCGACGGTCGGCGTGCGCTCGATCCCCGGCGGGGACCGCCTGGGCCGCGGGGAGACGCTCGGCGCGATCCGCCTGCTGGCGGCGGCGCCGCGTCCGCTGCGTGCGCGGGTCGGCCGCGTCTACCGCGCCGGCCCGCGCGGCCTCGCCGCGGCGATGGACAACGGCCCGAAGCTCTACTTCGGCCCCGAGGCGCGCCTGGACGCGAAGTGGAGCGCGGCGGCACTGGTGCTCGCGCACCGCACCGCGCGCGCCGCGTCGTACGTCGATCTGCGGGTTCCCGAGCGGCCCGTCGCAGGCGGGATGCAGCCGCGACCCGAGAACACTGAACCTCAACTGTAGATTCATGGAACTACAGACTCGATTCTCCTGCATACGTCGAGACTCCAGCGTTCTGCAATCGTTCTTGCGCGGGTAGACTTCGCGTTGACATCCGTTCCGGCCCGTGCTTACTGTGGTTTCCGCACGATCGGGCCGGAGAGCCAAATCTCTCAACGCTAACTCAAGGGTCGGACGCGTCCTCATGGAATCCAGCAGCAGCTATCTCGCGGTCATCAAGGTCGTCGGCGTCGGCGGCGGCGGCACGAACGCCGTCAACCGCATGGTCGACGCCGGGCTGCGTGGCGTGGAGTTCATCTCGGCCAACACGGACGCTCAGGCGCTGCAGATGACGGACGCCGACATCAAGCTCAACATCGGCCACGAGCTGACCAAGGGCCTCGGCGCCGGCGCCAATCCCGACATCGGCTTCGGCGCCGCGGCCGAGTCGCGCGACGACATCAAGGAGGCGCTCAAGGGCGCCGACATGGTCTTCGTCACCGCAGGCGAGGGTGGCGGCACCGGCACCGGCGCGGCCCCCGTCATCGCCGAGATCGCCAAGAACGAGATCGGGGCTCTGACCGTCGGCGTCGTCACCAAGCCCTTCGAGTTCGAGGGCAGCCAGCGCACGCGCCAGGCCGAGGAGGGCATCGAGCGCCTGCGCGAGGTCGTCGACACGCTGATCGTCATCCCCAACGAGAAGCTGCTGGCGGTCGTCGAGCGCCGCACGACGATGCTCGACGCCTTCCGCGAGGCCGACAACGTCCTGCGCCAGGGCGTTCAGGGCATCACCGACCTCATCACGATCCCCGGGCTGATCAACCTCGACTTCGCCGACGTGCGCACGATCATGCAGGACGCCGGCTCGGCGCTGATGGGCATCGGCACGTCCAACGGCGAGAACCGCGCTGCCGAGGCCGCGCGGATCGCGATCTCCAGCCCACTGATCGAGGAGGACGTCGAGGGTGCGACGGGCATCCTGCTGAACATGACCGGCGGCAAGGACCTCGGCCTGTTCGAGGTCAACGAGGCCGCGGAGATCGTCCGCGAGGCGGCGGCCCCGAACGCAAACATCATCTTCGGCGCGGTCATCGACGAGAGCCAGGGCGACGAGGTCCGCGTGACCGTCATCGCGACCGGCTTCGACCACGGCCGCGCCCGCCCGCGAACCGCTCGCGAGGAGACGCGCGAGAGCGCGCGCCGGCTGGATCGCAACCCGCGCATCGACGATCGCCAGCGCTCCTCGCTGGAGATCCCCGACGACGAGATCGAGATCCCGCCCTTCCTCAGGTAGAGGTCAAGGTCGGGTCCGCGACGCCGGCGGACGGGGCCGGCGCTGAGCACGCCAGGCTGCTGGGCGCGGCGCCGTTGTCGGTCTCAGCGCGACCAAGGCGCCCGGCTTACGCGACCGGCGGCGGCGTCCCCTCGGCGCTCGCGGCCAGCGCGTGGTCCCAGCCGCACACGAGGCACGCGTGCTGGAAGGCCGAGCGCGCGAACTCGAGCGCCGTCGCATGTGGATCGTCGGCGCCGACGACGTCCTCCCAGTCGAGCACGTACTCGCCCAGCTGCGCCTCCCAGCGCGCCGCGTCAGGCGCCAGCGTCGCGTCCGCGAAGCCCTCCGGCGCCGGGTGCGCGTAGGCGTAGAACGCGGCCTTCGGATACGCCCGGCTGCCCGGCCACCAGCCGACCGCGACCTCCTGGGCGTCCATCGCTTTGCGCATGATGAAGTCGTCCGACGGCGGTTTGGCCGCCAGTCCCGAGAAGAGGTTCACGGCCAGGTCGAAGGAGCCCCACCAGGCGTTGACGGGCGTCGAGCGCCCGCGATAGGGCGCACGGAACGCCGCCAGGATCAGCGCGACCCGCGTCGCCGCCGCGAAGTACGTCTCGACCTGCCCGCCGTCGTAGCTGGCGTGCTCCTCGTCCTCGTCCAGCGGCGTGGTCCAGGGCGTCTCCTGCGGCGTGAGGTCGATCTCGACGGGGCCGCCCAGGCGGCGCACGGCCGCCAGCATCTCGCGGGTGACCGCGGCGACCGGCCGATCGGGTGCGAGCGCCACGCGCTCCGCGCGGCCGTCGCTGTGCTCGACGAGGCCCTCGTGCGCGTGCAGGTCAAGCGCGACGGCAAGCGCGCCGGAGCCGTCCGGTGCCGGCAGCGGCAGGGTCTCCCAGCCGCGCCCGGTGAGCCGCAGCGCCGCGTGCTGCAGCTGCGGCTCGGGCGGCGCGAGCTTCGCGGCCAGCTTGCCGAGCACCTGCGTGTGGGCGTGCAGCGTCTCGCACGTCGCGCTCCAGGCGTCGTAGTCGAGCGTCGGCCATGCGGAGGACATGCAGCGAACGGTAGATGGTCGCTCGCGCGAGCGGCACCGCCGCGCGTCATGGGCAGTTCAGCGCTCACACTTGCCGTGATGGACACGCACACCGAGCAGCTCTGGCGCGACGAGGCGCGGCCGTTCGACGGGCTGACGCTCTGGACGCCGCTGCTGCCGACGGCGCGCCTGCGCGAGGCGCTGACGGTGATCGTCGCCGTGCTTGAGACCTACGTCGAGCACTGCGCGCTGCAGACGACCGAGGACTGGCACGAGCACGACGGCTACATCTCGATGGCCTACGAGGCGTCGTGGGAGCAGCTGGTCGGCGCCCTCAGCGACGACGCTGCGCTGCGGCGCTCGAGTCCCGAGGGCGACCTCGTGCGGCGCGCGTGGCGCGACCAGGGCGACAGCTTCTACCTGCGCTGGTTCACCTGCGACGACGATCCGGATCCTGACGATCCACCGGGCGGCGGCGACGCGGACCTGACCGCCGCACGGGCGATCGTCGACGCGGCGGTCCGCCAGCTCGCCGGACTCGGTCTCGACGTCGAGGTCGGTCCCGCTCGCGACTTCTTCGCCGGCCGCTGGGGCGGTTGACCATGACGAGTCACCGGGCGGGCGGCGTGGCCGTCATATCTGGATGACCGCGCCGCAGACCGGCCGCAAGATCAACGATCGCAGACGAAGCGGATCGTCAGCGGGTAGGCGTACGGCGCGCCCTGCCCGGCCTTCGACGCGGCGATGCAGGTGAGGACGAACCAGGCGAACGCCAGGAGGATCAGCGCCAGCCATAGGAGCGGCAGGAGCAGCCCGACGATCACCAGGACGGCGGCGGAGAGCATGACCGAGAGGTTGAAGTTCAACGCCTCGACGGCGTGGCCGCGCACGAACGGATCGTCCTTCTTGACGGGCAGGATCACCAGCGGCCCGGCGAACGGCGCGCCGACGAAGACGCTCAGCAGCGCCGACAGGTGCGCGGCCAGCGCGAAGGTATGCGCGTCGTCGCGCGCGTCGTGCGGCCCGGCGGGCGGGATCGCGGACGACACGGCGTCCGTCCAGCGGCTGCCGTCCCAGTAGCGATGGCTCCCGGAACCGGCAGGATCGGGGTACCACCCCGGTGCGTCCGCGGGGGGCGGGTGGCGGCTGCCGAACGTGTCCACGGGTCCACTGTACGGTCCAAACCGACCTGCGGAATTCTGTACTTTCGGGTCACCGGGGTAGGCCGATCGCGCTGCTGGTGAGCTGAGGGCTCCGCTAGCCTCGTGGGCATGACCTCGCCCACGCTCAAGCGAACGCCGCTGTACGAAGCGCACGTGGACGCGAACGCAAAGCTCGTGCCCTTCGGGGGCTGGGAAATGCCCATCCAGTACTCATCCGGCATCCGCGCCGAGCACGAGGCGGTGCGCACGAGAGCCGGCGTCTTCGACGTTTCGCACATGGGCGAGGTCGAGATCTCCGGTCCCGATGCGGAGGCCTTCCTGCAGCACGTGTACTCCAACGACGTCACGCGGCTGGCCGTCGGCGGCGCCCAGTACGCGCTCATCTGCAACGAGGACGGCGGCGTGCTCGACGACCTCTTCACCTACCGCCTCGCGCCGGATCGCTACCTGACGGTGACCAACGCCGCCAACCACGAGCGCGACGTCGAGTGGCTGCGCAGCCAGGCCGGCGGCTTCGACGTCGAGGTCGCCGACGTCGCGGACTCCTACGCCATGCTCGCGGTGCAGGGCCCGGTCGCACGCGAGCTCGGCCAGGCGATCGCCGACAGCCCGCTGCCCGGGCGCATGCAGGCCGCGCGGCGCATCCTGCTCGGCCGCGAGGCGCTCGTCTGCGGCACGGGCTACACGGGCGAGGACGGCGTCGAGTTGCTGCTCGATCCCGCCGACGCGCCGGCGATCTGGGAGGACCTGCTGCGCCGCGGCGCCACGCCGTGCGGCCTGGGCGCCCGCGACACGCTGCGCTTGGAGGTCAACTTCCATCTCTACGGCAACGAGCTGTCGACCGACCGCAACCCGATCGAGGCCGGCCTCGGCTGGGTCTGCAAGGAGGACACGGGCTTCATCGGCTCCGACGTCGTGCGCCGCGCGCGCGAGGAAGGGACGGCGCAGAAGCTCGTCGCCTTCAAGATCGATGGCCCGGGCATCGCGCGCCAGGGCAACCCGGTCGTCGACGGTGGCGAGGTCACGAGCGGCACGATGTCGCCGAGCCTCGGCGTCGGCATCGGCATGGCCTACCTGCCCGCCGAGCGCGCGGCGGTCGGCGAGCGGTTCCAGATCGACGTTCGTGGCAAGCTGCGCTCCGCCGTCGTCGCAGCGCGGCCCCTCTACGACAAGGAGACCGATGGCCCCCGCCAGCTATCCGGATGACCTGCTCTACCACCCCGATCACGACTGGGCGCGCATCGAGGACGACGTCGCGACCTTCGGGATCACCTGGTTCGCGCAGGACGCGCTCGGCGAGGTCGTGTTCTTCGATCCGCCCGAGGTGGGATCGGCCGTGACCGCCGGGGAGTTCTACGCGGAGGTCGAGTCCGTCAAGGCGGTGTCGGATGTCATCGCCCCGCTGACGGGCGAGATCGTCGAGGTCAACACGGCCCTGGCCGACACGCCGGAGGCGATCAACGAGGACCCCTACGGCGCCGGCTGGATGGTGCGCGTCAAGCTCTCCGAACCCGGTCAGGCCGACGGCCTGCTGGACAGTGACGCCTACGTGGCGATGCTCTAGACGATGGCCGGATACACCGCAGTCACCGCCGAGGACCTCGCGATCATGCTCGATGCGATCGGCGTCGAGTCGATCGAGGAGCTCTTCGACGCGATCCCCGCGGGCGTGCGGCTGGGTCGGCCGATCGACCTGCCGCCCGGCGAGCCCGAGCAGGCCGTCTACGCCGAGTTGCGCCGCCTGGCCGAACGCAACGTCAGCGCCGAGGACGAGATCACCTTCCTCGGGGCCGGCATGTACGACCACTACGTGCCGGCGCTCATCGACTCGATCATCGCTCGCTCGGAGTTCCTCACCCCCTACACCCCGTACCAGCCC
>Ga0136617_10006884_pt1 | contig 10140 bp, 10 predicted proteins | sample AntDrymUQ3222106_2_FD_129672 | JGI IMG/M metagenome (GOLD analysis project Ga0136617, IMG submission 129672) | Polar desert sand microbial communities from Dry Valleys, Antarctica - metaG UQ322 (21.06) | ecosystem: Environmental > Terrestrial > Soil > Desert | place: Antarctica: Dry Valley... | reverse complement strand
GCGCGCGCCGGCCCGTGAGGTCCGTGCGCGCGTCGCGACGCGCCCGGTTGCGCGCCGCGCAGGCCGGACAGAGCTGGTGGTAGAAGGCGTCGACCTCGTGGTAGCGGCGTTTGCAGACATAGCAGCCGCGGGCGTTGTGCAGGGTGCCGGCGCGCGCACCGTTCGCGCCGGAGGCGAGCGGCAGCCCGCGTGTCTCGTCGTCGATGCGCCCCGGGGCACCGGTCGCCGTGGCGGCCGTCACGGCACGGTCGTCGGCAAGGACCGCGGCACGCCGCTGCGCCCGGCGCCGCAGCTTGACGGTCTTGAAGACCCCGGCAGTCGCCTGCCGCACGGCGACGGCGTCGGGATGCTCGACCGCAAGGGCATCGAGTTCGCCGAGCACCCGCAGGCACGTCTGGAGATCCGCGGGATCGATGCCGTCGTCGGCGCTGGGCGACATTGACGCAGAGTCTAGGTCCGTCCGTGCGGGCGTCGGTCGCGCCCCGAACGCGACGGCCGGGGGACGATCGCCGGCGCGTCGTCGGCGATCTCAGCCGCCGGTCGCCTTGCCCGGATGCGCGGCGCCGTCCAGGCCGTCGAAGTTCGGATCGCTCACGGAGGGATCGGCCACGACGACACGCTCGCACGTCACGCCGGCCACGACCGCCTCGAACCCGTTCTCGACGTAGGCGACGTCGCTGCCCGGCCCGCAGTCGTAGATGTCCAGGCGGGCGCCTCCGTACAGCACGTCGTCGCCCTCGCCCCCGGTGACGCGGTCGTTCGCGCCGCCGCCGAGGACGATGTCATTGCCTGGACCGCCGTCGGAGATGCCGTCGCCGAACTGGTCGGCGCCCTCGCGCTCGGGCCGCTGGCGGCCGCCGAACAGGACGTCGTTGCCGGGACCGCCGAGAATGACGCGGTCCGTCCCGCCGCCGGTGAGGATGTAGTCGTCGCCCGCGCCGCCGTCGGCGTGCTCGTCGGCGGCGGACAGGCGGTCGGCGATGTAGTCGTTGCCGAGGCCGCCGGACAGCAGATCCGAGCCGACGCCGCCGTCGACGCGGTCGTCGCCGTCGCCGCCGTCGACGCGATCCTCGTTGGCGCCACCGTTGAGCGTGTCGTTGCCGGGCCCGCCGGTGATCCGGTCATCGGCGGCATCGCCGGTGATCGTGTCGCTGCCGCCTCCGCCGTCGAGCAGGTCGTCCTGCGAACCGCCCTCGATGCCGTCGTCGCCAGGGCCGCCGGTGACGCGATCGATGCCGGGTCCGCCGAAGAGCCGGTCGTTGCCCGCGCCGCCCTCGACGCGGTCGGCGCCGCCGTTGCCATCGCCGCGGTCGTCGCCCGCGCCCGCGAGGACGACGTCGCGATCGGTACCGCCGGACAGCCGGTCGTCGCCGTTGCCTCCGTTCACGCGGTCGCGCTTCAGACCGCCGTCAGCGCGATCGGCGCCGTCGCCGCCGCTGAGCCGATCGGCTCCCCCGCCGCCGTCGAGCCGGTCCGCGCCGTCGAGACCACGCAGCGTGTCGTTACCGCCCTTGCCGAAGAGGCGGTCGGCCTGCGGGGTGCCGACGATCGTGTTGGCCTTCGCGTCGCCGCGCTTCGTGACGGCGGCCGCAGTTGCGGCGATCGTCAGCACGAGCGCGGCGGCGAGCGCGCCCGCTAGGAGGCGGCAGCTGATGCGATGTGGGCGCACGGCCCTTCGTGGCCTACCCCCAGGTGCCCGCACTAAGCGCGCTGCTCTCCCCGCGCCCGGTCGGGCGCGACTGGACTGCCGTTCGCGGGCGTTGGACCCTGGCCCACACAGAGATTCACCGGTCCGGGCCGAGGCCCGCGATCATCGTTGATCTGCGCCGCCAGGAACCGTACGCTTCACGCGCCACCAGTGCTCGACGGCAGCTTTATCCGGTAACAACGACCTCTGGCTACGCTGGGCGTGGTAGTGACCGACCTACTCACAAGACGAACCGTTGCGACTCCGGCCCGGCCTGCAGCGGGCGCCGTTCTCAGCCCGCGCGCGCTGAACCGGGCGCTCCTGGATCGCCAGCTTCTGCTGCGCCGGCAGGATCTCTCCGCGGCACAGGCGCTCGAGCATCTCGTCGGCATGCAGTCGCAGAACCCGAGCGCGCCCTACATCGGGCTGTGGTCGCGCCTAGCCGACTTCCACCCCGACGACATGGCCACGCTCGTGGAGGCGCGAAAGGTCGTCCGCATCGCGCTCATGCGCTGGACGCTGCACGCCGTGACGGCGCGCGACTGCGTCGCGCTGCGACCGGTCCTGCAGCCGGTCATGGAGCGCCGCATGCAGGCCTGCTTCGGACGCCACCTCGGCGGCGTCGACCTCGAGCGCCTCGTGGAGCTCGGGCGCACGCATGTCGAGCAGCAGCCGCGCTCACTCGGCGACGTCGGCGGCCTGCTGGCCGCCGAGTGGCCCGGCCACGAGCCGCGCGTCCTCGCACACGCGCTGTCCGCCCTCGCCCCGCTCGTCCACGTGCCGCCGCGCGGCATCTGGGGACGCAACGGTCGTGCGGTGCAGACGACGGCGCAGCGCTGGCTTGGTCGGCCGCTCGACCGCGAGACCCAGCCTGATGAGCTGATCATGCGCTACCTCGCGGCGTTCGGCCCCGCGACGGTGGCCGACATCCGCGCATGGTCGGGGCTGACGGGCCTCGGTCCGGCGATCGAACGTCTGCGGCCCGGGCTACGCAGCTTCCGCGACGAGCAGGGTCGTGAGCTGCTCGACGTCGCTGGCGGCTCGCTGCCCGATCCGGACACGCCCGCGCCGCCGCGCTTCCTGCCGGACTACGACAACGCGGTGCTCGCCCACGCCGACCGGACGCGGGTCGTCGCCGACACCGATCGCAGGCGCAGCCCGACGCCCAAGACGTTCCTCGTCGACGGCTTCGTCCACGGATCGTGGAGGCTCATCCGCGGGCGCAGCATCCTCACGCTCGAGATCACGCCGTTCGCGCCGATCGCGCGCCGAGACCGCGTCGCGCTCGCCGAAGAGGGGATCCGGCTGCTGGCCTTCATGAGCGCCGACGCCAGCGACGACGTGCGGGTGAGCGTCCGCTTCGTCGAGAACGATCGGGCCTAGCGTCACGGGTCAGAAGTTCGCCCGAACTTCCGACTCACGACGCGAGCGAGCCGCTTCAGTCGGCGAACGGCAGCAGCGCGTCGACGCCGGAGAGCTCCAACACCCGCTGCACGGCGGGCCCGCCGCGCAGCAGGGTCAGGCGATTGGCGTCCGCGCGTGACCGCGCCTGCGCGGTCAACAGGAGCCGAACACCCGTCGAGTCCATGAACATGAGACCTGAGAGGTCGAGGACGATCGCGCCGGCATCGCTGGCCTCGACGCGCTCGAGCTCGCGCTGCACGTCGTCCGCGGTGGCGAGGTCAAGCTCTCCGGACAGGGAGATCGTGTGAACGTCCCCCTCGCGTGCGGAGCGCAGCGTCAGCACGCCGAGCTCGATCAGCTGTTCGGCCCGGGACGGATCGCGCTGCTCGGTGACGTCATCTGTCATCCACACGTCCCCGTTCGTGGTTCTCGTAGGTCCTGCCTCGGCCCCGGAGGAGCGGACGGCGTCCCCGTAGATATGGAGCACCGATGCGTCCTGAACGAAGGCACCGCCACTGTCAACTGTAGCCCGATCGGGCGATCCGTGCGCGTAAAAAAGGCGGTCGCCTTGCGCGTCGAAGCGGTCAGCCGATGACGAACCTCATGCGCAGGCGAATGCCCGGCGTCGCATCACGACTGTCGACCTCGAGGTGTTCCGTCGTCTGGGCGATCAGCGACAGTCCGAGCCCGAGGCCAGGGCTGTCGATGCGCGGCAGCATCCCGATGCCCTCGTCGCAGACCAGAACCGTCAGCGCGCGCTCGTCGATCCACGCGTCCACCTCCACGTCCCCCGGGCTGTCATGGCCGACATACGCGTGGAGCACGGCATTGCTCAGCGCCTCGGAGACCGCGAGGGCGATGTCCTCGCGCTGGCGTTCGGACGCGCCGTTGCTGCGGGCGTAGGCGACGACCGCACGCCGCAGCGGCGCGATGTTCTCCGCTCTCGCGGGCAGGCATTCCTCCAGGCACTGATATCCGGTCAACACCCTTCTTGCATACCCAACGGGTATGTGCGCGACACAACGGGGTGGCGCCGGCTGCGTCGCGCGGGGGCGGCGGGTCAGCGCACAGCCACCACGCTGTGCACCGTCGGCAGGCAGTCCGACACCGCAGACCAGTGCGCGCCGGCGTCGCCCGAGCCGAAGACCTGGCCCGAGGTCGTCCCGAAGTACAGCTCGAGCGCCGGACCCTCGGCAGCGGTCGCAAACGCATGGCGTAGGACCGTCAGGTAGGCGTTCTCCTGCGGCAGGCCCTCGCCGCGCGCGCTCCAGCTCGCGCCGGCATCGCGCGTTTCGTAGACGCGCGCCCGTCCTCCGGCCGTGACGCGGTCCATGTCGGCCGTCAGCGGGATGACGAAGGCGCTCTCCGGATCCGCGGGGTCGACGGCCATCGGAAAGCCGAAGTCCGACGGCAGCCCGGCGGCGATGTCCATCCACGTCTCGCCTGCGTCGTCGGAGCGGTAGACGCCGCCGTGGAACTGCATGAAGATCCGCTCCGGCCGCGCCGGCGCGCGCTGCAGGTTGTGTATGCACAGGCTCGTGGCCTCGGCGCGCGCCTCCTCCGGCAGATAGCGCGCCACGATGCCCTCGTTTCCCTGGCGCCACGTCGCGCCGCCGTCCTCGGTCAGCCACACGCCGGCCGCCGAGATACCGAGCGCGAGCCGGTCGGGATCGCCGGGCCAGGGCACGATCGAGTGGATGCACAGCCCGCCGCCGCCAGGTTCCCAGGACGGCCGCGTCGGGTGCTCCCAGAGCGCCTCGTTGACCGCCCAGGATTCGCCGCCGTCGCGGCTTTCGAAGAGCACTCCGGGGTCGCCGCCCGCATACAACAGCCCGTCGGCCTCGCCCGCGACGATCGTCCACACGCGCGTGAGCGCCTCGTCGCCGCCCTCGGGCAGCAGGACGCCCGCGGCCTGCGTCCACTCACCCGCAGGGTCATCGGCGTACCAGATCTTCGGCCCGTAGAACGGGTTGGTCACCGCCGCGAACAGCCGGCCGCTGTGCGGGTCGCGCATGGCGTAGTCGACGGGCTCCCCCGCGAAGGCGCGGGCGGCAGAGAGGGCGAACTCTGTGCCGGGCTCGCCTTCGAACGCGAACAGCCCCTTCTTCGTGGCGACGAGTAGCTCGGTCATGGCGAACCCCATCCTGTCGAATTCGCCGGCAGAACGTCAACCCGGATCGTGGCCGGCGTGCCGGCATGACCGGCGGCGTCCGGCTCACGGTCCGGCACGAGGGCTTTCCTGCAAGCGCGGGCGCCCGGTCGCTCAGCCGTCGCCGAGCTCGCGCGGCGTGATCGACATCCGCCGCTCCTCGCCCACGCGCACGACCGTCAGATCGATTGCCTGCCCGATCATCTCCTCCGTCATCAGTCGGTGCAGGTTGTCGACGCCGCGCAGCTGCACCCCGGCCGCCTCGACGAGCAGATCCTCGGGCTGCAGACCGGCCGCGGCGGCGGGCGAGCCCGGAACGATCTCGACGACCTCGATCGCGCGGTCGCGGCCGAGCAGCGCCACCGTGCGCGGCGGCAGCGGCCGCGCGCCGCCGGCGATGCCGAGGTACGCGCGCCGCACGCGGCCGTCCGCCATCAGGGCCGAGATGATCCGGCGCGTCGTCGCGTCGATCGGGACGGCGAGGCCGAGCCCGACGCCCGCGACCGCGGTGTTGACGCCGACGACCCGGCCGCGCCCGTCGACGAGCGCGCCGCCGGAGTTGCCGGGGTTCAGTGCGGCATCGGTCTGGATGACGTTGTCGACGACACGCTGCGCGCTGCCCGAGCGCACGGGCAGCGAGCGACCGAGTGCCGAGACGACACCCGCGGTCACCGAGCCCGCGAAGCCGTAGGGGTTGCCGATCGCGACGACGAGCTGGCCAACGCGCAGCGTCGCCGCGTCGCCAAGCGCGGCGGGCACGAGATCGCGGCCGTCGGCGCGCAGCAGCGCGAGGTCCGAGAGGGCATCGGCGCCGACGACCTCGAACGTCATCTCGCGACCGTCGACGAACGACGCGACGCCGTCGGGCGCCGAGCGCTCGACGACGTGCGCCGACGTGACGAGGTAGCCATCGGGGGCCAGCACGAATGCCGACCCGCCGCCGGCGATGCGGCGCCCGCCGCGGACGCGGCGGTAGACGCGCAGGTTTGCGACCGACGGCGCGAGATCGCGCGCGACGGCGGTGATGACGCTGGAGTAGGCGTCCAGCGCCTCGCCGTCGGACGGCCGGTCGCGCCGACCGGCGGCTGGGTCGCCGGAGGGACCGTCGACCAGAAGGACGTTGCTCATGCAACGAAATGTAGCGGGCCGGTCAGGTCGCCCGGCCCGCGCCCGGCGGCGCTGTCAGATCGCGCGCTTGGCGGCTTCGCGCTCCTCGTCCATGTTGAGCCTGTCGATGTGCTCCTGCGCGGCCGCGATCTTCTCGGTTGAGTCGTCGGGCACCTCGGGCTCCTGCTCGGCGGCGGTGCCACTGGACTCCGCGGCCTGCTGGTCGACGGCAGCGGCGACGTCGGTGTCAGCCGCGTCGGCCTCGGCCGCTTCGGCGCCGGCTGCGGTCTCGTCTGCGGCAGGCTCCACGGTCTCGTCCTGCTGCTCGGCCTGTTCCTCTTGCATGCGCTCGTCTCCAGTCTTCGGGTGACGAAACCCCTACCCGCTCGGGCGCGAAATCACGTACCGGCGCGATGGCGTCCGGCGCGCCGGGTGTCACGCTTGTGCGCATGAAGGCATCGCGTTGGGAGATCCTCGGTGCCTGGCTGCGGATCTGGACTGCCCCGCGCGACGTCGACATCCCGCCCGTGCCGCGGCGCGCGCTCGTCATCGTGGGACTGCTGTGCGCAGCGGCGATCGTCTTCGCGCTCACCGTGATCGTGCCGGCGATCGATCGCAGCAAGCAGCGCGACGCCGAGCAGCTGGCGCGCGACGACGCGGCGTCCGCGCGCAGCGAGCGCGCACGTCTGACGCTCGACCAGCGCCCGCGCACCGCGCGCGCACCGCAGGCTGCACGGCTGCACGCGGCGCGTCGTGACGCACAGGCACGCGCCGCGCTGCTCGCCCACGTGCGCGCGCGGATCCTGCGCGACGCCCGGACCCGCGTCGCTGCCGGCACGCTCGAGGGCACGGTTCGCTCCGTGCGCTGCCGCTACCGCTCCGGCGAGAGCGGGCCCCCGCGCGTTCACCTGGCGTGTCTCGCCGTCACATCGCAGACCGCTACCGTCCGGATCGGCCAGCCGTTCGTCGTCGCCGGCTCGCTGCGCGACGGGCGCTACGCGTGGTGTCACGAGAACCCGCGCCCGGCCGAGGGCGCGTCGGGCACCAGCATCAGCGTCCCACTGCCCGCGGCCTGCACGGCGTAGGGCCGAGCTCGGTCGCCCGTCGACGGGCACGGCTGGCTGGAACGATCAGCGGTGCGTTCGTCTCGGGGTCGGCGATGACGCGGCAGCGCAGCCCGAAGACCCGTTCGACGAGCTGCGCATCGACGATCGCGGCGGGGTCGCCCGCCGCGACGATCCGGCCTTCGGCCATCGCGATCAGGTGCGTCGCGTAGCGGCAGGCGTGGTTGAGGTCGTGCAGCACGGCGACGATCGTGTGGCCGCGCTGCTCGTGCAGGTCGGCGCACAGGTCGAGCACCTCGACCTGGTGAGCGATGTCCAGAAACGTCGTCGGCTCGTCGAGCAGCAGCAGCGGTGTCTGCTGTGCCAGCACCATCGCCAGCCAGACGCGCTGGCGCTGCCCGCCCGACAGCTCGTCGACGGCGCGCGCGGCGAGATCCTCGACGCCGGTGGCGCGCATCGCCTCGAGCACGGCGCGCTCGTCCTCGCGCGACCACTGGCGCAGCAGTCCCTGATGCGGATAGCGCCCGCGCGCGACGAGGTCGGCGACGGTGATCGCGTCCGGCGCGACCGGGCTCTGGGGCAGCAGGCCCAGGCGGCGCGCGACCTCCTTGGAGGCGATCGAGCCGATCGCCTGCCCGTCGAGGATCACCGCGCCCGCGGTCGGCTTGAGCATGCGAGCCAGTGCGCGCAGCAGCGTCGACTTGCCGCACGCGTTGGGGCCCACGATGACGGTGAAGCCGTGGTCGGGAAGCTCCACGTGCAGCTGCTCGCAGACGACGCGGGCGTCGTAACCCAGCGTCAGGTCGCGGCCGCTGAGCCGCGACTGCGAACGGTTGTCGCCGGTGGTCATGCGGTCCCCTTGCGCCATTCGCGGGTCAGCAGCCAGATCAGGTAGACGCCGCCGAGCAGGCCTGTCAGCACCCCGACCGGCAGCTGCGTGTCGCCGAACAGCCGCTGGCCTGCGTAGTCGGCGCCGACCAGCAGCACGGCGCCGGTCAGCGCGGCGCAGCCGACGCCGGGGCCGGTCGCGCGGGTCAGGCGGCGCGCGATCTGCGGCGCCGCGAGCGCGACGAACACGACCGGGCCGGCGGACGCCGTCGCGACCGCGGTCAGCGCGACCGCGACGAAGATCAGCGCCAGCCGCGAGCGCTCGACCGCCACGCCGAGCGCGCCAGCCGCCTCGTCGCCGAGCTCGAGCATCCGCAACGGGCGCGTGAGCAGCACCGTCAGCGGCACCAGTACGAGCAGCGCGGTGGCGACGGGGCGCACGTGCTCCCAGCCGCGGCCGTTGAGGCTGCCGGTCAGCCAGACCTGTGCGGTCAGCGCCTGCTCGAGCGTCGAGCGCGTCAGCAGGTAGCTGATGACCGCGAGCAGCATGAAGCTGATCGCGATGCCGACGAGCACGAGGCGGTAGCCCTGCACCCCGTGACGGTACGCCAGCGCGTAGACGACGGCCGCGGTCGCGAACGCGCCGGCGACCGATCCGGCGGCGATCGCGAACGTCCCGCCCCCGAAGACGAGGATCTCCACCAGCGCGCCGACGGCCGCGCCCTGGGTGAAGCCGATGATGTCCGGCGAGCCGAGCGGGTTGCGCGTGATGCTCTGAAAGATCGCGCCGCTGGCGCCGAGCGCGGCGCCGACGAGCGCGCCGGTCAACCCGCGCGGCAGGCGCAGCGTCTCGATCACGAAGCGCGTGGCCTGATCGCCGCCGCCCAGCAGCGTCGAGACGACCTCGCCGGGGGCGATCGGGTAGTCGCCCGTCCCGACCGACAAGACGAGCAGCACGATCAGCACGAGCGCCAGCGCGCAGCCGACCGCGATGCTGCGCGGCGCGACGCGCAGCGAGCAATCCAGCAGCGGCACGCGCACGACGCGTCCCAGCCCGGCGATCGCGCCCGTGGTGCTCATAGCTGCGCGATCCGCCGGCGGCGAACGATCGCGATAAACGCCGGGGCACCGAGCAGCGCGCTGACGATCCCGACCTCCACCTCGCCGGGTCGCGCGACGATCCGGCCGACGATGTCCGATCCGAGCAGCATCACGGGCGCCAGGACGGCGCAGTAGGGCAGCAGCCAGCGCTCGTCGGGGCCGGTGATCGCGCGCGCGACGTGCGCGACGGCGAGACCGACGAAGACGATCGGCCCGGCGGCCGCAGTCGCCGCGCCGCACAGCAGCGTGATCGCGACGGCGCCGAGCGCGCGGGTGCGGCCGGGGCTCGCCCCCAGCGCGCGGCCGGCCTCGTCTCCGAGCCCGATCGCGTTGAGCGAGCGCGCCAGCGCGAACGCCAGCAGCACACCGGTCGCCACGAACGGCGCGATCTGCCAGTTCAGCGACGCCGGGTGGCCCGACAGCGCTCCGACCTGCCAGAAGCGGTACTCCTCGAACGCGCCGCGGTCGACGAGCACGACACCCTGCACGTAGGCGGTCAGCGCGAACGTCACCGCGACGCCCGCGAGCGCGAGGCGCACCGGCGTCGCGCCGCTGCGCCCGGTCGCACCGATGCCGTACACGACCACCGACGCGACCGCGGCACCGGCGAACGCAAACCAGATGTACACGAGCGGCTCGACCGGACCGAGGATCGCGGCCGCGGTGACGATCGCGGCCGCCGCGCCGGCGTTGACGCCCAGCAGCCCGGGATCGGCGAGCGGGTTGCGCGTCAGCGCCTGCATCAATCCCCCCGCCACGCCCAGCCCGACGAGCAACCCGAGCAGCGTCCGGGGGATCCG
>Ga0136617_10006883_pt1 | contig 10140 bp, 10 predicted proteins | sample AntDrymUQ3222106_2_FD_129672 | JGI IMG/M metagenome (GOLD analysis project Ga0136617, IMG submission 129672) | Polar desert sand microbial communities from Dry Valleys, Antarctica - metaG UQ322 (21.06) | ecosystem: Environmental > Terrestrial > Soil > Desert | place: Antarctica: Dry Valley... | reverse complement strand
GCAACGTGGACGCCGCGTTTTTTAAGCGTTTTACGTATTATCACGGGCTTTCTTTTTATCTGGCACGGAAGCCAGAAAATTTTTAACTATCCGCCGATGCCGCCGGTGCCCGGAGCGGAGTCTATTCCGCCGTTTGTGCTGACGCTGATTCAGGTTGCCGCTGTGATGGAACTTTTCGGCGGATTGCTTATTTTGGTCGGACTGCTGACTCGGCCCGTTGCGTTTTTATTGTCGGGGCTGATGGCTGCCGCCTATTTTATGGCACACGCCTCCGCTGGATTTCTGCCGCTGCAAAACGGTGGTGAAACAGCGGTGCTTTATTGTTTTGTGTTTCTGTTTCTTTCCGTCGCAGGCGGAGGAGAATGGAGTCTGGACAGACTAATTTGGACAAGAGAAAAATTAAATTTGGAGGCATAAATTATGTATATCGTATCTGGAGCAACCGGGCAGACGGGCTCTGTCGTGGCTAAAACATTGTTGGAAAAAGGCTTGCCCGTACGGGTATTTGTCCGAAGTGAAGAAAAAGGCAAATCTTGGAAAGATTTGGGAGCGGAAGTCGCCGTTGGCGACGTGCAGGACGCGGAATCTTTGACCAAGGCTTTCGAAGGCGGTAAGGCTTTGTATTTGATGAATCCGCCAAATGAACAATCGGAAAATATGTTTACCGAAACCGAAAAGGTTATCAAAGCCTTTCAAACGGCAATCGGGAATTCTTCGCTGGAAAAGCTGGTCGTGCTGTCTTCGGTCGGAGCACAACATTCAAGCGGCACGGGACCGATTGTTACTAATCATTTAATTGAACAAGCATTTGCAAATTCAGATATTCCGACGACTTTTGTGCGTGCGACTTATTTTATGGAGAACTGGAATTCGGTTCTCGAAACCGTAAAGAGCGAAGGAATTTTGCCGAGTTTTTTACAGCCGCTCGATAAGAAAATTCCGCAAGTCTCAGTCGAAGACATTGGACGAGTGGCGGCGGAAGCGATGTTGGAAAATTCAGAAGGCGTGCAAATCAAAGAATTGGCGGGTTTGCCGTATTCGCCGAACGACGTTGCCGCAGCGTTTTCCAAAGCTCTGCGCAAAGAAGTAAAAGCGGTTGCCGTTCCCGAAGAGCGATGGATAGAAGCCCTGAACACCTTTGCCAGCCAACGAAACGCCGAAGCATATTATGAAATGATGCAATGGGTTAATTCCGGCTCTATTACCTTTGAAACGGGAAACCAAATCGGGGGAAAAGTAACCATCGAAGATTATGCATGCAAAGTGTTGAAGATGAGGGCGGCCCAAAAATCGAATATATCTTGACCGGAAATTGCAGAATTTGTAAGAAAGCTGGCGAGAGAAAAGCGGCTGATCGAAACCAGATCATTAATATGCTTTAGAAGAAGGATAAAGATCATGGAGTTGTAATGGTTTCGAGACTTTTATACATGCCTCAGTTTTGGTAAATATTTTATATCTTCCAAAGAAATTTTTGGAAAATCGTCAGCTAATACATGTATTTGAGCAAATGAATCAGACTAAATAATTACTAAAATAATTGAGAAGAAGATTGTTTTCACAACTTCTTCATTATATCCGAATATTTCCAACCTTCTCCGGCTTTTTGTCCGAAGTAGGCTTTAAATACGGCGCTTCGTCCTGTTCCCGTTTTGACTGTTCGCCGGAGGAGTGCCATTTCATCCATTCGCTTGGGGCATCCAGATCGACGCCGCCGTGGGCGGTTAGTCGTGGGCGGATGCGGCACATTACGGGAGTGTTTATGCCTACGCCGGAGATCACGGCCTGGCCTTTGGTAAGGGCGGGGAGCTCGGCGAGCATTGCGCGGCCGGCGCCTTCGACGGTTTTGGCGACGGTGTCCTGGTCGATCGGGTTTACGATCCGCATTATGATCTGCGTCATACACTGCGAGAGAACGTCCTGGTCGAGCTTGCCCGGACGCTGTGTTATCAGGCCGATGCCGACGCCGAATTTGCGGCCTTCGGAGAGTATCTGTTTTAAAATGTTGGTCGAGACGACGCTTGCTCCGGCGGGAGCGAAGCGGTGAGCTTCTTCGATAAGCGTGAAGACCGGATAATTCAAAAAGTTTTCGCCGCTCGATACTTCGTCGCGGACGGTCATCACGCGGGCTTTGTTTACACGCCGCAGCAATGTGCCGACGATCACCTGCTGCTCGTGCTGTTCTATATCGGAAAGTTGGAGGATCGTGCAGCGGCCGGGGCGAAAAAGGTCCTGTAATTCAAGATGCTCGTGCGGATGGAAGATTCCGTCGGAGCGGTCGAAACGCGAATCGAGCCGCCACAGCAAGCCTTGAATCGACGAAACATTTCCGCCGTCGCCCGCGCCTTCCTTGCCGAACTGCTGTGCCACGACCTCATCGCGTAGATCGTGATAGCTGTAAAGGTAATCGCGTTTGCCCTCGGCCTTCAGGCGGTCTTGCAAACTGCGAAAAGCCTGTGCGAGAAAATGCAGCATCTTGTCCGATGTTCCTTCGGGCAAAAGATACTTCACGTCAGCTTCGGTCAGCGTTGAAAACCGGACTTTTATCTTGTCGGGCGTAAAAATTTTGACTTCGGGTTGGTAGCCGTCCGCGCCTGTAAAATGAGAATCACCCTGGATCGACTGCATTGTGTGATATTCGCCATGCGGATCGACGATCAATACTGAAGCACGATTAAACGGGCTCATCAATTCTTCAACCAAAACTCCCGCCGTATACGATTTACCGGAACCCGTTGAAGCCAGTATCGCTAGATGTGTCGAAACAACGTCTTTTACGGCCAGTACGATCGGCACATCGCCCGGCTCGCGTGTAAGCAGACTGCCGATGTGCGCCGAACCGGTATCAGCTGTTTTTTTGGAACTGAGTGTACGAGAAAGAGTTTCGGATGACGCGAGATAGATCGGATCGCCGGGATTGGGCGGAATGCGCGGATTGACGAAGTCCTGAAGTTTATTGCTGAAATAGCCAATAGTTTCGACGGTTATTTCGTAAATTTCCAAAGCATCGCCATCCAGCCCGATGAGCGACGAGATGCTGGACGGCGGAGTGCCCGGATCGGCAAGAAACGCGTCGGGCAAATTTCGCACGAGCTTTCTGCTGTTGATCGTCCCGAGTATCCGGCGCCTTTCGTCACCCACATCGGCCTGGTAGTAAACAAATTCGCCGATGCGGTTTTTTTTATTGTCTCTTGTGATGAAAAGATATTCGTGAGGCAAAATGCCGGGACCTTTAACCGTACCCGTCAAAGTATCTGGTGCCGTTTGTGACATAAATTAAATGAAATTTGGACGAGGGAAATTGACGCATTATAGCATGCGTGTGCGGTCGGATTTGCCGAAAACTGCCAGATTACAATCGTATCTATTCGCTTTGCTGCTGATCGTCCAAATCGCGCAGCCTATCGTCGATGGCGTTCATCTCGGCACGGAGATTATGTTCCATTGAAATGGCGACCTCTTCCTGTTCGATCTCGATTGCTTGTTCCTCAATGTCGTGGTCCAGCTCCATATGAAGATTTCGATTTACCTTTTCAAGCTGGTCGATGATCTCGTTACGCCGTTTCAGCAACTGTTTTCTCGTTTGCTTCACTTCCACCATGCTATTCCCTCTGTTTAAGTCGATTTCATTAAGTATAACGCCAACTGGGTCGTTACACTAAACCGATTACAATTAATAGCATTGTGTGGCGTAAATCTTTCGCAAATATTTTATTTGATTACGTCAGGTAAATGGTACGCGGATTTAACCGGTTGGGCGGATCACGGCAATTTTAATCCGGACGGTCGGATTGAAGCGCACAATCTGTAAAATCCGCGTATATATTTTTTAAATTATGCCTGCCTGTGCGCCTGGAGAACCCAACCACGTTGTCTAGAGCTTCAGGGGTTGAGCGAGCGTGTATTGGTCCGATAGGAACTCGCTCCCGTGCCTCGGAAAAGCGGTGTAAAGATCCATTTGGAATGGTTTTCGACGCCGTAGTAGGCCAGGACGGATTTGCTCCGGCTTTGGCTCGCTACGCCGATGAACGGCGTATTGTCCGTGATGATCTCGAAATCCTCGTCCGCCTCCTCGATCTCGCCCTCCGTGCCAGTATTAAGAGTATTTACCAGAACGATCGAATAGCGGTCGAGCATTTGCGGGGAATTTGTCGGAAGAACACCGTTATTGTAATTCTGAACCCGCTTTGCGAAAGCGGCAATTATTTGAGGCTCGGGCTTGATAAGCCGCCATTTTCCGTCTTCGCTGAGAGGGTCGGTGGCCGACGAAGCGCGAAGTATCTGTCTTTTTTTTGTTCCCTGCGGCAGGCCTTCGAGCAACTGATCTATGGACTCCGGCAGCTTTCTGCCCTGATGAAAGATGACGAACTGTTTAATGGCTTCGGCGACGTCTTCACCGCGCCTGATGGATTCGAGCTCCTTTTCGCGCTGCACTTCCACTTGGACGGCCGGAGCTACCGCGAGCAGCGCGAGCGCAAAAAGTGTCATCATCGCCATGACCGCAAGCATCGTCATGCCGCTTTCGGATTTCTTAGTTGTCTCCGTCATCATCGTCATTGTCATCAACGTCTTTTTTGTCCGAGGGCTGCCGCTGCGGTGTTGGCGGCACATAACGCGGTATGTTGTCGGGAATTCCCGGAATACTCGGGTTGCTGTTCATGTTGCTGTTTTGAATAGTCGGATTAAACGGAACGTAGCTGTCGGCTGAGGGAAAGCCTCCGGCACTTGGAAAACCACGGGGCCTTTCGGGTGCCGACGATGTAACCGTTCCCGGAGCCGGCCGGAAAAGCGGCAGTCTGTGGCGAAAACCTAAATTTACATCTTCCAGTATCGTCTCGTCCGCAGAAATGCTGAGCAGCCGGAAACGCCCGGTAACAATGTCGTTCAGCCGCGCACTCATCGGTGTGGGCTTTCCTGTTTCCAGGAAATAAGCCGTGTCATTATTGCTCCGCTTGCGTGCGATCATCCCGATATACTGAAATTCCGGTTTCGGCGGAGCCTGGACGTTGAGAAAGATCTGATTCGAATAAAGCTTGCCGTCGGGCGTTTGAACAATTATCTGGCGCTGCCCTTCGCCGGAAATGAAGCCCGCAGGAATATCCGCAACCAGCTTCTGCTGGTTTATAAACGTGGTCGGGAGCTCATTCTGGCTAAAGTATATTCTCGTGTTCTCGGTAAACTTGTCGCCGCTTACTTCGAGTCGAAATCCTTTAGAGCCCGCATAAACGCTCTGCGGCGCGACAAAGGCGATTTGCATTGGCGGCGGCGGGGTCGGCGTCGGAGTTTGGGGCGGCGGAGCAAAAAAAGGTGTCGGGCTAAAAGGCGTCGGCGCCGGCGGTTCGTAAAACGCAAAGATGTTCCGGCCCGCATCCGGGGCATAAAAATTTCCCGGCCTGTAATCGATGGCAGTGGTTACATAGTTAAAATCCTGCTCGCTTTGAGGCGGAAGCTTGAGATCGCCCGAATTTATATTCGGCGCGGCCGAGGGTTTGGGTGTCGGGGAAACGCTTACGGCAACGGTAGTGCCGCTGCCGGAAATTCCTCTGCCAAAGGCAAAGTAAAGTGCAAACAAGGCCAACGCCCCCAAAACGCCGGCGGCGATGATCTTATTTCTCTCGGTCGGAGATTTACCCTCAAACAATTTCATTACTTCTCAAAGTTTTGAGTTCACGCTTCAGCGTGCTTCTTTAATTATATCTACGGGCGATAAACAAACTAAAAGTTTATTGGACAGTCGTTTCCACAGGTGCAACATTCGGGCGTCGGAAATATGCCGCCATTTCAAGACGCAGTCTCACAGTCGCGCCATGCGTTTTGCCGCGAGGCCTTGCCTGCTGCGGAGCCTGTGCAGACTGTTGTATGCCCGATGACGTATTGCCCGCCGGATAACCGCCGAATCGCGGGTCGGCCGGAAAATTGCTTCCGCCGCCGTCTGTCCGTACGGTAGCCGTTCCCTGTCCGCTTTTTTCTTCTGAATCAGACGGCTCGAGCTCGACCGCGCTGATCACGACAAATTCGTTCCCTGTTTCGATTTCCCTGATAAAGCGCCGCAGATTTTGATACGGGCCTTCGACCGTAGTGGTAACGTAAATGCCGGGAAACAGACTTTGGAACTTTGAGCGGCCACGCTCATCATCCGATTGGCTCCCCTGGTTTTGATCGACAATTTCCAGAGGCGCATAATCGGGGCCGGTCGTATTCACGAGGCCGTAACCGGCGATAAGCCCGTTTATTCTTTGATACAAGGCCGTTCTGCCGGTCGCAGACAAAGGCAGATAGCGGGATTCAAAATCATCAACGCTCGCAATCAGCTTTGCGACCTGCGTTTCGGTGCTGGTAATATCGCCATATTTTCCCCGCACCGCGATCAGCTCTTTTTCAAGACGGTCGCGCTCGGCGCGGTTTTGCTCCAACTCGCGATTAGAAGGAACAACAACGAAAATATAGAGCAGAACTGCGGTTAATACCGCCATTAAAGCTATTCCTGCCGTGGCGATGGCGATCGGGTCCCACATTCCGCCATAAACCTTGCGGGGCCGATTTTTCGGGGCAATGTCAAAGTAAGGCTCCTTTTCGATGACTATTGTTTCACTGTCCGTCAGCAAAACTGTGCGATCCGCTTCTTCAATAACCACGGCCGAATCCTTGGTCGTTCCGTAGTCATTGACCAGGATCTCGGGCTCGTTGTTTTCCGGATCACCGGATATGTCGTTTTGATCGAGATTTTTTTCGTTCATTACTGCCCACCTCCCTGACCGGTTTGTGCCACGTCGGAGGCAGGAGCGGTTGAATAGCCGTAAGCAGGCGTATAAATTAGATGAAGCGTATATTCGGAATAGGTCATTCGCTCATTTTTTTGCAGGTCCTGGCCGCGAAGATCAGCTTGAAACAGGCCTGAGTTATTCATATTTCCGATCATCGACATAACAGCCGTGTAATCGCGGCTGAGAACACCGAATTCGAGTTCAGCCTTAACGCGATCGCCGTCCTTGTACACATTTTCCACCGCTATCCGCGACGCGCTGACACTTCCGGGCAGAACCGATTCGAGATCGGCAAACAGGCGCGACCAGCCGAATGATTTGTTGGCAACCAGCTTATGCGAGGCGACCAGAAGCTGTCGCTGTTCGGGCGATAATTGCTGCTGCACTTTTTCACCCTCACCCTTCAGCCTTCGCACTTCGTCCTGCATTTGCTCGACCTGGCCTGCAGCTATCTCGTTTAATTTACTGTTTTCATTCAATTGCGAAAAGCATAGAACCGCCCCAGAAACGGCTACCGCCAAAAGCAGCAGCGACAGCAAATACGGCGTAGTTCTGTTGCGAAAGGGCTTAGTGGAAAGATTGAGTTTTGTAATCACGTTGTAAAATGCACGTTGTCCGACAAACCTACAGTTTGTCGGACCTGTCTAAAAACAAGAGTTTAACACGAAAAAAATTCCATGTCTTTCACGAATAACGTGAAGGAAAAGTTGCAAAAATTACTGTCTGCGAGCGGGCAGTTGACGCTCCAACTCTTCAGGGCTTAAATCGCGATATACGCAGGTGCGGTTACGCCCTTCCCGCTTTGCCCTGTAAAGAGCCGAATCCGCCATCTCGATAAGCTCAATCGGGTCGCTTGAATCATAAGGAAACTCTGCTATACCGACACTTATCGTAACGTGATGCGTTTCCGCCGGCTTGCCGTGCCGCATAACGGTAAATTCCTTGCTTTCTATCTCGGCACGAATTCTCTCGGCGGCAACAAGTGCTTGTATGATTTCGGCATCGAGGAGAAATGCGGCAAATTCTTCACCTCCGAACCTCGCGGCGGCGTCGCCAACCCGGACGATCTCGGCTATGCAGCCGCCGATTTCTTCGATCGTTTTGCTTCCCGTTAGATGCCCGTAAGTGTCATTCACTTCCTTAAAAAGATCGATATCCATCATCAGTACGCAAAATGGCCGGTCTTCCGCTTTTGCCCGTGCCGCCTCGCGCCTAAGCTCCGAAAAAAACGAACGGCTCGAAAGAAGGCCGGTCAGATCGTCGTGCGAAATAAGCCGGTGGATCTGCCGCTGGTACTCGCGGTCGATCTCGTCCAGCAGATCGAATCGCAAAATATACTCGCCGATCGCGATCTTGTCGCCGTTCTGCAAGGCTTCCTTCACGATCTTTTCGCCGTTTACGCTCGTTCCGTTCCTCGAGCCCAAATCCGTAAGAATGTATTCGGTCGTTTGCGATTCAGCGTTGAATATCGTATTGATCTTCGCGTGGCGGCGGGAAACCTGCGTATCGTTGATGCGGACGTCTGCGGAGAGCGCACGTCCCAACAGAACCTCTTCGCGTTCGAGAGGGATTGGAACGGCTATTAATTCACCTGTGAGAAACACAAGTGCAGGCCGCAAATCACGATCTTGACGTTTTACTCTGGACATAAAGGGCTTTTTAAGGCAAGCAGCGAGGGCGAAATGACTCCACCTAATAGGATAACTTATACTGTAGTGAAATTTCCAGACATTTTTGAGTGAAAATTCTTATTGTAAAACTTGGCAGTATCGGTGATATCGTTCACACGCTGCCGGCATTGTTCACGATACGGGCCCGTTTGCCGGATGCTGAATTAAGCTGGGTGGTGGAAAAGCGTTCGGCTGAAATACTGCGCGGCAATACGTTGATTGACAATCTCATTGAGGTGGATACGCGCTTCCTACGAAGCGGTAAGTCTGCCAGTGAGATTCTTTCGGATCTAAGCAAACAGGTAAGTGATTTGAGAAAATTCAGCTTTGATCTGGCTATCGATTTTCAGGGTCTGCTCAAATCCGCAACGATCGCGAGGCTTTCCGGAGCGAAAATCCGATACGGATTCTCAAAGGAATCTCTTCGCGAACCGGCGAGCCGATTTTTTCTGAACCGCTCCGTCGAAATCCCATCGCTAGTTCACGTCGTCACCAAAAATCTTACGCTTGCGGCCGAAGCCTTAAATATTCCCGTACCCGACGGTCATTATATGTTTCCCGTCTTCACCGGCCAGGAGCATAAGTACGAGGCCGGGCAAATTATTGAACAGGTCGGCGGGGACTTTGCTATTCTTAACCCTGCCGGAGGTTGGGTAACCAAACTTTGGCACGCGGAAAAATACGGCCTACTCGCTGATCGATTATGGGAAGAGCACGGTTTGATTTCGATAATCACGGCCGGGCCCGGTGAAGTAGAGCTCTCGAAAAAAGCTTTGGAGAGCAGCCGGTCGGGCAAAACATTTGTCGTGCAGCCGAGTTTGAAAGGATTTTTTGAACTCGCAAAACAAGCAAAAGTTTACGTCGGCGGAGACACCGGGCCCACACATCTGGCAATCGCCGCTGGAACTCCGGTTGTGGGCATCTTCGGCCCGACGGAGTGGTGGCGAAACGGCAGTACAAATCCCGACGACATCTGTGTCGAGCGAATCGATATCGGTTGCCGCGTAGATTGCCACCGCCGGACGTGCTCGAAATGGATCTGTATGGACACCGGGGCGGAAACAGTTTTATTTGCGGTAGAAAAGAGATTGGGTAAAGGCTGACAGCGTGCCGGACATCCAATTTCGAAAGTTCAACGTCGAAAGTTTCGTAAGATTATAATTGCAAATTTATTCAAGACTGCTCAAAAAAAGCAGTTACGAAATTGATTTTCGCTTATACTATGCTACTACCAAACCGAAGGACAGTTTTTCACAGGTTTTTACTCGATTATGAATACTTTGTTATCTAAATTTTTGATGTTTTTGACTTTGTCGGCTGCGTTTGCGGTGGTGTTGTCGGGGCAGACCACCGGCAGGAAAATATCTACCGCGCTGCCCTTTGCCAATGGCGAAACACTCACCTACGAAGGAAAGTTAAGCAGGATCATTCGAGGAATCGCCGTAGCGGAGATGACATTTACGCTTCTTCAGCCTTCGCAAATTGACAATTACATCGTCAAAAGTGAGGCCAAATCGAAAGGCACTCTCACGAAGCTGTTCCGTTTCAGCTTTTTGCAGCAGGTTCAATCCACTATCTCTAATCGTGAGTTCCGCATACTGAAGACCGTTAAACGCGACGTTCAGAAGGACCGTGTGCGCGATAGCGAAGCTTTTTTCGATTACAATCAGGAACGCGTAACGTATATTGAAACAAATCCCGAAGAG
>Ga0136617_10006882_pt1 | contig 10141 bp, 8 predicted proteins | sample AntDrymUQ3222106_2_FD_129672 | JGI IMG/M metagenome (GOLD analysis project Ga0136617, IMG submission 129672) | Polar desert sand microbial communities from Dry Valleys, Antarctica - metaG UQ322 (21.06) | ecosystem: Environmental > Terrestrial > Soil > Desert | place: Antarctica: Dry Valley... | reverse complement strand
CATCAATCGGCTGGCGGCCGGAGAAGCCGGTGTCTATCTCGTGCCAATGGGTGATCCGATCCTCGCCCATCCGCCAGCAGAGAAAGATGGGACGGTCCTCCCGGAGGGAATAGAAATCCACCAGCCCGGCGTCAAAGCCCTTAAAGACGCAGCCGACCGCCTCCAGCTCTTGGAGATAGAGGTTGATCCGGTCGGCATGCTTGGCCACCTCTTCCCGCGCGGTTACCAGCTCACGGGTCTCGCCCCAGTCGGCGCGGGCGCCTCCGGTGAGAATCTCGAACTGCCCAACCGCGGCGCGCCAGGCGGGATACTCCAAGGTGAGATCCTGCACGATGCGGCGCACCAGCGGCAGGGTGCGCTCGGCCTCGCGGAGGGTGAAGAGCTTGAAGTCGGGCATGGCATCTCCTCGCATGTCATCCGAGCGGGTTCATGTCATCCCGAGGGGGTCCTTGTCATCCCGAGCGGAGCGCAGCGACCGAGGGATCTTGCCCGCCGGGTTCCGGACACCACCGGAGTAGATCCCTCGCTCCGCTCGGGATGACATGACCCCGCTCGGGATGACATGTCGACAGCACACCTGCAAAGCTAACCCAGCACAATCTCCACCCCCGGAATCTGCTCCGGATGGCTGATGAAGCCGATCACCCGGCGCGCCGAATCCACCACGGTGATGGTCGCCCGGAGGTGCGACTCGTTGGGCTCCAGATCCATCCGCACCTGGTAACCATCCAGTTCCTGGTCCGCCTGCACCACTGGCGAGTTGGTGCGCATCAGCGAGTCGGCGCGGGTGTGCCAGGGGTGTTTTCCCTCAGCGAGACATCGGGTGACCAATTCGCGGTCGCTCAAGGTGCCGAGGAAAAGGCGAGTGCGGTGGTCGTCCACCACCGGTACCACCGAGATGTTGCGGGTCTTGAGCATGATCGCCACTTCGCTGGCCATGGCGCCGGCCACCGCGACGTGAGGATCGGGCACCATCGCTTCCGAAGCTTTCATCTGCTCAATTTGCCCCGAACGTAGTGCGGGTCAAGTCTGCCTTCCCCGGTGCGCTTCGGCCCGGCTGTACCGCGCCCGCTCCTCCTCGGTCCCCGGAATCAGCCGCGGCACCCGCTTGGGCTTCCCCTCGGCATCTATGGCGACGAAGACGACGTGCGCGGTATGGGTGTGCCGCTTTTCCCCGCTGCTCACCTGCTCGGCGTAAACCTCCACCGAGATGTCCATCGAGGAGTTGCCGACGAAATCCACGGTCGCGGAGCAGGTGACCAGCGCGCCAACGCGAATGCGCTCCCGGAAATCCACTCTATCAATGCTCGCGGTGACGGCGGGACCGCCGGCATGCCGGATCGCCGCTACCGCAGCCGCCTGATCCACCAGCGCCATCAGCTCGCCGCCGAACAGGTCGCCCAGTACGTTCTGCATGTGGGGCATGACGAAGGTGGTGAGGGTGCCGACGGAGTACGACATGGGACGGGAGGCGGGGAGGTTCAATAGTCCACCGGCCTCAGGTAATACTCCCCGATCGCCGTGGCGCTCAGCATGGCGACGGTGGGGAGGCTGCGCTTCCAGTGAGTGCCGTCGAGGCGCTTCCGCACCAGAGCGATCTCGTCGTCGCTGTAGCCCAGCGCGGCGATGTCCGCGGTGCGGTAGCCGAGGAGAATCCAGTGCAGAATCGCATCGGCGCGGGGATAAGAGAGGCCGAAGTCTCCTTCGTCGGTCTGGCCCTGAATCAGATCGGCGCTGGCCGGCTTGGAGACGATCACGTCGGGCACGCCGAGATGCCGGGCGAGCGCCCAGACCTGGCTCTTGAATAGATCGCCCAGAGGATTGACCGGCGGCGAATCGTCGGCGTGCCAGGTGAAGTAGCCCAGGAGCCGCTCGGTCTTGTTGCCGGTGCCGAGCGGAAGGGCGCGGCGGGCGGCCGAGAGGTCGAAGAGGGTGATCATCCGGGTGCGGGCCATGATGTTGCCGAGGCGGGCGGGGTCGGTCACGCCGCCCAGCGCCTGGGAGAGCCCATCCACCGCCTGACTGATGTCCACGGTGAGGGACTCGATGCCGATCGCGTCTACCACGAGTTGAGCATGGCTCAGACTCTCGGGGCTCGAGCTGCGATACGGCATTCGGACGCCGAGCACTTGGTCAGGTCCGAGGGCTTCGGCCGCGAGGAAGGCCGCGAGGGAGCTGTCTACCCCGCCGGAGAGTCCGATCACGACTCGCTCGAAGCCGCGGCGCCGCTGGACTTCGTCCCGGATGAACTCGACCAGCCAGCGGCGGGTGAGCTCGGGATCAATCTCCAGCGCCGGGGGCCCGCCGTTGTCACCGCTGTCATCCTGTGCGGAGCGAAGGGGCGGAGTACCGGTGGAGCTCCGCCCCTTCGCTCCGCTCAGGGTGACAGCACTCAGGGCGACAGCATCACCACCTCCACCGCCGGCTCCCCCGCCCCGCCGGGCACGGTGCAGTGAGCCCAACAGATGCGGCAGCCGCATCTCCAGGTCCGCCAGCAGCGGCAGATCGGCGCGGGCCCGGGTGATCTCTTCGAAGTCGAGGGTGACTGGGATCAGCGCCTCCTCGAAGATCGGCCCTTCGGCGACGAGATCGCCCCGAGGGCCCGCCACCAGGGAGCCGCCGGGGAACGCCTTGCCACCCTCGAAGCCGACCAGCTGGGCCAGGGCGACGTAGAGGCCGTGCTCTCCTGCGATGTCCTGCGCCAGCCGGCTCCAGCGGGCAAGACTGGTAGGGCGACCCGGCGTCTCCTCGCTGGACGTCACTCCGCGGGCCGGACTCGCGCTGGGAACGATCACCAGTTGGGCGCCGTCCAGCGCCGCCAGCATCGGAGTGAACGAGTGCCAGACGTCCTCGCAGATGAGGATCGCCGCCCGGCCCCACCGGGTGTCGAACGCCTGTACGCTCCGGCCCGCCTCGACGAAGCGTTCCTCGTCGAAGACGCCGTAGGTCGGAAGGAAGACCTTGCGATGGATATGGCGGATGCCGGATGCCGAGCCGCCGAGGGTGGCGTAAAGCGCGGAATTGTACAGCCGGTTCTGGTAGACCTCGTAAAAGCCGAGGGCAACGTCGAGCGCCGGGGCCTTGGCGTCGGCGTGCTGGCCCGAGAGATCGTCGAAGAGCCGGCCGGCCGGCAGCGCGAGATCGCGGACTCCGCCCTCGAGGAAGTACCCGGTAAGTGCCGTCTCCGGCGCCACCACCAGCTCGGGCGGCTCCGGCCATCCGGCGACCTCCCGGAAAATGTCGCCGAGGCGGCAAAGATTCTCTTCGTACGCCCCCTTCCGGGGCCGCATCTGGGCTATGGCGAGGCGGAGCACGGTGGAAATGTATACCTTGTAGCATGCTCCGCGATATTGCCGCCTGCTTCGCCAACCTCACCACAGAGGCACAGAGAACAGGGAGAAAAACCACGGAGAAAATTCTCTGTGGCCTCCGGGTTCTCTCGGTGCCTCTGTGGTGAACATCGGCTGAGAGCAGACTATGCCCTCACCCGCCCAAGCCCTGCGCCAAGTCCCCAACGCCTGCGAGATCGTTCCTGACATCGTCACCGGCGGCCAGCCCAGCGCCGCAGATCTCGAGGCGTTTTCCCTGGCCGGCGGCGGCCTCGTCGTTGACCTGCGCGACCCGATGGAGCCCCGCCCGATACATGAGCCCACTTTGGCCGCCGGTCTCGGACTCGAATATCTGAATGTCCCCGTCGCCTCCGGCTGCCTCGACGACGCCACCCTCGACCGCATCCTCGCCGCACTGCGAGGCGCCGGCGGCCGCACGGTATTGGTCCACTGCGCCAGCGGCAGCCGCGCCGGCGGAGCGCTGCTCGCTTACCTGATGCTCGACCGGGGTCTGGACGAGGAAGAGGCCACCGGCCAGGCGATGCGCGCCGGGCTCCGCAGCGCCGAGCTGCTGGAGTGGAGCCTCGATTACAGCCGCCGAAACCGGCCGCGCGAAACGACGTAGGACTACCTCACCGTCCCGGAGATGTAATGCCGCTTCCGACCCTCGTGCGTTGGGCACTCGCCGCGCTCGTGCTGAGCTCACCCGCCGTGGCCGCCGCACAGCAGGCCAAGCCGCTCGATCCCGCCAACATGGACACCACCTGCTCGGCATGTGAGAACTTCTACCAGTATGCCAACGGCGGCTGGATCAGACGCTCTACCATCCCCGACGACCGGCCGATGTGGGGCAGCTTTCACGAGTTGCAGGATCAGAACTTCGCCGCCCTCCGCCAGGTGCTCGACCAGGCCGCCGCCAACCGGCGCTCCGCCTCGGACCCCAACCTACGAAAGCTGGGTCTCTTCTACGGCAGCTGCATGGATTCGGCTCGGGTTGAGCAGGCCGGGCTCCGTCCGCTGGCCGGGGAGCTAGGGCGGATCGCCGCCGTGCGCACCCGCCCCCAGGTCCAATCGGCTATGGCTCGGCTGCAGCAGCGCCAGGTGAACCCGGGGTTCCTTTTCCACTCGACGCCCGACGCCAAGCAGAGCGGTCGCACTATCGCCGAGATCTCGCAGGCCGGGCTCGGCATGCCGGACCGCGACTATTACCTCAAGCCCGATTCGGCATCGGAAACGCTCCGGCAGGAATACGTGGCGCATGTGGGCCGGATGCTGCGTCTGGCGGGGGAGGACAGCGCCTCGGCGGCTCGCTCCGGTGGTGCGGTGATGACCATGGAGACCGCGCTGGCCAAAGCTTCGATGACGCTGGAAGCGCAGCGCGATCCGGAGGCGATCTACCATCTCACCGACATCGCCGACCTGCGGCGCGCTGCCCCGGCGATCGTCTGGCCGGCGTACTTCAAGGATCGCGGCGTTGCCGTTCCGGCGCAGGTGAACCTGGCTCAACCCGACTTCATCCGCGCCCTCGATTCCCTGCTCGCGTCGGCGCCGGTCGCGGATTGGCGTGCCTACCTCCGCTGGCACCTTCTCGCCGCATCGGCGCCGGCGCTCAGCTCGGCTTTCGCCGAAGAGAGCTTCCGCTTCAACTCGACCGTGCTGCAAGGCGTAAAGGAGATGCAGCCGCGCTGGAGACGCTGCCTCGAGGCCACCGACAACGCGGTGGGCGAGATCCTGGGTCAGGCCTACGTGCGCAAACACTTCACGCCTGACGCCAAGACGCGGGCGCTGGAGATGGTGCGTAACATCCAGGCGGAGTTTCGCGGCCGCCTGGGGGCGCTCACCTGGATGAGCCCGGCGACGAAAGCGAAGGCCTACCGCAAGCTGGATGCGATCGGCAACAAGATCGGCTATCCCGAGCGCTGGCGCGATTACTCCAGGCTCGAGCTGCAGGACCAACCATACGTGCTGAATCTGCACCGGGCCAATGCGTTCGAGGCGCGGCGTGATCTGGCAAAGGTGAACCGGCCCACCGACCGCAGCGAATGGGGAATGACGCCGCCAACCGTCAACGCCTCCTACAATCCGCTCTTCAATCACATCACCTTCCCGGCCGGCATCATGCAGCCTCCCTTCTTCGATCCCAAAGCGGACGACGCGGTCAACTACGGGGGAATGGGCGCGGTCATCGGCCATGAGATTACCCACGGCTTCGACGACGAGGGAAGGCAGTTCGATGCGGAAGGCAACCTGAGCGGGTGGTGGGACTCCAGCGATACCCGCGCCTTCAGCGGTAGAGCTCAGGTGCTGGAGCGGCAGGCCGGGGGGTTCGTGGCGGTGGATACCATGCGGGTCAATGGCAAGCTGACGCTGGGAGAGAACATCGCCGACTTGGGCGGGCTGCTGATCGCGCACGGAGCGTACCGCCGCTCGCTCGAGGGGAAGTCGGAGCCGGCGCCCATCGAAGGACTCACCGGCGATCAGCGATTCTTCCTCGCCTGGGCGCAGATCTGGCGCAGCACTATCCGGCCGGAGTTCGCCCGGATGCTGGTGACGGTGGATCCTCACGGCCCGGCGGCGTATCGGACCAACGGGCCGGTGAGCAACATCCCGGCGTTCGCCCAGGCGTTCGGGTGTAAGGCAGGGGAGCCGATGGCGAGGAAAGAGAGCGAGCGGGTTCAGATCTGGTGACGGAGGGCCTCCAGTCGGTTAACGCCGCCGGCCGCCGCCCCCGTTGGACGGCCGCCTGCCCCCGCCGTCCGATGGGCGGGCGGGTGGCGGAGAAGGCCGCTCTACTCGCGGGGGCGGTGCGGACGGCCTCGCCTCCGGACGCGGAGCTGGTGCCGGCCGCGCCTCGGGCCGCGATTGCGGCGCCTGCCGCACCGGGGCCCGCTCGATCTGGGGCCGCTCGGCTTCCTGCCGAGGCCGCGCCTCGCTCCTGGTTCCACTGTTGTCACGCCGCGCCGGCTCGACGCTCTTGGACGGCTCGGGCTCGCGGGCGCGGCGGGCTTCGACCGGTCGCCGCTCCATGGACGGACGCCGCACCGACTGGCGCTCCGCCGGCTCCCGCCGCACCGCTTCCCGCCGCGCATCCTGTTGGCCGGGGCGGTCCACCTCGCGCCGCTCGATGGCGCCGCGTATCGGGTCCGACCGGGAGGGCTCGCGCAGCCTGACCACCGGCGGACTGTAGACCGTGTTCACCGAGCGCCGGAAGCCCTGCTGACCACGATATCCGGCCTGAACTCCCTCCACACCCCGGAAGCGATAGGGGGTGTAGGGCCGGCTATAGTAGCGATTCCGGTCGTAGCCATACCCGTCATAGTAGCCGTACCGGTGGGGACGGTAGCCGGAGTACGGGTACCGAGGGTAATACGCCGGCCCATAGTAGTAGGGGTCGTAGAAGAAGGGATCGTGGTACGGATCGTATCCGTAATAGGAGCGGTAATAGGGCCGGCCGATGCCGATGGACAGGATGAACGGCGAACCGTAGTGCGCGCCGCAGCTCCGGAAATAATGTCCGCCGCACCAGGGATCGTCGTAGTACGACGGTGCGTAGTAGGACCGGGAGTGGGAATAATCGGAGGAATACGCCACCCGCTCGCTTACGTCATAGGTAATCGCGTCGTAGTCGAAGTTGCCGTCGGCCATCCGGCGGACCAGGTCGTTGAGCTCGGGCTCGGGGTCCTCCGGCAACCGGTTAGGCGCGAGGGTGCGATAGTCCCAGTGATCTGACAGCACAAACTCGCCGAAGCGGAACGGCGCGCGGGACACGGCGGCGTACACCGTTCCCCTGCCGGGTGAGTCGTCCACATGGAACGATTCGCGGTCGCCCCGTCCGCGCACATCGTACTTGCGCCCGCCGCGGACGAAGTTGTCGTCGGTCGGGTCAATGGGGAACAGCACCCGCAGATGCCCGTCTGGGTCGGCGTGGAGCACGATCAGATAGCCGTCCTGGTCCGAGCGCACCTGCACCTTGGCCCTGTCGCCGGGGAGGAAGCGCCGATCGTTGTTGATCCAGAGCTGGATCGGAGGATCCAGTCGAGACACCAGGGACGGGCCGGCTGACGGAGCAGCCAGCAGCAGAGAAACCAACAGGGAGGAAAACATGATACCTCCGGGTACTGCGGTTGCAACTTGGAAATTGGTACGGGGCACCGCGTTAAACCTACGGCGAGTCTTGCTTTATCCTGCGAGCCGCGTGCCACCGATTACATCGTTGTAATCTAACCACTTGCCTGTGCTGAAAGCGCCGTTTTTCGTCCCCTTTGCGGCACCGCTGTCACTGTGCCGGGGACAGGCGTTCGGTGACCGGTCAGGGTTTGCTGGTTTCGCTGCCCCCGTTCCAGCGGTGCCAGTACATCCGCATCTCGCTTATGAGCGCTCCCTCGGTCTCACAGAAGATGGCGCCCCGAGCGTCCACCCACTGTCCGGTCCGCTTTCGCTGGAAGCGGCACTTGAACTCGGAAGAGAACCAGGGACCGGCGGCGTAGATCTCGCCCGAGCTGAAGGCGATTTCCGACTGGCTGTAGGGCACATCGGCCCAGAACCGCCGAACCGCGTCGTGCCCGGTGAGCGGCTGGGAGAAGGGAGTTTCGATGAACACCACGCCCGGCGTGTAAACCGACATCAGCAGGTCGAGGTCGCCCTTGGACCAGCCCCGGCCGAAAGTGTCAATCAGGGAGCGCCCTAGGGTGCGGGTGTCGACCGCGAGCTCGGGGACGGTGCCCTGGGGGGTGTCGGTGCCGGACATGGTTGGAACATACATCGCTATTCGAGGATGGTGGGGGGTCGGAGCCGGAGGGCTAACCGTCTGTCAACCGGCAGCCAACCTCCGACTCGCGACAGTAGGTCTCGAAAAATCCGCTCCCCGAATCCGCCACCGCCTGCCCCCCAACCTGTCCTTCCAGCCGAAACCGCCCCCGCATCTGCAGAAACACTCGGCGGAAGGAGGAGGCCGCCATCTCGGTGGCCAGGGCGTGCTCTACCTCGACCCCCAGTCTCACGGTATCGGCCTCCCGCGTAGCAACCAGGGTAAACCGCTCCGGCGCCGACGCCCCGGTCGGACCCTGCGCCGGCCGGGCCCCTTCGTAGGCGATGGTGCCGAAACGCAGCACCTGGCGCACTCCCAGCGAGTCAGCCAGGGTGAGAAAGAAGGGAGAGGTGACGGCCGAGCCGGTGGTGTCGCCGGTGCGCCCGGGGCCGTAGACCCCGCCGTACAGCAGGCTGAGCGAGCTGCCTCTGGCGCTGCCCCACTCCCAGGTCACGTCGCGCCAGACACCCCAGTTGTGGTCGTGGTAGGCCGGTGCCTCGACCACCACCCGACACCGGTCGCCCACGCAGATCCTGCCTTCGGCGGTGGCCGCCAGCGCCGGGACCACGTACCCCGAGAGGAAGGAGGCATCCCGAAGCTCGACGGGAGGGAAGTAGCGATGGGGCAGCGGTCGCAGCACGATGTCCAGCAGCAGCCTGCCCGCCTTGCCCCGCGCCCGGGCGCGAATGGAATACGTCCCGTCTCGCTGGCGGACCGTGCTCTCGCCGATGGTGAGGTCAGCCCGAGCGGTGTCGAGGACCACCCGGCCGGCGGGCTCATCCGCGGTGAACTGCTCGTACCTGCCATCGGGCCGCCGATGGGTGACCAGGAGCCGTCCTCCCCACTTGCCTCGCTCCGCCGGGTCCAGGCTTACCTCCCCGCCAACCAGAAAGCTCACATACCACCACTCGGCCGGCCCGGTGACCAGGTTGAAGTACTGCCACTCGCCCCAGGTGGAGTCGGGCCGCCGGGGAAGGTGAAAGCGGTCCAGCTCATCGTAGAGCTGCTGGGGAGTGGGACCGACGTAGGCCGAGTCGGCCGGGGTGTCGGCCCAGCGGCCCTCACGCACGTCCAACCCGGCCCCAAGGGCGGCGGAGCGGCTGGGGATCTCTCCGCCGGCGCGACCCGCGGTGGGACGGCAAGCGCCTCGCGCCGGGCAGAGGTAGACCAGCTTGCTCTCGATGGCCGGTGCCACGATGCGAACGATGTGCTGGTGCCGGGGTCCGCCCACCACCTGGCGAGTGAGGAACCGGGCCCGGTCAATGGCGAAGAACATCCCGCTCACCCCACCGGTCCGCATCGCCTCGACGTCTATGCCTTGGGGGAGGATGGTGATCTCCCCTCCACCGACGAGCGAGACGTCACGGGACTGGTCGAGCATCGCCTCGCCCACCGACAGCAGAACCACCATTACCCCCACTCCCAGCGAGAAGCCCAGCAGGAGAAAGAGCGAGCGGACTTTGCGCACCCAGAGATGGCGAAAGGCGAGGGTGAGCAGCATCAGTCGCCCAGGATCCTGCCGTCGAGCATGTGGATCACCCGCCCGGCCTCCGCCGCCAGCCGCTGGTCGTGGGTGACCACCACAAGGGTGGTTCCATCGGCGTTGAGCCGGCGGAAGAGATCGAGGATCTCCTGGCCGGTGGCGGCGTCGAGCTCGCCGGTCGGCTCGTCGGCCAGCAGGACGGCCGGGCGATTGGCCAGGGCACGGGCGATCGCCACCCGCTGCATCTCGCCCCCGGAGAGTTGAGTGGCGCGGTGGTCGGCACGGCCACCGAGCCCGACGTAGGCCAGGAGCTCGCGCGCCCGCACCCGCCGCTCGGCACCTCCCACTCCCGCTTCGGCCATGGGAAGCTCCACGTTCTCCCGAGCGGTGAGAACGGGCAGCAGATGAAAGCGCTGGAAGATGAAGCCCAGCCGGGTGAGCCGCAGCCGGGTGAGCTCCCGGTCTTTGAGCGACTCCAGACGGGTGCCGAGAATCTCGACGCTGCCGGAGGAAGGCGCGTCT
>Ga0136617_10006881_pt1 | contig 10141 bp, 10 predicted proteins | sample AntDrymUQ3222106_2_FD_129672 | JGI IMG/M metagenome (GOLD analysis project Ga0136617, IMG submission 129672) | Polar desert sand microbial communities from Dry Valleys, Antarctica - metaG UQ322 (21.06) | ecosystem: Environmental > Terrestrial > Soil > Desert | place: Antarctica: Dry Valley... | reverse complement strand
GGAGAAGCACACGGTCTCCAGGCTGATCGGGGCTCCACCCGGATACGTGGGGTACGAGTCCGGGGGGCAACTCACCGAGGCCGTGCGGCGGCGTCCGTACACCGTCGTTCTGCTCGACGAGGTGGAAAAAGCACACCAAGACGTCTTTGACGTGCTGCTACAGGTGCTCGACGACGGCCGGCTGACCGACGGACAGGGCCGGACCGTGGACTTCCGCAACACCCTGCTGATTCTGACCTCCAATCTCGGCTCCGCACTGATCGCCGATCAGGCCGCACCCGAGCAGGACCGGCGCGACGCCGTGCTGGAGGTCGTCCGCCGGCACTTCACACCGGAGTTCCTCAACCGGCTCGACGACATCGTCATGTTCAACTCCCTGGGTGCCGAGGAGCTAGCGCACATCGTCGACATCCAGGTCGACCAGTTGGCCCGGCGTCTGTCGGCCCGCCGGCTGTCCCTGGAGGTCACCCCGGCGGCCCGGGAATGGCTGGCCCTGGGCGGATTCGACCCGGTCTACGGTGCGCGTCCGCTCCGCCGGCTGGTCCAGTCGGCGATCGGTGATTCCCTGGCCAGGGGGCTCCTCTCCGGCGAGATCCGGGACGGGGACACGGTCCTGGTGGATGTGGCGCCCGACCAAGATCAACTTCTGGTCACCGCCAGTCGCTGAAGGTCGGCGGGTTGCGGCAGGATGACCGCATGAGCCAGCCGCCGTACTCGCCACCACCCACACCTGGGGACCCCAGCTCCGGCTACCAGAACCCCGGTTACCCGGGCCCCGGTTACCCGGGCCCTGGTTACCCGGCCCCCGGCTACGGGCCACCAGCTGGTCAGTACCCCGGTTACCAACAGGGGCCACCGCCACCCGCCGGATACGGAGTGGGCGGCGGGATGCCGCCACCGCCTCCCGGTTGGGGCGCGCCACCACCGCCGCAGCCGCTCGCGCGGCCGAGCACCGTTACCTACGCGCTGTATGCCCTCGTCGCCAACGTGGTCCTGAGCCTCATCGGCGCGATCCTCATCTTCACCAACCAGGACGCCTACATCGAGGACGCGCTGCGCGATGCCGGTCTCGATCCGGATGCTGTGGGGACGACACCGTCGATCGTCGACCCCGCGTACACGATCGGCGCGATCATCGGCGTCGCCCTCTGGGCGATGTTCCTGTGGTTTGCCTGGAAGGGCGACAACTGGGCCCGAATCGCGATCTGGGTGCTCGGCGGGCTGTCCCTGTTCAGAATCTTCATCGCCGTCAGCTCACCGGTCGGCCTCGTTGTCGTGCTCAACGTGCTCAGTGTTCTGCTCACCATCTGCGCGATCGTGCTACTGGCGCTCAAGCCGTCCAACGACTGGTACCGCTACCAGGGCGACGCGCGCAGATACGGCTGGCCGGGTCGAGCCTGACCGAGCCTCTTGTCGGGGCTGTCGTCCGGGGCCTGTCGTCCGGGCGCTAGTTTCCGACGTTGTCCTGGATGCAGCGCTCCAGCTGCTGCTGCGTCAGGTCGGGCCCATACTGCTCCTGGCAGTCGGCGGAGATCCGCAGCGCGAGGATGAGCAACACTGCGCCGACTGCCGCGCCAAGGACCCCGGTGATCAACCCCGCGATCGCCATTCCCTTGTTGCTGACCCGGTCGGCCCGGCCTCGCGCGATGCCGATGCCACCGAAGATCACCGCCAGGATGCCCAAGATGATGCCCGGAAAGGTCAGCCAGCAGGTGAGCAGGGCCAGGATGCCCAGCACCAGCGAAGTGATGGCCAGCCCGTTGCGGGGAGAGGGACGTCCATAGGCGTGGGGCTGCCCAGGGTAGGTCGGCGGTGGATACCCGGAGCCGGAGGAGGGCTGCCCGGAGGGTGGTTCGTACGGCGGAGGCGAGGACATCTGACTACCGTAGGTGCATCGGTACCGGCTGCTGTCCGGCTGGCAAGCTGCGGTCATGCCTGACGCCGCCCCCAAGGGGTCCACCCCGGCTCCGATCGACCGGATGCCCACGCAGCCCAGGGTCGCCGCGATCCTGCTGGGCGTGCTGGCCGCGCTGCTGCTGATCAACGCAGTGGTGACCCTGACCCAACTCGAGGCGATCCTCGACAGCCTTGCCGAGGGCGCCCGCGAACGGGACGACGAGTTCGACCGCGGCACGGTGCGCAGCCAATTGCGGTTCAGCTTGGGCGACAGCGTCGTCGTGGGATTGGTGGCCGCACTGTCGGCCTTTCTGCTGGTCCGGCGGCGCAGTCCCGGCCGCTGGCTGGGCATCGCCTGCGCGCTGATCCAGCTGATCCTCACCCTGCTGGTCGTGGTCGGGCTCGGCGGCATCCCGATCTACTCCTTGCTGCTCATCGTGATCACCGGCGGCGCCTTGGTGATGCTCTTCCGCCGGCAGACGATCGACTGGCTGCGCACCGAGCGCCCTGCCTAAACGCCCTGCCTGAGCGGATGCCGGTAACAGTGCACCCGGCACTAACCTCGAGGCCATGTCCATCGCTCTGGTCACCGGCGCCACAGCCGGCATCGGTGCTTCTTTCGCCACCCAGCTCGCCCGCGAGGGCAGCGATCTCGTCCTGGTCGCCCGAACTCAGGCCCGGCTCACCGAACAGGCGGCCGAACTGAGCCAGCGGTACGGCATCGCAGCCGACGTCATCGCCGCGGACCTGTCCACTGACGAGGGCCTCGGCCGGGTCGAAGCCCGCCTGGCCGATGCCGCGGCAGCCATCGACCTGCTGATCAACAACGCTGGATTCGGCCTGCCGGCCAGTTTCCTGGACTCCGACGTCTCCGACGAGGACCGGATGCTCGCCGTCAACGTCCGGGCGGTGATGCGCCTGACCCATGCGGTTCTGCCGGGCATGATCGAGCGCGGCTCCGGAGGCATCGTCAACGTCTCCTCCGTCGCCGGCTTCGTCCCCACCGCCACCGGCGCGTCCTACTCGGCCACCAAGGCCTGGGTGACCGCCTTCACCGAGTCGCTCTCGGTGCTCCTGACCGGAAAGGGTGTCCGGATCACTGCACTGTGCCCCGGATTCACCCGTACCGAGTTCCATGATCGGGCCGGCGTCGTCAGGGGCGAGGTGCCCGAGCGCCTCTGGCTGGACGCAGGTGATGTGGTCGCCACCGGACTGCGTGATCACCGGCGCGGCGCGGTGATCAGCATTCCGGGGACCTCGTACAAGCTGTCGATGATCGGGTCACGGCTGCTCCCGCGGGGGGTACTGCGCTGGGCGAGCGCTCGGATGACAGCCAAGGATCCGACCAGCCAGTCCGGCGGCTGAACCGCGAGGCGCCATCGGTGCGAACACTGGCTGTGAGAACTCAGCCGACACAGCCAGCCGGTACCAGAGCCCAACCCTGGATCCGGCGAGGATTGACCGCGCTGGCCGGTCTGATCTCCGCTGGCGTCGCGTTGGGGATCGGTGAGTTGCTCGCCGGGCTGGTCGGCCCGAACAGCTCGCCAGTGATCGCCATCGGTGGAGCCGTCATCGACGCCACGCCTCGACCGCTCAAGGACTTCGCGATCACGACATTCGGTGAGAGCGACAAGATCGCCCTCGTCGTCGGGACCCTTGTGCTGCTCGCGGTCTTTGCCATGGTGCTCGGAGTGCTTGCCTGGACCCGGCTCAAGCTCGCTGCGGCCGGCGTCCTGCTGTTCGGCCTGCTCGGGGCGGTGGCTGCGGCCACCCGCCCGACCGGGTCGCTGCTGGACATGCTGCCCTCGCTCCTGGGCGCGCTCACCGGAGCCGTCGCGCTCGTCTACATGATCACCGCGCTCGGCCGGGGTAGCGCGAAGGCCGACGCCGACGCCGATACGTCCGAGGGGTCACTGGCGATTGCGACCGCTTCATCGGCGGAACCAGCAAAGGACGAGCGCAAGCACGCGGACGAGACGCTGGTCGCCAAGCTCCGCGACCGCCTCGCGGGCGTGGATCGGAGCACCTCGGCACTGAATCGCCGCGGCTTCTTCGTCGCCGGCGGGCTCGCCGCGGGTGCGGCGGTCGTGGCCGGCGGGGCGGGGAACCTGCTGCAGCGCCGCTTCTCGGTCGCCGGTGCCAGGGCTGACATCACCCTGCCGGATCCGGCCAGCCCGGCACCCGCACTGCCGGCTGGGGCGGACCTTTCCGAGTCGGTCGACGGGTTGACCCCGCTGTTCACCGACAACAACGACTTCTATCGCGTGGACACCGCGATCACCGCGCCGCAGGTCTCGCCGTCGGAGTGGTCACTGCGGATCTTCGGGATGGTCGATCAGGAGGTCGAGTTCACCTTCGAGCAGCTGATGGACCGCGACGACCTGATCGAGCGCGACATCACGCTCAGCTGCGTCTCCAACCAGGTCGGCGACAAGCTGGCCAGCACCGCCCGCTGGATCGGCGTACCGCTGAAGAACCTGCTCGACGAGGCAGGGATCAACAGCGGTGCCGACCAACTGGTGTCCCGTTCGGTGGACGGGATGACGATCGGCACGGCCACCGACGCCGCGATGAACACCGAGGACGCGATGATCGCGATCGGGATGAACGGCGAGCCGCTGCTGGTCGACCACGGCTTCCCGGCCAGGATGCTCATTCCTGGCCAGTACGGGTACGTCAGTGCCTGCAAGTGGATCTTCGAGATCGAGGTGACCACCTTCGACGCCTTCGATGCCTATTGGGTCGAGCGCGACTGGGATCGCGAGGCCCCGATCAAGGTGTTCTCCCGGATCGACACCCCGCAGGGTCTGCGCCCGGTCAAGTCCGGTCCGCGGATGCTGGCCGGAATCGCCTGGGCCCAGACCCGGGGGATCGCCAAGGTCGAGGTCAAGGTCGACGGTGCCGACTGGGCCGAGGCTGAGCTCTCGCCCGAGGTCAACAAGAACATCTGGCGGCAGTGGACCTATCCGGTGGACTTCGCCGCGGGTTCGCACACGATCGTGGTACGGGCCACCACTCAGGACGGCGAAGTGCAGCCCGAGGAACGAGTGGCTCCGTTCCCGAACGGCGCCACCGGTTGGCACAACATCGTCGCCACGGTCAGGAACGACGTCTAGCAGCTCGACAACGCTCGACAGCCCCGCCGGGCCGCTCGGCCTTCCTGCACTTATTACGTGAAATGTCACCTCAGGCGCTGGCCTGAGGTGACATTTCACGTGATAAGTGCGGCGGTTTGCGTTGGGCCGCTTACGTATTGGATACCGGCCGCACTCATGCAGCAACGTGACCTTCTCGTGATGAACCGCTTTCCCGACCAGTCCGAACGCTCTGTGAAGGAACACTCCACCAACCCGCCGGACATTGACTGGCGAAGGGAGCACCAAAGTGAAGAAGCTAACGACCCGCAGCGTGATGCTGGCGTCGGTCATGGGTCTGTCATTGGCGCTGAGCGCCTGTGGCTCCGACGAGCCCACCGACACCTCCAGCGGAGACACCGCTTCCTCGGAAGAGGAGACCACCACCGAAGAGCCGGCCGCTGCAGGTCCGTTCGGGGCTGCCTGCGCCGAAGTTCCCACCGACCCAGCCGACGAGGGCAGTGTCGAGGGCATGGCCGACGACCCGGTCGCGACCGCAGCCAGCAACAACCCGCTGCTGTCCACCCTGGTGACGACGGTCACTGCCGCGAACCTGGGCGACACCCTGAACGGCGCTCCCGAGCTCACCGTCTTCGCGCCGTCCAATGACGCGTTCGCGGCTGTCGACCCAGCGGCGCTGGAGTCGCTGTTGCTGCCCGAGAACGTGGCGACGCTGACCAGCATCCTGACCTACCACGTCATCGGCGAGCGGATTGCTCCCGAGGACCTGGCCGGGACGTTCACCACGCTGAACGGTGCCGAGCTCACCATCGAAGGTGAAGGCGAAATGTTCACCACCAACGCCGGTGGCACGCCCGAGGCGAGTGTGGTCTGCGGCAACGTGCAGACCGCCAACGCCACCGTGTACATCATCGACCAAGTCATGATGCCCCCGGCGTAAGCACCACATCCTCAAGCCCAGCGCGGGCGTCCCGGTCACCGGGGTGCCCGCGCTGCTGTCTGCGTCCAGCCTGCGCCTTGCCCGCAAGCCGGACCGCGTACTCGCGAGCGCCGAGTACGGGATGACCTACTGGACGCCGGCCGCGATGAGCGCCGCCAATACGTCGAGGGCCGGCTGCGAACCGGAGCGTTCGATGCCGGTGTTCGTCCGGTTCCACAGCCACCGGTCCAGATCACTGGCGCTGCCCCGGACCTGCGCATCGGGATCCGGCGAGCCCTGCTCGAGGAGGGCGATGGAGGGCTCGTCGTAGGTCTTGCCGGTGTTGGTCGACGTTCCGGTCATCCGGCCGAGTTCGAACAACCACTCGTCCCCGGTGTCACTGGTGGCCACTGCGACCACGCCGTCCTCGGTAGCCGAGAAACTCGCCCAGGCGGGCAACTCGGCCCACATGATGCCCAGCATTTCGTCGATACCGTCGGCTGCTAACTCTGGCTCGAGGGACCGGACGGGCACCCCGGCCGTCAGTTCGGCGTCCACGCGGTGGATCAGCGCTTCGTGTGCCTGGCGCCGTCTGGCGAACCGCAGTGTTTGCTCGGCTGCCCAGGACCACAGCGGCGTGTCGTCGGGACCGTCGGCAACGGCGGCGACCAATCGCTGCCGGGCGGAGCCGCACAGCTCGAGCAGGTCCTGATAGTCCCCGGGCCGGGGCGGCTTGTCGTCGTCCGCCGCCTCGACGGCGCCGCCCTCGGTGATTCGTCCCTCGGCGATCGACCCCCAGAACCACTGGACCTCGGTCAGATGCCAGACCAGGTCGGCGGCCGACCAGCCCGGGCAGGTGAGGACCGGAACCGCCGGATCGACGCCGGCCAGCACCTCGGCGAACCGCCGGGACTCCCGGTCCAGGTGGGTCAGGTAGACCTCTCCGGTGATCGTGCGCCCTGCTGTCACAGCCATGGCGTGCAGGCTAGCCGTGGTCACCGACGCCCTAAGCTCGCCTCCCGTGACCAACCACTCCCAGATCCCGGCAATCGATCCCGGCGACCCTTCCGCCGCCCGGACGACCGACATGTCGCCATGATCGAGGAGCGCTCCCGACTTGCCGAGTTGATCAGCGAACTGGCGGTGGTGCATGGCCGAGTCACGCTCTCCAGCGGGAGGGAAGCCGACTGGTACGTCGACCTCCGACGGATCACCCTGCACCACGAAGGCGCTCCACTCGTCGGCCGGCTGATGCGTCAGCTGACCGCGGACGTGGACTACGACGTGGTGGGCGGCCTCACCCTTGGCGCCGACCCGGTGGCCGCGGCCATGCTGCACGCCGCCGTGGCTGCGGGTCAGAGGCTTGATGCCTGCGTGGTCCGCAAGCAGGCCAAAGAGCATGGCCTGCAACGGCGGATCGAGGGGCCCGATGTCACCGGGCGCCGGGTGCTCGTGGTCGAGGACACCTCGACCACGGGCGAAAGCCCGCTGACGGCGGTCAAAGCCCTGCGAAAAGCCGGTGCCGAGGTCGTTGGCGTGGCTGTCGTCGTCGAGCGTGGCGCCGCCCCCGCCATGGCGGCGGCGGACCTCCCGTACCGCGCGCTGTTCTCGCTGGCCGACCTGGGCCTGGCCTGAGCCGCGTCCGATGAAGATCTCCGGGGTCAGCTGGCGGGCTTGCCACGGCGGGCGCGCGCCAGTTCGAAGGCCACCGGCAGCAGTGAGACGGCGATGATCCCGATGATGATGTACTCGATGTTGTCCCGGACGAACTCGATCTGGCCCAGCCAGTAGCCGAGCAGGATCACCCCGACACCCCACAGCAGGCCGCCGATGATCGAGTACGTGACGTACACCCGGTAGTTCATCCGGGAAGCGCCGGCCATCACCGTCGCGAAGGTCCGCACGATCGGGACGAATCGGGCGTAGACGATGGTTCGCGCGCCGTACCTCTCGAAGAAGGCGTGTGATCGCTCGACGTACTCGGTCTTGAAGAACCGGGAATCGGGACGCTTGAACACCGCCGGACCGGCGCGGCGACCGATCCAGTAGCCCACGAGATTGCCGGCGATCGCCGCGATCGGGGTCAGCCCGAGCAGCGCCCACAGCGGCAGACCGGCGAACCCGGCGGCCGAGAGCAATCCCGCGGTGAACAGCAGCGAGTCTCCGGGGAGGAAGAAGCCGATCAGCAACCCGCACTCGGCGAAGACGATGACCAGCAGGCCGATCAGCCCGAATGTGTTGACGAGGTATTCGGGGTCGAGAAAGTCGCTGATCGCCCCGGGCAGCCCGGCCAAGCCGGAGAGGATGCCTGCTGTCGTCACGACGAGTCAGCCTACCGACGGCGTCGATCTCACCGGCCGCGAAGCTCTACCGAAAGCGGGAGGATGTCGCGAAGCGCGCGCACCGCAGGCTGCTGGCCGGCGCCGCGTCGCACCGCGGTAAAGATGCGTCGGACCGGAGCCCCGGGCAGCGGCAGGAGGTGATCGGGCGGCGCGCGGTCGAGCCAGACCAGGTCCGGGAGGAACGCGGCCGCGTGTCCGGTCTCGACGAGACGGACATGCAGAAGAAGGTCGGTGGACTGGAATCGGACCTCGGGCTCGAATCCGGCATCCCGGCACAGGGCGACGGCCCAATGCCGGGCGGCAGTTCCTTCCGGCTCCAGGACCCACGGTGTTGCGGCCAGCTCACGAAGCTCACCTGGCGCTGCGTTGGGTCCACCCACCGGCCGGGCCAGTCTCATCGGGTCACCGATCAGGTCCTCTTGCTCCAGTTCGGGAGGGCGGAACTGCGGGTGTCCGGGATATTCCTCGCCGAGCACCAGGTCGAAGCGGCGGGCGACCAACCGGGGAAGGGACTCCTCTGGCTCCATCTCGGTCACCTCGACCCGGAGCATCGGGTGCAGCTCGGCAAGCCGGGACAGGGTGGGCGGGATGAGTGAGAGGGCAGCAGTCTGGAAGGCGGCGACGCGCAGGGTGCCGGTGATGTCGGCCAGCGACAAGGCAATGCTGGCCTGGGCCTGTTCGAGTCGTTCGAGCACCGCCTCCGCGTGGGCGACGAGAATGTCGGCCTGCGGGGTCAGCCGCACGCCTCGCCCGACGGGTTCGAGCAGCCGCACTCCGGCCTCTGACTCGAGCCGGGACAGATGCTGCGAGATGGCCGACGGGCTGTAGGAGAGCGCTTTGGCCACGGCGGCGAGCGTGCCTCGGTGCTTGAGTTCGCGCAGCAGCCGGAGGCGATGTAGGTCCAACACTGCGCGGCGCCTCTCAGAGGAACGAATGGCCAGTTTTACTTATGATTGTTCCGCAGAAAGGCGAGCTGGACCACGCCAGAGCCGTCGGGCACCGTGGCTGCTGTGTCGATCAGCGCTGCGGTTCCTGCACCGATGCGGTGGTACGCGCGCCCGGCCGCGCGGTACTGGACTCACTCGCCGCCACCCGAGAACGCGCTCACCTTTCACGCTGGGCTGCCCGGCTACGCCCCGACCCCGCTCTGGGAGCTTCCGGCACTGGCCGCCGAGCTCGGGGTCGGCCGGGTCTTCGTGAAGGACGAGTCCTCGCGGTTTGGGCTGCCGGCGTTCAAGGCACTGGGCGTCTCGTGGGCGACCGCCCGCCTCGTGGTCGACCGCTCCGGCCTGACCGAGCCGTTGACCCTCGACGCCCTGATCGTGGCGGCCTCCGACCTTTCCCTGACCCTGGTCACCGCGACTGCTGGCAACCACGGCCGAGCGGTCGCTCGCATGGCAGCCATGCTGGGCCTGCGTGCGCACGTCTTCGTGCCGCAGGTCATCTCACCGGCGGCGGCTGCGGCCATCGCCGCGGAGGGAGCCACTGTCACGACGGTGGCCGGGTCCTACAGTGACGCGGTCGAACAGGCGGCCCAGTTTTGCGCCGCGGAGCCAGACGCGGAGCTGATGCAGGACACCGCATGGCCCGGGTACGAGGTGGTGCCGGCGCGGATCGTCGAGGGGTACGCGACGCTGCTGCGCGAGGTGGACGCCCAAGTCCTCGACGCCGGCGCCCAGGGCCCCGGTCTGGTCGTGGTGCCGATCGGAGTGGGCTCACTTGCCCAAGCCGTCGTCGGTCACTACCGCAGCCGCAATGCCGAGCGTCCAACCGCGGTCCTCGGCGTCGAACCCGATGCTGCCGCATGCGCGCTGGAGAGCCTCACCGCAGGGGACCTGCGCACGATCACCACCCGTCCGACGATCATGGCCGGGCTGAAGTGCAGCGCG
>Ga0136617_10006879_pt1 | contig 10141 bp, 9 predicted proteins | sample AntDrymUQ3222106_2_FD_129672 | JGI IMG/M metagenome (GOLD analysis project Ga0136617, IMG submission 129672) | Polar desert sand microbial communities from Dry Valleys, Antarctica - metaG UQ322 (21.06) | ecosystem: Environmental > Terrestrial > Soil > Desert | place: Antarctica: Dry Valley... | reverse complement strand
TCCCACCTCTCCCAAAGCCGTTTCCGTTCCTCGCTGGTGGCCGCGCGGCCGACCACGGGACGGGACCCATCAGGCAGGTCGACGCTGGAGTCCAGATGCGCCTGGAGGTTGAGCCACCACGCCGGCTCCGGCGCGGCCCGGTGGCCGCGACGATCTCGGTGCGCGCCTCGCGTGCCACTTCGGCGCGCTCCAGGAACACGAACGTGAGCGTTACCCAGAGTGCGAGATGGACGCCGGTCGAGAATGCCCCGCCGATGCCGGCCGTGAGGCCGTCGAGGTAGCCGGCGCCACCGGCCAGCTCGACCGCGGTCAGCAGCACCGCCACGATGGGCACGATGACGCCGACGAGCATCGCCAGGATGTGCCGGTAGACCAGGAACACGTCCGGACCGATGAGGTACAGCGGCCGTCCGGTGTAGCCGGCCGCCAGGCGCGTCGGTTCGCCGAGGCCCTCCAGTACCGCCTTCTCAGCGGACACCCGTTCCTCGCCGGCGGCGACGCGGTCCTCCACCGCATCGGCGAGCGAGGATCGCAGCTCACGCTCGACATCGGCGCGCTGAGCATCCGGATTGCTCCGGAGCGCAGCCGCCAGGTAGCGCTCGGTCAGCGGGATCATCGGGTCGTTCCTCCGTTCAATGCGTGAAGGGACGCGCTCAGGTCGTCCATGTCGGTGATCAGCTGGGCGGCGAGCGCCGATCCGGTGGCGCTCGTGCGGTAGAACTTGCGCGGGCGCGACTCGTCCGTGTTCCACTCGCTGGTGAGCAGCCCGCGCTCCTCCAGGCGTCGCAGCAGCGGATAGATCGTGTTCGCGTCGCTGGGGATCCCCGCCGTCTCCAATGTCTTCAGAAGGCCGTAGCCGTAGCCGGTCTCTCGCAGGGCAAGCAGGCAAGCCAGCACCACCGTGCCGCGCCGCAGCTCCTGCCGATGCGATCCGAGCAGCTCCTGCGGTTCCATAGTTGTGACGATCATGTGTATCGCACACTATTGTCAAGAATCAACCATACCGGCAGGTGCGCTCTCCTCGCGGGACGCTGAGACCGGCGGCCGGCAGCACCGGCTAACCTCCCCTGTCATGACGCCCTCGGAGTTCGCCTCCAAATGGTCCGAAAGCACGGCCAAGAGAGCGCCGGCGCCAAGGAGCACTTCATCGACCTGTGCCGGCTGCTGGGTCACCTGACGCCCAAGATGTGACGATCCGCCGCTGGGCCGAGCAAGACCACGACATCGTGCGCTGGTCAGAGCTTGACCGGGGCGGCCACTTCCTCGCCATGGAGGCGCCGGACCTGCTTATCAGCGACGTCCGCGAGTTCTTCCGGAAGGTTCGCTGAGAGGGGCGCCCGCGGGTCTCGCGGTGCCAGCCACACGGTGATCGCTGCCCCGATGGCGGCGATGGCCGCTGCGAGCCATAGCCCGGCCGACAGCCCGGCGGTGAAGGCCACCGGATCGTTCGGCGATCCGCCGATGCCGGCCGCCACGGCCGCGACCACCCCCAACCCGACCGCACCGCCCACCTGCTGCGAGGCGATGAGCACGCCCGAGCGCAGGCCCGCATCCTGAGGGTTGGCGCCGCTGGTGGCCGCAGCAGCCGAGGCGGTCCAGGCGACACCCGCACCCAGGCCGGTGATGATGGACGGTCCGATGATGTCGCCCAGGACGGAACCGTCGGGCGAGATGAAACCGAACCAGGCCAGCCCGGCGGCGGTCACCGCCATGGCCAGCGCCATGGTGGGGCGGCTCCCGAATCGTTGGGCCAGCCGCGGTCCGTTGAGCGTCGAGAGCAGCAGGCTGCCGCTGATGGCCAGGAAGGCCAGCCCGGCGCCGAGGGGCGTGATGCCCAGCACGCGCTGGAGATAAAGGGTAAGCAGGAAGAAGGTCGGGAACATCGCCATGGTGTTCAGCACCGCCACCAGGTTGGCCACGCTGAAGTTCCGGTCGGCGAAGATGCGTAACGGCACGAGCGGCCGTGCGGTGCGCGCCTCGATCACCATGAACGCCGCAAGCAGGGCCGCAGCCAACGCCAGCAACCCCAGGGTCTGGAGCGATGCCCAGCCGGCGTCGTTGGCGTCCACCAGCGCGTAGATGGCGAGGCCGAGGCCCGCCGTGACGGTCAGCGCCCCGGCCAGGTCGAAGCCGCCGCCATCTGCCTGCGGCTCGCCCGCCGGCAGCACGCGTGGCGCCAGCCAGGCCACCAGCAGCCCGATGGGCACGTTCACATACATCACCGAGGCCCAGCCCAGCCACTCCGTCAGCGTGCCGCCCACCAAGCCGCCAGCCGCGCCACCCGTGGCTGCCACCGCGCCCCACACCCCCAGCGCCCGGTTGCGCTGCCGTCCCTCGGGAAAGGCGACCAGCAGCAGCGACAGCGCCGACGGCGCGACGAAGGCCGCGGCTAAGCCCTGGGCTGCGCGAGCCGCCACCAGCCACACCGGTTCCTGCGCCAGCCCCCCGGCCAGCGAGGCTGCCGAGAAGACGAGCACGCCCAGGACGAACGTGCGGCGACGGCCGATCAGGTCACCCACTCGCCCGCCGAGCAGCAGGAAACCACCGAACAGCAGGGTGTACGCGTTGGCGACCCACGACAGGTCGGCGGCGGCGAAGCCGAGATCGGCTGCCATCGACGGCATCGCCACGCCCACGATCGCCGCGTCCAGGATGAGCACGAACTGGGTGGAGGCCAGCAGGGGCAGCACCAGCCAGCCTGCCTGCGGTGGCACGACCGCGACCCGACTCATCAGCGGCTCGCCGCTCCGAGCCTGGGCTCCACGTCGCGGGCGTTGCGCATCGCGTCCGTCTCGTCCAGGCCCCAGGCCACGATGCGCTCGGGGTGGATGCGTATCGCCGGCTCCGATCCGTCGATCAGCTCGGCGCGGCCGCGGACCTCGATGCCGCGGGGACGGAACGGTGGCAGCACGTCGTCGATCACGAGTGCGGCCCGCTGGTTGCCCTGCACGTCGCGCCACTTCTTGGTGCTGGTCAGCTCCCGACCCAGGGTGTCGATGGCATCGCTCTCATCGTCCAGCCGGTACATGCCGATGGGCATGACGTGGGGCGTACCGTCAGGGCCGACGGTGGCCAGCCGCGCGAGGGGATGCACGTCGCGGAGGTAGGCGCGCTCCGCTTCGGTGAAGACGCTCATGGGTTCACGGGTCCTTTCATTGCAGATGCTACTATTGCGTGTGCAAGTGTACCTATGGCAACATGGGTGGTCAAGCCCCTGTTAGGATGCCCACCGAAGATGGCCGATGCACCGCGTACCATGGAGACCTGGGCCACGCTGCACCGCGCGCACGCGCAGGTGATGGCCGAGCTGGGCCGGCGTATGGAGAGCGAGCGCGGCGTCTCGGTGCTGGAGCACGGCAGCCTCTTCGAGCTGAACAGCGCGCCGCGGCGGCGCCTGCGCATGGCCCAGCTCGCGGAGCGGCTGGGCATGACCCCCAGCGCCACCACCCGCCTGGTCGACAGGCTCGAGGAACGTGGCTGGGTACGCCGCGAATCTCCACCGGAGAATCGGCGCACCATCGATGTCCTGATCACCACCGAAGGGCGGCGGGCCTACGTGCGCAACAACCGGCCCTTCACCGCGGCCGTGGATGCGGCCATGACGGCACGCATGAGCGAGGAGGAGATGACCCTGCTCATCGGGCTGCTGGGCCGCCTATGCCGGGCTCGACCGGGCGCCGGACCGCGCGGCGGCGCCTGAACCGCCACGCCCCTCGGGCCAGCTCAGCCCTGCTGCGCCTCGTTCTTCTGCCGTTCCGCGACCTTCCGTTTCGCGTCTTCGCGCTGGCGCATGACCTTGCCTGACGCCTTCATAGCCTCGCCCTCTCGAGTTCGCCCGCGTGGCGCTGGCTTAGCGCCGCCCGACTTTCGAGCCGCCGCCCGCGCCTCCGCCAGACGCTCCAGCCGGGCTCCGATCTGGGCCTCCATGCCCTGGTCCGACGGCTGGTAGTAGCGGCGCTCGCGAAGCGCATCAGGCAGGTACTGCTGCTCCACGTCCGCGCCGGGATAGTCGTGCGGCATGAGGTACCCCACCCCGATGCCGTACGCGCGCATGGCGGGCACCGCGGCCGGCAACAGGTGGCTGGGCACGGGCAGCGAGCCATGCGCCTGCACGTCGGCCACAGCCGCCCAATAGGCCACGCCTACCCGGTTCGACTTGGGTGCGCTGGCCACATAGGCCGTGGCCTGGGCCAGGGCGTACTGGGCTTCGGGCAGGCCGACCCAGTCGAGCGCCTGGGCTGCCGCCATGGCCACCTGGAGGGCGCGAGGGTCGGCGTTGCCCACATCCTCCGACGCCGCGATGATGATGCGCCGCGCGATGAAGCGCGGGTCCTCCCCTGCCGCCACCATGGCCGCCAGCCAGTAGAGCGCGGCGTCGGGGTCATTGCCGCGCATGCTCTTGATGAAGGCGCTGACCGTGCCGTAGTGGCCGTCCCCGGCGCGGTCGTAGCTGAGGATGCGCTCCTGCGCCGCCGTCTCCACCTCCTCCAGGCTGGGCCGCACCGGCCGCGGCCGCTCGGCATCGTCCACGCCGGCCATCGCCGCCGCAGCCTCCAGCACGTTGAGTGCCGCTCGCGCGTCGCCTGCCGAGATGGAGATGAGGTGCTCACGGGCATCGTCCAGGAGTGCCACCGCTCCCGCGAAGCCGCGCTCGTCGGACATGGCACGGTCCACGATGGCGCCGATCTGCTCATCGCTGAGCGGCTCCAGCCGGAAGACGCGCAGCCGAGAGAGGAGCGCCGAGTTCACTTCGAAGTAGGGGTTCTCCGTGGTCGCCCCGATGAGGGTGATGGTGCCGTCCTCGACCTGTGGCAGCAGGGCGTCCTGTTGCGCCTTGTTGAAGCGGTGGATCTCGTCCAGGAAGAGGACCGTGGAGCGGCCGCCGCGCTCGATCCACTCCCGAGCCCTGGCGATGACGGCTCGGACGTCCGCCACGCCGCTCATCACCGCGCTCAGCGTCATGAATGGGGCGTCCACCGACTCGGCCAGCAGCCGCGCGAGCGTCGTCTTGCCCACGCCCGGCGGTCCCCATAGGACCATCGAAGCGAGATGCCCTCGCTCCACCATGCGCCGCAGGGCTCCGCGCTCGCCGACCAGATGGCCCTGGCCCTGGAACTCGTCGAGCGCCTGTGGGCGTAGCCGAGCGGCGAGCGGCGCGTGGGCAGCGGTGCCGGCCAGGTCGAGCGGCTCGGGCAGGGCGCTGGTCGTGGCGCGTCGGGGCACGTCGGCAGTCTACGCGTGTACCATCGAGCGGCAGCTGTGGCGCCCGCGTCACCTCGACCCATTCACCCAGGAGCTCCGCCGTGACGCAGCCGACCCATCTCCGGATCCCCGGCCCGACGCCCCTTCCCGACGCCGTGCGCGAGGCCGGTGGACGGCAGATGGTCAACCACCGCGGACCCGAGTTCAAGGAGCTGCTGGCCCGCGCGACCGAGGGTCTCAAGCGGGCCTTCCGGACCGAGAACGACCTGGTCATCCTGACCTGCTCCGGCACGGGCGGGCTGGAGGCGGCCGTGGTCAACCACCTCTCGCCCGGCGAGCCGATCCTGTCCGTGAGCATCGGCGTCTTCGGTGATCGGTTCGCCAAGGTCGCCACGCGCTACGGCGCGGACGTGACCAAGCTGGACGTGGAGTGGGGACAGGCGGCCGATCCCGCAGCAGTGAGCGAGGCGCTCGGCCGGATGGTGCAGGAAGGTCGGCCGGCCAAGGCCGTGCTCGTCACCCACAACGAGACTTCCACCGGCGTGACCAACCCGCTCCAGGAGCTGGCCGCGGCGGCCCGGGCCGCCGCGCCTGAGGCCCTCATCCTGGTCGATGCCATCAGCGGCCTGGGCGCGGTGCCCTTCGAGTCGGACGCCTGGGACCTGGACGTCGTGGTGACCGGTTCGCAGAAGAGCTGGATGGTGCCGCCGGGGCTGGCCATGGTGAGCGTCTCGCCGCGCGCCTGGGACGCCGCTGCTAGCGCGACCATGCCGCGCTTCTACTTAGACCTGGCCATGCACCGCGACAGCGCCACGAAGGGTGAAACGCCCTGGACACCCGCCGTTGGTGTCTGCTTCGCGCTGGACGTGGCGCTCGACCTGCTCGAGCAGGAGGGTTACCCGGCCATCTTCGCGCGGCACGCGGCCTGCGGCGCGGCGGCCCGTGCCGGACTCAGCGCGCTGGGCGTGCGCCTCTTCGCCGACCCGAGCCGCGCCTCCGACACGGTCACCTCAGCCCACGTCCCGGAGGGCGTGGAGTGGCCGGCACTCAACAAGGAGCTGCGCTCTCGCGGCCTGGTGCTGGCCGGTGGGCAGGGAACGCTCACGGGCAAGATCTTCCGGCTGGGCCACCTGGGCTCCGTGACGGTCGATGAAATCCTGGCCGCGCTGGCCATCATGGAGGACGCTTTCGAGGCGCTGGGCCTGCCGGTACAGCGGGGGGCGTCCGTGGCGGCCGCCGCCAAGGCGGCCGGGGAAGCCGCTGAGAGCCGGTCTGCAGCCACCTCAGAAGCGGTGGCGGTAGGCGCCTGAGCCACCCAGCCGGCCCCATAGTTTCGTCCGGACCGATGCGCATCCTGGTCGCCGAGACCCTCGCGGAGGAGGGCCTGACGCTCCTGCGTGCCGAGCACGACGTCGATGTGCGCGTGGGCCTGCCGCGCGATGAGCTGCTCGCTGCCCTGCCCGATTACGACGCGCTTCTCGTGCGCAGCCAGGTCCAGGTCGACGCCGAGGCCATCAGCGCGGGGAAACGCCTGACCGTCATCGGCCGGGCGGGAGTGGGCGTCGACAACATCGACCTGGCCGCCGCCACCAACGCGGGCATCACCGTGGTCAATGCGCCCACCGGCAACACCATCGCCGCGGCGGAGCACACGCTGGCGCTTCTCTTCGCGCTGGCCCGGCGCGTGGCCGCGGCCGACGCCTCGATGCGACGCGGCGAATGGAAACGATCTGCCTTCACCGGACGAGAGTTGCGCGGCAAGGTGCTGGGTATCGTCGGTCTGGGCAAGATCGGCCTGACCCTGGCAGACCGGGCACGCGCATTGGAGATGGAGCTGCTAGGTCACGACCCGTATGTGACCGAAGATGCCGCCGGCCATCACGGCGTCAGCCTGGTGCCACTGACGGAGCTTCTGGAGCGTTCCGACGCCGTCACCGTTCACGTACCGCTGACCCGGACGACCCGCCGTCTCATCGGTACTGCCGAGATGGCTCGCATGAAGCCAGATGCCCTGCTCATCAATGTCGCGCGTGGCGGCGTCATCGACGAGGCCGCCTTGGCGGAGGCGCTCAGCGAGGGTCGCCTGGGAGGCGCGGCGGTGGACGTCTTCACGGCCGAGCCGCCTACCGGATCACCGCTGCTGGAGGCTCCCAACACGGTGCTCACGCCACACCTTGGCGCCTCCACCGAGGAGGCGCAGACGCGCGTCGCCGTGGAAGCCGCGCAGCAGGTGCTCGACGTGCTCGCCGGCCGCTCCGCTCGCTACGCGGTCAACGCGCCGCTGCTGACGCCGGAGACGGCCCAGGCTCTGGCGCCGTACCTGCCCTTGGCCCGGATGCTGGGCCAGTTCTACGCGCAGTTCGCGCCGGACCTGGAAGGCCTCACCCTGGACGTGGCGGGCGAGCTGGCAGCCTTCGACGCGGCGCCTTTGGTCGCGGCGGTCATGGGCGGCTTGCTGGAGAACGTCACCGAGGAGCGCGTGAACCTGGTCAACGCGTCGAGCGTCGCGCGTGCCCACGGCATCTCGCTCATCGAGCGCAAGTCGTCAGAGGCAGGTCGGTACGCCTCCATGCTCACCCTCAGCGGCTCGAGCAGCGTCAGCGGCACGGTGGCCGGATCCGAGCCGCGTCTGGTGGGCCTGGCTGGCTACTGGGTCGATATGCCGCCCACCGCGCATATGTTGGTCACGCGTCACCACGATCGGCCGGGGACCATGGGTCGCATCGGATCGATGTTGGGCGAGGCGGACGTGAACATCAGCGCCATGCACCTGGGACGCTTGGGACCACGCGCGGACGCGTTCATGATCCTGGCCCTGGACGATCCGGTCTCGGGTGAGATCGCGGACCGGATCCGCGAGCAGGAGGCGGTGCTCGACCTGTGGCTGATCCGCCTGGACTAGATGCGCGGCTGCGAGCGGCGCTGGTTCTCATCCGTCACGGCGAGTCGACTTGGGTGGCCGAGGGCCGCTTCCAGGGACGGGGCGATCCTCCCCTTTCGCCGCTGGGCCAACGACAGGCGGCGTCGGTCGCTGCGCGCTTCGCCGATCGCTCTGGGAGGTCGTCGCCTCTCCCGGCTGGTTCGCCGCTCGGCATCTGGCACTCCCCGCTCCAGCGGGCCGCAGCCACGGCCCAGGCGATCGCCTCGGCCCACGAGATCGCTCCGGCCCTGCGGCCCAGCGTCGGGCTGTTCGAGATCGACCAGGGCGAGTGGCAGGGACTGACGCATCTGGAGGTGCGAGCCCGCTGGGCGCCGACGCTGGATGCCTGGCGCGCGGACCCGACCGCGGCACAGGCGCCCGGCGGTGAGCGGCTGGTCGAGGCTCAGGCAAGGGTGCGCGACGCGCTCTGGGGCATCATGGCGGAGATGCAGCCCGTTACGGCCCCCGACCCGCGCTCCGCAGGGCCAGCCGCGGATGAGACACCCTGGGCCATCCTGGTCGCCCACGACGGGATCCTCCGCCTCGCGCTCATGACGCTCCTGGGCGTGCCCATCGAGCGCTTCTGGTCGTTCTCGTTCGCCCTGTGCGGGATCAGCATCGTGGAGATCGACGACGGACGGGCCCTGCTTCGGGCGCACAACCTGGTCGACCACCTGGCGCCACTGCCGGCGGCCGCCCAACCGTCCGGCCGCCAGGGAGCGTTGTGATGAGGTCCCGTATCGCCCCGATCGCCGATGACCTCCGCAGCAGCTACTGGTTCCTGCCCGCCGTCATGGCCCTGGCGGCCGTCGTGCTTTCCATCGTGACCGTGGCCATCGACCACCGCTTCCCCACCGTGCTGGACGACGCGGGCATCGGCTCTGGCGGCGTGGACGGCGCCCGAGGCCTCCTGGAGACGGCGGCGGGTTCCTTGATCACCGTTGCCGGCGTCTCCTTCTCCATCGCCATCGTCCTCATGAGCCTGGCCTCGTCGCAGTTCGGCCCGCGGCTGCTGCGTACCTTCATGCGCGACAGGGCCAACCAGGTCGTGCTGGGCGTCTTCGTCTCCACGTACCTGTACTGCCTGCTGGTCCTGCGCACCATCCGCGGTGAGGAGGCCGGCGGTACCTTCGTGCCGCACCTGTCGGTCAGCGTCAGCGTGCTGCTGACTGTTGCCAGCCTGGCCGTGTTCATCTACTTCATCCACCACGCCGCGCAGCTCATCCAGGTGTCCCACATCATCGCCTCGGTCGGCACGGGGCTCGAGGAGCTGATCGACCGGCTCGTCCCAGCTGGCGACCGAACGTCCCGCGACGAGCGCGGCACCCTGGCTGCACCGCCGGCCGGTGATGGACGCCTCGTCCGCGCTGACTCTTCCGGATATGTCCAGCACGTCGATGACGAAAGCCTGCTGACCGCTGCCGTGGAGCGCGACGTGCTGGTGCGCCTCACCGTCCGTGCCGGCAGCCACGTCGCGCCGGGAAGCGTGCTGGCCGAGGTGTGGCCGGTCGAACGGACCGATGATGCCTGCGCCGGAGCCGTCCGTGGCGCCATCGTTCTGGGTGATCAGCGCACGGAGCAACAGGACATCGAGTTCGGCTTCCAGCAACTGGAACAGATCGCCCTGAGGGCCCTCTCCCCGGCCATCAACGACCCATTCACGGCAGGCATCTGCGTGGACCGGCTGGGAGTCACCCTCTGCAGCCTAGCCGAGCGTCCGCGCCCGTCACTGCGCACGACGGACGACGCCAGCCGCTCGCGGGTGATCGCCCGGGAAGTCACGTTCGCCGAGCTCCTGGTCAGCGCCTTCGATGAGATCCGCCGCTCCGGACGGGACATCATCTACATCCTCATGAGGCTGCTGGGGACGCTCGCGCGCATCGCCGAGCATGCCCATCGGCAGGAAGACCTGGCAGCCATCCGGGAACAGGCCGACCTGGTGATCATCGCCTCCCGGCACGGCACTCAGCCGGCGGAGGAGCGCGTCTCGCTGGAGGCCGCCCACCGTGCGACCCTGAC
>Ga0136617_10006878_pt1 | contig 10142 bp, 10 predicted proteins | sample AntDrymUQ3222106_2_FD_129672 | JGI IMG/M metagenome (GOLD analysis project Ga0136617, IMG submission 129672) | Polar desert sand microbial communities from Dry Valleys, Antarctica - metaG UQ322 (21.06) | ecosystem: Environmental > Terrestrial > Soil > Desert | place: Antarctica: Dry Valley... | reverse complement strand
TCGTGCTCGCCGACCTCGAATCCCGGCAGCAGGCGACCGCCATCGTGGTCTCGGCGCTCGAGGAGGCCGTCGCCGCGCGCCGGTGGTGGGCCGAGCAGTGGCCCGAGGGGGAGGTGTACGTCGCCGGGCTGGTCGCGCAGGACGTGCAGGACGCCGTCATCGACTCGGGCGGCCGGTGGCCGGAGTGCCTGGGATGCCGTGACCTGCCCGGGCACGCGCTGCACATCCACCCCGACCTCGGGGGGCCGGACCCGGTCTGGGTCTGCGAGGAGTCGGGGACCGCCGTGGCGGAGCTCGGGCGGCTCAGGTCTCCCGGCCGAGCTGCACCCACTGGGTGAAACGGTCGGCACGATAGACCGAACGGGACAACTCGACGACCTTGCCGCGGGCCAGCGCACGGCGCGAGTGGCGCAGCACCGGGCTGCCGACGGGGATCTCCAGGAGCCCGGCCTCCTCGGCGCTGGCGAGGTCGGCGCCGACGGAGTCCTCGGCCCAGTTGGGTCGCAAACCCCGGTCGCCGAGCGCATCGTAGAGGCTGGTCGGCATGCCGCTCTGCAGGAAGCCGGGGATCAGCACCTCGTTCAGGTAGGCGTCCTCGATCGTCATCGGGGTCCCGTCGGCGCGGCGCAGCCGCTTCCAGCGGATGACCGGGTCGCCGACGGTGAGGTCGAGGGCATGGGCGACTCTGGGCGCGGCGTTGTCGCGGCGGACCAGCAGCGTCTGCGACTCCGCCAGCATGCCGCGAGCCGTCATCTCCTCGGTGAATCCCCGCAGCCGGCCGATGCCCCGGCGCGGGTGGGCGACGAAGGTGCCTCGTCCGGGGACCCGCTCGAGCATCCCTTCGGCCACCAGGGCGTCGAGGGCCTGGCGGACCGTCATCCGGGCGACACCGAACTGCTGCACGAGCTCGCGCTCCGAGGGCGCGGTCGTGCCCGGCGCCGCCTCGCAGATGAGTGCGCGTACGTGTTCCCGCACTTGCACGTGCTTGGGCACGTGGCCGTGCTCGGTCAGCAAAGCTTCCACGTTCGCGAGACTACGCCAGCACGCGTCCCCCGAACGGTAAAACGACGAACTTTTGTGTTCTCGAACGCCTGTTCGATTTCGTGGTATCCTCGCGGACATGCAGTTCCAGGGGACGCTCTTCGACGCCCGCGCGCCCAGCGCGACGGCTCCTCACCCGCTCGCGCCGGAGCGCAGGGCCCTCTCCCGCGGGGCGTGGCTCGACGTCCAGCGCAACTGGCTGCCCGAGCCCGACGAGGTGCTGGCCGCGCTGGTGCGCGAGGTGCCGTGGCGCGCCGAGCGGCGGCAGATGTACGACCAGGTGGTCGACGTACCGCGCCTGGTCCACACCTACGGTGTCGGCGAGGCGCTGCCCCACGCCGCCCTCACGGCCGCCCGCGAGACACTCTCGACCCACTACCGTCCCGAGCTCGGCGAGCCGTTCGTGACCGCCGGCTGCTGCTACTACCGCGACGGCCGCGACAGCGTCGCCTGGCACGGCGACCGGATCGGTCGGGGCCGCAGCCACGACACGATGGTCGCCATCGTCTCCGTGGGCGACCCGCGCCGGCTCGCACTGCGCCCTCGCGGCGGCGGGGAGTCGATCGGCGTCGAGATGGGCCACGGCGACCTGGTCGTCATGGGTGGAACCTGTCAGCGCAGCTGGGAGCACAGCGTGCCCAAGGTGGCCGGCGCCGGGCCGCGGCTCTCGGTGCAGTTCCGGCCGCTCGACGTGCTCTGAGCAGCCGGCCGACGTGGCGGCGTCAGTCGCGCCCGACCAGCCACCACACGAGCGCGCCCACCACGAGGAGCACGGCCGCCGCGGGCTTCCAGTACGCGCGCAGCACCACCGGCAGCACGGTGGCGCCGAGGTCGATCGCGTCGTCCTTCTCGGCGGCCCGCCGCTTGCCCGGCCGCGGCGCCGGCGGCCCCGCTCCGGGAGGCGTCGCCGCTGCGGCCGCGGGCGTGGGTGCCTGGGGATCGGGGCGCGGAGTGTCGGCGGGGGTCTGCGCCGGCACGGGCTGCTGCGTGGTCGGCGCCGCAGGATCAGGTACGGCTTGGCCACCGGCCACCGCTGGGGTGGGTGCACCCCCTGGGGGAGAGGCCGGGGGGGACTGCTCCCCCGGGGGTGCGTCGGTGGGGGCCCCGGGATCCACACCGGACCCGGAGCCGAGTCGCTGCTCGAGGCAGGCGACGAACTGGCCGAGCAGCTTGTCGGACACGTCCTTGATCACGTTGCCGCGGCCGAACTGGGCTGCCTTGCCGGTGATGCTCAGGTCGGTGCTCACGTCGACCTCGGTGGCGCCACCGGCATCGGTCATGGTGGCGGTCACCTTCGCGCCCGCCGTTCCGTTGCCGCGCTTGTCCTTGCCCTTGGCGTCGATCACCATCCGGTGCGCCGACTCGTCCAGCTCGGCGAAGGTGCCGGTGCCGGTGTAGACCAGCGCGATCGGACCGAGCTTGACCTTCACCGTGCCGGTGAAGGACTCCGCGTCGGCCTCGGTGACCGTCGCCCCCGGGAAGCACCCGGCGACGCCCTCGATGTCGTTGAAGGTCGCCCAGGTCTCCTCGACCCCGGCAGGGACGGTGAACCGGTGGTGGAGTTCCAAGTCACGCTCCTGCCGCGGCGAGCACGGCCCGCCGGGTCAGCACGGTCGCCAGGTGTCTGCGGTAGTCGGCGTCGCCGTTGAGGTCCGACGGCGGCTCGGTCCCGTCCGCGGCCCGGTCGGCCGCTGCGCGTACGCCGTCCTCGGTCGCCTCGGCGCCCGCGAGCGCCTCCTCGACGGCGCTCGCCCGGACCGGCGTGGAGCCCATGTTGGTGAGACCGATCCTGGCCTCGGCGATGCTGCCGCCCTCGACCCGTACGGTCGCGGCCACCGCCACGATCGGCCACTGGTGGACCACCCGGACGAACTTCTCGTAGTGGGAGCCCCAGCCAGTGTGCTTGGGCACCCGGATCTCGGTGAGGATCTCGTCGTCGCCGATCGCGGTCTCGAAGAAGTCCACGAAGAACTCCGCCGCCGGCACCGTCCGGGAGCCGCCGCTCCCGGCGATCACGAACTCGGCGCCCAGCGACAGCGCACCGGCCCCGAGGTCGCCCGCCGGGTCGGCGTGGGCAAGGGCCCCGCCGAAGGTCCCGCGATGGCGGATCTGGGCGTCGGCCAGCAGGTCGGTGGCCTTGGCGATGACGCCGACGTGCTCGCGCACCAGGTCGCTGGTGCGGACGTCGTGGTGGGTGGTCATCGCACCGATGACGAGCGCGTCACCGTCGTCCCGGATCCCGCGGAGCGCTTCGATCCGGCCGAGATCGATCACCGTCTCCGGCGCGTTCAGCCGCATCCGGAGCACCGGCAGCAGGCTCTGTCCGCCGGCGATGATCTTGGCGTCGTCCCCGTGCTCGGCGAGGGCCGCCAGCGCGTCCTCGACCGAGGTCGGCGCCACGTAGTCGAACATTGCGGGAATCACAGCGCACCTCCGGTGGCCTCGTCGAAGTGCGGGGCGGCCGCACCCGTCGTGGGATCGTCACCCTGGGCACCTGCGTCGTGGATCGCCCGCCACACCCGCTCGGGCGTGCAGGGCATCTGGACGTCGGCGACGCCGAGGTGGCGTATTGCGTCGATCACCGCGTTGACCACGGCCGGCGTCGACGCGATGGTCCCGGCCTCGCCGACCCCCTTCGCGCCCAGGCTGTGGATCTTCGCCGGAGACGTCGTGTGGCCGGTCTCGAAGCTGATCGTGTCGGCCGACGTCGGCAGCAGGTAGTCGACGAACGACCCGGACACCAGCGTGCCCGCCTCGTCGTAGACCGCCTCCTCCCACAGCGCCTGCGCGATCCCCTGGACCAGGCCGCCGTGGACCTGTCCCGAGACGATCAGCGGGTTGATGATGTTGCCGATGTCGTCGACGCAGACGTACTTGCGCATCTTCACCGCCCCGGTCTCGGTGTCGACCTCCATCGCGCAGAGGTGGGTGCCGTGCGGGAAGGAGAAGTTCTCCGGGTCGTACGTCGCGTCCGAGTCGAGCATGGGCTCGACGCCGTCGGGCAGGTTGTGGGCGGCGAAGACCGCCGAGGCGATCTCGCCGATCGCCAGGCCCTGGTCGGTGCCGCGCACCGAGAACCGGCCGCCGGAGAACTCCAGGTCGTCGGCGGACGCCTCGAGCAGGTGGGCCGCGATGGGCCGGGCCTTCTCGATCACCTTGTCGGCCGCCCGGACCAGCGCCTCGCCGCCGACGGCCAGCGATCGCGAGCCGTAGGTGTCGAGGCCCTTGTGGGCCACCTGGGTGTCGCCGTGGAGCACCTCGATGTCCTCGAACGCCACGCCGAGCCGGTCGGCGATGATCTGGCTGAAGGCCGTCTCATGCCCCTGCCCGTGGGCGCTCGCACCCGTGACCACCTCGACCTTGCCGGTGGCCAGCATCCGGACGCCGGCGTACTCCCAGCCCCCGGCGCCGTAGTCGAGGCTGCCGAGCACCCGGCTGGGCGCGAGGCCGCACATCTCGGTGAAGGTCGAGACGCCGAGCCCCAGCTGGACCCGGTCGCCGGAGTCGCGGCGCTGCTGCTGCTCGGCTCGGAGCTCGTCGTAGCCGAACATCTGCGTGGCCTTCTCGGTGGCGGCCTCGTAGTTGCCGCTGTCGTACTCCAGTCCGGCGACTGTCGAGAACGGGAACTCGTCGTTCTTGATCCAGTTCTTCTCGCGGACCTCGAGCGGGTCGACGCCCAGCTCGGCGGCCAGCTCGGTCATCATCCGCTCGATGCCGAAGGTCGCCTCGGGACGGCCGGCGCCGCGGTAGGCGTCGGTCCAGGTCTTGTTGGTGAGGACCGTCTGGCAGGAGAACCGGTAGGCGGGGAACTTGTAGATGGCGTTGAACATGAAAGCGCCGAGGACCGGTACGCCGCCACCGACGAGGGAGATGTAGGAGCCGAGGTCGGCCAGCAGGTCGACCTTGAGGCCGGTGACCGTGCCGTCCTTCTCCGCGGCCAGCGTCAGCTTCTGCCACTGGTCGCGGCCGTGGTGGGCAGCCATCAGCGACTCGCTGCGGGTCTCGGTGTACTTCACCGGCCTGCCCAGCCGACGCGCGATCGCGACGGCGAGCCACTCCTCGGGGGTGGTCTGCAACTTGCCGCCGAACCCGCCCCCGACGTCGGGGGCGATGATCCGGATCTTCGACTCGGGGATGCCGGTCGTGGCCGCGAGCGCGAAGCGCAGGATGTGCGGGATCTGGGTCGCCGACCACATCGTCAACTGCTCGGCGGTCGGGTCGACGACGACGCTGCGCGGCTCCATGAAGGCCGGGATCAGCCGCTGCTGGCGGAACTCGCGCTCGATGACGATGCCGTCGGTGCGGGCCTTCTCGATGGCCTGCTCGACGTCGCCGCCCGTGCCGGCCTCGCCGGAGTCGAAGACCCACAGCGCCGACTTGTTGGTGCCGAGGTCGGGATGGGCGAGGACTCCGTTGTCGGCGTCGGCAGCCGCAGCCTCCTTGAGGTCGATCACGGCTGGCAGCTCGTCGTAGTCGACGTCCACCAGCTCGGCCGCGTCGCGGGCCTCGGCGGGCGTACGCGCCACGATCACCGCGACGATCTCGCCGGCGAAGGTGACCCGGTCGGCGGGCATCGGCGGGTGGGCCGGCGTCACCTGGTCTGGCGTGATCGGCCAGGCGTTAATGAGCGTGCCCTGGGACTCGCCGAGGTCGGCGCCGGTGAGGACGGCGACCACGTTGGGGGCCTGCTCGGCCACGCTCTTGTCGATGGCGGTGATGTTCGCGTGGGCGAACGGGCTGCGCACCATCGCCATGTGCAGCATCCCGGGCAGCGTGAAGTTGTCGGTCCAGCGGGTCCGACCCGTGATCAGACGCTGGTCCTCCTTGCGGCGCCGGTCGCGGCCGATCTCCTGGCCGGCGGGGGCCTCCTGGGTGGCGGTCATCGCGCACCCTCCTTCGCGGCGTGGAGCACGCTCTTGACGATGTTGTGGTAGCCGGTGCACCGGCACAGGTTGCCCTCGAGGCCCTCGCGCACCTGCGCCTCGCTGGGATCAGGGGTCTCGTTGAGCAGGTCGATCGACTGCATGATCATGCCGGGTGTGCAGAAGCCGCACTGGAGGCCGTGGCACTCCCGGAACGCCTCCTGCACCGGGTGCAGCTGGTCGCCCTGGGCGAGGCCCTCGATGGTGGTGACCTGGTGGCCGTCGGCCTGCACGGCCAGTACGTTGCACGACTTCACGCTGCGACCGTCCAGATGGACCGTGCACGCACCGCAGTTGCTGGTGTCGCATCCGATGACGGTGCCGGTCTTGCCGAGCTTCTCGCGCAGGTACTGCACCAGCAGCATGCGGGGTTCGACGTCGTCGGAGACCTTGTCCCCATCGACGGTGAGGCTGATCCGGGCCATGTGCGGGCTCCTCCTGCAGATCGGGACGTGTGACCCCCCTCACGCTAGGTGAGGAAGGTTGGCGGACGGTTGGGGGGCCGGTCGAGCCAGTCGAGACCCTGCAAATCGGAGGGGACCGGCTAGCGTCACCGCCGATGGCGCACCACGAGCCGATCGACCCAGATGCCCCGGCCCCGGCCGGGACCTCGCACGTGCTGGCGGCCGTGGCCGCCGGCGGCGCCCTGGGATCGGCCGGTCGCTGGCTGGCCTCGGAGGTGATCGCGATGGCGGGCGGGTTCCCGTGGCCGACCTTCCTGGTCAACGTCACCGGCGCACTGCTCATCGGCGTGCTGATGGTGGTCGTCACCGACGTGGTCACCGACCGGCCGCTGCTGCGTCCGCTGCTGGGGGTCGGGTTCCTGGGCGGCTGGACCACCTTCTCGACGTACGCGCTGGAGGCGCGCGACCTGCTGGCTGCCGGTGAGCCGGTGCTCGCCGCGGCGTACGTCGCCGGCAGTGTGGTCGCGGGGCCGGCGGCGGCCTGGCTCGGCATCGCCGTGACCCGGCGCCTGACCGCGGGGGACACCCCATGACACTGCTGCTGGTGCTGCTGGGCGGCGCGGTCGGTGCCCCGGTGCGCTATCTCGTCGACCGCTGGCTCACAGCCCGGGTGGGCGGCCGCTTCCCGTGGGGCACCTTCGTGGTCAACGTCGTCGGCTCGTTCGCTCTGGGCCTGCTCGCGGCGGCGGCACCGCCGTGGCTGCTCACGCTCGGCGGGGTCGGGTTCTGCGGGGCGCTGACGACGTTCTCCACGTTCTCCGTCGAGACCGTACGGCTGCTGGAGGAGGGCCGACTGCGCCCGGCGCTGCTCAACGTGACGGGCAGCGTCGTCGTCGGCGTGGCGGCCGCCGCCCTCGGCTGGTGGCTCGGCTGACTTCGCGAAGTGGCAGTTCTGCCGGTCCGAAGTGGGAGTTGCGCGCGGCGTGACGCGTAGAACTGCCACCTCGACGCTGCCGAGCTGCCACCTCGCGGGTTGCGGGTGGGGGTGGGTCAGCCGTGCCCGGAGCTCGCCAGCCGGCCCTTGAGCAGCGCCTTGGCCGGGTGGTCGGCCGAGCCCAGGGCGGCGAGGCTGCGCTCGACGACCTCGATGTCGTGGGGGGCCAGCTCGACGTAGCGCAGCACGGCCGTGGGGTCAGGGTCTGCGAGCAACGCCTCGCGCATGCTGACGGCGACGTAGTCGGCGAGCTCGACGAGCGCGGGGGCGTTGCTGCCGGGCAGCAGGTCTCCGCCGTACGCCGCCACCGCCGCCTTGACGTTGCCGCGGCTCAGCAGCGCCAGCACGTCCTCGACGTCGGTGCGGACCGCCATCATCAGCCGGTAGGGACGTGAGGCGAGCTGGCCGCCGAGCGCGGAGCGCAGGTGGGACACCTCCGACTTCAGCGTCGAGAGGGTCACGGCCTGGTCGCCGTAGACCATCGTGTGCAGCCGCTCCAGCGACAGTCCCTCGGGGTGCAGCCCGAGCAGGGCCAGGATCTCGCTCTGGCGCCGGTTGAGCAGCAGCCGCTCGCCGTCGACCCAGGCCTCGGCCGTGCCGAGCAGCGACAGCGTCAGCCCCGGCTCCCTGGGCGCGAGGCCACGCGAGGAGGCGCCGAACTGGCGCGAGTGCGGCATCGCGGTCTCGATCAGCCGGGCGAGGACCCGCGCGGTGGCCAGCCCTATCGGGTGGGTGCGGTCCCAGGTCGTCGAGAGGTCGATCACCCCGAGCTGCTCGCCGGACACCGGGTCGTGCACCGGTGCCGCCCAGCACACCCAGTTGTGCACGATCGAGGCGTAGTGCTCGGCACTGAAGACCATCGAGGGGTCGCCGGTGCGCATGGCGATCGCGAGAGCGTTGGTGCCGACGCTGGCCTCGTCCCACCGGCCACCGGGAACGAAGTTGACCGTCTCGGCCTTGCGCCGCATCACCCGGCCGCCGTAGGTCCACAGGATCCGGGTCTGCGCGTCGGTGACCGCGAGCACCAGGTCACCGTCCTCGGCTGTGCGGCGCAACTCGGACTCCACGCGCTCGAGGGCCAGCTGGAGTGGTGAGTCGGAGAAGTACGCGGCCGTCTCGGCCTCGTCGTCGAGCGGGGCGGCGCTCAGGTCGGGTGTGACGGTGGCGCCGGAGAGCTCCCAGCTGCGCAGGATCTCGGGCCGGATCTGCGGTGCGGCACCGTCGCCGTGCTCCACGAACCGGGTCCAGGCGCGCACCGCGTCGGCCCGTCGGTCGCGCAGCTGCTGGTCGACCTCCATGGTCCCCCCAACGAACGGCGTGTGACTGGGGTCACGATAGCCCCGAACCCCAACCAGGGGCCGCCCGGAGGCGGGTCCGCGGCGCCGTCTCGACTCGGCGGGGTGACAACGTGCGTAAGGTACTTCCCACCGACGGACCCGGAGGGGGACCTGTGGACGGGATCATCAGCTGGTTCGACTACGTGAGCCTGATCTGGGAGGACATCCTCGAGGAGACCATCAACCACGCCCGGATCGTGCTCATCGTCGTCGCCCTTGCCACCGTCACGGCGGTGCTCCTGGGGGTGCTCATCCAGCGGCACCCCGTCGCACGGGCCGTCATCCTCGCGATCTCGGGGGTCTTCCTGACCATCCCCTCACTGGCCCTCTTCGCACTCTTCATCCCGCTGGTCGGCATCGGCAACCCGCCGGCGATGCTGGCGATGTACATGTACGCGCTGCTGCCGATCCTGCGCAACACGGTCACGGGGCTGGACTCGGTCAGCCCGGCCGTGGTCGAGTCCGCCAAGGGCATGGGCATGAGCACCCGCCAGCAGCTGCTCGGCGTACGGCTGCCCCTGGCCTGGCCCGTCATCATGGCCGGCGTCCGGATCTCCAGCCTGTTGACCGTCGGCATCGCCGCCATCGCCATCCTGGTCGGCGGCGACGGCCTGGGGGTCTTCATCCAGGGCGGCCTGACGAGGCTCGGGCTGCCCAACGCGTTCGAGTCGGTCTGGGTGGGCGTGGTCTTCACGGTCCTGCTCGGACTGGTCCTCGACATGGCCTTCGCGATCGTCCAGCGGTTCACCACCTCGCGCGGCCTGCGCATCTGACCCGCACCGAACGCACCCGACCCGAGAGGACCTCCACCCATGAGCGTCGAGGCGAAGATCCACCTGGACCGCGTGACCAAGAGCTACCCCGGCACCAAGGTGCCGGCGGTCGCGGAGCTGACCCTGGACGTCCACGAGGGCGAGATCCTGGTGCTGGTTGGACCGTCCGGCTGCGGCAAGAGCACCACCCTGCGGCTGATCAACCGGATGATCGAGCCCTCCGGCGGCCGGATCCTGCTCGACGGGGAGGACGTCACCAAGGTCAACGCCGACAAGCTGCGGCGCCGCGTCGGTTACGTCATCCAGCAGATCGGCCTGTTCCCGCACCAGACGATCTCCCAGAACATCGCGACGGTGCCGAAGATGGCCGGCTGGGACAAGGAGAAGACCCGAGCCCGCACCGAGGAGCTGCTGACCATGGTCGGGCTCGACCCCGAGCAGTACCGCGACCGCTACCCCAAGGAGCTCTCCGGCGGCCAGGCCCAGCGCGTCGGCGTCGCCCGGGCCCTCGGCGCCGACCCCGACATCATGCTGATGGACGAGCCGTTCGGCGCGATCGACCCGATCACCCGCGAGCGGCTGCAGAACGAGTTCCTCCGGCTGCAGGGCGAGCTGCGCAAGACCATCGTGTTCGTCACCCACGACATCGACGAGGCGATCAAGATGGGCGA
>Ga0136617_10006877_pt1 | contig 10143 bp, 7 predicted proteins | sample AntDrymUQ3222106_2_FD_129672 | JGI IMG/M metagenome (GOLD analysis project Ga0136617, IMG submission 129672) | Polar desert sand microbial communities from Dry Valleys, Antarctica - metaG UQ322 (21.06) | ecosystem: Environmental > Terrestrial > Soil > Desert | place: Antarctica: Dry Valley... | reverse complement strand
TCAGGTGTCGCTCATCGCGATGACACGCATGCGGCGCAAAATCTTCGCCAGTTCAATCCGCCCGCGGTTGATGCGCGACTTCACCGTGCCTTCCGGTATCTTCAGCAGATCGACGATCTCTTGGTAGCTCAACTCCTCAATGTCGCGCAGGATGACGCAGGTGCGCAAGTCAGGCGCCAGTTTGTCAATCCCGGCCTGCACCTGCTCGCCGAGTTCGTGACGCTCCATCTCGCGTTGCGGCGAACCTCCCGCCGCGCGCAGATGATAGGTGTGAACCTCAAGGTTCTCGGCCTGTGAGTCGTGCGGCGAGCGCTGGCGTCGGCGGTAGTCATCGATGATTAGGTTGCGCGCCAGACGCATCAGCCAGTTTTGCAAGTCGCCCTGTTTCGGATCGTACTGGTCGAGCGAGCGGTAGACGCGCATGAACACTTCCTGCGTTAAATCTTCGGCGGAGTCCGTGCGTGAGGTGAAGCGATACGCAAGATTAAAAATGCGGCGCGTGTAGGTTAAGACAATCTCTTCCCACGCCGCGCCATCGCCCGCGCGACACCTTCTGACTAGCTCCGACCCTTCGTTGATGGTCAATGCTTTCGCCGCCCCCACCTTACGCCCCTTCCTTTTCCTGCTGCCGTGAAAAGCGCCCTCGCGGGTGGTCGTCCCCGTCTGTCAACCGGGCATTACGAGTGGGGAAGGGCCAAAGTTCCTTTTGAGATTGTATGGATCAACCGAAGCGCGGACCGGGAACAATCGAGCCTCGTGGTGGGCCAATGTCCCTGCCTTGCGTGGGCATCCGGAGCTATTGTAGCTTAAGTAAGCAATACTATATATTGTGGTGGAGGCTCGGCGGGCTCAATCCTGAAGCATTACCAGAGCCTGGAGCGGGCGGTCGCTGGCGACCATACTCGTGCCTTCAAGGGCCTGGCAACAGTTGCATAAACATCTAAAATTCATCGCTCTCAGTTTGCTGGCCGCAGCCATCCTGTTCTGGTTCGGACGCGGCCTCGATTGGGACGGCGTGTCGCGCGCGATGCGGCAGTCCGACTGGCGGTTGATTCTTCTGGCGGCGGTGATCGTTGCCGTGACCTACCTTTTGCGCGCGATGCGGTGGCGCGCGTTTCTCCTACCGCTAATTCCGGCGGGCGTCAGCTTGCGCGAGTTGTTTGCGGCGACGACGGTCGGGTTCGGGGCCGTCTTCTTGATCGGACGGACGGGTGAAGTCGTGCGTCCGGCATTTCTCCCTCTACGAGACAGCCGGGTGCGCCCCGGCGCGGCATTCGTGACGATTGCCGTCGAGCGCATCTACGACATGGTTGCCGTCGTCCTGCTGTTTGCGGCGAACCTGCTATTCTTTCGCGTGCCTGGTGGGGAAGCAGCGAGCTTCGCGCGTGTGCGCGAGGCGGGGCTGGTCATGTTGGTGGTTGCCATCACGGGTGTCGGCGGACTGTTGATTTTAAGGCGACACGCCGCATGGATCACTCTCCGGCTTAATAAGTGGTTCAACTCCAAGCCTCCACTCATCGGGCGCGCCGGAAGGTTGCTGACAGGATTGCTGACGCAGTTGGCGGAGGCGCTCGGCGTGTTGGTGAGCGCGCGCGAGTTGTTGACGACGGTCGGGTGGACCGCGCTTTTATGGGCGGCGATCATTGCGGCCAGTCTGCTCGTCTACCGCGCCTTCGGTTTGCCGGTCGGCTTGAGCGAGACAGTTTTCGTGCTGGGGTGGTCGTTGGTCGGGTCGCTCGTACCGACGCCCGGCGGCGCGGCCGGAACTTACCACCTGGCGACCGCCGCCGGTCTGGTCTTTATCGGCGCCGTCAGCACAATCGAAGGGGCCGCGGCGGTCGCTATCGTTTTGCATTTGGTGATGTTCTCACCGGCACTCGTGTTCGCGCTCTACTACTTCCTGCGTAGCGACATCAATGTCGCCCGTCTGCGCGGTTTAGCTTCTTCCCAGAGCGCCGTGCAGGAAGAGGTGGCCGACAGTCGGCCTGTGGCTCCGAGCTGAGCGCCACGGCATTTGATAAAAGTTGATGTGCCCGGGTGGTTAGCTCTTTTCTGATGCCGGTAAAGATTTTCTATCTTTAGTTGCTGGAGTGGGTTTATGAAATGCCCGTTCTGCGGTTACCTCGAAGACAAAGTGGTCGACTCACGTGAATCGCGCGAGGGGGACGCCATCCGCCGCCGCCGTGAATGTTTAAGGTGCGAGCGGCGTTTCACGTCTTACGAGCGGATTGACGAAATCCCATACATGGTGGTCAAGAAGGACGGGCGGCGCGAGCCTTTCGACCGCAACAAAGTGATGGCGGGGTTGCTGCGCGCGTGCGAGAAGCGCCCGGTCCCATCATCCAAACTGGAAGGCATCGTTAACTCAATTGAGAAGTATGTCCAGGAATCGCCAGAGCGCGAGCGTCCAACCAGCAAGGTCGGCGAGATGATCATGCGCCGCTTAAAGGAATTGGACAAAGTGGCCTACGTGCGTTTCGCGTCGGTCTATCTTGAGTTCGAGGACGTGTCGGAGTTCATGCACGAGTTGAAGACGCTGGTGCGCGCACGCTCAACGAGCGGCGCAGCGGCCAAAAAGCAGTGACGCGGAAGCGAGTGTATAACGACCGCTCACGAAGCGTTCGTCACCGCCGCTTCAGTTGACACGTCATTCATCACGGAGCACTGTTCAGTAATGAGTAGAGCAGCCAGCCATGAGTAAAGCAGTCAGCCACGCCACAGGGCTTGAGCGTATCGAGTTGGAGCGTTTGCGAGACCGCGTCGGGCAGCTTTTTTCGGCGCTCCAGGCAGCCGCCGAAGATGTCGGCGTCCCCGTCCCCGGCGCGTGGCTGCCGCCGGTCGATCTGTGCGAATCAACCGAGGTGGTGACAGTGCGCGTCGAATTGCCGGGCGTACATGCCGAGCAGGTCGAACTCGTTTTGACCGGCACGCAGCTACGCATCAGCGGACGAAAAGTGAGGAGCCTGCCGCGCGGTCGGATCGTGCATTTATGCTCCGAGCGGAGTTACGGACAGTTCAGCCGCGTCGTGCCGCTGCGCTGGCCGGTGCGGGTCAACGAGGCCACTGCGGAACTGCGTAACGGCGTGCTCACCGTGCTCTTGCCGAAGCTGAAAGAGCGGCGCGGAGCTGAATTAAAAATCCCCATCACAGAAGATAAATAATTGGCGAAAGAGAATCAGTCGGCAGCCGGAAGCGCATCGACACGGTTGCCAATGGTTGCGTATTTCACTCTCTGATTTAAGAATTGACCACCGGAACAAAAAGCTTATGTCTGCGATCACGAACATGACTGAAGAACTGGACACCGCCAACACCGAAATTAATGAACAGCAGATGCACATCCCGGAGGTGCTGCCGGTGCTGCCGCTGCGCGATATTGTCATCTATCCGTTTATGATCGTGCCGCTCTTCGTGTCGCGCGAGAAATCAATCCGCGCGGTGGACGAAGCGCTCGGCGAGAATCGGATGATCCTTCTCGTCTCGCAGAGAGACTTGGACAAAGAGGAGCCGGTCGGCGGCGACCTCTATCAGGTTGGCACCGTCGCGGTCATCATGCGCATGTTGAAGCTGCCCGATGGCCGCATCAGGATTTTGGTGCAGGGATTGTCACGGGCTCGCGTCGAGTCGGTCGAAGACGCTGATTTTCTTCGCGCCCGGCTGAGCGTGATGCATGAAGTTACGGCGCCGGAGCGTTCGCTCGAAGTCGAAGCGCTGGTGCGCAACGTGCGCGCGTCGATGGAGAAGGCGGCCAACCTCGGCAAGAACATTTCGCCGGAGGTGATGGCGATTGTCGCCAACCTGGACGAGGCCGGACGGCTCGCCGATTTGGCCGCGTCGAACCTTGAACTAAAAGTCGAGGACGCGCAGTCGGTGCTCGACATCGCCGACACGACCGTGCGCCTGCGGCGCGTCAACGAACTGCTCAACAAAGAGATTGAAGTCCTGACCGTCCAGCAGGAGATCAACACGCAGGCGCGCGCCGATATCGACCGCTCGCAGCGCGAGTTCTACCTGCGCCAGCAGATGAAGGCAATTCAGTCGGAACTCGGCGAGGGCAACGAGTTGGCCGAAGAGATTGCGCAGTTCCGCGAGAAGATCGAAGCGGCGAAGATGCCGAAGCAAGCTGAAGAGGATGCCCTGCGACAGCTCAAGAAACTCGAGCGCATGCACCCGGACGCGGCGGAGACGGCGACGCTTCGGAACTGGATGGAGATCATGACCGATCTTCCGTGGTCAAAGTCGTCAAGCGACAACCTCGATTTGAAGAAGGCCGAGACCATTCTGAATGAGGATCACTACGGTCTTGAGAAGGTCAAGGACCGCATCATCGAGGCCCTCGCAGTGCGGAAGCTGAAGGAGAAGCCGAAGGGATCGATCATGTGCCTTGTCGGCCCGCCGGGCGTCGGCAAGACCAGCCTCGGCCGCTCGATTGCGCGCGCCCTAGACCGGCGCTTCGTCCGTCTGTCGCTCGGCGGTCTGCACGACGAGGCAGAGATTCGCGGCCACCGCCGCACCTACGTCGGCGCGATGCCTGGTCGCATCGTGCAGGCACTACAGCAGGCCGGGACGAACAACCCGCTGATTATGCTCGACGAGATCGACAAGGTCGGCGCCGACTTTCGCGGCGACCCCTCGTCGGCGCTGCTCGAAGTGCTTGATCCGGAGCAGAACAACAGCTTTCGCGATAACTACCTTGGCGTTACCTTCGACCTGTCGAACGTGATGTTCATGACGACCGCCAACGTGCTCGACACGGTTCAGCCGGCGCTGCGCGACCGGATGGAGGTGATTCACTTGGCCGGTTACACCGAAGAGGAAAAGTTGGAGATTGCGCGTCGCCACCTGCTGCCGAAGCAGATGGATGAGAACGGCATCGTGGCGCGTCACCTGCGAATCTCTAAGCCGGCGCTGGCCGCGATTATTTTGCAGTACACACAGGAGGCCGGGCTGAGGCAGTTGGAGCGCGAGATCGGCACGGTCTGCCGCAAAGTGGCCCGCCGCATCGCTGAGGGTCAGACCGAGATAGTGAGCGTCACGCCGCGGAATCTGCGGGAGTTCCTCGGCACGCCAAAGGTGATGCCGGATGAAATTTTGAAGAAAGATCAGATTGGGGTGGCGACCGGTCTCGCGTGGACGGCGGCAGGCGGCGACGTGCTGTTCATCGAGGCGTTGCGGATGAAGGGGAAAGGCACCCTCGTCCTGACCGGGCAACTCGGCGAGGTGATGCGCGAGTCGGCGCAGGCCGCTTTTTCGTATGCCAAGTCGCGCGCCCGCGACCTCGGCATCAACGAAGATGACTTCAGCAACTACGACCTTCACATTCACATTCCTGAAGGAGCGATTCCGAAGGACGGGCCGTCGGCCGGAATCACGCTTGCGACCGCGATGGTGTCGACGCTGGCGCAACGTCCAGTGCGCAAAGACGTCGCGATGACGGGCGAGATCACGCTGCGCGGCAACGTCCTTCCGGTCGGCGGCGTCAAGGAGAAAGTGCTGGCGGCGCGGCGTGCGCGCGTGTCGAAAATCATTCTGCCGTTGCTGAATCAGCGCGATATGGATGACGTGCCGAAAGAATTGTTCGGCGAGATTCAATTCATTTTCGTCGACAACGTAACCGAGGTCTTCCGGCACGCGCTTAAGGATCGAGTGCCGGCTCCCGCCACCCCCGCGTCGCGCACCTCGCGGCTGTCGCAGGCGGCGTCTGCGCCCCGGTTGTGAGGCCGTTGCCTGACGCCATCAAAAGGTCAGTCAAGGGTTGTCAAGATCGGTCACGATCACGCTTCCTTTGTCGCCCGACGTTGATTTTCGCACGACCAGCACAACCCGCTGTGGTCGGGAAGCATCTCTACATTCGTCCGTCGGCGGAGTGGGTCTTTAGTGGAAAATTTCGCCGCTTCGACTTTTATTTGCAAATAGATAGGTTTGACACTCAAAGGAACCGGTGCTAACCTTTAGCCCCTGATGGCCTTAGAGGCTTACCTCTTATTTGGAGGAAGCCTTCCCAAAGAGGCCGGTTGAGTAACGAGTTCATTACCATCAAATTTCTTAGTGGATACCGCTCGTGTGGCCTATGAGGGCCGCCATCGTGGATTCGCACTTCATAAATAATATAAAGGAGATCAACGATTGAAGAATACGAGCCTCCCCCGTTTGATCGCCCGCACTGCTCTGATCGCGGTCATTGTTTCCCCGTCCGCCAGCGTTCTGGCACAAACCTCTTCGCAATCATACCTACGTAGCACGCCGAGCGAAGTCGAGCGTGAAGACCCACGCGTAGCTCAGATCGTCGAGCGGGCGGAAAAACATTTCAACCAAGGCCGACTCAACCTCGTCGACAACAAGCGCGAACAGGCGCGCGACGAGTTCGATAAAGCGGTCGATACGATCCTCGAATCCGGAATTGACATCCGCTCCAACCCGCGCCTGCGCGATTTCTACTTGCAACTGGTCGAGCGCGTGTACCGCGAAGAAGTTCCGTCGACGCAGTTGCAGACCGCTTCAGGCAGGGTTGAAATCGCCAGTGTTACCCAACAGCAAGGTGCCCTTCCAGTCGGTGCCCCTCCGGTCAAAGCTCAGGTGCCACAGGTCGGATTCCGCGATCAGAAGTTTGAGCCATCGCCGCTCGACGAACTGAGTAAACTCGTGCTCACGGATGACGAGAGGAACGTTAATCCCGAAGACGTTGAGGCGCTCGGTGAGACGGCGCGCGCGTCGGTCGGTTTTGCGTTCAAGCCGAACGCACTGATTCAGCAATACATCAATTATTACCAGGGCCGTGGCCGCGGCACGATGGAAGCAGGCCTGCGGCGCTCCGGCCGGTTCATGAAGATGGCGCGCAAGATTTTCCGTGAAGAGGGCGTGCCCGAAGATATGGCGTGGCTCGGACAGGTGGAGAGCGCATGGCGCCCGACGGCCCGCTCCTGGGCGGCGGCCTCTGGCCTTTGGCAGTTCATCCCTAGCACGGGCGCGCGCTTCGGTCTGCGGCAGTCCGCATGGGTTGACGAGCGTAACAGCTTCGAGAAAGCGACGCGCGCTTCCGCCAAGTATTTGAAGTGGCTGGCGAAACGTTATAACGGTGATTGGGAACTCGCGATGGGCGCGTACAACACCGGCGAAGGCAACATCGACCGCGCGATTGGGCGCGCCGGTGTCGCCGACTTCTGGCGCGTCTACCCATACATCGCGCAAGAGACCCGCAACTACGTGCCGAACATTCTCGCGACCATTCTGGTGGCGAAGAATCCCGAAAAATACGGCTTCCGCAACATCCAACCGGAAGCGCCGCTGGCGTACGATGAAGTGGAAGTCAAGACAACGACCAGCTTGAACCTGATCGCGAGTTTGACCGACACCAGCGTTGATTATCTGCGCAGCATCAATCCGGAATTGCGCCGCGACGTGACGCCGCGCGGCGAAGCCTATCGGGTGCGCGTCGCGCCGGGCCGCGGCAAGCAGTTCGCCGCGCTTCTGAAGCGTGTGCCGGTCGAGCGGCGTGAGCAGTTGGCGCGGGTGATCTCGGTCGCTCCGGGCGAAGACATCCAAGCGGTTGCCGCGCGCACCGGAACCAGCGTCGCACAACTCCAACAGTGGAATGCCGGCATCGATCTGAGCGCCGGCGGGAAGCTCATCGTGCCAGCGGGTAACATGCGCGCCACCGCGATGGTGTTGCGGCAACGAGGCTCGACGCCAGCCGCGACCGGCAGCAGTTTAATTACCGTGACGACGCAGGGCGGCGATACGGTGGCAAAGATCGCGGCGCGCTACAACACCTCGCCGGACGAGGTCGCCAGGTTGAATGGTGTTGCCGCGAACGCTCAGTTAGAACGCGGACGACAGATCAGAGTTCCCGCATCATCAAGCGGTGGAGGGGCGGTCGCAAGGCCTGCGCGACGACGTCGGTAAGCGGGGCGAAGGCGTCCTCGCTCTTTGACGTGCGGGCAGCACAGTTCTTAATCACACGCGAGCGCGCTTTCAACTATGTGTCGAAAGCGCGCTTCTTATTTTTTCAGCGGAATCGCGATCCACCTCGCGATTCACATATCGCTTCTCATCGAAAGCGTACTTCACGCTTTAACCCTCACTTATTTGATTCACCCTCACCCCTATGCTCTTTCGCACTCAATCCGCCGCCGTCTACGGCATCGACGCCGACCTGGTTGACATCGAGGTTGATTTGACGCCGATGCGCGGCGAAGCCGACACACCCTCCTCCGTCACTATCGTCGGGCTACCCGACGCGGCGGTACGCGAGTCGCGCGAACGCATCCGCGCGGCGATTAACAATAGCGGTTTCTTTTTCCCCTTCCACAAGACGACGATCAATCTCGCGCCCGCCGACGTACGAAAAGAGGGCGCGAGTTTCGACCTGCCGATTGCGCTCGGTATCCTCGGCGCGAACGGCGACCTCGGCGAGGAGACAAGTCTGACCGACATGCTCGCCGTCGGCGAACTATCGCTTGACGGGCGAGTGCGTCCGATTCGCGGCGCGCTGTCCATCGCTGTCCGGGCACGCGATGCCGCGATTAAGTTTCTGCTGCTGCCGGAAGAGAACGCGAAGGAGGCGGCAGTGGTGGCGGGCGTGGACGTGTATCCGGTGACTGATCTGCGCGGCGCCGCCGAACTCGTCGCCGCGTTGCGCCGCGCGACAGGACGACCCGCGCCGCTCAAGGTCGACCCATCGGAGGTTCTCGCGCCGGCCAGCCACAGCGGCGTTGACTTCCGCGAGGTGCGCGGGCAACAGAGCGCGAAGCGCGCGCTTGAAGTCGCCAGCGCCGGCGCTCACAACATTCTACTGATCGGGCCGCCGGGTTCCGGCAAGACGATGCTCGCGAAGCGACTGTCGACGATTCTGCCGCCTCTCGAATTCGAAGCAGCGCTCGAGCTAACAAAAATTCACTCGGTCGCGGGGCTGACTGGTAAGGCCGGCCTCGTCACGGAGCGACCTTTCCGCTCGCCGCATCACACCATCAGCGACGCGGGCTTAATCGGTGGTGGTGCCATGCCGCGACCCGGCGAAGTCTCGCTTTCGCACCACGGCGTTCTTTTCCTCGACGAATTACCGGAGTTCGACCGCGGCGTGCTCGAAGTTCTGCGCCAGCCACTTGAAGACCAGAAGGTGACGATTAGCCGCGCGGCGATGTCGCTGACTTTCCCGGCGTCATTCATGCTGGCGGCGGCGATGAACCCGTGCCCGTGCGGATTCTGGAACGACCCGACTCGCGAATGCCGATGCACGCCGCTGCAAATTCAGCGCTACGTCGGGCGCATCTCGGGCCCGCTGCTGGATCGCATCGACATCCACGTCGATGTCCCCGCGGTGCGCTTCAAAGACTTAACCGGCGAGGCACCGCCGACGGAAAACTCAGAGGCGATTCGCGCGCGTGTGATACGGGCCAGGGATTTACAGCGCGAGCGTTTACGCGCCGAAAACATTTTCTCGAACGCCGCGATGTCGCCGCGCCACATCCGGCGCTTCTGTCGCATCGACGGCGAGTGCGAGCGGATGCTGGAGAATGCGATGACGCGCCAAGGCTTGTCAGCGCGGGCGTATGACCGTATCTTAAAAGTCAGCCGCACTATCGCAGACCTTGACGCTTCAGATTGCATCCGACCGACGCACGTCGCGGAAGCCGTCGGTTACCGTTCGCTTGATCGAACCTACTGGACGTGAACTGAAACGAGCGAGGCCAAGCGCGCGAATGCGCCAGTGGCGGCGCACACAAAGGCGAATTTAAACACTAAGGGGCAACGACGCGCCGACAGCGCCGCATCACAACCCGCGTGAGCCACCCGCAAAGACGCGCCGCAGGTTGAATCGGCAGAGCCGTCTGGTAGTTGAGATGGGTCGACCCGCGTCGGACGCATGGAGCGCGCGGCTCGGTCGTCGGTCGAACGGCGGAAGCAAACGGGGCGTCAGTCCCGTGCCGTCTGCCACACGCCTGACCGTTCGGATAAGTGGACGCAACCGAAACCGAGAAAGCGCAGACTTCAGATTACGCGCTCACGCAGCGGACGGCCGCGGGCGAGATGGGGGCGTTCGAGGAGTTGTACGCGCGGCACAACCGGCGGGTCTACAGTCTGTGCTTGCGGATGACGGCCAACGCCGCCGAGGCCGAAGACCTCGCCCAAGAGGCCTTCGTGCAG
>Ga0136617_10006876_pt1 | contig 10143 bp, 9 predicted proteins | sample AntDrymUQ3222106_2_FD_129672 | JGI IMG/M metagenome (GOLD analysis project Ga0136617, IMG submission 129672) | Polar desert sand microbial communities from Dry Valleys, Antarctica - metaG UQ322 (21.06) | ecosystem: Environmental > Terrestrial > Soil > Desert | place: Antarctica: Dry Valley... | reverse complement strand
GAAGCTGATCCCGCTGTGCGTGCTGAACGCGCTCGCCGGCGATTCGCTGCCGGTCTACGGGGACGGGCGCCAGGTGCGCAACTGGCTCTGGGTCGAGGACTTCGCCCGGGCGATCGACCTCGTTCTGCGCGAGGGCCGCCGTGGCGAGGTCTACAACGTCGGCGGGCCGGACGAGCTCGAGAACATCGACGTCGTGCGGCGCATCCTCGCCGCTACCGGCCGCGACGAGTCCCTGATCGAGTATGTGCGCGACCGCCCCGGTCACGACACGCGCTACTCGCTGTCGGCCGACAAGGTGCGGGCGCTCGGCTGGGAGGCACAGGTCCATTTCGACGAGGGGCTCGCGCGGACCGTCGACTGGTACCGCGACAATGAGCCGTGGTGGGGCCCGATCCGCTCGGGGGACTACCGCGAGTACTACGAGCGCCAGTACGGGCGGGCGCTGGCGGGCTGAGGGATCGGCGCGTCCGCGAGCCGTCCGGTGGTCGCGTTCACTCCGGTCGAACCGGATGTGCGTGGGTCCCGCTGGCGAGGGCTCGGGTGGCCGGACGCGCTCGCCGGAGCCTCGATCGTCGGCTTCTGTTTCCTCGCGTCGCGCCGCATCGACGTGCCCGGCCTCTACTACGACGAGTCTCTTCCAGGTGCTCGCGGGGCTGTTCTTTGTCCAGGGCGACATTCCGGCCGCCGCCTTCGCCTTCGGCACGGGTCCCGAGGTGTCGATCTTCGGTCACCCGATGTCGTCGATGTCAATGACCTACATCGGCGCCGTTAAGAACATCGCCTTCACGCCGGTCGCCGCCCTCTTCGGGGTGACGATCGAGAGCGTCCGCTACTTCACGATCGCCCTGTCGGCGGCCACGATGCTCGCGACCTACATCTTCGCCCGGCGACTGTTCCGCGACGCCGCCGCCGCCGTCGCCGTGGCCCTGCTCGCGTTCGACCCTAGCTTCGTCTTCTACTCGAGGGTCGACTTCGGGCCGGTGGTGGTCATGCTGCTCCTGAAGACGCTGGCGGCCTGGCAACTCCTTCGGTGGTACGAGACCGGGAGGCACAGCTCGCTTGCGATCGGGGCCTTCCTCCTAGGGCTCGGCCTCTACGACAAGGCGAACTTCGCTTGGGTCATCGCGGCGTTCGTCGTGGCGGCTGCGATCCTCGGCGGGCGTCGTCTCCGTGCTCGGCTCACCCGGCGAGCCGTGCTCGTCGCGGCGGTCGCGTTCCTGGTCGGGTGTCTGCCTCTGCTGATCTACAACGCGGGCTCGGGGTTCGGGACGCTCGCCGGGTACGACGCCCTCTCGGAGCGGGCCGGCAGCTTTCCGTTCCAGGTCGCACACCGCGTCGCCGTCCTCGGTGACCTACTCGACGGGAGCGCCGTTTCGGAGGTTCTCGAGCTCCCGTTCCCTCATCGCTTCCTCGTCCTGCCGCTCATTTTCGGTATCGCGGCCGGAGTGATCGCCCTCCCCGCCGTCCGACGCCGTCTCGACGCCCGGGCGCTCCGTGCGGGGAGCTTCATCGTGGTCTCGCTCGCGGTAACTCTGCTGCTCGCGGCGGCGACCAGCGTGGGCTTCAAGGGTCATCACGTGCTCACGACCTACCCGCTGCCCCACCTCGCGCTCGCGCTGGTGATCGTGCAGATGGCCCGTGTGGTGGCTCGGCACGTGCGAGACGGGCGCAGGGTGGCGGTGTTCGCCTCCACCGCGGGGGTCTTGGCTGTGATTCCGGTCGCTCTGAGCGCACTAACCAGGACCGGGATGCTCGATGCGCTGCAGGAGTCCGGCGGCCGGGCCGAGTGGTCGGACCGGATTGTCCTGCTCGACGAGTATCTGACGAGAGAGCACGAGGGGCCAGCCGGTCATGACGATCGACTGGGGCATCGCCAACAATCTGCTCGCTCTCTCGGGCGGGCGGATGGAGCTCACGGAGGCCTCGTACGCCTTCGAGGGGGCTGCAATCACGGCTCAACGGGTCTCCACGTGAGGTCTTGAAACGCTCCCTGAGCGGCCGCTCGACGTGGTTCGTGCTCCACTCTCCGGCCGCGACCCAGTTCGGCAACGCTCGTCCGCGCTTCTTCTCCGCTCTCAACAGCCTGGGACGACGCGCGGAGCTCGTCCAGACACTGCGCGATCCAGAAGGGCGCGCCCTGTATGAGGTCTACGCCGCGGCGAAGGTTCGATGATATGAGCGCGAGCATCGAGCGCCCCCCGCCCGCCCGTGCGGCCGAGGTCCTGAACCGGGCTGTGCTGGGCGACCACCTGAAGCGCCTCTTCTGGATGCTCGAGATCGACTGCGTGCTCGACGTCGGTGCGTTCGTCGGCGACTACGGCGTCTTCCTGCGCGGCTTGGGCTACCGAGGCCGGATGATCTCCTTCGAGCCGGTGCTGGCGGCGTACGAGCAGCTCGAGCGCATAAGCGCCGAGGACGCTGGGTGGACCGCCAGGCGACTTGCCCTCGGTCGGCGGAGCGAGGAGCGGACGATCAACGTGGCCCGCGCGGGCCACTTCTCGTCGTTGCTGTCACCGAGCGCCTACGGCCTGGAGGAGTTCGCGGGTCTGAGCGAGGTCGAGCGAACCGAGATCGTGCCGGTCGAGCGACTCGACGGCGTCCTCGAAGCCGCAGACGGGGAGCTGGGTGACGCCCGGACGTTCCTCAAGGTCGATGCCCAGGGCTCCGACCTCGAGATCCTGGAGGGCGCGGGGGAACGCCTCGACGCCATCGCCGCGGTGCAGTTCGAGGCGCCTACCAAGCCCGTCTACGAAGACATGCCCACCCTCGAGGACCTCGTCTCCTATCTCCGCGCCCGAGGCTTCGAGCTCACCGGCGTGGTTCCCGTCACCAGGGACCGCTTCCTCAGGCTTGTCGAGCTGGACTGCGTGATGGTTCGCACACCGAGCCGGTAGAGTCTCCGCGCCTCTGGCTCCGACGGTGGCATCGGCCGGCGTCGGCCGACCATCACGACGCAGGCGAGGGAGGTAGACGTGGCATCGGCGGAGGCCTTCCGGATCGACTCTCGCAAGGTGGTGCACGAGACCATCGACGGCGAGGTGATCCTGATCCACCTGGAGACGGGCAACTACTACAGCCTCGACGGCGGAGGGGCTGAGATCTGGGAGCTGGTTCAGCGGCATGGCTCCGCGGGCGGGGTCGTCGAGGAGCTGGGGCGCCGCCACGGCGATACCGACCGCCGGCTGGCCGTCACCGTGCGCGGCCTCCTACACGAGCTCGCGGTGGAGGGCCTGCTCGAGGTCGAGGATCCACCGGTCGAGGATCGCAACGGCGAGACCGTCCCGGACGAGAGCCCGGACGGCGCCGGCACCTTCCCCCGTCCGGTGCTCACGAGGTACACGGACATGCAGGACTTCCTGCTCGTCGACCCGATCCACGAGGTCGCCGACTCAGGTTGGCCCGACCGCAAGTAGCCGAGCCGGGCATCGCTCCGGCGAGCTCGCCCGCCGCTCGCCGCCCGCCACCCGCGCCGACCGAGAGCTCGAGGCCGACTCGAGGCCGCGGTTACTTCGCGGAGCTCGAGGCCGCGTTCCTCGACGCCGCCCGGGGCGCGGGAGGCTCTTTCGTCCGCGACCTCTCGATCGGCCCCTGTCGCGTGCGACTGCACTTTGCCGGTCCCGCGTTGGTCGATCCGCTCTTCCGCGCGGTTGCGCATCTCGGCGCGGCCGGCGACGGGCCGCCTAGCGCCAGCGTCTGCCTCTGGGACAGCGCCTCGACCGGCGTTCGCGTCCCGCCCTTCCCCTGGGCGGGCGAGGACATCGTCGCCCGGGGAGAGGTGCGCGGCTACGGGGACGATGTCAGGGTCGTCTACGAGCCGGGGTTCGGCGGCGTGACCATGTTCGATCCTGTCTCGCGCCGAGGCGTCTTCTGGGTGCCGGGCCCGGAGCGGGTGCCCTGGTACGAGCGTGCGGCGCCGCTGCGCCCGCTCCTGAGCTGGGCTCTGGCCGCGCCCGGCCGCCACCTCGTCCACGCTGGCGCGGTCGCGCGTGACGGCGCCGGCGTCCTGCTGGCCGGCAAGGGGGGCTCGGGCAAGTCGACCGTCGCCCTGCTCTGCGCCGGCGCAGGGCTCGACTACCTCGGCGACGACTACGTGCTGCTCTCGACCGAGCAGACCCCCACCGCCTTCAGCCTCTACGGGACGGCGAAGCTCGCCCCCGGGGGTCTCACGAGAGTGCCGGCCGTGGCCGGCGCAACCGGCGAGGACCGCGGGTCCGAGGAGGAGAAGCTCGTGCTCGACGTAGGGCGTCGCTTCCCGGACCGGGTGAAGGGTGCGGCAGCGGTGAAGGCGGTGGTGCTGCCCCGGGTGGCGACCGAGGGCCGGACGCGAGCAAGCCGGGTCTCCGCCGCCGAGGCGCTGCGCACCCTGGCGCCAAGCTCGATGCTCCAGCTCCCCTACGCTCAGCGCGACTCGCTCGCCAGCATGGCCGCCCTCGTAGCGGGCCGCCCGGCCTACGCGCTCGAGCTCGGGCCCGACGTATCGAACGTCCCTGGGCTGATCGCAGACCTGATCGAGGCGGGAGTCCGCGCGTGACCGAGTCCGCTCCTCCGCAGGGCCGCATCCTCGTCGTCGACGAGTGGCTTCCAACACCGGACCGGGACTCCGGCTCGCTGCGGATGCACCGGCTCCTCAGCGTGCTGAGAAGCCTCGATTGGCACGTCACCTTCGCCGCGCGCACGCCACTGCTGGATGGGGATCGGCTCCTGAGCTCCCAAGGCGTCGCCGTGGTCCCGCGGGAAGTGTCGATCGATCGGCACCTGCGCCTCGCGGGCCGGCACTACGAGGCCGTCCTCCTCAGCCGCCCGGATGTAGCGGCCGCATACTTGGCCGACGTGCGGCGCCATGTTCCGCAGGCGATGCTGCTCTACGACTCCCCCGACCTCTACTTCGTCCGCGAATACCGCCAAGCCCGGCTCCTCGGCAGTCGCCCACACCTCGAGCAGGCGCTGGCTCACAAGCGGCAGGAGCTCGGCCTCGTGAGGGCGGCCGATCGAACGCTCGTCGTCAGCGCGGCCGAGAAGGAGGTGCTGCATGCCGAGTGCGACGAGGCGGTTGTGCACGTCGTCTCGAACATCCACGCCAGCGAGGGCTCCCAGCGGTCGTTCTACGATCGGCAGGATGTGCTCTTCGTCGGCAATTTCGGTCACGAGCCGAACGTCGACGCGGGGCGGCATCTCCTCGAGGAGGTGTGGCCCCGTGCGCGCCGGACGTTAGGAGACGCTCGCCTCTTCGTCGTCGGACCGAATCCGCCGGACGAGTTCCGCGAGCGCCTTGACGAGCACGTGGTGGTCACCGGTCACGTGCCCGACGTCTCCCCGTACCTAGACACCTGCCGAGTCTCCGTGGCCCCGCTGCGCTTCGGCGCCGGGGTCAAGGGGAAGGTGCTCGAGAGCCTCGGGCGGGGACAACCGGTGGTGGGTTCGTCGATCGCGTTCGAGGGCCTCCCCGTGGAGACGGAACGCGATGTCCTCCTCGCCGATGATCCGGCCGCGACGGCGGCCGGGATCGTCCGTCTGTACGAAGACAGGGCGCTGTGGGAGCGGCTGTCGCGGGCGGGCCCGAAGATCGTGGCGGCGGACTTCTCGTTCGCCGCGGCGCGACGGGCTCTAGCCGAGGCGCTGCCCCCGGCCGGGATCGAGTCGCTGGGAGGGGTCGCAGGCGGTGTCTAGCCCACTCGTCACCGCGGTGGTTCCCGTGCACAATGGCGAGCGCTTCCTCTGTGCGGCCCTCGACAGCATCCTCGGACAGGCCTATGCGCCCGTCGAGGTGGTTGTCGTCGACGACGGCTCCACCGATGGGAGCGCGAGCGGGGCGCGCAGCCGGCCGGTTCGCTACGTCGGCCAGCCGAACCGGGGCGTCGCCGCGGCGCGCAACGCCGGCCTCGCCGCAGCGAGGGGGAGCCTGGTCGCCTTCTTGGATCAGGACGACGAGTGGGAGCCGGACAAGCTCACGAGGCAGGTCGAGTACCTGGCCGATCACCCCGAGGTCGGGTTCGTGCTCGCGCATCTTCGGCTGATTCTCGAGCCGGGTACTCCGTGTCCGAGCTGGCTCCGGGAGGAATCGATCGGGGAGCGCACGGTCGGTTACTGTCCCGGCACCATGGTCGCGCGCCGCGAGACCTTCGAGCGGATCGGCGGGTTCGACGAGGTCTACGAGGTGGCGAGCGACGCCGAGTGGATCACTCGCGCCCGCGATGCCGGGGTCGGCATGCACATGCTGCCGGAGGCCCTCCTTCGCTACCGGATCCACGACGCCAACGCCTCCCACCGGGTTGACGCAGTGCGCGCGGAGGTGTTGCGTGTGCTGCGGGACTCGATCGAGCGCCGCCGTGGCGGCCTCCCGACCGACGGGAGTGCCGCCCGTGGTTGAGCTGCTCGTGTCGGTGGTCATCCCCGTCCACGACGGAGAGCACTACCTCGGTGAGGCGATCCGCAGCGTGACCGGCCAGAGCCATCCCGAGATCGAGGTCATCGTCGTCGACGACGGCTCGACCGACGACAGCCGCGTGATCGCCGAGGCCTTTGGTCCGCCGATCCGCCCCGTGGCCCAGCGGCGCGCCGGCGCGGGCGCCGCGCGCAACCGCGGCGCCGAGCTCGCACGCGGCGCGTACCTGGCCTTCCTCGACGCCGACGACCTCTGGACGCCGTCGAAGATCGAGCGTGAGCTCGAGGAGTTTCGCCGCGATCCGGACCTCGAGATGGTCTTCGGGCACGTCCGCCAGTTTCACAGCCCGGAGCTCGGCCCCGCGGCGGCGAGCAGGCTCGCATGCCCGCCCGAGCTTCAGCCCGGCCTCGTGCCCGGGACGATGCTCATCCGCCGGGAGGCGTTCGAACGCGTCGGAGGATTCGACATCGACGTGAGGGCCGGCGAGGCGATGCATTGGCTGCTGCGCGCCCGCGAGCTCCGCGTCCGCGAGGTCTTGATCCCGGACCTCGTCCTCTGGCGGCGCGTCCACGCCACGAACCACAGCGCGACCGACCGCGATGGGCTCTCCGACTACGCGCGTGTCCTCAAGGCGTCGATCGACCGGCGGCGAGCCCGCCACCCGGCGTGACCGGGGCGCGCTGGCGCGTCTTCGCGGGGTTTTTCCGCGGCTCGGGCCGCGCGCTGGCCGCGAGCCTCGTCCTCTCCATCCTCCAGTCCCTGCTGCTGATCCCCGTGGCGCTGCTCGTGCGTCAGGCCTTCGACCGGGTCATCCCGGCCGGCGCCGTGGGCCTGCTCGCCGCCTACGGTGGGCTCATCCTCGCCCTCTATCTGTCGAGCGCGGGACTCGGCCTCTGGACGCGGTACACGGTCCTGCGGGCGACCAAGGCGGCGGTCACCCGCCTGCGCGCGGCGCTCCTCGAGCGGATCTACGGCCTGCCGCGCGCCTACTTCGACCGCACCGATCTCGGGACGCTGCACGCCACCGTGGTGCAGGACAGCGAGCGGCTCGACATCATGAGCAACGCCCTCGTCGCGCAGCTCCTGCCAGCCGTGGTGATCGGCTCGGCGCTCGGCATCACGCTCGCCGTCCTCGACCCGTGGCTCTTCCTGCTGCTGATGGTGGTCGCACCGGTGCTCCTCGTCCTGTCTCGCTGGCTCGGCCGGGCGGTTCGCCGGCGCACACGCACGTGGCAGCGCGCCTTCGACGTCTTCTCGACTCAGACCGGCTTGGCCCTGCGCGCGGTCGCCCTGACCAAGGCCCAGAGCGCCGAGCGGACGGAGCTCGCGCGCCGGCGCACGGAGCTTGAGGCGCTCGGTCGCTCGGGGCGCTCGATGGCCTGGCTCCAGGCGGCGTACACGCTCGTCCACGGCGCGGTGGCCGCCACGGCGGGGGTGATCGTGCTCGTCGTGGGCGGGCGGGCCGTGGCGCTCGGCCGCATGAGCCTCGGCGACCTCCTCTCCTTCTACACCGTGCTCGCGCTGCTCAGGGGCCAGGCCGCCACCGTTCTCGTCGCGGTGCCGCAGGTGATCGCCGGCTCCGAGTCGCTCGCTCGGCTCAGCGACCTTCTCGCGGTCGAGGAGCCCGAGCCATACCGGGGGAGCCGCCGGGTCGACTTCCGCGGCGCGATCGCGCTCGAGTCGGTGGTCTTCGGCTACAGGGAGCGACCATTGCTCGACGGTGTCAGCTTCGACGTCGCGCGGGGGGAGGCCGTCGCCCTCGTGGGACCGAACGGGGCCGGCAAGAGCACGGTGGCCAACCTGATCCTCGGCTTCTACCGGCCTGAGCGGGGAACGGTGCTCGCCGACGGGATGCCGCTCGACGAGCTCGACCTGCCGGCGCTTCGCCGCCGCATCGGCGTGGTGCTCCAAGACCCGCTCGTCTTTCCCAGCACCGTCCGCGAGAACATCGCCTACGGACGCCCTGAGGCGAGCCTTGACGAGATCCGGCGGGCCGCGCGGCGAGCGACCGCCGACGAGTTCGTCACCGCCCTGGCGCGCGGCTACGAGACCGAGGTCGGCGCCGACGGCGTGCGGCTCTCCGCCGGTCAGCGCCAGCGGATCGCGGTCGCCCGCGCGCTGCTGGGAGATCCGGCGCTCCTCATCCTCGACGAGCCCACCAGCAGCCTCGACGCCGATGCCGTTCGGCGGCTCGTCGACAACATTCGTCGGCTGCCGGAAGCGCCGGGCGTGCTGCTCATCTCCCACGATCCCGCCGTCACCGCCGCGGCCGACCGCGTCTGCGTGCTGCGCGCAGGAAGGATCGAGGGCGCCAACCCCGACCGGGACACCGTCGGCGCGCCGTCCCCCGCGGCCGCGGAGCCGGTGCGATGACGCGCTCGCGCCCGAGTGGCTGCTGGCCGATGCCCCGGGAGCGGCTGCTGCTCGAGGCCGCGTTGCTCGACGACGAGGCGGCGCGTGGCGCGTGGGAGCAATGGAGGTCGACCGACAACCTCGACGACCTCGACGCGGGCGCTCAGCGCCTATTGCCCCTCCTCTATCGAAGGCTGGTCGCCCTCGAGGTCAACGACCCGACGCTGTCCAAGCTGAAAGGGGTCTACCGCCGGTCGTGGTACCGCAACCAACGCCTGTTTCACCGCGTCGGGACGGCCCTCGCGGACCTCCACACCGCGGGCATCCAGACGATGGTGCTGAAGGGCGCGGCCCTCAGCATCCTCCACTACCGGGACCGTGGCGCCCGTCCAATGGAGGACGCTGACGTGCTCGTCCCCATCGAGCGCGCCGCGGACGCCATGGCCGTCCTGCGCGACTCAGGTTGGTCGCCGGAGTCCCTGCGGCCCGAGCGGCTCATCGGCGTGCGCCACGCCGAGGCACTCGAGGACGACGAAGGCCTGTCGATCGACCTTCACTGGACGGCCCTCTCCCAGCCGTCGGGCGACGAGGCCCTCTGGACAGCGTCGGTGCCGGCGCACGTGGGCGGCACCGCGACGCGGGCCCTCGGAGCGGCAGACCAGCTTCTGCACGTCTGCCTCCACGGCGCGGCCTGGGAGACCACCGCGCGGGCGTCTCCCCAGGCCGTCTCGCACGTGCGCTGGGTGGCCGACGCGGTCACCGTCCTGCGCTCCGAGCCGGATCTCGACTGGGACAGGTGCCTCGAGCAGGCGCGGTCACGGCGCCTGACCGTCGCGCTCGCGGGCATGCTGGGCTACCTGCGCGACGGCTTTGCGCCGTCGATCCCCGCGGCCCTGATCGAGGCGCTCGAGGCGACGCCGACCTCGAGACTCGAGCGGGCGGCGCAGCGAGCCGCCATGCGGAGCCCCAGCCTTCCGCGCACGCTCATGATCGAGCGGGACCGCTATCTCCGTCTGCGCGAGGTCGGCGGTGGGGGCCCGGGGGGCGGACGAGCTCCGAAGAGCTTCCCGGCTTACGTGCGCGATCACCGAGACTTCGAGCGTTACGGCGACCTCGCGGCTCACTGGCTGCGCCGCCTGGGCGAATGGCGCTCACGACGGGTCGTCGCTCGCCGCGCACGATGAGGACCTGACGGACTCCCGCGGAAGCGCTCGCGCATCCATTGGGTGGCGTGCGACTCCGAGCGTGGCCGAGGGCCATCCAGCTGCGGTCCCTAGGCTGGGAAACGATGCCTGCTTCGATCGCCGCCCTCGAGCTCCGCTCCCTCACCAAGCGCTACGACGACGGCACCACCGCACTCGAGAACCTCGACCTGACGGTGCCCGCCGGCTGCTTCTTCGGCCTGCTCG
>Ga0136617_10006875_pt1 | contig 10143 bp, 7 predicted proteins | sample AntDrymUQ3222106_2_FD_129672 | JGI IMG/M metagenome (GOLD analysis project Ga0136617, IMG submission 129672) | Polar desert sand microbial communities from Dry Valleys, Antarctica - metaG UQ322 (21.06) | ecosystem: Environmental > Terrestrial > Soil > Desert | place: Antarctica: Dry Valley... | reverse complement strand
CCTTGAGAGGGCGGTGTCCTGGGCCTCTAGACGAATGCGGCACGGACGGGAGATCGGCCGCCGAGGCAGCGGATCGACCGGCCGGGATGATACCAAGCCCTGCCCGGGGGTCGCAACCGGCGCGGCCCGACTCCCGGGGCTCCTCCGCGTCAGGTGGCTCGGCCCACGAGCGACCACGCCGTCGGCAGCCTGACTCAGCGGGTAGCACGTCCGTTCGTGCCGCGAACGTATCGGCGACGCTCAGCGAGTGCCTGTGGGCTCTTCTACCAGCGTCGTTCGCGCCACCTCCGGCGGGAAGGCCCAAGGCCCCGGTTCGCGGGCGTTCGGCGCCCCGCTCACGCTCGCAGTAGCAACGAAGGTGGTAGGGCACTTCGGAGTGCGGCCGCACCCGCCCTTCTAGCCCAGGTCGCGAGCCCGGCCCAGCACGAACGTCGACCAGGCGAGGGCGAACAACAGCAGGCCGGCCAGCATGCCGACCACGACCATCCGCGGCAGCCCGGTCGACGTGCGCCGCCGGCTGCGCGCCGGTCCGCGGTTCGGCAACGAGCGCCGGCCGAGCGCCACCGCCAGGTCGATCAGCCGGTCGACGATGCGCGCGAGCAGCGTGAGCGTGACGACGAACGCGACCGTGCCGCTGAGGAGCACCCCGACGGCAAGGGAGCCTGCATATCGGCAGTCTAGAGAGACGCCGACAGGACATTCCGGCTAGAGGCGATGCGTCTCGAGGAAGCCGCGGATCGAGTCGGCCACTTGCTGGTGGCCCTGCTCGGCGACGATCAGACCGTAGTGCGAGTGGGCACCGAACGGCTCGTACTGGGCACCCAGCCAGTCGGCCAGCCGCTCGGACTGGGGCTCCGGCACGTACCGGTCGAGACCCGCGCCGATGACCAGCTGCGGGACGCCGGTCAGGGCCGCGCGGTCGACGGAGACGCCCTGGATCATCTGCCGGCGAGCGGCGCCGGACTCGTGCGGCTTCTGGCCCAGCAGGTGCTGGACCCGGAGGACGTCCGCGAGGGTCAGGTCGCGATGGTCACGCAGGAGCTTCTCGGGCAGCGTCTCCCAGCCGATCATCGACTTGCCGTAGACGTCCGGGACCTCGCGCAGCTCGAACGGCCGGACCACGGGCCGCAGGTCGCGCGGCAGCTCCGAGGACAGCAGGACCAGCCCGGCCACCGGCACGCGCTCGGCCGCCTTCATCGCCAGCAGCCCGCCCATTCCGTGGCCCACGGCGACCGTCCCGGGACCCAGCCGCTCGATGGCCGCGACGACATCCTCGGTGTACGTCTCGAAGGACAGCTCGGCGGGGTCGGCGGTCAGCGACCAGTGGTGGTTGCGCAGGTTGAGCGCGTGGCCCTCCCAGCCGCGGCCGGCGAAGTAGCCCAGAAAGCGCTCCCAGATCCATGACCCGGCAAGCTCGCCGTGGATGTACAGGAGGGGCTTGCGCCGCGAGCGCCGCTCCGGCAGCCACGACTCGATGTACAGGCCGCGATCGTGCAGCTCGATCTCATCCTTGCGGATGGGCCGACCGTGCACCGCCGGCAGCTGGGCACGGGCGAGGATGTCGTCGGGCGTTGTGTCGGGCATGCAGCTCACCACTCGTGCGGGTTGATCACCAGCCCGGTGAGGGGCTTGGGGTGGAAGTACGTCGACTTCTGGGGCAGGACGTCGCCGTCCGCAGCGACGCGGATGATGGACTCGACCGGTGTCGGCTCCAGGAGGAACGCGGCGTCGGCGCCATCCGTCCCCGCGTCGACCAGCGCGATGGCCTCCTCGGCGGACTTCGTGTAGCCGATTCGCCGGCCGCCGGCGACGGCGTCCGGGTCGATCGCGCACAGCCGTTCGAGAGCCACCCCGAGCAGCGTCACGTCGAGCGCACGCGCCGCGGCGCCCGCCTCGGGCAGGAACGGTTCGAACGCCTCGCGCCGCGCGGTCAGGCTGTAGCCGCCACTCCGCATCCACAGCCCGAACCGTCCGCTGCCGCCGTTATCGAGCGTTCCCCACCCGGCCAGCTCGGCGCGTTCGGCAGTCCGGACATCGAACAGCGATTCCGCCTCGTCGCCCAGCCTGTCCACGTCAGCGCCCAGGCCGCGCACCACGCGGTGGGTGGGAAGCACCGTCAGTTGCTGGGCCGTGGTCTCGAGGAGCAGCGCGAGCAGATAGTCGAACGGCGGATCCTCCTCGCAGGAGCGACTCATCCGCCGCTCGTCTCGGTAGCGGAGCGCCGTCTCGTAGCGGTGGTGGCCGTCGGCGATCGTGATCGCGCCGCGGCCGGCGATCTCGCACAACCGGGTCGCGGGCGAACCGGGATCGCCGTCCTCGGGCACCGTCCACAGCCGGGTCAGCACGCCGTCGTCGTCGACGGTCTCGAGATCGGGCGGGCGCGCCGCGACGATGTCGAGCAGGCGGCCGGCCTCGCCCGAAGGGTCCTCGTACAGCCCCACGACCGGCGACGTGTTGACCCCGGTGGCGCGAAGCAGCCGGTAGCGATCCTCGCGCGGCCCGGCCATCGTCCGCTCATGCGGTCTGACGCCCGACCCGGCGAGCAGCGGCTCGAGCCCCAGCCGGCCGAAGAAGCCGCGCTGCGTCCGGGTCTCGCCGATCCCCGGGACGCGGTACGTTTGCTCGCAGGCGTAGACGGCCGCCTTCGCGTCCTTGAAGAGCGTCCCATCGGAACGCCACGCCGCCAGCGTGCGAGCGGCATTCCGGTAGCGCTCGTCCGGGGCCTCGTCCGCGCTCGTCTCGGGCAGGTCGAGCCGCACGACGTTCCTGGGGTGTCGCGCCAAGAGGCGCTGCTGCTGCTCCGGCGAGATGACGTCGTACGGCGGGCTCAGCACGACCGACAGGTCCGGTGCGACCCCGGGTTGGTAGCGCAGGGCGCGGAAGGCTCGGATGCGGGGCACGGCCACCTCGGCTGGGATCGGCGCCGCGGGGCGTCCGTCGACGGCTACAGGGATGCCCCGATCGTACGATAGCCGCGGGCCGGGCACCGTCGGGCGCGGCTCCAGGACCATTTCCGGCGCAACTTTCTCACCGGTCGAGGCGTCGATGCTGCGACCGTCCACCGTCCACTGCCTCCAGGAGGGCCCGTGGCCCCGTCTGTTTCCATGTCGCCGTTGCGCCGGCCCCTCGTCGCGAGCGGCAAGCGGACACGGCTGAGGCGGATCCTCGCGGCCGGCATGCTCGCGCTCGCGGCGGTCACACCCTTCGACGGCCCGGTCGTCGCGGCCGAGGCGGGTCCGGCCATGAACGCGGCGGTCATGCTCGAGGGTCACGGCCGGGTGGGCTCGTGGATGGCCATCCAGGTCCGGCTGCGCAACGACGGGCCGCCGGTGACCGGCGAGCTGCGCCTGACCGGCGGGGTGCAGGGACGGACGCGTTTCGGGACGCCCGTGGACCTGCCCACCCAGTCGGACAAGACGTATCTCCTGTACGCCCAACCACCGGCCTTCGGCGGCACGCTCGATGTGACACTCGTCGACGGCACGCGCACGGTGGCCACGTCGGAGGTCGCCTTCACCGTGCACGACAACGCCCAGCTCGTCGTGGGCGTCATCGCCGAGCAACCCGAGGGCATCGTGCCCCGGATCGACGGCGCGCCGGACGCCAACTCGGCCCAGCCGGCGATCGTTCCGCTGGCGATCGAGGACCTGCCCGAGCGGGTCGAGGCCTGGGCGCCGCTGGATCGGCTGATCTGGCAGGACGTCGACTCAAGTCAGCTGGCACCCGGTCAGGTCGCGGCGCTGCGCGGCTGGCTCGCGGGGGGCGGCCGATTGATCATCGCGGGTGGCACCGGCGGCGGTCCCGTGCTGGCCGGCTTTCCGGACGACATCCTGCCCTACCGCCCCAGTGCCTCCATCGACGTGCCGCCGGACAGCCTCAGCTCGCTCCTCGGCGAGATTCCCGCCACGGCCACGGACGTCCTCGCGCTCGGCGGCGACCTCGCCCGCGGAAGCTCGCTCGCGACGGTTGGTGACACGACGATCGCGGCCGAGGTGCCGTACGGGCTCGGGGGGGTCGCCATCGTGGGCTTCGATCCCACCCGCGGCTGGATCGGCGAGCTGGACGCGGTCGAGGCTCTCTGGCGCCGGTTCCTGCCGCCGCGCGTTGTGAGCCCCCTGATCAGCGGCGACGACAACCAGCTGGTCCACGCGGTGTCCCAGTTCCCGGCCCTCGCGCTCCCGCCCATCGGTGGCCTGCTGGCCCTGCTGGCCGGCTACATCGTGCTGATCGGCCCGATCAACTACCTCGTGCTCCGCCGGCTCGACCGTCGCGAGTGGGCGTGGGTCACGATGCCGGTGCTCATCGCGATCTTCGCCGCGGGCGCCTACGGCTTCGGTGCCGCGTTGCGCGGCCTCGACGTCATCGTCAACGAGGTCGCGATCGTGCGCGGCGCTCCCGGCGCAACCGAGGGCAGCGCCCAGGTCTACCTGGGCGTCTTCTCGCCCTCGCGGGGCACGTACCAGGTGGAGGTTCCGGGCGGCGCGCTGCTCTCGTCCACCGTCGATGGCGGCTTCGGCGGCGGCAGCGGCGGCGCCCTCGACGTCGTGCAGGGCGATCCGTCGCGGATCCGCGATTTGGTCGTGGGCTTCGGATCCCTGCGGACGCTGCGCGCCGAGACGGCCGCTCTGGTTCCGCTCCTCCGGGCAGACCTCCGGCTGGAGGGCGGCCGGCTCGTCGGCACGATCAGGAACGAATCGGACGAGACGCTCGAACGGCCGGCGATCGTGCTGGGCGGCAGTGCCATCGTCCTGCGCGACATGCTGCCGGGCGTCGAGCACAGCATCGATCTCACGATCCGTTCGAACCCGTTCGGCCAGGCGCTGTCGGACCGGATCCTGGGCACGATCTCCGTGGGCGAGTCCGGACGCACCAGCGAGTCCACTCAGCGTAACGTGGTGCGCCACGCGGTGATCGACCAGCTCACGTTCGACCCGATCTTCGGCCAGTCGATCGCGCTCGCGTCGGACACGCCGGTGCTGCTGGCGTGGGGCCGCCGACAGGTCGTCGACGTACGGATCTCCGGTCAGGCGCCGCGCCGGACCGGCAACGTCCTGTACTACGTTCCCCTGCCGATGCAGGTCGAGGGCGACGTCGCGTTCGAGGGCGAGCTCATGCGCAGCAGCCTGATCGAGTCAGACGCCGACTTCTTCAACAAGGACCCCTCCCAGATCAGCATGGGTCGCGGGACGGCGACGGTCGCGTACCGGCCCATCCCGTTCGAGGGCGCCTTCACGCCGAGCCGGGTCGTGCTCAGCTTGAGCTTCGGCGAGGACGGCATCGGGGAGCGCCCCACGCAGCCGCTCGTGATCGCCGACCCGCAGCCCTGCCGTGACGAGGCCACCGATCCACCCGACTGTACCGAGCCTGTCCCGCCCGCCTGCGACCCGCTGGAGCAGGACTGCTCGAACGTCGGCATCGACGGCATGCCGGAGCTGGATCTCTTCGACCGGAGCGGGGGCGGTGCCTGGGTGCGGGCAAGGAAGCCGATCCAGGGCACCTTCTACGAGGTCGAGGATCCGGGGCGCTACATCGACCCGGCGAGCGGTACCCTCCTCGTCCGGTTCGTCAACGACTTCCAGGAGCACGTGGGCTTCAACTTCCAGATCCGCATCGAAGGCAGGGTCCGATGAGCTCGATCGTCCGGACCATGGGGCTGGTCAAGCGCTATGACCGCACGGTCGCGGTGGGCGGCCTCGACCTGGAAGTGGCCCAGGGCGAGATCTTCGGGCTGGTGGGACCCAACGGTGCGGGCAAGACGACCACCCTGCGGATCCTCGCGACGCTGCTCGAGCCCACGTCCGGCGACGCGGAGATCGCAGGCGCGTCCGTCCGCCGGAACCCGAACGAGGTGCGTCGCGTCCTCGGGTTCATGCCGGATGTCTTCGGGGTGTACGACGACATGAAGGTCTGGGAATACCTGGACTTCTTCGCTCGCTGCTACGGCATCCCGTCCGCCAGGCGGCGCCAGATGATCTCCGACCTGCTCGAGCTGGTGGACCTCGGCGACAAGCGCGACAGCTACGTGCAGGGACTCTCGCGTGGCATGCAGCAGCGGCTGTGCCTGGCCCACACCCTCGTCCACGATCCCAGCGTGCTGCTCCTCGACGAGCCCGCGTCAGGGCTCGACCCGCGGGCGCGCGTCGAGCTGCGCGAGCTGCTCCGGGAGCTGCGCTCGCTGGGCAAGACAATCCTGATCAGCAGCCACATCCTGCCCGAGCTCGAGGAGCTGTGCACCAGCGTCGCGATCATCGACCGGGGCAAGGTGCTGGCCCAGGGCCGTGTGGCCGAGATCGAGCAGCGGCTGCGGGTGGGTGCGGTGCTCCGCGTGCGCGTCCTCGGCGACGACCTGGAGGTGGCCGCGGCCCACCAGCACTTCGCGGCGGCGGCGCATGTGGCGTCATCCTCCATCCTCGCCGACGGCACGATCGAGCTGGGCTTCCGGGGCGATGACGAGGCCTCCGCGAGGCTGCTGGCCGGCGCGGTGGGCGCGGGCATCAGGATCATCAGCTTTGCCCGGGCCGCAAGCGATCTGGAGGAGCTCTTCCTCCAGGTCACGGCCCGCAACCAGGACGAGCCGCGCGACCAGGTCCCGGCACTGTCGTGAACGACGCGGTTCCGGCGGCAGAACCGGCCGTCGACGCGGGGGAGACCGCGCACCGGCGGGCCGGGCAGCGCGGCGACAGCCCCCTCGGCGCGGCGATCGCGGCGATCTGGATCCGCGAGCTGCGCGCCCGGATGCGGGGGAAGAAGGCGTTCATCTTCCTGACGTTCTATCTCAGCCTGTTGGTCGGCCTGCTCTGGCTGGCGCTGCGCGGCGCGGAGCAGACCGTGTACCTGGGCGCGCTCCAGCAGGTCGAGATCGGGCGCGGCATATTCACTGCCGTCATCTTCATCGAGACGCTGGTCGTGGTCGCGCTGGCGCCGGCATACACCGCGGGCGCGATCAGCCAGGAGCATGAGCGGCAGACCTTCGACCTGCTGTCGGTGACGCCCATCACCTCCCTCTCGATCGTTGCCGGCAAGCTGCTCAGCAGCCTCTCCTACCTGGTCCTGCTGATCGGACTGTCGATCCCGATCGCCTCGGTCGCCTTCTTCTTCGGCGGCATCGGAGCCGAGATCGTGCTTGCCGCCTATGCGTTGCTCGTGGTGACGGCGATTGGCTACGGCGCCCTCGGTGTCGCCTGCTCGGCGGTCGCGAAACGGACCCAACCGGCGACCGTGGCTGCCTTTCTGATCACCGTCGTTCTCGTGGTGGGAGCGACCGCGGCATGGGGCGTGATGACCGGCATGGCCGATGCCGAGAGACGCCCGCGGCCACCCGACGCGCTGCTCCTGCTCAACCCGTTCGTGGCCCAGGCGGATCTGCTGTGCGCCGCGACCGCCAGCACCTGCCTGACTGGCATCACGGTCGGCGTCGACGGGGCGCGTGACGGCAACTTCCCGCCGCCGGACCTGCTGGCGCTCGAGGCAGGAGGCTTCTGGCCGCGCAGCCTCGCGAGCTTTCTGGCCCTGGCCGGCGTGATGATCGCGGTGGCGACGCAGGCCCTCGCACCGAGCCGTCGCCTACGGCTCTCTACGCGCCGCCGCGCGGCCGCGGAACCGCCTCGATGACCGGTCAGCCGCTGAGCCGGACGATCGACGACCGGGAGCCGACCGGCGGCCCCCCCGAGACGGAGCTCGCCTACGAAACCACGGTGTCAACCGAGCCGCTGCGGCCGCGGCAGGTCGCCATGCCGCGAACTGTCGTCGGAAACCGCCTGCGCGATGCTTTCGCCGGTCTGAGCGCCGTGGGCGTCAAGGAGCTGCGCGGCCGGATGCGCGGCCGCCGTGCGTTCGTGATCCTGACGGTCTACCTGGTGCTGCTGGCCGCATTCGCCTGGATGATGGAGTTGATCCTCGAGCAGCAGTACGGGCGCGGGGCGGCCGGCAGCGCCGCCTTCGCGTCAGCATCGATCGGGCGCGGCGTCTTCAGCGCGCTGATGATGCTCGAGACGCTGCTCGTGGTCGCCTTGGCGCCCGCGTTCACCGCGGGCGCGATCAGCCTCGAACGCGAGAAGCAGACCCTGGACATGCTGGCGACGACGCCGATCTCGTCCGTCTCGATCGTGGTCGCGAAGCTGTTCAGCGCGCTGACCTATCTGTTCATCCTCGTCCTCGCCTCGATCCCGCTCACCGCGCTCGTGTTCGTCTTCGGCGGTGTCTCGCCGGACGACGTCGTGCGCGGCTATCTCGTCCTGCTGGCGACCGCGGTGGGCCTCGGCGCCCTGGGCCTGTTCTTCTCGGCCCTGCTGAAGCGGACCCAGGCCGCCACGATCGCGACCTACTTCGGGGTCCTCTTCGTCACCCTCGGCGCGTTCTTCGGCTTCTACTTCTGGGACCAGATGGCCGAGGCGCGCGACGGCCGCGGCATCGGGCCGATCAAGGGCCGTCCGCCGGAGGTCCTCGTGTGGCTCAATCCGTACTTCGCGCAGGCGGACGTGATGTGCGGGGTGGAGGATGGCTTCGGGGAGTGGTGCGCGCGCGTCGCCTTCGTGGCCGAACGGCCGATCTTCGGTGGCAGCACGGACCTGCTGCCCGATCGGCCGGTATCCCCCAATCCGGGGATCGGAGCGGAGCCGGGGATCGGCATCGCGCCGGATCCCATCCCGGTGGTCGAGCCGTTCGGCGTCGTCCGTGACAGCTTCTGGCCCAAGAGCGTCGTCGCCTGGCTGATGCTCGCCCTCGTGCTCATCGTCGCTGCTGTCCAGCTGGTCAGCCCTACCCGCCGGTGGCGTCCGCGCCTGCCGGCCTCATTCCGCCGTCCGACCCGGAGGTCCTTCTCGTGATCCCGCGACCCGCCGCCCATCTCCGGCTTCCCAGGCGTGCTGCGCGCCGGGTGACCTTCGCGCCGGCCGATCCGCGCCTGACGATCGTGGGCCCGCTGGATCCCGCGCTCGATGAGGTCCGTGCCCTGCTCCGGCCGCACGGCCGGCGGCTGTGGTTCCGGCGCATCGTACGGCGGGCCTGGATCGCGCTCGCCGCGGTCGTCGCCGCCGAGCTCGTCCTGTGGACGCTGGCGCGGGCCCTCCCGATCGAGCTGGCGCCCGTGCTCGCGGCAGCCATCCCGGTCATCGGCCTGGTCGCGCTGCTCCTCGCCGCGATGGACGGCCGGCCGCCGCTCGGCGAGACTGCGCTCGCGGTCGACGCCGAGGCGCGGCTCGGCGATCGCGTCACCAGCGCGCTGGCGCTCGCCACGGCGGTGCCATCGGAGGCCGGACCGGAACGCGGCGAGTCCGATCCGGGCGCTCGCGATGAGGCAACCGAGCAGCGCCGCTTCGTGCGCCGCCAGCGGCTCGATGCGTTGCACGCGTTGCGGCTCGCACCGTCGGATCTGTTCCGGCCCCGGCTCTCGCGCCGGCCGGCCGTCGCAGCCCTCGTCGGCATGCTCGTCCTCGCGCCGATGATCCTGCTGCCGAACCCGCAGAACGCGGTGATCGCCGCCGCGCGCCAGGTGCGCGATGAGGCCGTGCGTCAGGCCGAGCGGATCGACGACGTCGCCAGGGAGCTCGAGGGATCGGGCGCCGAGGCCAACGACCCCCGAACCCAGCTCGCGCGCGAGCTGCGCGAGCTGGCGCACCAGCTACGCGAGCGGCCCGGTGAGCTCGATCTCAACCTCGCCCGGATCGGGTCCATCGAGAGCGGCGTCCGGGCGCAGCTGGACCCCGCGAACGAGCAGCGCGCCTCCGCCCTGACGAGCCTCAGCCGGAGCCTGTCGCGGACCGCCACGGGCAACAAGGAAGCCAACCGTGACGGCGATCCGGCCACGGCGGCCGACGATCTCGAGGAGCTCGGTGAGCAGCTCGACGACCTCACCCCCGAACAGCTTCGCGAGCTGGGTCGCCAGCTCGTCGAGCAGCAGGGCACGGCGAGCCAGGCGAGCGGCGCCGCCGGACAGGCGCTGCGCGACGCGGCGCAGAGCCTGGGCCAGGGTGAAGCGGCGGGCGCCCGCTCGGCGCTGGATCGACTGGGCGAGGCGTTGCGCAACTCTGGCGAGCGGGTCGAGGTCAATCGGGATCTCGCCACGGCGGCGTCACGGCTCCAGGACTCGCGGCGGAACCTCGCCGACGCCGGACGTCCCGGTCAGGGCGGCCAGCCGGGTCAGGG
>Ga0136617_10006874_pt1 | contig 10144 bp, 7 predicted proteins | sample AntDrymUQ3222106_2_FD_129672 | JGI IMG/M metagenome (GOLD analysis project Ga0136617, IMG submission 129672) | Polar desert sand microbial communities from Dry Valleys, Antarctica - metaG UQ322 (21.06) | ecosystem: Environmental > Terrestrial > Soil > Desert | place: Antarctica: Dry Valley... | reverse complement strand
CGACGCTCGACCGGCTGGTCGGCATGACCGAGTCGGCGTCCAAGCAATATACCGTGTCCGGCACGCCGACCTTCCTGATCAACGGCGAGGTCGTTCCCAACGCCGCCGGCTGGCCGGCGCTCGAGCCGGCGATCCGCTCGGCGCTCAACTGAGATGAAAAGGCTATTGTTCGCGCTGGCGGCGGGCGTGGCGATGGTCGGCGCCGCCGCCACCTTGCCCGCCGCGCCGCCGCGCAAGCCCGCCGCCGCCGCGCGCGATTGGTCGCGGACGGTGGTCGCGACGCCCGAGGGCGGCTTCCGGATGGGCAATCCGGCGGCGCGCGCCAGGCTGATCGAATATGGCTCGTTCACCTGCGGCCATTGCGCGCGTTTCTCGCAGGTCGGCATGCCGGGCCTGCTGCCGCGCGTGAAAAGCGGCCGGTTGAGCTTCGAATATCGCCCGTTCGTCCGCGACCCCGCCGACATCGCGGCCGCTTTGCTCGCCCGCTGCGCCGCGCCGGCCCGCTTCTTCGCGCTCAGCCATCGCTATTTCGCGAGCCAGGACCAGTGGCTCGGCCGGCTGCAGGCGCTGCCGTCCACCCAGACCGACGCGATCGCCGCGCTTCCCGAGGGCCAGCGCTTCGGCCGGCTCGCCGCCGCCGCCGGGCTCGACACGATCGCGGCGCAGGCCGGGATCGCGCCGGCGCGGGCAAGGCAATGCCTCGCCGACCCCGCCGGCCTCAACAAGCTGATCGGCATGACCGAAATCGCGCTCAAGACGCACAAGCTCAACGGCACGCCGACCTTCATCCTCAACGGGGTCAACCTCAACGTCACCGATTGGGCGTCGCTCGAGCCGCTGCTCGCGCGGCCGGGAGGCTGAAGACGCGATGCCGCCGGGGGGCGTGAATTGCGGATAAAGCGGATCAAGCTGGCCGGCTTCAAGAGCTTCGTCGAGCCCGCCGAATTGCGGATCGAGCCGGGCCTGACCGGGGTGGTCGGCCCCAATGGCTGCGGCAAGTCCAACGTCCTCGAAGCGATCCGCTGGGTGATGGGCGAATCCAGCCCCAAGTCGATGCGCGGCGCGGGCATGGAGGATGTGATCTTCGCCGGCACCGCCGCGCGTCCCGCGCGCGACTTCGCCGAAGTGTCCCTGCTGGTCGAGCGCGCCGCCGAGGACGTGCCCGGCGACACCGGCTTCGGCCGCGAAGGCGAGGTCGAGGTCACGCGCAGGATCGAGCGCGGGGTCGGCTCGGCCTATCGCGTCAACGGCCGCGACGTGCGGGCCAAGGACGTCGCCTTGCTGTTCGCGGACGCCGCGACCGGCGCGCATTCGCCCGCTCTGGTCAGCCAGGGCCGGATCAGCGCGGTGATCGCGGCGCGGCCGACCGAGCGCCGGATGATGCTCGAGGAAGCCGCCGGGATTGCGGGCCTGCATGTGCGCCGCAAGGACGCCGAGCAGAAATTGCGCGCCGCCGAGGCCAACCTCACCCGGCTCGACGAATTGCTCGGCGACATGGAGCAGCGCGCCGCCGCGCTCCGGCGCCAGGCCAAGGCGGCCGAACGCTACCGCAAATTGACCGACCAGATCCGGGTCGCCGAGGCGCGGCTGATCTTCGCGCGCTGGCGCGAGGCGGCGGAAGCGGCCGACGCCGCCAAGGCCGAAGCCGCGCAGGCGGTGAGCGCGGTCGAGCAGGCGACCGAGGCGCAGCGTGCCGCCGCCGCCTATCAGGCGCAGGCCGCGCAAGGACTCGCCGGGAAACGCGCCGCCGCTCTGGCCGCGCGCGAGCAAGCCGGCGCGCTCGGCCACAAGCTCGCCGCGCTCCGCGCCGAGCGCGACACGGTCGACCGCCGCATCCGCGAGCTGGACGCGCGCCGCCTCACCCTCGCCGCCGACCGCGCCCGCGAAGCCGCGCTCGGCGAGGACGCGATGGCGGCGATCGCCCGGCTCGAGGAGGAAATGGCGGCGATCGCCAAACGCCTCGCCGACGCCGAGGCGAGCCGCGGCACGATCGACGTCCGCACCGTCGCGCTCGAGGATCGGGCGCGCGACGCCGAAGCCGCCTTGGGCAGGGCTCGCGCCGAACAAGCCGGCGAGCAGGCCGAGGCCCGCGTTGCCCAGGCCGCGCGCGAAGCCGCCCGCATCAGGCTTACCCGCGCCGAGGCCGAAGCCGCGCGGCTGGCATCGCAACTTGGCGAGATCGGCGATGAAAAGCCGCTCGTCGAGGCCCGCCGCGCCGCCCGCTTTAGGCGCGAGCAGGCCGAAGCCGCGCTGCTGGCCTCGGCGGGGGCCATCGCCGCCGCCGAGACGCAGCGCGAGGCCGCCGCCGCCGCGCGCGACCAGGCCGAAAGCGCCGGGGCCGCCGCCCGCGCCGCGCTCGCCGCGCTCGAATCCGAGGCCAAATCGCTGCGCAAGGCGGTCGAGGGCGCGAGCGGCGACCGCGCGATCGCCCATATCAAGGCCGCGCCCGGCTTCGAGCGCGCCCTCGCCGCCGCCTTGGGCGACGATCTCGACGCGGCGCTGGGCGGCGACGCGGCCCGCCGCTGGATGGGCGCGCAAGCCAACGGCGACCCCGCTTTGCCGCCCGGCAGCGACCGGCTCGCCGACCATGTCGAAGCGCCGCTCGCGCTGGCGCGCCGGCTCGCCCAGATCGCGGTCGCCGACGTGGACGATGGCGCGACCGTTCTCGCGGTCGGTCAGCGGCTGGTCACCAAAAACGGGCGCTTGCGCCGCTGGGACGGCTTCGTCGCCACCGGCCTCGGCGCCGCCGCCGCCGAGCGCCTGATCCGGATCAACCGCCTCGCCGACATCGAGACATCGCTCCCCGGAGCCGCGGCCTCGGTCGAACGCGCCCAGGCCGGAATCGACAGCGCCCAGGCCGCGATCCAGGCCGCGCGCCTATCCGCCGAAGCCGGCCGCAAGGCGGAGACCGAAGCCGCCGCCGCGATCCGCGATTGCGGGCGCGAGGAGGATGCCGCCAACGTCGCGCTCGAACGGCTCGACGTCCGCCGCACCGGCCTCGCCGAACGGATCGCGCAGGCCGAGGCCGACCTCGCCGAGGCCCAAACCGCCCACGCGAGTGCGGAAAAGATCGCCGCCACCCTGCCCGATGCGCGCAATACCGAGGCCCGCGTCGCCGCCCTCCGCGCCGCCGCCGATATTGCCGGGCAGGCGCTCGCCGAGGTCCGCGCCGAAGCCGCCACGCACGCCCGCGCGGTCGGCGCCGACAAGCAGCGCGCCGAGGCCGCGGGCAAGGAATCCGCCGACTGGCGCACCCGCTCCGCCGAGGCCGCCAAACGCCAGGCCGACATGGGCCGCCGCATCGCCGAGGCGCAGGACGAAACCGAGCGGCTCGCCGACGCCCCGGCCGCGCTCGGCGCCGAGCTCGCCGCGCTCGAAACCGAAGCGACCCAAGCCGCCGAAGCGGCCGCCGCCGCCGCCGCCCACGAGCGCGCCGGCGAGGAAGCCGTGCGCGACACCGAAACCCGGCTCGCCGATGCCGGCGAAGCGCTGTCGGTCGCCCGCGAGGCGCGCGCCGGCGCGGTCGCGCGCGCCGAGAATCAGGACAGCCGCCGGATCGAGATGGCGCGCATTTCCGGCGAGAAGTTCGAATGCCCGCCGCCTTTGCTGCCCGAGCGGATCGGCTTCGACGACGAGACGATCGCGCCCGCGCAAGCCGAATCCGCGTCGCTCGAACGGCTGACCGCCGACCGCGAGCGGATCGGCCCGGTCAACCTCGTCGCCGAGCGCGAGCTGGCCGAGCTCGACCAGGGCCGCGAGACCAGCCAGGCCGAGCGCGAGGAGCTCGGCATTGCGATCAACCGCCTGCGCGGCTCGATCGGCAGCCTCAACCGCGAAGGCCGCGCGCGGCTCCTGGCTGCGTTCGAAGCGGTCGACCGCCATTTCCGCAGCCTGTTCACGACCCTGTTCGACGGCGGCCAGGCGCATCTCGAACTGATCGAATCGGACGACCCGCTCGAGGCCGGCCTCGAGATCATGGCCCAGCCCCCCGGCAAGCGGCTGTCCGCGCTCACTTTGCTGTCGGGCGGCGAGCAGGCGCTGACCGCGGTCGCGTTGATCTTCGCGCTGTTCCTCACCAACCCCGCCCCGATCTGCGTTCTCGACGAGGTCGACGCGCCCCTCGACGACGCCAATATCGAGCGCTTCTGCGACCTGCTCGACCGGATGACGGCCGAGACCGACACCCGCTACCTGATCGTCACCCACAATGCCGTGACGATGAGCCGCATGCACCGCCTGTTCGGCGTGACGATGATCGAAAAAGGCGTCAGCCGCCTGGTCAGCGTCGACCTCGGCGGCGCCGAAAGCCTGCTGGCGGCGGAATGAACGCGCGCTTCGTCCCGCCGCATCCGCCGCGCGGGGCGGGGCCGGTGCCGGTCTGGCGCGGTTTCTTCGGCGAGCGCGGGCGGACGGCGATCTTCGGCTGGTCGCAGGCCGCGTTTACCGAGTGGCACATCAGGCGCAACGTGCTGGGCTACCGGGTCCACATCCCGCTCCATCCCGACGCGGTCCAGCGCGTGCTGCTCGACAATGCCGCCAATTATGCGAAGCCCGACATCGTCAAGAAGATCCTCGCGCCGATGATCGGGCGCGGGCTGCTCAGCGCGGACGGACCGCTGTGGCGCGACCAGCGCCGGATCGTCGCGGCGAGCTTCGCGCCGCCGGCGATCGACGCGCTGGCGCCAGCCTTCGCCCGCGCCGCCCGCGCGACGATGGCGGATTGGCGGGCCGGCGAGATGCGCGACATGGCGGTGCAGGCGACCGCGACGACGATGCGGATCATCGCCGACACATTGTTCGCGGGCGATCCCCGGCTCGCCTCCGAAGACGCGATGCGCCACATCGCCGCCGCGCTCGCCGGTTTCGGGGAGGCCCGGCTGCAGGCGTTGCTCCGGCTGCCCTTGATGCCGCTCAGCCGCAAGGGCCGCGCCGGCGCGCGCGGCCGCATCTATTTGCGCACCGCGCTTGCCGACATCGTCCGCGACCGGCTGGCCAAAGACGATGCCGACGATTTTCCGGGCCGCCTGATCCACGCGCTCGGCGCTAGGTTCGAGGCCAAGGAGGCGTTCGATATCGCGGTCGACAATGCCGCGACTTTCTATCTGGCCGGGCACGAGACCACCGCCAACGCGCTCATCTGGACGCTGTATCTGCTGTCCGAGCAGCAAGAGCTTCAGGAGCAAGCGGCGGCCGAAGCGCGCGCCGCGCTCGCGACCGGCGCGGACGGCTCCGCTTTGCTCGACCGCCTGCCGCTGCTCCGCCAAATCCTCGATGAATCGCTGCGGCTCTACCCGCCCGCGCCGCGCTTCGACCGGCAGGCGATCGCCGCCGACCGGCTCGGCGACGTCGATGTCGCGCCCGGCGACCTCGTCTCGATCTGGCCATGGCTGATCCACCGCCACAGCAAGCTGTGGGACGATTCCGACGCGTTCGATCCGGCGCGGTTCGAACCGGCCGCCAAGGCGAAGCTCCATCGTTTCCAATATCTGCCGTTCGGCGGCGGCCCGCGGGTCTGCGTCGGCGCGCGCTTTTCGACGATCGAGGCGCTGACCATCCTCGCGTCATGGCTCGGCGAATGGCGGTTCCGCCCGAGCGGCCGGCCGGTCCGCCCGGCGGGCCTGGTGACTCTACGCCCAGCCGACGGCCTGCCGTTAAGGATCGAACGACGCTAAACTGCTATTGCTAATCATTCTCATAAGCAGTATCGACTCGGCAACGCGATTACCGCGTCGAGGGGGTCTGCATTTTGGTTCGCTCGGTTGCCGCTTCTGCTCTGATCTGGGCGCTCGCCGCCCCCGCGCTCGCGGCCGCCGATGACGCCGCCGATGCCGCCGCCGACAACCAGATCGTGGTCACCGGCCAGCGCGACCATTATGGCGTCGAATCCACCCGCACCGCGACCAAAACCGAGACCGATGTCCGCGACATCCCGCAATCGCTCTCGGTGATTACCGAGGGCCAGATCGAGGACCAGGCGCTGCGCTCGATCGCCGACATACTCACCTTCGTCCCCGGCGCGATGCCCGGCACCGGCGAGGGCAATCGCGACCAGATCACGCTGCGCGGCAACGCCAGCACCGCCGACTTCTTCGTCGACGGAATCCGCGACGACACCCAATATTTTCGCGACCTCTACAATGCCGACCGGGTCGAGATATTGCGCGGCCCCAACGCGATGATCTTCGGGCGCGGCGGCGGCGGCGGCGTGATCAACCGCGTCACCAAGCGCTCCACGTTCGAGCCGGTGCGCAAGCTCGCGCTGCAGGGCGACAGCGAAAGCGGCGTCCGCCTCACCGCCGATCTCGACCAGCCGCTCGGGGCCGGAGCGGGGCTGCGCCTCAACGCGCTCTACGAGCATGGCGAGAGCTTCCGCCGCGATGTCGGGCTCGAACGCTATGCCGTGAACCCCAGCTTCGGCGTCACGCTGGGCGCCGACACCCGCATCGATTTCAGCTACGAATATCTCCACGACCGCCGCACCGCCGACCGCGGCCTCCCCTCGCTCGGCGGCCGCCCGCTCAAGGGCTCGGACCGGATCTTCTTCGGCGACCCCGAGGACAGCTATTCGGACGCCGATATCCACCTCGCCGCCATCGCCGTCGAGCACCGCTTCAGCGACGCGCTCACATTGCGCAACCGCACACTCTACGGCGACTATGACAAATATTACCGCAACGTCTTCCCGGCCGGCGCCGTCAACGCCGCCGGCAATCTGAGCCTCTCGGCCTATGAGGATTCCACTCGCCGCGACAATCTGTTCAGCCAGACCGATCTGGTCTGGAATTCCCGCCTCGGCGGCGTCGACCAGACGATCCTGCTCGGCTTCGAGATCGGCCGCCAGGACGGCCGCCAGCGCCGGCTTAACGGCTTCTTCCAGCCGGCCGACAGCCCGGCCTTGGTCGTTTCCGCCGCCTCGCCGACGATCGACGCGAATTTGATCTTCCGCCCGGTCAACACCAACGCCGCGCGCACGCCTTCCAATTTCACCGCGACCGACGCGTCGATCTTCGCGCTCTATGCGCAGGACCAGATCCGGCTCGGCATCGTCGAGATCGTCGCCGGGCTGCGCTTCGACCGCTTCGCGCTCGACGCGACCAACCTCAACAACAACGCGACCTTCAGCCGCACCGACGATCTGCTCTCGCCGCGGATCGGCCTGATCGTCAAGCCGCTGCCCAGTCTGTCGCTCTACGCCGCCTACAGCCGCTCGTATCTGCCGAGCTCGGGCGACCAGTTCGCCTCGCTCGACCTCACTTCCGAAGCGCTCGAGCCCGAGACGTTCGACAATGTCGAGATCGGGGCCAAATGGGAGCCGTTCGCGGGCCTGCTCGCCACCGTCGCGCTCTACCAGCTCGACCGCACCAACACCCGCGCGGCCGGCCCCAATCCGGGCGAGGTCGTACTCACCGGCGCGCAGCGTAGCCGCGGCCTCGAAATCGGCGTCGAACGCAACGTCACCGATCGCTGGCAGATTTTCGCCGGCTATGCGCTGCAAAAGGCCGAGATCTCGCGCACCACCGCGGCCGCACCTGCGGGCCGCGAGGTGCCGCTCGTCCCGCGCCACCAATTCTCGCTATGGAGCCGCTACGATTTCACCGGCCGGCTCGGCCTTGGCCTGGGAATAGTCGCGCGCACCAAAGCCTATGCCTCGCTCAGCAACGCGGTCACCCTGCCCGGCTACGCCCGCGCCGACGCCGCCATCTTCTACCAGCTCGCCGACGGCCTCGAAGCCCAGCTCAATGTCGAGAATCTGCTGGGCGAGGATTATTTCGCGACCGCGCACAACGACAACAACATCGCCCCCGGCGCGCCGACCACCGCCCGCGCGACGTTGCGGTTCGCATTCTGAGCGCGGGCGTCGCGTCGCGGGGCGGCAAGCCGCTGCTCTGGGCGCTGCTCGCGGTCCCGGCGGCGGCGATGCTCGGCGGCTACGCAACCGGCGATTCCTATCCCGGCGATTATCTCCAGGACAGCGGCGAGTGGTCTGCGCGGCTGATCATCTTCGCATTGATGCTGACGCCTTTGTCCTTGCTGCTGCCGGGCCGGCGCTGGGTGCAATGGCTGGTGCGGCGCCGCCGCGCGTTCGGCGTGGCGGCCTTCGGCTACGCGCTGCTCCACTTGCTCTTCTACCTGCTCGACATGGAGACTTTGCGCAACGTGCTGGCGGAGCTGTCGGCGCTCGGCATCTGGACCGGGTGGGCCGCCTTCCTCCTGCTATTGCCGCTCGCGCTGACCAGCAACGCGGCGTCGGTGCGCGCATTGAAGCGCGGCTGGAAGCGGCTCCAGCGGCTCGCTTATCCGGCCGCCGCGCTGACGCTCGCCCACTGGATGTTCGTTCACGACAATCTCGCGCCCGCCTTGCTCAATTTCGCGCCGCTCGCCTTGCTCGAAAGCTGGCGGCTGGTCCGCGCGCTGCGCCGCGGTTCATTGCGGAGCCAGCCTTCGACCCCTATCCAGCCCACCTGAAACCGGAGATTACCCCATGAAATATCTCAACCACGCTCTCGCCGCCGCCATCGCGCTCGGCGTCGCTTCGCCCGCGCTCGCGACCGGCAAGATGACCTGCAATGCCGGCCCGGCGAAGAGCTGGAAGAGCCAGGACGCGCTTAAGGCCAAGCTCGTCAAGCAGGGCTGGCAGGTCCGCAAGTCGAAGGTCGATGGCGGCTGCTACGAGGTTTACGGCACCGATCCGCAGGGCAACCGCGTCGAAGCCTATTTCCACCCGGTGACGCTCGAGAAACTGCTCGTCTCGCGCCGCGGCGAGGTGCTTTTCCGCAAGAAGTAAGGCGGGAGGCTAGATCGCGCCCTTGAACGAATCGCACTGCGCCGGGTCGCCGCTCTCCAGCCCGCGCCGCAGCCACGCCATGCGCTGGGCGCTGGTGCCGTGGGTGAAGCTTTCGGGCGCGACCCGTCCCTGCGTCTGCTTTTGCAGCGTGTCGTCGCCGATCGCCTCGGCCGCGCGCATCCCCTCCTCGACGTCGCCGGGCTCGAGCCGGTCCTTGTTGCGCGCCGCCCACACGCCGGCATAGCAATCGGCCTGCAGCTCGACCCGGACCTGCACCGCATTGCCCTCGGCCGCCGACGCCCGCGCCTGCATCGCGCGCGCCTCGTCGAGCGTCCCGGCGAGCCGCTGGATATGGTGGCCGACCTCGTGCGCGATCACATAGGCCTGTGCGAAATCGCCGGCCGCGCCGAAGCGGTTGCGCAACTCGCCGTAGAAGGATGGGCTGAGATAGATGCGATTGTCGGTCGGGCAGTAAAACGGCCCCATCGCCGACTGCGCCGCGCCGCAGCCCGAGCTGCCGCGCTCGTCGTAGAAGATGAAGCCGGCCGGGGTGTAGCGCTGCCCCTGCTCGGCGAACACTTTGGTCCAGGTGTCCTCGGTGCTGGCGAGCACCTGGCACGAGAAGCGGCTTTCGGCGTCGACCGCGCAGGCCTCGGCGGCGCTCTTGCCGCCGGTCTGGGTGTGCGGGGCTTGCGAGACGAGCCCGCTGCCGCCGCCGCCCAGCGGGTTGAAGCCGAGCAGCATCGCGCCGATGCCGAGTACGATGATGCCGCCGATCCCGAACCGGCTCGCGACCAGCCCGAACAATAAACCGAAAATTCCGCCGCCGCCGCCGAACCCGCCGCCGCCGCCGAAGCTCTGGCCGCGCTGGTCGCCGACATTGTCGCTGGTCCGATAATCGTCGAGACGCATGCCGCCCTCCGCTCAGGTTCGTTTCGGATGTCCAATGCTTCGCGGCGGCGGCGGTTGCATTTGGGCAGGCGCCCGCCGAAAAGGCGCGTCGATTTCAAGCTCGACGGAGTGCTGCGCGCGATGTTTCTCAACGGCAAGACCGCCTTGGTCACCGGATCGACTTCGGGGATCGGCCTCGCCGCCGCCCGCGCGCTGGCGGCCGAAGGCGCGGCGGTGATGCTCAACGGCTTCGGCGACGCCGCCGCGATCGAAGCGATCCGCAAGGAGCTGGAGGCCGCGAGCGGCGCGCAGGCGCGCTACAATAGCGCCGACCTGACCAAACCGGACCAGATCGAGGCGATGATGGCCGAGGCCGCGGCCGAGCTCGGCGGGGTCGACATATTGGTCAACAATGCCGGCGCCCAGCATGTCGCGCCGACCCACGAATTTCCGCCCGAAAAATGGGAT
>Ga0136617_10006872_pt1 | contig 10145 bp, 7 predicted proteins | sample AntDrymUQ3222106_2_FD_129672 | JGI IMG/M metagenome (GOLD analysis project Ga0136617, IMG submission 129672) | Polar desert sand microbial communities from Dry Valleys, Antarctica - metaG UQ322 (21.06) | ecosystem: Environmental > Terrestrial > Soil > Desert | place: Antarctica: Dry Valley... | reverse complement strand
GCGGTACAACCCGGCCATCCTGCAGCTGAGGGACCGGCTCACCCGCGGCGAGGGCGGCGAGGTGCATCTGCTCTCGGCCCGGCGTACCGGCCCGTTCCCACCGCGAGTCAAGGACACCGGCGTAATCACCGACCTCGCCACGCACGACGTCGACATCATGATGATGCTCACGCTGTCGTCGGTGGAGCGGGTCTACGCCGAAACGGCCCGCCGAATCCACCGTACCCACGAAGACCTTTTCTGCGGCACGCTGCGATTCGAAGACGGCCAGATCGGCCAGCTCGACATCAACTGGCTCACGCCGTTCAAGACCCGCGAGCTCTCCGTCGTCTGCGAGCGGGGGACGTTCGTCGCCAACTATCTCACGCAGGAGCTCACCTTCTACGAGAACGCGCACACCAACGGCGGGTGGGACTCGCTGTCTCAATTGACCGGCGTGGCCGAGGGCAACATGACCCGCTATCACGTCAACCGGGTCGAGCCGCTGCTGGCCGAGATCCAGGCCTTCATCTCGGCGATCCACGGCGAGGGCTTCCGTTACGTGACGGCCGAGGACGGTCTGGCCACGCTCGACGTCACCACGGCGCTGCTACTGGCTGCTGAGACCAAGCAGACCATCGTGCTCGGCCCCCTCGCGCAGAATCCCCCTCGCTGACCCACAAGCTCGGGCAGCCCACCCCCGCTCCTCCGCGCCCCCGCCCGCCCCCGCGCGCCGCCGGTGATCATGGAGGTTTGCGGGGCGACACGCCGTGGCGGCCCACGAAAGTCTCATGATCACGTCGTGGGTGGGCAGGCCCGCCTGGGAAGCGGGGGTCAGGGAAGGGGCCGGGGTCAGTTGCCCTTGGTGACGTCGTTGGGCGGGTTAGTCTTGAGCCACTCATCCATCGTGTCGTTGTTGACGGCGGCGAACATTGCGAGCGCCTTCTCGCGGTCGACGAGCACGACGCTGCCGGCGCCCCCCCTCGTCGCCGACCCGAGGTTGGGCAGGGTGATGAAGGTCAGGTTGTTGGTCCGCAGACCACGGAACTGCGCGGCCGCCGTGCCCATGTTCAGATCCTCATCGACGACGATCGCCTTTTCGGTCGCGTTCAGCAGGTCGTTGAACTTCTTCGGGTTGGCCAGGGTGCCCTTGGCGGTGGCCTGTGCGAGCAGGGCGCGCAGGAACTGCTGCTGCCGCTTGGCCCGGTCGAAGTCGCCGCCGGGCAGGCCCTTGCGCTGACGGACGTACAGCAGCGCCTCCGCGCCGTTGAGATGGTTCACACCGGCCCTGAAGGTGGCCTTGGTCTCGGGGTCGTACGTCGTCTTGTTGACGACGACGTCGACGCCGCCAACCGCATCGGTCATCTGCCTGAAGCCAGCGAAGTTGATGAGCACCACATGGTCGATCTTGACGTCGGAGAAACCCTCGATCGTCTTCACCACGTGCCGCGCGCCGCCGAACGAGAAGGCGCCGTTGATCTTCGTCCGGCCGCCACCCCACGGGCCGGCCGCCGGGACCGGAACGTAGGAGTCCCGCGGGATCGAGATCAGATAGGCCCTGTCGTGCGCCTTGTTCATGTGCATCAGCATGAGCGTGTCAGAACGCGTACCGCCCTGCGTAGCGATCTTCTCGTTGTCTCCGGGCAGCCGAGCATCACGAGAGTCCGATCCGATCAGCAGGAAGTTCTGCGCGCCCTCGACACCGCCGCCGGGCCGATCCGACATGCCGGAGAAGGGATCAGTACGACCGACGTTGGCGTTGAACTGCTGGACATTGAGCAGGTAGGACCCGACAATGCCGACGATCGCCGCAACGAGCAGCGCCACGATCCAGAGCGTGATCTTCTTCCCGCGCCCGCCACGCCGCGCTGTCCCGCCCGGCGCCCGGGTTGGTGTCGTTCCCGCGTACGTCACTGCTTACTCCTGCCCCAGAATTCCCCCCACCCAATCTGCTGCTCAGGCTAGCGAATCACTGTGTAGTTCTCGTGAGGCCTGCGCCTTGCGCCGACCCTCGGTCCGTCTCGCGCTTGGCGACGGGCGGCGACCTCTTCACCAGATCGGGGTGTGCGGCGAACCAGTCAATGGTCCGCCGGAGGCCTTCGTCGGCTGAGATCAGTGGCTCCCAGCCCAGTACGTCGCGGGCCAGTGCGATGTCGGGCTGTCGTACGGTCGGATCGTCTTCTGGCCGATCGGTGAAGTTCAGGTCCGACGTGCTCCCGGCCATCTTCGCGATCTTCTCGGCCAGGTCGCGGACCGACATCTCCTCGGGGTTACCGATGTTCATCGGGCCGGCATGATCGGAGTCCAACAATCCGAGAATGCCACGCACCAGATCCTCGACGTAGCAGACCGACCGGGTCTGCGATCCGTCGCCGTGCACGGTGAGCGGCTCGCCACGCAGCGCCTGGCAGATGAAGGTGGGAATGGCGCGCCCATCGTCGGGCCGCATGCGTTCGCCGAAGGTATTGAAGATCCGGACGATCGTGGTGTCGACGTCGCGGGACCGGCGGTAGGCCATTGTCATGGCCTCGCCGAAGCGCTTGGCCTCGTCGTACACCCCACGCGGGCCGACCGGGTTGACGTTGCCCCAGTAGGTTTCCGGCTGAGGGTGGACCTGCGGATCGCCGTAGGCCTCCGAGGTGCTGGCCAGCAGGAAACGGGCGCCCTTCTCACGGGCCAGCCCGAGCGTGTGCAGGGTGCCCAGCGAGCCGACCTTGAGGGTCTCCACGGGCCAGCGCAGGTAGTCGATGGGTGAGGCCGGGGAGGCGAAGTGCAGGACGGCGTCGACCGCGCCGGGTACGTGGACATAGTCGGAGACGTCGGCGCGGATCAGCCGAAACGCGTCGCGCTCCAGCAGATGTTCGACGTTGCGCGGCGGGCCGGTGACGAAGTTGTCGAGGCACACGACGTCGGCACCGCGGTCCAGCATCTCCTCACACAGGTGCGAGCCGAGGAAACCGGCTCCGCCGGTGACGACCACCCGCGACCCCTGGCCGAACCGCGCTGTGATCACACGCCAACCTCTCGTTTCTCGCCCGGTACGACCTTCCCTCACCTAGAGAGGTCAAGCCTCGCAGCCATCGGACCGGCCAGCCGCAGCGCGTACGTACGGGAATTCAACGCCCATGCTGTGCGGGACTGGCAAAGACGTCAGCGCTGGTGGCCTGGCTGAGCATCGCCTGCCAGTCAGCAAGCGCAGGCACCGTTGTCGCTGCCCAGCGCCCATGCCCCAACACGCTGTACGACGGCCGTCGCGCCGGTCGCGGGAAGCGGTCACTGCCCACCGGTCGCAACCGGCGTCGATCCAACCCGAACTCGTCGAAGAGCGCACCGGCGAAGCCGTACCACGTGGTGACCCCGCTGGCCGTCCCGTGATAGATGCCGGGTGGAGGTGCCGCCCGACCCAGCGCGACCATCTGCCCCGCGAGAGCACGCGACCAGGTGGGCGCTCCCCGCTGATCGTCGACAACCTCGACAGTGTCGCGCTCACCAGCGAGCCGCAGCAAGGTTCGCGGGAAGCAGTCGCCGGTGGCTCCGTACATCCAGGCAGTGCGTACGACATAGCCGCGCTCTGGCAGGCCGGCCAGCACCGAGCGCTCTCCGATCAGCTTGCCGCGCCCATAGGCATTGACCGGTGCGGTGGGCGCGTGCTCCGGGTACGGCCGGTCGGCCCGGTCGCCGAGCACCCCACCGCCGGACACCCCCCCGCCGAACACATAGTCCGTGGAGACGTGGACCAGCCGGGCACCGACCGCCGCGCACGCCGCAACAAGGTGGCTCACGCCGGCGGCATTGACCCGATGCGCTGCCGCCTCCTGTGTCTCGGCGCCGTCGACATCGGTCCAGGCGGCCGCGTTGATGACGATGTCGTCGCTGCCGACTGCCGCCGAAACCCGTTGGCGACACGCGGCAGCGTCGGTGATGTCGAGCTCTTCCCGGGTCGTGGCGGTAACCGCCTCGCCGGCCAGCGCCTCGACCAGGTCACCGCCCAGCATCCCGCCGGCGCCCGTGACGAGCCAGCGGGTCATGAGGCCAGGGCGGGGATGAGCTTGAGCGGCTGCCACCACGGCCGGTTGTCCCGGTACCACGCAACGGTGGCGGCCAGGCCGTCAGCGAACTCGATCCTCGGCCGGTAGCCCAGCTCGGTGCCGATCTTGGTGATATCCACCGAGTACCGCCGGTCGTGACCCCGCCGGTCGGCGACGTACTCAACGCGGTCCCAATCGGCGCCACAGGCGGCAAGTAACAGCGAGGTCAACTCACGGTTTGTCAGCTCCCGGCCGCCACCGATGTTGTAGATTTCCCCCGCCCGGCCGCCCTCGAGGACCAACTGGATCCCCGCGCAGTGGTCGTCGACATGTAGCCAGTCGCGGACGTTGCCACCGTCGCCGTACAACGGCACCATGCGACCGTCGAGCAGGTTGCTGACGAACAGCGGGATGACCTTCTCGGGGAACTGGTACGGCCCGTAGTTGTTGGAACACCGCGTTATCACAACGTCGAGGCCGTGCGTGCGGGCGTAGGACCGAGCGATCAGGTCACTCGATGCCTTCGACGCGGAGTACGGGGAGTTCGGCTCCAGCAGGTTGTCCTCGGCCCACGACCCTTGGTCGATGGATCCGTACACCTCGTCGGTCGACACGTGCGCCACCCGGCCGACGTGATGGCGCAGCGCGGCATCCAGGACCGCCTGGGTGCCGACGACGTTGGTGCGGACGAACTCCGCGGCCCCGAGGATGGAGCGGTCGACGTGGGACTCGGCAGCGAAGTGCACGATCAGGTCGTGCCCGGGGACCACCTCGTCCAGCAGTCGCGAGTCGCAGATGTCACCCCGTACGAACTCCAGCTGCGAACACCGCGCCACCGGCTCGAGATTGGCGAGGTTGCCGGAGTAGGTGAGCTTGTCCAGCACGGTGACCCGCGCCCCGGAAATGGCCGGATAGCGTCCGGTCAGGACTGCCCGGACGTAGTTGGATCCAATGAAGCCGGCGCCGCCGGTAACGAGGATATTCATCATGACGAATTGTAACAGCAGGGACACATTAAGTGGTCGTATGGCGTAACGTAGGAGGTCATGCGGGGGATCTTGCTGGCCGGGGGAACCGGATCGCGACTCTGGCCGGTCACGAAGGCCGTCTCCAAGCAGCTCATGCCGGTCTTCGACAAGCCGATGGTCTACTACCCACTGAGCACCCTGCTGATGGCCGGCATCCGCGAAGTGCTCGTCATCACCACGCCCGAGGATCAGCCGCAGTTTCAGCGGCTGCTCGGCACCGGCGATGACCTGGGAATCAGCTTGCGGTACGCCACGCAGCCGCGGCCGGCGGGAATCGCCCAGGCCTTTGTGATCGGCGCGGACTTCATCGCCGGCGACAGCGTCGCGCTCGTTCTGGGCGACAACATCTTCCACGGGGTCGGGTTGGGCCGCCAGCTCCGGGCGCATTCCAACCTCGCCGGCGGTCAGATCTTCGCCTATCCGGTCGCGGACCCGCACAACTACGGCGTCGTCGAGTTCGACGGCGACGGGCTGGTGCTCTCCATCCAGGAAAAGCCGAGCCGACCGAGGTCGCGGTACGCCGTGCCGGGCCTGTATTTCTTTGACAACCAGGTCACCCAGATCGCGTCAGCCCTGACGCCGAGCGCACGTGGCGAGCTCGAGATCACCGCGGTGATCGAGGAGTACCGCCGTCGCGGCCAGCTCCAGGTCACCCTGCTCGATCGGGGCACTGCCTGGCTCGATACGGGGACGTTCGAGACGCTGGTCCAGGCCGCGGAGTTCGTCCGTGTCCTCGAGGCCAGGCAGGGCCTCAAGGTCGGCTGCGTCGAGGAGGCGGCCTGGCGCCAGGGCTTCATCGACGACGCGCAGCTGAAGTCGCTGGCCGAACCGCTGGCCAAGAGCGGCTACGGCCAGTACCTCACCGGCCTGCTGGCCGACGCCCTGGAAGCCTCCTTCCGGACCGAGGCGATGACCGCGCGGTGAAGCCCATCGGCATCCCGGGAGCCTGGCTGGTCGAGCCGGTGCTGCACGGGGACGCCCGGGGAGTGTTCCTGGAGTGGTACCGATCTGACGCACAGGCCGAGCAGACCGGGCATCCGTTGCACCTGGCGCAGGCGAACCTGTCGGCCTCCTCGCGGGGCTCGGTGCGCGGCATCCACTTTGCCGACGTGCCGCCCGGGCAGGCAAAGTACGTGACCTGCGCGCACGGCGCGGTGCTGGATGTGATCGTCGACATCCGGGTGGGATCGCCGACGTTCGGGGAGTGGGAAGCGGTTCCGCTCGACGACGAGTCGCGACACGCGGTGTATCTCTCAGAGGGGCTCGGGCATGCCTTCTGCGCGCTGAGCGACCAGGCAACGATTGTCTACCTGTGCTCCACCTCGTACGCACCGCAGCGCGAGCACACGGTGCATCCGCTCGACCCCGACCTGGGCATCGACTGGCCGGTCCAGTCGCCCATCCTGTCCGGGCGGGATGCCGCCGCGCCGGGCCTTGCCGAAGCGGCCGACGCCGGATTGCTGCCGGCCTGGGCAACGTGCCGCGACTACCGCCCCATTGACGAAAAATAACGGCTGGCGGCGTTCGGCTCGCTACAGACGGTCGTTCATCTGGCCGATGTGCTGGTCATGATGAGACCGGCTGCCGCGATCCGCACGATAGTTGCTATGGCGCTTGTGTTCGGCGGCTTCTCGGCCTACGCCCCTAACGCTCAGGCGGCCAGCCCCCCGGCTCCCGGCGTGCTGCTCGAGAGCTTTGACTCCGGGGGCGCCGCATGGCAGACCGTCATCGGCACCGCCACCCCGTCAACCGTGACCGACGGTACGGAGGGTGCGGCGGCACTGGAGCTGTCGTACAACGTCGCCGCCAGCCTGGTCGAAGTCGGCCGGGTGGCGACGCCTCCCGATCTGCCGTCCGTCGCCCTCGCTCAACTGACGATGGACGTCAGGGGCGACGGCACGTGGAACACGCTCTACCTCAAGCTTCGCGACGCGACGGGCGAAGCCTTCATGTACCGCGTCGCCGCGATGGGCTGGCAGGGCTGGCAGCCCCAGACCGTCGACCTGACGGCACCCCCGGCGGGTCGAACCGGCGGCAACGCCGACGGCGTCCTGGACGCACCTGTCTCCTTGCTGACGCTGCTCGTGGCGCGCAACGGAACGCAGCCGGCGACCGGGACGGTGGCCATCGACAACCTCCGATCGGGCACTGCCGCCTGGACGCTGCCCACCTCCAGCAAGCCTCGCTTCGTACCGTCGGCGGGCCAGGGAACGCTCATCTCCTTCACAGCGACCAGCCCGGGTGACTACCGCCTCGAGCTGTCCGACTCGGCCGGCCGCACGAAGACGTTCAACGGCACGGCCTCGGTGGCCGGTCCGATCACGCTCACGTGGTTCGGCCGGGCCGACGACTATTCGTTCCAGCGGGGCAACATCCGCGCTCGCCTTCGACACGACACCTCCCCCGACGGCGCGCTGAGCTCAACCCATGCCACTGGAGGTGTCCCCTACCTCACCGGTGCGGCGCTGCGAGTGGAGTCGGGGCCCGGCTCGATCTCCGCGGTGAACAGCTTCCTGACCACGATCGTCGATCAGCGAGAAGGCGACCGCCAGGCCGCGCTGATGGAAGACGCCTTCGTACGCCACGCACGGGAGCCATTCCATTGGCAAAACGTCGAGCCGCGCAAGGGCTACTACGACTGGGCCAGATTCGACCAGGCCGTCGCCACCTTGCGGGCGCGCAATGTCGACATCATCGGCACTCTGCTCTACACCGCGCCCTGGGCGACGTCGGCACCGGCCGGCACCCCCGCCTCGCTGGTGCAGTACTACCCGCCAGCATCGCTCTCGGACTACACCCGCTACGCCACCGCTGTCGTGCACCGCTACAAGGACCGGGTCAAGGTCTGGCAGGTCTGGAACGAGCAGAACACAGTCCTGTACTGGAAGCCCGGTCCCGATCCGGTCGCGTACGCCGCGATGCTGAAGGCCGCGTACGCCGCCATCAAGGCAGAGGATCCCACCGCCACGGTGATCTCCGGTGGCCTGGCCAGCTTCGATATCCCCTTCATGGAGACCATGCGCGCGGAAGGCGCGCTGACCTCGATGGACGGCTTCGGCCTTCACACGTACGTCAACGGCCCACCGGAGAAGGGCCTGTCCGCCTTGTGGATCGACAACGCCATGGCGTACCTGCAACGCCATGTCGGGGGCAAGCCGATCTGGATCACCGAGATGGGTTGGTCCACGTGCACGACCTGTGAAACCGAGGCCCATCAAGCGGAATATCTCTCCCGCGCCTACCTGGAGGCAGCTGCCAAGGGCGTACGCATGATGACGGCGTACAACCTCGTCGAGGACGGCACCACGACGACAGACTGGCAGGACAACCTCGGCCTGACCGAGCCGGGCGGGCGGCTCAAGCCGGCCTACACGGCCTGGCGCGATGTCTCGGCCGCGCTCAATCAGACCGGGTCCGCCGGGAGCCTTGCCCCCACAGCGGATGGTGCCTCGACGGTCGTCGACGACCTGGCGACGACGTCCGGGCTCACGGTGTTCAATCAGGGCGGCGGCAGCGCGACCCTGACCAGCACATCCGCCCGGCACGGGGGGACGGCCGGACTGCAGTTGAACTACTGGATGACCGGAGCCGCCACGGCGGTCAACATCTTGGGGGCCATCCCGCTGCCCGGGACGCCATCCGCGGTTTCGGTGTGGGTGTACGGCGACACCAGCGGCACCCCTGTCTACCTGCAGTTCACCGACGCGAGCGGCGAGTCCTACTCGGGCACAGCGGGCCGGGCCGCGGTCCGCCGCTGGACGCGGATGACGCTGTACACCGATGGCTCCAACCTGAACTGGACGCACTCCGGTGGGGACAACAACGGCGTGATCAACTACCCGATCACGTTCCGATCCATCACCACGTTGAAGGGCTCGCTGGGGCAACTGACCGGCACGCTCTACCTGGATGACCTCTCCGTCCACTACGGCACGAACGTGCACGGGGCGCTGCTGCAGGGCAGGGGTCTCATTGGGCAGGCGATGTACCGGCTCGGTGCCGCGCAGACCACCCAGGTCCCGGTGACCGACTCGGTTGCCTCCCGGCAGCAGGGCGGGGTGTACACCCCGGTGACCGTCAGCGGCGGCCTGGCCACGACCTCGCTGTCCGACCTGCCCTTCTACCTGACCTCTGCCATGGGCGCGACTCCGTCGTCGTTCGCACTCCCCGGCTCCGTCACAATTGGCTGGCAGAGCGGCGACCCAGCGGTCCAGACCCTCACGGTGCTCGATCCCAGTGGCGCCATTGTCCGCACGATCGTCAGCCAACGGCGCTTCGACTCGGGCCCGCACACCGCTACCTGGGACGGCCTGCTCGCCGGCGGCGCTCCCTCGCCACCCGGTACCTACCAGATCCGGTTGACGCTCGTCGGCGCCGACGGCCGTACCTCCACAGTGGATCGCCCGGTGATTCGGAGCTAGCTGTTGCGGGGCGGGACGTTCGTGACGTCGACCGTGCCCCGGCCGGTGTGCGAAGTAGTAGAGGTGGCGGCGGCCAGGCACGGCGAGCGCCGGGTTGAACTCCACGCCCGTGTCGCCCTTGCGGTGCGTGGTGAGGTCGTCGAGTGGGTCTCGGTTCGTGTAGTGGTCGGGCCGGCGCCGGCACGTTCGACGTGCTCCACTCGATCAAGACCGCCGACGGACGAATGGAGTATGACCGTCTGCTACAAGGCAGCGCGGCGCGTTGCGCACGCGTCGTTCGGCGCGCTTGACACCTACCAGTATGGAGCGTTCCGAATCGCGTCGGCGGCGGCCCGCAGAAGGCGGCAACTCTCAGGATGACGCTCCGTAGCAGGTGGCGATCGCGGCGGCGCGGTTGCGCAGGGAGGTGCGCAACCACTGCGGGGCCAGGGCTTCCGCGTTCGTGGCGAGCTGCCACAGCGCCCATTCGGCGTGTCGTGAATCTTGGAAGGTCACCTCCAGCCGCAGCCAGCCGTCTGCGTCGGCTTCTTCGGCGCAGACGGCCAGCGCGGTGCCCACCAGGTCCTCCCGCCGCGCCGGGTTCACCCGTACCAGCACGGCGACTTGGTCGCCGCCGGTCCGAAACTGCGTGCTGCGTTCCTGCCAGGCCCGGTCCAGATCGACCCGGTCCGCTCGCTGTGCGGATTCGG
>Ga0136617_10006871_pt1 | contig 10147 bp, 8 predicted proteins | sample AntDrymUQ3222106_2_FD_129672 | JGI IMG/M metagenome (GOLD analysis project Ga0136617, IMG submission 129672) | Polar desert sand microbial communities from Dry Valleys, Antarctica - metaG UQ322 (21.06) | ecosystem: Environmental > Terrestrial > Soil > Desert | place: Antarctica: Dry Valley... | reverse complement strand
TAGACGCGGTGGGGCTCCTCGTAGGCGGAGGAGACTTCCGCAAACGTCTCGGTCCCGTGTCTCGCGGCGCCCATTCGATGCCATAAGTCTAGAAAGCGCTGCCGTTGGTTCATGCGAGGGGCTCCGGTGCTCTTAGAAGCCGGTGGAAGGACACCAAGGGCGCGAAGACACGAAGGAAAGAACAAAAAGGAAAAACAAAAAAGCAGTTGTTGTTTCTTCGTGCCCTTCGCGCCCTTGGTGTCCTTCCCCCCGTTGTTAAGAGCACCGTCACCCCGGGATACAGTCGGAGCAGGGACGTCAGGACCCGACTCGAACCTTCAACTGTGCAGCCGACGCCATGCCTCGTCCCCTCGCAACCGGGTTGCCGCATCCGCGCGGGCCCCCACCGAAGGATTGTGGGCCAGCCCCGTGCGGCGAAACAAGGTGCGGCCCTGGCGGAATAGATCGGACACGACGTGGCCGGCCGGGAGCGATGCGGTGCGGGGCAGGAGAAAGAAGTGTACGTGGCGCAGGCGCTCGCCGTAGGAGGCGGTATAGACCCGCTCCGGACGCACCACCCGCTCGATCGCCGTGACCGCGGCGCGGAGAATGGGACCGAGGGCAGCGGCCTCCCCTGCCGTCATCTCGGCGAGAGATTCGCAGTGGCGCCGCACCTTGACTATCAGCTCGCCCGGTTCGGTCTGCGGGCCGGTATGATGGCTCACGTGCCAGAGCCCGTCGTCGAAGATCGTCCCACCGGGCGCGGTGATGCGGCCGGCCACCTCCGCGCAGAGACTGCAATCTGAAATTGGCATGATGGCGCGTGCCCTCGTCGTGAGTGACCATAGCCTAGCGAGGCTGGAGAGGAGAGGGAAGCTCCTGCAACTTCTCACCACAGAGGCACAGAGGACACGGAGAACGGCTGGTGGCCAACAGCACACCCATAGAGTTTTTCTCTGTGCCATTTGTGCCTCTGTGGTGAGCCCGCCTGCCTCGCTTGACGCTTTCCCATGGGCGCCCTACCATTCGGACTCCCATGCACTTCGGCCGCCATCCGGCAGTCGGCCCGCGCTTCCGCGACCGGGTATCCAGAGGTCTCATCCATGAGAGGGGCTCGCCCGCCATGCTCGAGGGCCTGAAGGCTCGGCTGGAGCGAATCCTCCGTGACCACGGCCGCTCCGACTCTCGGGCGTACGCCGCCGAACTGCGGGGGGCGCTGCTCGAGGCCAAGGTCGGCGTGAGCACCATGCGCGACGCGCTGGGCGCCACGGAGCGGGAGCTCGCGTCCGAGCGAAAGCAGATGGGGGACGCGGAGCGCCGTGGGCGCCTGGCGGCAGGAGTGCCGGATTCGGAGACCGTGGCGCTCGCCGAGCGTTTCGCGGCCCGCCACCGCGAGCGCGTGCTGGTGCTCGAGCGCAAGTTGGAGGTACAGCGTGAGGAGCTGGCGCTGGCGGAACGCGAGGTCGCCGAAATGGCAGGTCTCTACCGGGCGGCAGCGGGAGGGTCACCGCTGGAGTCGGTAGACGCGGCCTGGCGTGATCTCGAGTCCGCCGGCGGCGCCCGCTCCACTGCGGACGACGCCGACCTCGACCGGCGGCGGCGGGACGAGGCGGTGGAAGCGCAGTTGGCCTATCTCAAACGAAAGCTCGGAAAACAGTGACCAACGCAGGCGGTGACCATCCGATGCGCCGCGCCCGGCGCAAGGTCTGGTGTACCAGTCTCCTTCTGGTGCTCCACTTCGCTCCACTCGCCGCGCAGAGCCCGACCGTCGCCCCACCTCACTTCTCCAAGCTCGTCCACACCTACAGCATCGTGGCCTTCGATTCCGCCACCGGCGACCTCGGCGTCGCGGTGCAGTCGAAGTTCCCCAACGTCGGCGGGATCGTGCCCTGGGCGCGGGCCGGCGTTGGTGCGGTGGCAACCCAGAGCCTGGGCAACACCGCGTATGGAGAACGGGGCCTCGATCTGATCGCCGGGGGGGCGTCAGCGGAAAAGGCGCTCCGCACCGTCATGCGGACCGACACCATGCTGCAGGACCGGCAGGTGGGGGTGGTAGACGCCCGTGGCAACGCGGCGAGCTTTACCGGCAAGACGACCTTCGATTGGGCGGGAGGCCGAGTCGGAGCAGCCACTGGCCGGGGAAGTGTCTCCGGCGGCAAGGGAGACGTCGTCGTGGGCCGGGGCTATAGCGCCCAGGCCAATATCATGGTCTCGGACCAGACGGTGAAGAACCTCGCGGAAACCTTCGAGCGCTCCACGGGAAACCTCGCCGACCGTCTGATGGCGGCGCTCAAGGCGGGCCAGGCGGGTGGAGGAGACAAGCGCGGGGTTCAGTCCGCGGCGTTGCTGGTGGTGCGCAAGAACGGCGGCTACCTGGGGGCTAACGATCGTTTCGTTGACATCCGAGTGTACGACGCGGTTGATCCGATCGCCGAGTTGGAGCGGCTGCTCGCCCTGCACAAGCTGCACTTCTTTCCCAGCGAGCCTCGCGACCTGCTGCCGATCACCCCCGCCCTCGTGGCTCAACTCGAGCCGATTCTCCTGGCCGAGCCGGCCGGGCAACCGGAGAAGTGGCTGACGCGCAAGCAGGGGTCGGCCACGCCGGTGTTCCTGGAGGCGCTCAGGAACTTCATGTACTGGGAAAACTACGACGTGCGGGTTCGGATGGACGGCAAGATTGATCGGGTGGTGCTGGAAGATGTTCGGAGGAAGCGCAAACTATGAGAGCTTGTGTCCTCGTTTGTGACAGCTGTGATCGAAGAATCAATTCAGTACAAACGAAGGAGCTCATCCTTTGACCACAGCTACCGTTCGCGATTCCGATGCCCCGCAGGCTCCGGGGGATACCCGGTTCTTCGGGCATCCGCGGGGGCTCTCGACGCTCTTCTTCACCGAGATGTGGGAGCGCTTCAGCTATTACGGGATGCGGGCGCTGCTGATCCTGTTCATGACGGCGCCGATCGCCACCGGGGGGCTCCAGTTCGACGTGGCCAAGGCGGGCATCGTATACGGAACGTACACCGCGCTGGTCTATCTCACCGCGCTTCCGGGCGGATGGCTGGCCGACCGCTTTCTGGGCCTCCGCCGCGCGACGCTCTACGGCGGCGTCAGCATCATGCTGGGTCACATCAGCCTCGCGATCCCCTCCCTCACCACGTTCTATATAGGGCTCGGCCTCGTCATCATCGGTACCGGGCTGCTCAAACCCAACATCAGCGCGATGGTGGGGGAGCTCTACACTCCGGATGATGTGCGGCGCGACGCGGGGTTCTCGATCTATTACATGGGGATCAACATCGGCGGGTTCGCCGCGCCGCTGGTCTGCGGATGGCTGGCGCAGAGCGAGCAGTTCCGCGGAGTTCTGACTTCAGCGGGGATCTCGCCGGCGAGCTCCTGGCACTGGGGCTTCGGAATGGCCGCGGTGGGCATGTTCTTCGGGCTGGTCCAGTACATGTCGGGCTGGAAGCACCTGGGTACTGCCGGCATGGAGCCGGCGCTTCCCAAGAACGAGGAGGAGCGAGCGCGGCAGAAGCGGCAGCTCCGGCTGGGCCTCATCACAGTGGTGGGGGGCGGCGCGCTCCTCGCGGCTCTCTCGCTCGCCGGAATCGTTCGGGTGACCGCGGAAGGGGTGGGCAACGCCTTCGGTGTGCTTCTCGTTCTGGTGACGGTAGCGTTCTTCGTCTGGATGTTCACGGTGGCTCAATGGACGCCGGTAGAACGCAAGCGACTGGTCGTCGTCCTGGTGCTCTTCCTCGCCGCGACGGTCTTCTGGTCGGTATTCGAGCAGCAGGGCTCCAGCCTCAATCTCTTCGCCGAGCGGAATACCAGGACCTCGCTGTTCGGCTATGAGTTTCCGGCGAGCTGGTTCCAGTCGTTCAATTCTCTCTTCATCATCACGCTGGCGCCCTTGTTCGCCTGGCTGTGGATCCGCCTGGGCACCCGCAATCCGTCCAGTCCGGCAAAGTTCACCGTGGGTCTCGTGTTCGTGGCGCTCGGCTTCGGGGTCATGGTCCTCGCCTCCAGGCGAGCAGAAGCGGGAATCATGGTGAGTCCGCTGTGGCTGATTGTCACCTTCCTGCTCCACACTATCGGCGAGCTGTGTCTGAGCCCGGTGGGATTGAGCGCGATGACCCGGCTGGCACCGGCCCGGATCGCGGGGCTCACCATGGGGGTCTGGTTCCTGGCGCTGTCGCTGGGCAACTTCCTGGGCGGACGGGTGGCGAGTTTCTACGAGGCGTTCTCACTGCCGCAGCTCTTCGGATCGGTGGCTCTCTACGCGCTGGCGGCCGCGCTGGTGCTGGCCGTGTCAATCAAACCGATCGCTAGGATGCTGGAGCGGGGTCGGTAGCGGGGCTGGCGTCGGTGCTCCAAAAGCAGGTGGAAGGACAGGAAGAGAAGCTCAAGAGCACGAAGAAAAAAACACGCGCTGGTTTTCTTCGTGTCCTTCCACCCTTCGTGCCCTTCCACCTGTTGGTAAGAGCACCGACTCCAGCCTCTAGGGCAACTGGCCGTGCGGATCAGACGGCCCGCTCTTGAAAACCCGAAAGAGGTAGAGCAGCGACGGCAGCAGCACCACCGTGCCGATCGTGAGGATGATGAGCACCAGCTTCAGCGTCACCGGCGGCGCCGCGGTCCGGCTGATAGTAAAGTCCGGCGGAATGAGGTAGGGATGCTGCGCCAGGGCCCATCCCCAGAAGATGAGTGAGACCTGAAGTCCCGCCGCCACCCGCGCGAGCCGGTACGTGCGGAACCAGAGCGCGGCCAGCGCTGCGATAGCCCCCGCGGCGGTACCGAGATGGAGCGGGAGGGCCCACGCCGAGCTCAAGAGCCCCCGGTACATGAGGGGGGCAGTGTGACGGGAGAGCAGCAGCGCGAGTCCCGAGGCCAGGAACACCGCCAGGCCGGCACCGAGGGCGCGCTTGCGGAAATCCTCGCAGAGCGCACGATCGTGGCTCTCGAGCGTCAAGAAGACCGCGGCCAGAAAGGCGAAGAGCGCCAGCGTCAGCACCCCCACGCTGAGCGCGTAAGGGGTGAGCCACGGTTCGACGAACTGCTCCACGAAGCTTCCCCGCAGCGGCCCGCCCACCCGGCCCGAAGCGACCGCACCGATGCAGATGCCGAGGAGCAACGGGGTGACTACGCTGGCGCTGGCGAAGATCCGTCCCCAGCGGCGCTGGGAGGCATCGTGCTCGGTGTCGTAGGTGCGGAAGGTGAAAGCCGAGCCGCGCAGGACGATCCCCACCAGCATCAGCGTCAGCGGAATGTGGAGCACGATCCCCAGTCGCGCGAAGACCGGCGGAAAGCAGGTGAAGGTGAGCACGATCGCCAGGATGAGCCAGACGTGATTGGCTTCCCAGATCGGGCCGATCGCGTGGCTGATGACATCGCGCTGCCGCTGCTTTCGTGGGCCCGAGGCGAGCAGGTCCCAAACGCCGCCGCCGAAATCCGCCCCCCCGAACAGCACGTAGGCGTTGAGCGAGAGGCCGAGCAGGCCGGCCGCGATGTCGGCGAGGGAGAACTCAGGCACGGCTGACCCCCGGCGGCGCGTACACCCGGCTCCACTCGTCGGGGCGCGGGCTGCGGATGATCTGGCGGTAGAGCAGCCACCCTACGATGACGCCCAGCAGGCAGTAGAGCAGGGTAAAGCCGAGAAATGGGTAGATCAGTCCGGGCATGGGCGTCACCGCGTCGGCGGTGCGGAGAATGCCGTAGATGGTCCACGGCTGGCGGCCCACCTCGGTGACGGTCCAGCCCGCCTCGATGGCGATGAAACCCATCGGCGCCGCCAGCGCGAGCGCCAGCAGCAGGAGGCGATTCTCGAACAGGCTCCGGCGCCGGAACACGACCCATATAGCCCACACCGAGACCAGCGCCAGATAGGTGCCCAGCCCCACCATGATCTGGAAGGCGGTATGCACGATAGGCACGTTGGGCCAGTCCTCACGGGGAAACTCCTCGAGTCCCTTTACCTCGGCGTTGAAGTCGTGGAATGCGAGCCAGGAGAGACCACCGGGAATCTTGACCGCGTAGCGGACCTCGCGGGCATCGGAGTCAGGCCAGCCGCCGATGATGAGGGGCACCCGCCGCGCGGTCTCGAAGTGCGCCTCCATGGCGGCGAGCTTGGCCGGCTGCCATCGGGCCACCACGCGGGCGCTCAGGTCGCCGGAGATCGGCTGGAGCAACGCCGCCGGGGCGCCGACCGCGAGCGCCACCCCCCAGCGCGCGCCGGTGGAAGCTGTTTTCCCGGTCGCGCAGCAACAGCAAGGCGTGAATGCCGGCTACGGCAAACCCGGTCGCCGCGTACGAGGCCAGGGTCATGTGAAGGGTCTGCTGCAACGCCATCGGGTTCATCATGCCGGCGATGGGATCTATGTTGACCGGCTGCCCGGCGACCAGATCGAAGCCGGTAGGCGAGTTCATCCAGGCGTTCGCGATCACCACGAAGATGCCGGACGCCGCACCGCTCACCGCCACCAGGACGCCCGACCAGAGGTGGGCACGGGGAGAGATCCGGTCCCAGCCGTAGAGGTAGATGCCGAGAAAGATCGCCTCGGTAAAGAAGGCCAGGCCCTCGAGCGAGAAGGGCATCCCGATGATGGGACCGGCCCACTCCATGAATCCGGGCCAGAGCAGGCCCAGCTCGAAGGAGAGCACGGTACCGGATACGGCGCCAACGGCAAAGAGAATCGCGGTCCCCTTGGACCAGCGCTTGGCTAGCTCCAGATACATTCGGTCGCCCGTCTTCTGCCAACGCCGCTCCGCGACCACCATCAGAACGGGCATCCCGATGCCCACCACCGCGAAGATGATGTGAAAACCGAGCGACATGGCCATCTGCGAGCGGGCGGCGAGGAGATCGGACACGGGTCACCGGCTGGAGGAGTCTTGTGAACTTATTCACAAGCGAGGTGGGGACACAAGTGGCTGCATGAGCGGCCCCTGGCACCCCCGCTTCCCCTACCCCCCTTGGCGCACCCCCACCTCACCCACCGGAACCACCTCATCCTCCGCCACGACGAAGAGCCGCTCTCCGCCGGCCAGATCCATCGCGGCAAGGCCGGTAAAACTTCCGAATGCAGGCAGCACCGCCAGCCGCGGTCCCAAGACGAAGCAGGGAAGGCGCTCGCGCTGCAGTCCCGGTCCGGCGAGCACCAATCCCGGATGCACGTGGCCCGCCAGGGTGTAGCCGCCCGCTGTCTCACTTGGCTCGTGGCGGAGGATGAACGGAGGGATGAAGGCGGGCGGGTTGACGCAATTGATCCGCAGATGGTCGGGCGGGTCGCCGGCGTGGCGGTCGTGGTTGCCGCGCACCAGTAGAATCTCCAGCTCGGTTCGCAGCCCTCGCCACCGGCGCAGCTCGGCGATGGTCTGAGTGGCCACCCTCCCCGCCCGGGCATGGAAGAGGTCGCCGAGCACGACCAGCCGCCGGGCTCCGGTTCGCTCGAGTGCGGTGTCGAGGCGGGTAAGGTCGCCGCTGGTGGTGCCGCCGGGAATCGGGATACCGGCCGCGCGAAAGGTCGCCGCCTTGCCCCAATGGAGGTCGGCGGCCACGAGCATGTCCCCCCGGGGCCAGAAGAGGGCTCTCTCGGGAAGCAGGTGGACCTCCTCCCCGGCGACCTGCAGGCAGAGATCGCTCACGCCCCACTCCGAAAGCCGCGACCCTTCCCGCGGGCGCACCGGATACCGTCGGCGGCTCGCTCCAGCGGGGCCACCATCCGCCGGATCCGATCGGTCAGCTTCTCCGAGCTGACCTGCTCCCGCGCGCGGTCAACCAGCAGCGGAAAAGCGAGCGGGGTGGGCCGCTCCACCTCGAGCACGGTGATCCGTCCCCCGAAGATGCGCTCCAGCGCGCGCCCCAGCCGGCTGTGCTCCAGTTGCCGTTCCAGCACCTCGCGATGCGCCTGGAAGAGGAGGAGGTTCTCCGGATCGTAGCGGGTGAAGACGTCGTAGAGGAGCTCGCTCGATGCTTGAACCTGTTTCACCGATTTGTTGACTCCGGGATACCCCTGGAAGATCAGTCCCGCCACGCGGGCGATTTCCCGGAACTGGCGTCGGGCCAGTTCGGCGGCGTTGAGGCTGGCCGGGATGTCATGGAGCAGGTGGGCCGGCGAAAAGAGCCCGGACTCGATGGCCCGATCGAGCGGCGCCGGATCGGGAGAGAGCAACTCGAAGCCGTAATCATTGGCGGCCAACGTAAACGAGAGCGGACCGTGCTGCGCGATCCGGTAGGCGAATAGCGCGGCTAATCCCTCATGCACCAGCCGTCCCTCGACCGGATAGAAGAAGATGTGGTGACCCTCGCGCGTTTTCACCCGCTCCACCAGCAGCTCGTCCTGAGCCGGCAGCGCGGACCAGGCGGCCTGCAGCTCGAGAATAGGACGAATGGCGCTCATCTCCACGCCGCGGTAGATCCCCTGGCGTGCCTCGTCCAGCTTCCGGCGCACCGCGGCGGCAAGCTCGGTTGAGATGGGCATCCGCGCCCCGGACCAGTGCGGAACGATAGCGCTCTTACCGGCTGATTTTCGCACGTAGGCGGTCATGTCCCGCACCCGCACGAACTCGAGCACCCGTCCCGCAAAGGTGAAGACGTCGCCCGGCCGCATCCGAGCGATGAAGTTTTCCTCCACCGTGCCGATGGTGCGGCCGCGAAGGAACTGAACCTTCATGGCCGACTCGCTCACGATAGTCCCGATCGAGAGCCGATGTCGCATCGCCACCATTCGACTGGCGACGCTGTACACTCCGTCCCGCTCGACCACCTTGCTGTACTCGGGATAGGCGTGCAGGGCGTGCCCGCCGCGGGTGATGAAATCGAGGACCCAGCTCCACTCGGCGTCGGACAGGTCGCGATAGGCCCAGGTGGTCCGCACTTCCGCGAGGAGCTCGTGGGACCGGAAGCCTCCGCCGAGCGCCACCGTCACCGCGTGCTGCGCCAGCAGGTCGAGCGGGCGCTCGATGGGACGGCGCGCCTCAATGGCGCCCGCCACGAGCGCATCCCGCGCCGCCGCCACGTCCACCAACTCCAGGGCATTGGTCGGCACGCAGGTCAGCCGGCTCACCGCTCCCGGACGGTGGCCGCTCCGGCCGGCACGTTGGATCAGCCGACCCACCGCCTTGGGGCTTCCGATCTGGAGCACCCGATCCACCGGAGTGAAGTCCACGCCGAGGTCGAGGGTCGAGGTGCAGACGACACAGCGCAGCTTCCCCTCGCGGAGTCCGTCCTCCACCCACTCGCGGGTACTGCGATCCATCGAGCCGTGGTGCAGCGCGATGATCCCGGCCCAGTCCGGCCGCGCGCCGAGCAGCGCCTGATACCAGATCTCGGCGGTGGCGCGGGTATTGGTGAAGACCAGCGCGCTCTCGCCCTCCTCGATAGCGCGGACCACGTCGGGCAGCAGCCGCAGTCCGATCTGTCCCGACCAGGGAAAGCGCTCCATCGTCTCGGGCAGGAGAGCGTCCACCTCGAGCGCCTTCGGGATCAGGCCCTGGACCACGCGACCCGGACCCGGGTCCCCGGCGGCTATCCCCAGGAGCGCGTCTCGCGCGACGTCGAGGTTGCCCAGGGTTGCCGAGAGGCCGAGCGTGCGCAGCCGAGGCTGGAAGCGGCGTAAGCGGGCCAGTGCGAGCTCGGTCTGCACCCCCCGCTTCGAAGCCATGAGCTCGTGCCACTCGTCCACCACGACCAGCTCGAGGTCGGAAAACCGGCTGGACGCATCGTCGCGGGTGAGGAGGAGCGAGAGACTCTCAGGAGTAGTGACCAGCGCGGTGGGCAGCCGCTCGCGCTGGCGCGCACGCACTCGGGCAGGGGTGTCGCCGGTGCGGGACTCGACGGTCCAGGGAAGCCCCAGATCTTCGACCGGAGCCCGCAGCGCGGCTTCGGTATCACCGGCGAGAGCACGGAGCGGCGTGATCCAGAGCACCCGCAGTGCTGGCGCGCGCGTGCGGGCGCTGTGGGATCCGGGATAGTCGCGCAGCCACTCCAGCACCGGGCCGATCCAGGCGGCGTAGGTCTTTCCAGTTCCGGTGGCGGCGTGTATCAGCGCGCTCTCGCCGGCGAGGTACGCCTGCCAGACCTCCTCCTGAAAGGGAAACGGCTCCCAGCCGTGCTGGGCGAACCACTCTAGCACGCAGTCGGTGGGCTGACGGCCGCGGCAGTCCACGGTGCGGG